>Ga0207421_10004022_pt1 | contig 17227 bp, 16 predicted proteins | sample SodLakKL_010_SED_4_FD_187542 | JGI IMG/M metagenome (GOLD analysis project Ga0207421, IMG submission 187542) | Alkaline sediment microbial communities from Lake Tanatar, Kulunda Steppe, Russia - 8KL_010_SED (SPAdes) (version 2) | ecosystem: Environmental > Aquatic > Non-marine Saline and... | reverse complement strand
GGACTTGAACCCGCAACCGCCGGATTTGGAGTCCGGTGCTCTACCAGTTGAGCCACTCCCGTATTCATTTTTCCCGTAACCTAATATACCACATGCACCTCCGAATGTCAACGCAATTAGCCCCTAAAAACCCTCATTGGAGCAAACCCAGGGAGCAAGAAATTCAAAGTTTTCTCTTATCTTTGCAGGGCCTAAAAAGCCATTATCAAGGCGAGCGTTATAATTCTCACTTTCAGGATCAAGGCTTTCAATGATTACTTTTCCCGCCCCCGACCCGGCGTGGATAAAATCTCCGTCACCAAGATATATTCCCAGGTGGGAAGGACCTTTTCGATAAGTTAAGAAAAAAACCAGATCTCCCCGGGTCATTTTTTCTCTGTCTATCTGATCGCTGAAAATATATTGTTGATCTGAATCTCGGGGATAATAGATCCCATTTACAGCAAGGACTCTCTGAATAAAACCCGAACAATCCGTTCCTTCAATGTGAGTCCCGGCCCAAACATAAGGAGTTCCCAAGAATTTTTTTGCCACAGAAATAATGCTTTCAACATCAACAGTTTGGGTTTCTCTTTCAGGGACTAAATCATCCGTTGCAACCCATCCTTCTAAATCTCCGGGTAGAAAAACTTGGCTCCAGCTGTCTTTTTCTTCTATTATCCTGAGCCTGCTTCCGTGGATTATCTCAGTTATTTCTCTCTCCGAAGAATCAGGGCCAGAATATAAAAGAGTTTTTTCTGAGTAAACAATGAAAAAATTCCCTTCTCGCCAGCTGCCCAGCTCTTCTTCTCCCATGGGCAAAATCCCCTCTTCATTTACCCACCCGAGATATAAATCGGGACCCTGAATCCGCAGCCAATCACCTTCTTTTTTAAGGATATGCACCGGATCACCAAAAATTAACTGGGTAACATCGCTGTCTCCCCCGGGACCCGCCTTTACACTTATGAATTTTTCTCCCACAAGACCATAACCAATCCCGGTAACCAATTCTGTATGATTTATTATTGTTTTCTCCGGGAAATGTTCTTCAAGTTCTTCTTTAAGGGGATGAATCAAATCAAGCCTGCTCACTTCACCTGTTAGTACAATACTTTCATCTTCGTACTCTAAATCCACATTGAAAACATCCATCCGGTTATCCACGTGTTTATTCTGGTAAAAAATAAGGATATTCCAGGCCTCGACTTCGTCTGCTTCAGCCATAACCACTCCTGCTGATAAAGCCAAAAATAATAACAGAAAGAAAATCTTTTTTAACAAGTTATTAAACCCCCCAAAAAATAATACCGGCAGATAACTTCCTGCCGGTGACAAACTCAAGCTGGATTATCAATATTATTATTTCATTTGGTGGAGGTGGCGGGAATCGAACCCGCGTATCCACTGGGGCCAGCATTAGCTTCTACGAGCGTAGACTGTATTTTAATTTCCCCAACCGAACTCCTACAGACAGGATTTCGGCGGGTAAACCCGGTAAGTTTTTGCTTATCCGGCCCGGGTGACCGGATAGCATATCCTGCTTTTTATGACACCCGGACCACAACCGGCAGGAACGGCCGTGGTGGGCGAGCTACAGTCTTAAGCTGCAGCTAATGCGTAGTCTTCGTTGGCAATTAAAATTGAAGTTCCAGTGTTTTACGAGTGAAAGGAGTCCTCGGCTCGCAACTAATACCTACGCCAGCGGAGCGAAACCATGTCACCCCCGCTATTGTTTCTGCCTCTCTTTAAGTGCTCTTTCCATTTGCCTTTTCGCAGTTCGGTCGGCAATATCGCGCCTTTTGTCATAGATCTTTTTCCCGCGGGCCAGTGCTAATTCAACTTTGGCCAGGTTGCGTTCGTTAAAGTAGAGTTGCAGTGGTACCAGTGTGTATCCCGTACTTTTACTATACCCAATCAACTTGCGAATTTCTCTCTTGTGCAGGAGGAGTTTTCTTTTTCTCTCTGGCTCATGATTTTGTCGGTTGCCCTTCTCATAGGGGCTTATATGCATATTATACAGGAAAACCTCACCATTTTCAACTGCCGCAAAGGAGTCCTTGAGGTTAACTTTCCCCGCCCTAATTGATTTTACTTCGGTTCCCTGCAATACGATACCTGCTTCAACTGTATCTTCAATATGGTATTCATGGCGGGCCTTGCGGTTCCGGGCAACCACCCTGATTGCGCGACTCATTTTTCTCCCCTCCTGTCGTCCCTATATTATAAACACCTCAGGAACTACTGTCAACAGGTCTTTATTCCCGAACCAGGGTAAAATCGATTTCTCCCTGCATCCTGTTAACCTTATCAACCCTGATTCTGACCTTATCTCCAAGGCGGAAGAGTTTTTTGGTCCTCTCTCCCTGGAAGGCATATTCTTTCTCCAGGAAATGGTAATAATCATCTGTCAGAGTGCTGACGTGGACGAGGCCTTCTACCAGGTTTTCCAGTTCCACAAAAAAGCCGAAGGCCAAAACTGAACTAATTATTCCCTCAAACTCTTCCCCTACTTTCTGCTCCATATATTCAACCATTTTCATGTCAGTTGACTCCCGTTCCCCTTCCATGGCCCGGCGTTCCATGTCCGAACTATGGCGGGTTACATCGGGCAGTATTTCCTCCAATTGCTCAATTCTCTTGGGCTTGAGCGAACCTTTGGTCAGGACTTCTTTAAGGATCCTGTGGACAACTAAGTCCGGGTAACGGCGAATGGGAGAAGTAAAGTGGGTATAGTTTTCGGAAGCAAGGCCGAAATGACCCATATTCATCCAGTGGTAGCGAGCCTGTTTCATGGAGCGAAGTACGACAGTCTGAATGAGCCGTTGTTCTTCCCTACCCTTGATTTTTTCCAGCACTGTTTGAATATCCTTGGGCTTGATGTCTCCATTCTCTTCCTTGATATGAAAACCAAAGTTGTGTAAAAACTCGTTGAGCTCCTTGATATCTCCAAGGTCCGGTCGTTCGTGGATCCGGTAAATAAAAGGCAGTTCTCTCCAGTAGAAATGTTCCGCGATAACCTCATTGGAGAGAATCATAAATTCTTCAATCAGGATTTCTCCAATCCCCCGCTCCCGGCGGTGAATGGCCACAGGAGCCCCTTGATCATCAAGTTCCAGGTAGGGTTCGGGAAAATCAAAGTCGATACTTCCCCGTTTTTCCCTATTTTTGCGCCGAACGTTGGCCAGGTGCTCCATTCTACGAAGGGTTTTAAACATTTCCTCATTTTTCCATAGGGATTCCCCGTTTTCCAGGGCTCTGTTAACCTCGGTATAGGTCAGGCGGTTTTTACTCTCAATTATGCTTTCTGCAAAGTTATAATCGAGAACTTCTCCATTTTCCATATTAATATCGAGCAAAAGGGAAACTGAAAGCCTTTCTTCGTTGGGGCGCAAACTGCAAACACCATTGGAAATTTTCTCAGGCAACATGGGAATAACCCGGTCTACAAGGTAAATGCTGGTTCCCCTTTCCCGCGCTTCCTTATCCAGTTCGCTTCCTTCCCGAACATAATGGGCTACATCAGCGATATGAATTCCCAGCTGGGCCTGCCCCTTTCCCTTAACTTCCAGGGAAACCGCATCATCAAAATCTTTTGCGTCTTCGCCATCAATAGTAAAGATCAATTTATCCCTGAGATCCAACCGGTTCTTTTTTATATCCTCGGGGATTTCCTCTTTTACCTTGTGGACTTCCTCTTCAACCTGCCGCGGAAACTCCCGGGGCAAACCCAAGCGATAAATAAGGCTCTCAATATCCACACCCGGTTCATCTTCTCCACCCAGGACCTGGACCAGTTTGCCTTCGGGATTTCGCCGACCCCGGGGCCATTTTTCAATTTTTACAATAACCTTATCGCCTTCCCCCGCGTCTTTAATACTGTCCGGGGGTAAAAATACGTCATAATAAATCCGGGGGTCATCGGGGACAACAAAACCTATATTCCGAACTATTTCCAGTCGACCAACAACCTTCTCGTTGGCCCTTTCCAGGATTCTGATTACTTCTCCTTCATCTTTTTCTCCCTTACCCTTTTTTAACCGCCGGACGATGACCTTGTCTCGGTGCATGGCACCATTCATGTTCTCCAGGCCAATATAGATATCTGGCTGTTCGGGGTCCTCGGGTAACAGGAAGGCAAAACCTTTCCTATGGCCCTGGAGAACTCCAACCACTAAGTTCATCTTTTCCGGTATTCCATAACGGTCCTTGCGGGTTTTAACAATAGCCCCATCTTTCTCCAGCTCGGCCAGCAGCTGGGCAAAAGGCTCTCGATCCTTTCTGGCCAGTCCGAACTCCTCTACCAGTTCCTCGAAGGTCATCGGCCTGTAGGTTCGGCCCCGCATGAATTCCAGTATTTCCTGTCTTGCGCTCATCAAAATTTTCCTCCTCTTAAATCCTCTGAAGGGCACCCCTTTGCGGGATGCCCTCCCTTTTTATTCCCAGGTTTCAAAAACTACAACTTCTTCCAGGCTCTTTCTCCCCCTGTCCCTGCCTTCCTGGGCAGGATACCCGAGAGGGGTAAGAGCAACAATTCGATATGGTTCGGGAACCTTCAGGATTTTCCGAACTTTATTTTCATCAAATGCCCCGATCCAGCAGGTCCCCAGGCCTTCATGGGTTGCCGCAAGTATCAGGTGATCCAGGGCAATCGCCCCGTCAACTGCAAAAGAAGTCATGTAATTCCCGTGACCCTGATATACTTCTTCTTCATTGACAGCTACTGCAACTGCAGCATCCGCTTCAGCCATGAATTTCTGTCCCTTGCAGGCATCCACCAGCTGTTCTTTCCGCTCGGGATCCCGGACAACAATAAACTTCCAGGCCTGAACATTTTTTCCCGAAGGGGCCAGCCTGGCCGCATTAAGTACCCTTTCCAGCTTATCCTGTTCAATTTCTTTGGGCTCAAATTTTCTGATGCTGCGCCTTTTCTTGATTAAATCATAGATGTTCATGCTAACACCTCCTAAAGTCCTAAATCTTTATCTATTTCCTGCATGGCTTCCAGGCCAAGACCAATAAATTCCTCCAGAGTCAAGCCCAATTCCGTGCAGGAAGAAATCTGTTCCCTGTTCGCCCCACGGGCAAAAGACTTCTCCTGGAAACGGTTGAGTAAGAACTCGGTATTCAGAGGAGCAAGTTTCTTTTCCGGATGGATTAAAGCTCCCGCGACAATCAACCCTGTTAAGGGGTCAGCAGCATAAAGGGCCTTATCCATCATACTTTTCCTGGGTAGCCCGTGGGCTTCATTGTGGACACGCACCGCCTGCACCATATCTTCAGACATGCCCATCTCTTCAAGGTAATCTGCACCCCGCATACTGTGTTCTTCGGGCTTATCCATTGTCTCCCCGTAATCAATATCGTGGAGCAAACCGGTCAAACCCCATTTTTCTTCGTCTTCTCCAAATTCTTTTGCCAGTTTTCTCATAACTGCTTCCACAGCAAGACAGTGTTTTATCAGGTTTTTCTGTTTTACTTTTTTCTCTACCAGGTTAAGGGCTTCTTCTCGAGTCATCAGGATTCCTCCTCCGTTTTACTCCGGGCAACTTTTGAAGTTTGGTCAACAAACATGGCCTGGCCCCGAGCCAGGATTTTTCCCTTTTCATCCTCTATCCAGGCCCAAAGATATTTGATCCGCGAAGATGATTTTTCTTCATCCATTTCCCCCACAACCATTATATCCTCATCAATGGGGACGGGTTCTTTAAACTTGACTTCGAGCTTCGCAGTAACGGCGAATAAACCTTTTTTCATTAAGACATGCGCCATTGCTTCGTCCAGCAGGGTTGTAACAATTCCACCATGGGCAATTCCTGGGTACCCCTGGTATTTGGGTTTTAAAACCGTTTCAGTCCAGACCCTGTTTTTACTATAAGAAAAAGCAAGCTGCAAACCGTCTTGATTTTCCTGTCCGCAACCAAAACATTGCTGGGGGTTTTCCAGTTTCAATATAATTCTCCTTTCCCTGTTCCATATTATAACACAGGAGAGAAAAGTTTGCAGAAAAAAAGCCTCCACCATTGGGCAGAGGCTTTTCTTTTCTATTTATAGAAAGAGGGGCACGAATACCAGTGAAACAATGGTCATTAACTTGATCAGGATGTTCAAAGAAGGTCCTGAAGTATCTTTAAATGGATCTCCGACAGTATCCCCAACTACGGAAGCAGCATGAGTTTCAGTTCCCTTGCCGCCGTAATGCCCTGCCTCTACATATTTCTTGGCATTGTCCCAGGCGCCTCCGGCGTTAGCCATCATAATAGCCATCAAGACTCCCGAGGAAAGTGCTCCGGCAAGGAGACCTCCCAGGGCTTCAACACTCCAGAGGCCAATTAATATGGGCGCGAGGACAGCGAGGAGGCCGGGAATAACCATTTCCCTTAAAGCAGCCTTGGTGCTGATATCCACGCAGCGAGCATAGTCAGGTTTGGTGGTCCCTTCCATTATCCCCGGCATTTCCTTGAACTGCCGGCGGACCTCTTCAATCATTTCAAAGGCAGCCTTTCCAACCGACTGCAGTGTGATGGAAGTGAAAAGAAAGGGTAACCCCGCCCCCAGGAACAATCCAGCGATAACCTGAGGTTGGATTAAATCAATAAGATCAAGCCCTGCGGCCTGGGTAAAAGCTGAGAATAATGCAAGTGCTGTTAAAGCTGCCGAACCTATGGCAAAACCCTTGCCCATCGCAGCAGTTGTGTTCCCAACTGCATCAAGTTTATCGGTTCTTTCCCGGACCTTGGGGTCAAGATTGGCCATTTCGGCAATTCCCCCGGCGTTGTCCGCAATTGGTCCATAAGCATCGACGGCGACCGTCATGCCTACCGTAGAAAGCATTCCCACTGCGGCAAGAGCTATCCCGTAAAGTCCTCCAGTTGCATCGCCCAGAGCATTTTGCCCCTGGGCGTAGGCAATAATTATGGCCAGGGCAATGATTATAATCGGAATGGCTGTGCTTCTCATTCCTACTGCCAGGCCCTGGATAATATTGGTTGCAGGACCGGTCTGCGAGCTATCTGCAATACTCTGGGCTGGTTTCTTTTCCGGCGAGGTATAATACTCAGTTGAACGACCGATAATCAACCCGGCAACGAGCCCTGTTACTATGGCCCAGAAGAGCCCTAAATGACCTGATCCAACAACTACATTAACCAGTACTAAAGCAGCTACAATTAAAAGAATTCCGCTTACGAGTGTTCCTTTCTCCAGTGCTTTAGCAGGGTCGGCGCCTTCCTTTACACTGACAAAACTGGTCCCAATTATTACGGTAATAATCCCCGCTGCTGCTATTAGCAGGGGAAGCAAAATAAATTCCGGTGCAATAAGTGCGCCCAGGGCGATTGCAGCAATAATCGAACCTACATAAGATTCAAAAAGATCGGCACCCATTCCAGCAACATCACCCACATTGTCACCAACATTGTCAGCAATAACTGCAGGATTTCGGGGGTCATCCTCGGGTATTCCTGCTTCAATTTTCCCCACCAGGTCTGCTCCAACATCAGCAGCCTTGGTATAAATGCCCCCTCCGACACGGCCGAACAGGGCAATTGAAGAAGCTCCAAAGGCAAAACCCTGGATTAACTGGACCTCCTCCCCAAAAATCATGTAAAAAATAGTGACACCTAAAAGTCCCAGGCCTACCACAAACATTCCCATAACCGAACCACCCGAAAAGGCTACTCCCAGAGCTTTGTTAAGACTATCCTGGGCGGCATTAGTTGTCCGGCCGTTGGCCCTTGTAGCGATTTTCATACCGAAGAAGCCAGCCAAACCGGAAAAAAAGGCCCCTACAATAAATGAAATCGCCATCCGGGAATCCATCTGGGGAATAAGTAAAATAATTACGGTAACAATTAACACAAAAATAGCCAGCACAGAGTACTGGCGGCGGAGAAAGGCCATGGAACCTTCCTGGATAGCCTGGGAAAGCTCTTTAATCCGATCCGAACCCTCTTCGGCTTTTAGAACCCGGAGGGTAAAAAAGATTGCCGCGGCTACCCCGATCACTCCACAGACAATTGCAAGAATTTCAGTCAAGGTCTATTCCTCTCCTTTCTACAGAGCAGCTATAATAACAGATAGGACGATAAAGGCAATGGCAGCGACAGTGGTTAATTTGGCCAGGAGTTCATCCAGGCCTTTTCTCTTTTTGCCAAAAACCGCTGTTGCACCACCGTCAATTGCTCCGGAAAGCCCGGCACTTTTACCAGACTGGAGCAAAACACCTGCAATTAATACTAGGGATACCAGGACATGAAAAACTTTCAAAATGGTCATTCTTCGTGCACCTCCTTCAAACTTTGCCACTCCATATTGTAACACAGTCTGGGTAAAAAAACAACAAAAACCCCCCGCAAAAACTACCCTCCTACACAAAATTTTCACGAATTTTAAGTAGAACTTTGGTCTTTTACATACCCTTAAGGTAAAATTTAAATTATTTCCAGGAAAAACCTGGTCCCGAAGTAAGTCCCCCGCTGAAGCGGGGGACTTTAGTTTATCCTTTCTGCAGCCGGGGACCAAAGAAAACGGCTATTTCATCCAGTTCTTCTTCAATCCTCAACAGCTGATTATATTTTGCTGTCCTTTCCGAGCGAGCCGGTGCGCCGGTTTTGATCTGGCCGGAATTGGTTGCAACCACCAGGTCCGCAATAGTAGTATCTTCTGTTTCCCCGGACCGATGAGATACGACGCAATTGAAACCAGCCCGATGAGCCATCTCAATTGTATCAAATGTTTCTGTAAGGGTTCCAATTTGATTGGGTTTAATCAAAATAGCATTGGTTGCTCCTTCTGTAATCGCTCTTTCCAGGAATCGGGTATTGGTTACCAGCAGGTCATCTCCTACTATCTGAACTCTCTTTCCAATTTCCCGGGTCAGGCGAGACCAGTTTTCCCAGTCTTCTTCAGCAAGGGGATCCTCGAGGGAATAAATGGGGTATTTTTTGATTAATCCCTTGTAATACTCTACGAGCTCCGGACCATCTACCTTCCTTCCTTCACCTTCCAGGTGATAGGCGCCATCCCTGTAAAATTCGCTTGCAGCAGCGTCAATTGCGAGTTTAATCTCTTCCCCCATTTTATATCCGGCTTTTTCCACCGCTTCGATTATGGTAGTTAATGCCTCTTCGTTGGACTTGAGATTCGGAGCAAAACCTCCTTCATCCCCTACTGCAGTAGATAAACCCCTTTTCTGCAGGACCTTTTTCAGGCTTTGATAGATCTCACTCCCCATCTGGAGAGCCTCCCGGAAACTCCTGGCTCCTACAGGTGCAACCATAAATTCCTGGATATCTACATTATTGTCGGCGTGCTGTCCCCCGTTGAGAATATTGAACTGGGGAACAGGAAGGTATAACCGGCGGGCACCTCCCAGGTACCTGTAAAGGGGCAGTTCCAGTTCATTTGCGGCCGCGTGAGCAACTGCGAGAGATACACCTAAAATTCCATTGGCTCCAAGGACATTTTTGTTTTCTGTCCCATCCAGTTCTATGAGCAGTTCATCAATTTCGGTTTGCTCGGTAGCATCATAACCAATAATCTCCGGGGTAATGGTTTCATTTATCCCCCGGACTGCCTTGGTGACCCCCTTACCACCGAAACGATCTCCACCATCCCGGAGTTCAAGTGCTTCAGAAGCCCCGGTTGAAGCACCGGAAGGTACTGCCGCTCTACCCCAGGCTCCGCTGGATAGGAACACCTCAACTTCAACGGTAGGATTTCCCCGGGAATCAATTATTTCCCTGCCCAGAATATCAACAATTGTAGTATTAAACTCCACTTGCTATCCCTCCTTTTCAATTAAGGAAGCCCCAGTCATCGCTGCCGGGATTTCCATCTCCAATAAGTCTAAGATAGTGGGGGCAATGTCTTTCAGCCCACCTCCTGAATGCAATTTAAACTCAATATCAGCACAGAGAATAAAAGGAACAGGGTTGGAAGTATGCGCTGTATGGGCACCTTCTCTGTTTTTCATTTTCTCCACATTCCCGTGGTCCGAGGTAATTATTGCTCGGCCTCCCCTGGCTGTTATAGCGGGGACAAGCCTGGCCATGCAGTTATCAATTGTTTCAACTGCTTGAACCGCAGCGTCAAAGTACCCCGTGTGGCCCACCATATCAAAATTGGCAAAGTTTATTATTAAAACTTCAATCCCCTGTTCAAGGTATTCCAGGGCTTTCTCCGTTACCTCGAAAGCGCTCATCTCTGGTTTTTGGTCATAGGTAGCCACCTTGGGAGAAGGAACAAGACAGCGTTTTTCACCTGGATATTCTTTTTCTTCTCCCCCATTGAAAAAGAAAGTTACGTGGGCATATTTCTCTGTTTCTGCAAGCCTTAACTGGGTTTTCCCCTTTTTGCTCAACCATTCACCAAGGCAGTCTTTAATTTCCTGGGGGGGGAAAAGAACTGGCAGATCGAAATTTTCATCATAACTGGTCATGGTAATAAAATCAATTTTAGGCACATCCGATCCCAGGCCAAATTCCGTAAAATCCTTTTCGGTAAAAGCCCTGGTTAACTGTCGGGCCCGGTCCGCCCGGAAATTGAAAAACAAAATGAGATCTCCACTTTCAACCGTTCCTCTGGCATCAATTACCCGGGGTATAACAAACTCGTCTCCTTTTTCTGCTTTATGACCCTCTTTTACGGCCTCACCTGCATTTTCTGCCCGGGGACCCTTACCCCGAACCATGGCCTGGTATGCTTTTTCTATCCTGTCCCAGCGCCGGTCCCGGTCCATGTAATAATAACGCCCTCCGATGGAAGCAATCTTTCCAAGGCCCAGTTTTTCCATTTCAGACTCGATTTCTTCAACAAAACCCGGCCCAGATTGGGGCGGGGTATCTCGACCGTCGAGGATGGCGTGAACATAAACATCGGCAATCTGCTTTGCATCGGCAGCCCGGAGCAGGCCCTTAAGGTGATCTATGTGCGAATGGACTCCCCCATCGGAAAGCAAACCTAAAAGGTGGAGTTTGCCCCCTCTTTCTTTTAATTGGTCAAATGCCCTGCTGAGGGTTTCATTTCCCGGCAGTTTATTTTTTTCTACCGCCCGAGTAATCCTGGTTAATTCCTGGTCCACAACTCTTCCCGCGCCGATATGGATGTGCCCCACTTCTGAATTTCCCATCTGCCCCGGGGGCAGTCCTACTTCCTCGCCGGAAGCTTTTAGCTGGGTCCAGGTTTTTTTGGCCATCAGCTCATCCAGGTAAGGGGTTTCTGCCTGGAGGAAAGCATTGCCCTCCGGATCCTCTTCTGTAATCCCCCAACCGTCTATAACTATTAGTGCTAACTGCTTATTATTCTCCATGATATCCCCTACTTTTCCCAGTAAATTAGTTTGGCAAAAGAATCAGCTTTTAAGCTCGCTCCACCAACCAGGGCTCCATCGATTTCTGCAAGGGTCATAAACTCTGATATGTTTTCTGGCTTAACGCTCCCTCCGTATAAAACCCGGAGGCCCTGCAGGTGGTTTAATTCTTCAATGATGCGGGAAGCCATTTCCTGAGCATCTTCAGGCGATGCGGATTTTCCAGTCCCAATTGCCCAGACCGGCTCATAGGCTATAGCCAGACCGCATAATTTTTCGGTGGAGATATCCTGCAGTCCCTGTTTTAACTGGTTTTGAACAACAGCCCAGGCATTACCTTCTTCCCTTTCCTCAAGGCTTTCTCCCACACAGAGGATTGGAATCATACCCGAATTTATCACCGCTGCAACTCTTCTGTTTATTTCGGGCCCCTCGGAGAAAAACTGGCGGCGTTCGGAGTGGCCGATAATTGCATATTTGCTCCCTGCTTCCCGGGCAAAATCTGGAGAAATTTCCCCGGTGTAGGCTCCTTTTCTTTCATAAAATACGTTCTGACAGCCCAATTGCAGGGGGGTTTCCTCTACCCTATCCCCCGCCATAAAAAGCGCAGTTGCCGGGGGGCAGACTACAGCTTCACCGGGAAGGGGTTTTTTAAATCTTTCCAGTATTCCCTCAATCAACTGAAGACTATCCCGCCCCCCGAGATTCATCTTCCAGTTACCAACAATCAGGTCCATTTATTCTTCCTCCTCCAGAGCTTTTAAGCCGGGTAATTCTTTACCCTCAAGGTACTTCAATGCTGCTCCACCGCCGGTGCAGATATGGCCCATTTTATCAGCTACTCCCGCGGCTTCAACAGCAGCCACAGAATCTCCTCCGCCTATTACGGTCCAGGCCGAATATTCACTTAAAGCTTTGGCAATTTCGATTGTTCCCCGGGCAAAATCATCCACTTCGAAAACTCCCAGGGGCCCATTCCAGAAAATGGTCCCGGCTTCTTTGAGTTTTTTCCGGAAAACATCGATACTTTTAGGACCGATATCAACTGCTTTCCAGCCCGGAGTAACAGCATTTTCGGTAACTGCTTTTTCATAACTTGCATCGACCTTGGGGGAAATAACCAGGTCCGAAGGCAAAATTATTTCCGTTTTGCTTTGGCGGGCTTTTTCCATGAGTTCCCTGGCCTTATCGATTTGATCTTCTTCAACGAGGGAATCACCCATATCCCTTCCTTCAGCAGCAAGGAAAGTATTGGCCATACCTCCGCCCAGCACCATGAAGTCAACCCGGGGTAACAGCGCCTCAATTACACCCAGTTTATCTGAAACCTTGGCACCGCCCAAAATAGCGGCAAAGGGTTTATCCACATTCTCGGCCCGCAGGGAACCGAGGGCTTCCAGTTCTTTTTCCACAAGCAGCCCGGCCGCAGTAGGTAAAAACTCAGCCAGACCCACGTTGGAAGCATGCGCTCTATGCAGGGTTCCGAAAGCATCACTTACAAATACATCTGCAAGAGAAGCCCACTCCCGGGCCAGTTCAGGAGAATTCTCTTCTTCGCCCGGGTCAAATCGAGTATTTTCCAGCATGCAAACCTGGCCGGCCCTTAGGTTTTCCACCATCTTCTTTACTTCCGGACCCCTAACCTGGTCGCTTTTAAGGACCTCGGCCTGGAGCAGATCCGATAACCTCTGGGCAACTGGATCAAGGCGCAAATCATCTGTTACCTGGCCCTTGGGTCTTCCCAGGTGAGATAAAACTATCAGGGAAGCCTTTTCCTGGAGCAGGTACTCCAGGGTGGGAAGGGCGGCCCGGATTCGGGTATCATCCCGAACCCGGCCTTCCTGCAGAGGAACATTGAAGTCAACTCGGACAATTACTTTTTTCTTTTTTACATCAAGATCAATCAGGCGTTTATGGGTCAATGTAATCACCCTTTTTTCATGATATATTCAGCCAGATCCACCAGCCTGCAGCCATAACCCCACTCGTTATCGTACCAGGCGAGAATTTTTACCATTTTTCCTTCGATTACCATGGTCTGGGTGGCGTCAAAGATAGAGGACCTGTTATCTCCCTGGTAATCCTTGGATACTAGGGGCATTTCCTCATAGCCAAGGATCCCCTTTAACCTGCCCTCGGCTGCTTCTTTCATGGCCGCGTTAATTGCTTCAACGCTGGCATCCTTTTCCACTTCGGCTACAAGGTCAACAATGGAAACAACAGGGGTCGGAACCCGCATTGCCATTCCATTCATCTTTCCTTCAAGTTCGGGCATTACCAGGGTAACAGCCTTGGCAGCACCCGTTGTAGTAGGGACGATATTCTGGGCTGCCGCCCGTCCCCGGGTAAGCTTTCCAGCAGGTGCGTCAAGAATTTTCTGCCCCGCGGTATAGGCGTGGACGGTGGTCATCAGCCCCCTTTTGATGCCAAACTCTTCGTGGAGAACCTTGGCCACGGGAGCAAGACAATTTGTCGTACAGGAAGCCATGGAAATTATATGGTGCTTTTCGGGGTCATACCAGTCTTCATTTACTCCCATTACAAGTGTAACATCTTCATTCTTAGCAGGTGCGGCAATTAGTACTTTTTTGGCCCCGGCTTCCAGGTGAGCCCGTGCTTTTTCTGCATCAGTAAATACCCCTGTTGCTTCCAGGACCACATCTACTCCCAGTTCTCCCCAGGGGATTTTTGCGGGATCCTTCTCTTCAAAAACCCTGACTTCCTTCCCGTCAATAACCAAAAGGTCATCTCTTACCTCAACCTTGCCCGGGAAGCGACCGTAATGAGAGTCGTACTGGAGTAGATAGGCCAGCGTCTCCGGATCAGCCAGATCATTACAGGCTACAAACTCAATATTGGGATTATCCCACCCGTAGCGTAGCGCCCTTCTACCAATCGCTCCAAACCCATTGATTCCGATTTTTACTGTCATCAATCGAACCCTCCTCTTTGATTTTATTTATTATTGCCGTGGCGGCATCCGAATCAGTAATTAAAACATCCTGAAACATGGGATTAACGGCAGACACGATAGCTTCTGCTTTTTCCAAACCTCCCGCTACAGCAATAACTTTGTCGATCCTCTCCAAATCTTTGAGCTTAATTCCCACACTGGGGGTAATGTAAACAACCTCTCTCTTGGAATTAAAATAATAACCAAAGGCTTCACCCACAGCACCCCGGCTGCGGATCACTTCAATTTCTTCGGAGGGAAGTCGGCGTCTCCTGGCCATTTCCAGGGATGCTCCTATCCCGTGCAGTAGAATATCGGTTTTTTGCAAAAGATCAAGGACCTCGGCAACGGCCGGTTCTTGCCTTAGAGCAGCAAGAGTCCTGGGATTGCTGGTTTCCGGAAGATAGAGCAGGCGGTATTGAGCCCCTAAGGCCTGGGCAATTTCTGCGGCTATTGTATTTGCTTCCAGTTCCATTTTCTCTCCCAGTCCGCCTCTTCCAGGGACTACAGTCAGGTTTATCCTTTTTTTCCGCCCTCTTTTCATAACACGGGCTACTGCAGCAAGGGTAGTGCCTCCTGTTACTGCAAGAACTCCCTCTTCTCCAACTTTTTCGTGGAGGTAATTTCCGACCTGGCGGGCAAGTTCCTCCCTTTGCAGAACCCTGTCACCTTGCCCGGGAACAATTATTACCTCCTCCAGACCAAGGTACCTTTTGAGAATATTTTCCTGGTCCCTTGTTCCCTGGATAGTTCTAACCATTTTTACCAGGGAGTTGAGGAGTTTCTCTCCTTCGGGGGTGAGCACAGCACCCGCGGAAGTATTCTGGACCAGGCCCTGCCGGACTAAAAATTCCAAATCACCCCTGACCTCTCTCTCGCTAAAATCCAGCCTTTTGGCCAGCAGCCTCCGCCCCAGGGGGTGAAAATGATATATGGTCCTAAGGATATGGTATCTCTTCAATATCTGTTCGGTCAAATCGGGAACAATCCTCTGCTGCAGTTCCCACAGGTTAGACACCGGCTTTCACCTCCGGGTCATTTTTCGTCCGCCGGTAATTTTTTGTCCCGGTCGCGGTAAAAAATTTATTTTCTTCCTTTACTATATATTCGTGAATAGCTAAAGAAATCCTGCTAGTTTTCTCCAAAAATAACAGTTTCCCAGAGATTTTCCCCACCCTCGCGAACGACATTGATCACCGGAACTCCAAGGGATTGGAAAGCATTTTTTAATTCATCTTCCTCCACGTAGCGGGGCTGGTAAAAGCGGCCGCGCTCCTGCCAGTCAGGAAAAAAGGGGTTAATAGTTATCGCTTTCAGGGGAAGGTCAAACTCAACTCCCAGTCCCCCTCCCTGTTTTTTCCAGTTCTTTATTGCTTTATCCAGTTCCTGCAGCTCTTCTCCCAGCAGGAGGTTTATCGGATTGGAAACAATCAATTTACAACCTGCAGGTGATAGGGACAGGTTTAACTCAGAAAAAGCTTCCCCGGTAAGGACTCCCTTGATATAGATTTCTTTTACTTTCCCGGTGTTTTTAAAAATATTATTGACCCGGTCCCTGCTCAGAAGAGAATCTGTCCCCAGGGACCTTTTCCCGTCTTCGGTAAGGAAGTAGGAATGGGCTGATTTTTCTCCAGGAACCAGCCGGGGGAGGTTTAAAACCCTGACCAGAATTTCCGTTTCCCGGCGCAGGGTAGCAAGATTGCTGCTTCTGGCTGCTCCGGTTGCCAGGACAAAAACGTCCGTTCCGGCCAGTGGGGCCATCCGATTTAAAGCCCCGTCAACAATCAAGACCTCTGCCCCTTTACCCTTAAGGTTTTGGACAGCTTCATTTAAATCCCGCCTGTTATTCGGGCCGGCCATTAAAACCCTGCCGCCCTTTTTTACCCGGGTTAACTGCAAATTTCCCAGGGGGGTTTTGGCCCTGAGTCCTTTTATAACTTCCAGTTTTGCAGTTCCCCCGTCGACACAGCGTTCAGCAGTTACCAGGTATGCTCCTTCTGGTAATTTAAGCCGGGGTTTGGGTAAACCCGTCACCTGGTCAAATTCTTCTCCGTCCAGACCAATAGAAGTAACCGCGAGGGGAATAGACTTTTCCCCCGCGGTTTCAATTAAGGCCATGGTTGTTGTGGTTTTCCCTGTATTTTTGGCTGTTCCTGCTATTCCAAGGACTTTCATTTTCTTTTTTGCACCGTCCTCCGGCCATTTCGCCCGGGATATGCCCCTTCCTCTTTGCTTCCTAAAATTCCCTGATAAAGGCTATCCAAAAACGAACCATTTTTTGCAACCTCTTTTAAAACCCTGAGGATATTGCTTGTCAGTTCTTCCGCCCATTCTTCCGCCCTTGCGGTGGGCTGCATTCTGGCACTTCCCAGAAATCTGAAAGCTTCTCCCGTCCCCTGCAGGGTATCTATCCTTGCAGGGAGAGTTATCGGCCCTCCGGAATAGGCTTCATCGGTGGAGGCGATTGAGATACCTTCAATACCCAGGGATGCTGCCATCCCAGCGTGGAATGATGTTGAAACTGCTGACTGAACCCTCTCTTCCGTATGGGTTAAAAACCCTATAGGTGCACCTGCCCAGATAGGTGCGTCAATAATTCCGCGGAGGGCCATCACCTTGGCAGCATTGTAATCAATATAATTATCTTCCATCTGCCCTCCGAGCATCATTTCGGGAGAATAGCAGAAAAGCGGCTGAAGTACGGGTTTTGCCCCGAGAGCAAGCCCCAGGTGGGTTACAATCAACATTCCTGCAAAAGCCTTGTAGGCAGGAACACCAGAGAGCTCTTCGTTTGTCGGCATATCAAATGGCATATTATACCGCGCAGCATATTCCATTGCTTTTAAGCCATCAGCCAGTAACCTTTCCGGGTCAGTTCCTCCCCCCAGAGAACCATAGACCGGGTTAATCTTGGTCAGGTCCGCCCCGGCTTCTCCTGCCAGCAGGACAGTTTCCGGAGTATTTAATCCCCGGTGCGCCCGAAC
>Ga0207421_10004021_pt1 | contig 17227 bp, 16 predicted proteins | sample SodLakKL_010_SED_4_FD_187542 | JGI IMG/M metagenome (GOLD analysis project Ga0207421, IMG submission 187542) | Alkaline sediment microbial communities from Lake Tanatar, Kulunda Steppe, Russia - 8KL_010_SED (SPAdes) (version 2) | ecosystem: Environmental > Aquatic > Non-marine Saline and... | reverse complement strand
AACAGGGTCGTGGAGAGACATTCTTAGTAAAAACCAGTCATTACCGCCAGTACTTATCCTGACTCCCTGATAATTATCTGGAGCAAGTTCCCAGCCAGAAATCTCATATACATAATCTTCTAAATCATCGATTATCTGCTGTCCGTAATCCTTATAATCTTCTAAGTCGATATCCATTCTAAATTCTTTTTTGATATTTGCCTCTTCAAGATCTGCAATCAGGCTATTTAATTTAATCCCTTCAGTGGCCAGGTTAGCCATTTTAATTAAGATTTTAGCAACTAAATATGCACCATCATCGAGAAAATAATTTTCCTTTAAAGCTGCATGGCCTGATGTCTCAATAGCTAACGGAGTATTAATACCTTCATTTTCCAGTCTTTTTAACAACCTCTTCAGTTAACTCTATATCCTGTTCATTATCGGCAATAGCCCTGCCTCTAATATCAGAGCCGCTTTCTAGTTTTAACCAGTTAGTTTCTTTCAAAACAATGCATCCTCAATATAATTAAATAATTATTAAAATATATACTGAAATTAATTATAATATACAATTATAAGATAATTGCATATCTGCCTTTTGCAAAATAGTAACTTAATTAAATTCTCCAGTTCTTAAAAATCTATCGACAAGCTCTGCTGTCTTTTCCTGATGATGGATCTCATTATGGTGGTAGGGAATCACAATAAAGTCAGAGAGCCCAGGAAATTTTACTGACTCAACCTTTATCCGGCCGTCATTTTCGCCCTCCAGAAATCTGCTAAATATTCTGGTACTCTTATCTCCTGCTATTGCTCCTATTTCAATAGCATCTCCCTCTATTAGATCCATTGCCTCAACATTTTCTGGTTCTAAAGATTCAAGAGTAGTAAAGATACTGGTCCATAAATCTGAGACATCTGAAATAAAAGTGGCCAGGCTGCTACCCTGATTAGGAGTTGCTATCTGAACTGCCCTATTAACAACCTGACGTTCTCTAAATTCATCAAGATATTTCCTTAGCACCAGCCCACCTGTGCTGTGGCCGACAAAACTAATCTCTTGATCAGCCTCCAGGCTGGCAAGAATATCCTCCATCTTATCTCGAAAAATTTCAGTGGCATATCCAACTGATCTAAAAGTTAAAGGAAGATCAACAGTCACTGTTTCATAATCCATCAATTCTAGATATTCTTTTAAGGTAAGCATATCTCTATGGTCTTTATTATAACCATGGATTAAAACTACAAGTTCATTATTTTCAGCTGCCTGGATTGATTCTCCTGCCACAATCAGATTGGATATCAAAAAGATTGAAAGTATTAATATAGTTATTAAAAATTTATTCACCTGGTTCACCACCATTTAGTTGATAATATCATTATAACTTATTCTATAATTTATATCCAACAATAGAGTTTTTATGTTATTATAAATACAGGAGGGATCGTTTATGAAACTTAATAAAATTTATAAATCTGGAGGCAGGGTCTACCTTGTAGGTGGGGCAGTCAGAGATCTATTACTGACTGGTAAAATAAAAGACCTGGATTTAATTATCTCAGGTTTATCAGAAAATAAATTTAAAGAGCTTTTCCCTGGAGCTAAAAAAGTAGGAACTGATTTTGCTGTTTTTCTTTTAAAAAATAATAAAAAAGATATAAATTATGAGATAAATTTAATTGCTGAGAAAGACCTCTACCTTGATCTAAAGAGAAGAGATTTTACCATTAATAGTATTGCTATAGAGCTAAAGGATTTAAAACTTATTGATCCTTTTAATGGCCTGTCAGATCTTATCTTAGGCAGATTGCAGATAACAGATAAAACAAGTTTTAAAGAAGACCCTTTAAGAATCTATCGAGCATTTAGGCTTGCAATTAAATATGACCTGAAAATCACCAAAGAAACCCTGGATTACATGGTTTTAAATGCCCCAGGACTTAAAAGTATTTATCCTGAGAGGGTCTTTGAAGAACTAAAAAAGATAATTTTACTGGATGAAGCCAGCCAGTTCTTCTGGTTACTAAAGAAATTGGGGCTATTAAAATATCATTTCCCAGAATTAAAGGAATTAATTGGTGTTGAGCAGCCTGAAGAATATCATCCTGAAGGCGATGCTTTTAACCATACAATGCTGACCCTTGACAGGATAGCCAGGCTAACCTCCAAGCCTGAATTTACTGATGACAAAAAATTTATGCTAAGATATGCAATTTTAATTCATGATATTGGCAAGGCAGCAACTCCTGCCGAAGAATATCCTCACCATTATGACCATGAGGATTATGGTCTGGCTATCCTTGATACAATCAAAGCCAGAAAGGATTATATTCTGCCTGAAAAAACTTACAGAACAGCCAGACTTGTAATCAAACAGCATATGCGTGTCTACTGTTTTAATAAGATGAAGCCAGGTAAAATAGTTCGTTTATTTGAAAATATTAAAAGGTCTCCACTCTCAATTGAAGAATTTGCCCTAACAATTATAGCTGATAAGCAGGGCCGGGGTGATGCTAAAGCGAGCCCTGATTATATTACAGAAATGATAAAACTTTATCATAAGATGTATGCAAATACTGGCGGAGACGATATCGACCTGGAAAAATATCAGGGAGAAGAAGTCGGAGAACAACTATTCCAACTCCGCTGTAAATATATAAAAAAAACCAGAGAAAATTAATCGTTTTCTCTGGCCTTTTCAATTGCTGATCTAGTAGATGAAAAGATATGCTCATCAGCTTTAAAGACATTATCCCTGCCAATTTTATTAACTATGCCATAACGATCAAACATCTGATAGATCTTATTATCTATACCACAAAGAATTACACGGCCTCCAGAATCATTAACCCGATCAATAAATCCTTCCAGTTCTTTTAATGAAGTTAAATCTATATTTTCAACATTTCTAAGTCGGATGATAAAGACCTGATCTTTAACAAAGCTTTCATCCAAATTATGCTTTAAATTTTCTGATGCATTAAAGTTGATATTCCCTGCCAGGTTGATTAAAACATAGGACTCTTTATCAAAATTACCATTTTCAATCTCTGACATCTCCCGCCTATGAAATTGCTCTCCCCTATCTTCATATTCAAAATGAGAGTAATTTAGTGAGCTGGTATTTTTAAGGACCAGAATAAAAGATACTATAACACCAAAATAAACGGCATAATCTAATCGGGGCAGACTGATTGTTGTAATAAATGTTGCCAGAAATATCAAACTATCGAATCTATTTTTAAAACTATTTCTAATCTCTTCAAAATCAACCATTTTTATCGCAACTACAATAACGAGGCCAGCCAGGCTGGCAATCGGAATATAACCGGCCAGAGGGCTGAAGAAGATAATAAATAATGTTACAGTAATTGCAGTAATTAAACCAGAGAGACGGCTATTGGCTCCAGCCTGATAATTGGTATAACTCTTTGTAAAGGAACCTGCAATCCCAAAACTACTGAAAAATGAACAGCCTAAATTAATTATACCCTGACCTAAGAATACTTTATTTAGCTCGACTTCCTGTCCGGATTTTAATTCCAGTGATTTGATCACAGATAATGTCTGAATAAATCCTAAAAGGGCAACAGAAAGAGCTGTACTCCAGTATTCAGCAATAAATCCTAAGTCAAAAGAATGAGCTGTAAAATAAGGTAATCTTGCTGGAAAGTTTTCAACTACTTCAAGATTAGTATGCCATCCAGTTAGATAAACCATGCCAACTGGAACAACCATTGCCAGAAGATAATTTGGCAGTCCTGGTTTGTATCTTTTTAAGAGAATTAAGATTGAAATTGTCAAAATACCAATAAAGACTGAATAAAGATTGGCCTCTTCAATATTTATTATAAAATAATATAATTCCATAAAGACATTAGGAGCTGAAGGCAACTCTAATCCAAAAAGATTATCAAGCTGACCACTAAAAATTATGATGGCTACACCTGCTGTTAAGCCTCCAATCACTGATCTAGAGATATAATTAACCAGATCACCAAGCTTAAAGAAGGCCAGCAAGAGCTGGAATACTCCCATCATAAAGGTTAATAAAAGTACAGCTTCCAGATATTGATCACTGCTGATTCCAGAAAGGCCACTGGCAATTGCTACAACAATTAGATTGGTTGGCCCAACTATTAAATAATTGGATACACCAACGAATGAGGCTATGAACATTGATACCAATGATGTATAGAGGCCATAGATTGGATCCAGTCCAAGAATTAAAGCATAGGCCATATTTTGAGGCAAGGCAATAGCTGCTACTGAAAGCCCGGCTGTTATGTCATCAATAATATCATCTTTAGAAGTTGAATAATCTAATTTATCTAATGCTTTTTTAAGCATCTTAAGCTCACCTCAATCAAAACTTTTTTTACTGGAATCTAAAGATATAGTTGTTAAGTTTATTTTATTATTCTATAATATAATTAGTCTTATTTCAAATAAAGTACCATTAAATTAATATATTTCACAGGAGGGGTAATTTTGCCAAAAGAAAATATGAAAAAACGAGAAGAGGTTAAAGAATCATTAAAATGGGACTTGACCAGGCTCTTTAAGGATGAATCTGAGTATCAAGAAACATTAAAAGAAGTTAAAGAGGGTGTTGCCAGGATAGTTGAAAACTATCAGGGTGAGTTAGATAATCCAGAAACTATCCTCAATTGTTTAGAAGATTATGAAGAAATGATGATTAAAGGACATCATCTTTATACTTATGCTTATCTGGCAACTTCAGTAGATGAGGCCAATTCAGAGAACCAGGAACGGCTGATGAAAATCAGAATGAACTTTTCAAATTTAATGAGCCAGACATCATTTATAGAAAGTGAGATTAAGGAGTTAGATGATGAAATTTTAGATAAGGTGATATCTAAATCAGAGAATTATCAGGTTTATCTTGGCGATCTAAAGAGAAGCAAAAAATACAAGCTTGATTCGGCAGTTGAGAAATCCTTATCTGCTCTTTCACCGGTGCTTGATGCCCCTCAAAATATATACAATCAGGCCAAACTGGCTGATTTAGATTTTGACAAATTTGAGATCAATGGCGAGGAATATCCATTAAGTTTTGTTCTTTTTGAAAATGAATACCAGCAGGAAGCTGATACTGAGGTGAGAAGAAAAGCCTTTGAGCAATTCTCTAAAAACCTTGAAGATTATAAAAATACAATGGCATCAACCTATAGTACCCAGGTTCAAAAAGAGAAGATCATGGCAGATATGCGAGGTTATGATGATATCTTTGAATATTTACTATTTGATCAGAAGGTTGATAGAGAGTTATATGATAGACAGATTGATCTGATCATGGAAAAGCTGGCTCCCCATATGAGAAAATATGCCACTCATCTTAAAGAATTATATAATTTAAATAAGATGACCTATGCTGATCTAAAAATTCCGCTAGATCCAGACTTTGAGCCAGAGGTTACAGTTGAAGAATCGAAAAAATATGTTGAAGGTGCCCTTTCAGCTCTAGGTGAAGAATATAAAGATTTAGTTATGAAATCATATGATGAACGCTGGGTTGACTTTGCTCAAAACAAAGGAAAATCCACTGGAGGCTTCTGTTCCACACCCTATGGAGTCAATTCCTATATTCTCCTCTCCTGGACTGGCCTGATGAGTCAGGTATATACGCTGGTCCATGAATTAGGTCATGCCGGGCATTTTATTTTATCCCAGCAGAATAATAGATTATTCGAAGACAGACCATCAACCTATTTTGTTGAAGCACCTTCGACTATCAATGAGCTGCTCTTAACAAATTACCTGATAGAACAAAAAGATGAACCCCGTTTTCAGCGCTGGGCCCTGGCTACAATGATTGGCAATACCTATTATCATAATTTTGTCACCCATCTTCTGGAAGCTGCCTACCAGCGAGAAGTCTATAAATTAATCGATGATGACGAAAGTATTCATGCTGAAAAGCTAAACAAATTAAAGAAAGAAGTTCTTGAAGAGTTCTGGGGCGATGCTGTCGAGATTACTGACGGTGCCGAACTGACCTGGATGCGCCAGCCTCACTATTATATGGGTCTTTATTCATATACCTACAGTGCCGGTCTAACAGTGGCAACTGCTGCCAATCAGCGAATGAAAAAGGAAGGACAGGAAGCTGTCAATGACTGGATTGATGTTCTTAAAGCTGGTGGCACTAAACCGCCGGTGGAGCTTGCTAAGATGGCTGGAGTTGATATTACTACAGCAAAACCATTAAACGATACTATTGATTTTATTGGTGAATCTATAGATAAGATTATTGAATTAAGTGGAAAGATTGAGAAGTAAATCTTAATAATATTGAATATAAATTCCCTGGAAGTATTCACTTCCAGGGAATTTTTTATTTAACCGCCATCAGCCAGGGTTAAAAGGCTGATTCTATCCCCTGACTTTAGAGCTGTTTCTTTATTTGCTGGCTGGCCATTAACTAAGATCATTATATATTTAATTTCTTTTTCTGGTATCTCAAGTTTCTTAAAGAGATCGATAACTCTAGAATCCACTCCTAATTGGAGACTTAACTGATTCTGGTCTTCAGAGATATACCTCTCTAAATGGCCGACAATTTTTACTACAACCTCAATATTATTTTCAGCTTCCATAGCTTATTCTATCCATTCAATACCCATCCTGACCAATTTTGCTCTGGTTGGTTTAAGGGTCTCTGGATCCCAGCCCATCATCTGATAGCGGAGTTTTAGGGCTTTAGCAAAGTCATCTCTATCTATGCCATTCTTGCCTTTTAGGGGGCCATCAACGAAATCTTCATAAAACTTCTCTGGCAGAAAATCGTCTTCTGGTTTTAAGCCAGCCTTATTATTAAAGACCCTGGCCATATCAATGCTCCGTTCGGCTGCTTCCATTAATTCTTTCATGCTGATATCCTCACCTGTTACAGCATGGATAAGATCTAACATCATCTCTAGGGATACTGGACCCCGGGGAGCATATCCGAAACAGCAGGCTCCCAGGATATCGATTAATGTCCAGTATAGATCGAGATTTATATAGAGACGGATTTTATCTTCTCCTAAGGATAGGGGATCGACTGGCTCATAGATCCCAAGTGATTTTGTGGTCTCTGTGCCATAGCTGTCGATTGTGGCATAGAACGAATCATGGGGTGCCTTCATATGATCGGCTCCATAACCGGCAGTAGCATACTGAATACCAACACCGGTCTTGACTCTTGGGTCATGCATGGGAACCTCCTGACCTTTGACCTGGTGGGTATATTTTATGGCACCATTGCCTATTTCTTGAGCAGCTCTTAAACTGCCCTCAGCCAATAGATCACCTAAGCCTTCCCGGTTGGCAATCATTTCAATCATTTTTAGAGTTCCATCGCCATTACCGAATTTCAGCTCAATTCCGCCAGTATCTTCTTCAGTCAGGAGTCCATTTTCAAAAGCTTCCATGGCAAAAGCGATTGTCATCCCTGTTGAGATTGTATCCAGAGTATATTTATTGCAGAGCTCATTGGCTTTAGCAATAACAACTTTATCTGCTATTTCCAGGGTGGAACCAAATGAACCAACAGTTTCATATTCTGGGCCGCCGTATTGAGGGTCGACCTGATACTTGCCTTCAGTGACCTCAACTACCCGTTTGCAGCGGATCGGACAGGCAAAACATCCATAGCCTTCTTTTGCTATTGATTCTTTCCAGGCTTTTGCAGATATCTCATCGACCTGGTCAAACTGGCCAAGGTTCCAGTTTCTAGTTGGCAGGGCACCGGCTTCCTGATTCGATGCAACTGTACCCCAGGTTCCGACTTCATGGAGTGATGAACCTAATGGGTTTTTCATGCCTTCTTTGGCTGTCCAGCGGTTAATCTCTAAAACCTTATCTTTATCTGCCAGTTCAAGATTTTTGCGGCCTCTGACAGCAATTGCCTTTAAATTCTTTGAGCCCATAACAGCACCATGGCCGTTCCTGCCATTAAAATGGCCGAGATTATTTGTAATACAGGCATAGCGGACTAGATTTTCACCTCCAGGGCCGATCTGGGCAACCTGAACTCGCTCATCTTCATGTTCTTTGCGGATCTCTGACTGGACTGTACCTGTCTCCTTACCCCAGAGATGACTGGCATCTTTAAATTCTACCTGGCCGTCTTCGATATAGAGATAAGTCGGGCTTTCGGCTTTACCGGTAATTACAATTGCATCGAACCCGGCTTTTTTAAGTTCTGGAGCCCAGTAGCCACCGGCCTCGCTTTCGCCAAAACCATTGGTCAATGGGGATTTGCTGCAGACTGTCAGCCTGGGAATTGCTGGACCCTGGGCACCGACGATAATACTGGCTGCAAAGACCAGCATATTTTCCGGGCTAAAAGGATCGACCTCTGGGTCCATCTCCTTATGCATGTAATAAAGGGCAAAACCTCGGCCACCTATATATTTCCGGTAAAAATTATCGTCATGCTCATCGACAGTAAATTCTTTTTTAGTAAGATCTACTTTTAAAATCTTATGATTAACTCCCTGCATTTTTTACCTCCTCTAATACTTCATTGATATCAGGTCTTTCAGCCGGTCCATATTCCCTGGACCAGACGACTTTACCTTTAAGATCCATTAAGATATTAGCCCGCTTTGAATGGCCTCTTGATTCAATAAAAACTCCCATCATCCTGGCTGCAAAGCCTAAAGGATAAAAATCTGATAATATTTTTAAATTCTCAAGTCCAAGTTCTTCAGCCCAGGCCTTTTTAGTTGGCACTGGCTCAATACTGATTCCGAAAGGAACCGTAGCATTATCGATAAAATCCTGATAATGCTGGTCTAGATCTTTCATCTGGTTGGAACAGGTCGATGTCCAGGCCAGAGGATGAAAGGAAAGCAGTTTGAATTGTTGATCATAATCACTAATATAAATATCTTCACCTTCCTGATCTGGCAGAACAATTGCATTGGGATTATTCCCTGGTGAGATTACCATATCAGATACCCCCTCTTATTAATGTTTGTAATATTCATGCTGACCTTTATAAGCTTCAGGTTCTATTCTAGTTCTCAGGCTGTAAAGCTCTTCCTCAGTAGCCAGCTTAAAGTTTTCTACTATCTTTAAATTCTGCTCCAGGACCTGCATCGAATCTATTCCACTGACCAGAGTTGAGATCGGTAATGAGAGGCAGTAGGAGATTGCTTCTTCAACAGATAGATCAGTATTAAAGATCCGGCCGCTGGCTAAACTTTTCATGCCGATAACCCCAATTCCTCTCTCTTCTGCCTGGGGAATTAATTGCTGCTGAAAGCTGCGATAATGATAGTCAAGAATATTGACGGGTATCTGAATTGTATCCCAGTCGATATCTAAATCCAGCATCTGCTGATGATAATGAGGATCTTTATGACCTGTAAAACCAAGGTACCTGATCTTGCCTGCTTCTTTAGCTTTAAGGGCAGCTTCTAATACTTTCTCTTTTTCAATTCTGGCAGGTTCTCCTTCACTGATGATCTCATGAAACTGCAATAGATCAATATAATCAGTCTGCAGCCTTTTTAAACTATCTTCTAATTGCTTATTAAACCTTTCAACTGTCCGGCCATGATTTTTTGTCATCAGAAATGCCTTTTCTCTATAACCATTCTGAAGTGCTATACCCATTAACTTCTCGCTGAGCCCGTTATGATAACACCAGGCATTGTCCAGAAAAGTAATACCCTGATCAATTGCTTCTCGGATCAATTTAATTGATTCTTCTTTTTCTAAGAGTCCAATATGATAACCGCCAAGTCCAAGAATAGAGACTTCTTCACCTGTTGATCCCAGTTCCCTGGTTGGTACTCTGCTGGCCATCTTTAACACCTCTTTATATTGATTTTATTCTGTTAGTTCTATAAATAATATTCTACAAAAATTGTTTTAGACCTTTTTTTGAAAAATTCTTTCTTTGCACTCCCCCCCTCTTTTCTTTTTCATTAAAATAGGGTAAACTGGAAATATCATTCAAATAAAATTTGGAAAGGTGTGATGATTCTGGCTAAAGTTACTGGACCGTTAATGTCGTTTGAGGCTAGTGGTAAGTTTGCGAATTTAGTTAATTATAAATGGAAAGGACTTGATATTGTCAGGGCTTATGTAAGTTCTAACCCAAGCAATACTGAAAAACAGAAAGAAAATCGGGCTCTCTTTGGTGCCGGCAGTAAATATTATAATTTATTAACTGACTATGATAGAGAGGCCTGGAATCGGATTGCTGGCAGGGGAGTAACTGGCCATAATGTTTTAACTAAATTGGCCAGAAATTCTTTGAAAGAGACTGGAAATTTTGCTTTAGTTCACAATCTTTATATCGATAATTTAGTCCCTGGGAAGGCAAGGATTAATTTTAAGATAACAGCTGATATAGATCTAAAATTAACCCTTACCGATATTAAAAATGATGAGATGAAGACCTATGCTTTAAAAGCCAGAAAGAATCAATTGAATTCTTTTACTCTCTCTAATTTAAATGCTGAATCAGACTACAGTTTTATATTTAAATCTGAACAGGTTCTCTCTAATCCCCCAGGAAAATTAATTCAAATCGGAGATGTAACGACTGGTGATTATTTTATTAATTACGGACTAGTCTGTCTCGATAACAAAGGAGAAGAAAGTCTGATTCACCATAGAGTTGAATTAGATAATGATAAGATTGATGAAAATAATCCTATAAAACTTGAATATCAAGGCCTTAAAACTTTTGATAAATTTTATCTTTATCGGCTTAATAATAATCTAGGCTTAAATGAAGGTTTAATAGCCAAGGCTATCCCTCCACAAATTGTATTTAATGATTCTGGAAGACAGGCCATTAAAAAATTTCCTGGCATTAAAAGTAATGAAATGATAATTACCGGTTTTTCAGGGCTATATAGTTTTGAAAGTTTTTAATTCTAACTGTATGAAAGCCGGAGCAGACCCGGAGGAATCCCGGAGCATTCCCGGAGGAATCCCGGAGGAGTCCCGGAGCATTCCTGGAGGAAAAATATTCTATCTAAGTAGAAAACTCAGCTTATAATTAAAGAAATCCTGGCTGGAGCAGTTGGAAATGCTCTGGCCAGGATCTTTTATTTTAAATATTATATTTTAGTTGGCATGTCTGAGGCGCATCTTCTCGTCGGTTATCTTCTTTCTGATTCTGATGGCTTCAGGAGTAATTTCTACTAATTCGTCCTCAGCAATGAATTCCAAGGCATCCTCTAAGGTCATTTTCTTTGGAGGTGGAAGTTGGATGCCTTCATCTGAACTATTGGACCTGACATTGGTTAATTTCTTGTTTTTGCAGGGGTTGACTGTTAGGTCGTTCTCCCTGTTATGGAGGCCGATGATCATGCCTTCATAGACATCAGTACCAGGTTCAATAAATAACTTGCCCCGATCTGTTAGATTGGAGAGGGCATAAGCTCTGGCAGTTCCTTTATTTGCTGAAATAAGCACACCATTATTCCGTTCTGGAACTTCGCCTTTAAATGGCTCATATTTTTCAAAGGAGCGGATGATTGTGCCTTCACCACTGGTGTCATTGATAAATTCGGTCTTAAAGCCTATCAGCCCTCTGGTTGGTACCAGATAATCCAGTTTGACATAATCGTTTTTCTGCATCATTGACTGCATTAGGCCTTTTCTTTTATTTAATTTCTCGATAACTGTCCCTGAATATTCTGCTGGAACATCGATTAAGACTCTTTCTATCGGCTCATGGCGTTTGCCATCGATCTCTTTCATTAAGACTTTCGGCATTGAGACTGCCACTTCATAGCCTTCCCGGCGCATATTCTCCAGGAGGATTGATAGGTGGAGCTCTCCCCGGCCTGAGACTTTAAAGGCATCTTTATCCTCTGTCCGCTCAACTTCTAGGCCAACATTAACTTCTAGTTCTCTATCTAACCTGGCCTTAAGATGCCGAGTTGTCAGGTATTCGCCGGCCTGGCCGGCAAAGGGAGAATCATTGACCTGAAAGTTCATCGAAAGAGTCGGTTCTTCAATATCGATTACCGGTAAAGGCTCTACCTGGCCTGGCTGGCCGATTGTATCTCCTATTAAGATCTCTGGGAGACCTGTAATTACAGCGATATCTCCGCTTTCAGCCTTTTCTATCTCAGACTGACTTAAGCCCTGATAGCTGAAAAGCTTATTTATCTTACCTTTTATAATTTTACCGTCTCGCTTGCTGACTTCAACTTTTTGTCCCTTTTCAATCTGGCCCTGATAAATCCGGCCGATGCCCATTCTGCCCAGATAGTCATCATAGGCAAGATCATAAATCTGCATCTGCAGTGGCTCATCATTCTTATCTGGATAACTTTCAACTCTATCTATAATTGTATCAAAAAGTGGGGTCAGGTCTTCTCCCTCATCTTCTAGATTATATTTAGCTATTCCTTCAGTTGCTATTCCATAAACTGTTGGAAAGTTCAGTTGTTCATCACTGGCATTGAGATCTATAAAAAGATCTAAGATCATATCTTTAACTACTTCAGGCCTGGCATTCTTCTTGTCGATCTTATTGATTAAGACAACAGGCTTTAAGCCTTTCTCTAAGGATTTCTGAAGGACAAACCTGGTCTGAGGCATTGGGCCTTCAGCAGCGTCGACTAATAAAATTGTTGTATCGACTGACCTAATAACTCTTTCAACTTCTGATGAAAAATCGGCATGGCCTGGGGTGTCGACTATATTTATTTTATAGCCATCATGTTCAATGGCACAGTTCTTTGAATAGATAGTTATTCCTCTTTCTCTTTCTAAGTCATCACTATCCATAATACAATCAACGACTTCCTGGTTTTCTCTAAAAATTCCACTCTGACCTAAAAATGCATCGACCAGAGTCGATTTGCCTGCATCTACATGGGCAATAATTGCTATATTAATAATTTCTTTTTCTCTCATTTGTATCTACTCCTTTTACAAGACCATTATTCATTATACACTATCAGACAGCTTTATGCAATTAATCGGATAGTTATATCAAATTTAAAATAAATAGAGCATTTTATATGATATATTAGTCATATTTATATATTTTTATAGTTATATGAAATGTAATATGTAAAAACTTGATAATATTTTTTCATGATGATATAATAAATACAAGAAATAAAGTAGAGTTAATCAATAAGTATAAAATAACAACTATTATAAAGAGAGGTGTCGGATTATGAGTGATTTGAGGGAATCTGTTCTTTTTGCAATAGAGAATTTTAATGCTGCTTTTAGAAGAATAGATGATATTAATCCTGAAGAAGTTGAACTGGAAGAAAAGATTATGGATAATCGGATTATGTCTATTGAGAGTTATTTAAGATTTTTAGAGCGAGATGGGATTGATGATTTTAAAAAGATTAGAGATATTATAGAGGGTGATAATAATGGCTGATAAGATTTATTATAAGGTCCAGTATCCGATGAAAAAAGCTATTGCAAAGTTAAGAAAGATTGATACCGATGCAAAGAATTTAAAGAAAGAAATAGATAATTTTTCTGAGACTGAAAAGGGTATGATTAAAGATTTTATCATTAACTGGGAGAAAGAAAACAAAGAAAAGTTAGAGAAATTTATTCAGGATTTAAAAGAGACAACTTCATAAATTTTATTAAACCCTGGTTTCTGGCCAGGGTTATTTTATAACTAAAATACCTGAAAGGATGATTTACCTGTGGAGAAGATTAAAGTCGATAGTATTCTGGAGTATAAATTTTTATCTGATTTAAAATATTCACCTGATGGAAAAAATCTTGCTTTTAAAGTAAGCCAGGCTGACAGTGATGATAATGAATATAATTCTACCCTCTGGATTTATAATATAGAAGAAGATAATTTTTATCAGCTAACTGCAGGCAGGAAAGATGGTGGTTTTGCCTGGTTAAATAATCAGGAGATAATCTTTACTTCTAAACGAAAGGCTAAAGATAAAAATGATGAGAAGCTTCTGCCTGAGACTGAGTTTTATAAGATAAATGTTAATGGTGGCGAGGCCGTGCATTTTAAGACTATTGAGAAAAATGTCGGTGATTTTAAGGCTGAGAGCCAGGGGCAGATGATATTTACTGCCATGAAGGATTTAAAGGAACGAAGTGAAGAGGAATTAAAGGAAGATAAAGATTATCAGGTTGTAGAGGAGATTCCTTTCTGGGCAAATGGCAAGGGATTTACTGATAGTTACAGGAGCCATCTATATAGTCTGGATTTCGAATCTGGTGAGATTAAAGAGCTTGTTGGCGATAAAAATAATGTTGGCAATTTTGTGATTAAGGATAATAAGATTGCCTTTACCATGACTTACTTTGAGGATAAGGCTGAAATTACCAGTAATCTTTATCTATATGAGCTGGATAGCGGTAATCTTCATCAATTGACCGATAGAGTTTGGTCGATAAGTATGCTTGAATTTAAGAATGAAAATGAAATTTATTTTGCTGCCAATGATTTCCAGGATATGGGGCTGAACTCTAATCCTGAACTTTATAAAGTTGATACTGATAACAATAAGGTCATCCAGTTAACTGAGGAGATGGATAAGAGTCTCTGGGCTTCTGTCGGTAATGACTGTCGCTTAGGGGGCGGCCAGTCTTTTGCTGTTGAAAATAGCGAGCTTTATTTTATTTCGACTGAAGGCTATAATGCCTATCTAAATAGATTAGATGATGGCCAGATTGATAGTATTGTTGATAATGAAGGTGCTGTTGATCTCTTTGATATTTATGATGGCCAGATTGCTTTTGTGGGCTTTAGAGGCAATCAACTTCAGGAATTATATATTTATGAGAATGGCGAGGAGAGGCAGGCTAGCTCCTTTAATGAACAGGTTTTAGCTGAAAAGATGGTCTCTGAGCCTGAACATTTTACTGTTGAGACTTCAGATGGCCTTGAGCTGGATGCCTGGGTAATTAAGCCTGTTGGTTACCAGGAAGGGGAAAAGTACCCGGCTGTGCTGGAGATCCATGGCGGTCCCAAGACTGTTTATGGTTCTATCTTCTTTAATGAGTTTCAAATTCTGGCCAATGAAGGTTATGCTGTAATTTTTAGCAATCCAAGAGGTAGTGATGGCCGGGGGAATGAATTTGCTGATATTAGAGGAGGTTATGGCGGCAGAGACTATAAGGACCTAATGGAAGTTACCGATGCTGCCATTGAACTTTATGATCTGATTGATGCTGATCGGCTAGGAGTTGCCGGCGGTTCCTATGGCGGTTATATGACCAACTGGATTGTTGGCCAGACTGACAGATTTAAGGCTGCTGTCTCCCAGCGGAGTATATCTAACTGGGTCTCGATGTTTGCCACCACTGATATTGGCTATTATTTTGTTAAGGACCAGGCTGACGGGGCAACCCCCTGGAATAATGTTGATGAACTCTGGGACAGTTCTCCTTTAAAATATGCTGATAAGGTGTCCACTCCGACATTATTGATCCATTCTGAGGAAGATTATCGCTGCTGGTTGACTGAGGCTCTCCAGTTCTTTACTGCCCTTAAATATCACGGGGTTGAGAGCAGGCTGACTATTTTCAAAGGCGAGAATCATGAACTTTCCAGAAGCGGCAAACCTGAGCATCGGATTCGCCGCTATCAGGAAATGGTCGACTGGTTTAATGAATATTTAAAGTAATTAATTTGATTATATTCCTGGCTGTCTCCTGGAGTAATTCTGGAGTGGCCAGGATTATTTTATTTAATGAGGCTGGTTTATCAATGATTGAGAAAGCTGCATCTATTCCTTCCTGATAAACTTTCTGATAACCATCACCAAAGCTGCCTGCTATTGCAATAACAGGTATCCCTTGTTTTTGAGCCAGATGAGCAACGTGGATCGGGGCTTTATTGTTAACAGTCTGAGAATCGAGCTGGCCTTCGCCGGTAATAACAAGGTCTGCCCCTTTTAATTTTTCTTCTAAGCGATTGGCTCTGGCGACTATATCTGCCCCTTCTTTTAGCTCGCCATTTAAGAAAGTAATTAATCCTGCTCCCAGACCACCTGCTGCTCCAGCTCCTGGCAGCAGCTGGAGGTCTCTATTATAATTATCTCTGACAAACTGATTAAATTTCCGAAAGTTCTGGTCCAGTTCTTCTACCTGTTCCTTGCTCGCACCTTTCTGGGGCCCATAGATATATGCCGCTCCATTCTCGCCATATAAGGGGTTGGAGACATCACAGGCTATCTCTAAATAGAGTTCTTCTGCTGGAGGATAGAGATTTTCTTTTGATACTGAGGCTATCCTGTGAATCTGGCCGCCACCTCTCCCGATTTCCTGGCCCTCCTTGTCTTTAAAAGTAAAACCTAAGGCCTGAAGTGCTCCGATACCGGCATCCATGGTGGCTGAACCGCCAATACCTAAAATAATATGGCGGGCTCCTCTCTTAAGGGCTGATTTAATCAACTGGCCGGTTCCGTAGGTTGTCGTCGTTCTGGGATCTGCAGTTACAGGATCTATATAACTTATTCCTGAGGCTGCTGCCATTTCGATTACTGCTCTATTTCCATCCAAAATGCCATAAAAAGCTTTGACTTTATTACCTTCAGGTCCAATCACCTCTTCTTTAATCATCTGGCCGTCATTGGCATCAACTAAGGCCTGGACTGTTCCTTCACCGCCATCAGCCATTGGAACTTTGATTGTTTCTGCTGCCGGAACTGCTGCTTTAATTCCTTTTTCTATATTTTCAGCTACTTCCAGGGCTGTCAAACTTTCTTTATATGAATCTGGTGCGATTATTATTTTCATTATCTCTTCCTCCTAAAGTATAAATTCTTATTATATATATTAACGATTAAATTCATATTTCCTTTACAATTGCTTATTATACTTAATTTAAGATCAGATAATATTTAAAGTGAGGTGAAAAAAATGCAAAGAAAATTTTTAGTTCCAGTTTTAATTTTAAGTCTAGTTTTTTTAATCGGGGTCTCAACCTTTGCCCTTGAGAGCAGAAATGAACCTGTGAATAATTCAGCTCAGTTCCAGAGAGCAGAGGCAGGTCCAGGTCTCTTCTGTGGTGATTGTGATGGCGAACCAGAAAATTTACAGAGACAGGTTCAAGAAAATCGTCAATTAGAAAATGGAAAAAATGGTGAGTTCAGGCAGACTCAGGAAAGAACTCAGAGAATGAGAGCAGGTAAATAATCAGGTTTGGGGTAGGTGAGAGCCTACCTCTTTTATTGTTAAATACTTGACATAGATTTGATATAATTAATTATATAATATAAATGATAAACAAAAAGAAATAATTAA
>Ga0207421_10004020_pt1 | contig 17228 bp, 13 predicted proteins | sample SodLakKL_010_SED_4_FD_187542 | JGI IMG/M metagenome (GOLD analysis project Ga0207421, IMG submission 187542) | Alkaline sediment microbial communities from Lake Tanatar, Kulunda Steppe, Russia - 8KL_010_SED (SPAdes) (version 2) | ecosystem: Environmental > Aquatic > Non-marine Saline and... | reverse complement strand
GGAAGAAGGCATGAAGCTGACACGGTTGTCGGGGATGTATCAGGACTGGTTTCTGGATTATGCGTCATATGTGATACTTGAACGGGCGGTTCCTTACGTCCGTGACGGACTGAAGCCCGTCCAGCGAAGGATACTTCATGCCATGAAAGAGCTTGATGACGGACGCTTTAACAAGGTGGCCAACATCATCGGGCACACCATGAAATATCATCCGCACGGGGATGCTTCCATCGGTGACGCACTGGTTCAGCTGGGGCAAAAGGAACTTCTCGTTGAGACACAGGGTAACTGGGGAAACATCCTCACAGGTGACAGTTCTGCTGCCCCGAGGTATATTGAGGCCCGGCCTTCCAAATTCGCCCACGAAGTGCTGTACAATCCCAAAACGACCAGGTGGAAAACCAGTTATGATGGCAGGAATAAAGAACCTCTTTGTTTGCCCGTAAAATTCCCTTTGCTGTTGGCCCAGGGGGTTGAAGGTATTGCAGTGGGGCTTGCATCCAAGATATTGCCGCATAATTTCAATGAGCTGATTGATGCTTCCATCGAATACCTCAAAGGAGGAGAGCCGGATATTCTGCCTGACTTCCCTTCCGGAGGAATGGCCGATTTCTCCAGATACAACGGAGGGATGCGTGGAGGTAAGGTACGCATACGTGCCCGGATCAGTATCCAGGACAAAAAGACATTGGTGATCAATGAAATCCCTTTTGGCACCACTACCAGTAACCTGATGGAGAGTATTGTGGCGGCCAATGACAAGGGAAAGATAAAGATCAAAAAAATTGAGGACAATACCGCGGAGCATGTGGAGATCATGGTCCATCTGGCTCCGGGGATTTCACCTGACCAGGCCATTGATGCCCTTTACCTGTTTACCGACTGTGAAATCGGCATCTCACCCAATTGTTGTGTGATACAGGATGACAAACCGGCTTTCCTGAGTGTGAATGAGGTGCTGAAAATATCGGCGGATAATACCGTGGAACTGCTCAGGAAGGAACTGGAGATTGAACGGGGCGAGCTGATGGAGCAGCTGCTGTTTGCCAGCCTGGAGAAAATATTTATTGAAGAGCGCATTTATCGCGATATTGAAGAGTGTGATACATGGGAATCGGTCATTGAAGCCATTGAGAAAGGGCTTGAACCCTTTAAAGCACAATTTTATCGTGAGATTGTCCGCGATGACATCATCCGGCTGACTGAGATCCGGATCAAGCGGATATCCCGTTACGACACATTCAAGGCAGACAAAGAGGTCAGGTCATTGCAGGAACGACTGGAAAAGGTGAATGGCTACCTGAAGGATCTTGTCGGATATACCATCGATTATTTCCGGTCAGTGAAAAAGAAATTCGGGAAGGGCAGGGAAAGAAAAACGGAAATTCGTTTTTTTGACAGCATCGATGCCTCACGGGTGGCGGTGGCCAATGCCAAACTGTATGTGAATCGTGAGGAGGGTTTTTCGGGTACTGCCCTTAAGAAAGATGAGTTTGTTTGTGAATGTTCAGATCTGGATGATATCATCGTTTTCCGAGAAGATGGCACGTATATCGTTACGCGGGTAACTGAAAAATCATTTGTAGGCAAAAATATCATCCATATTGGCGTGTTTGAACGCAATGATGAGCGGACCATCTACAACGTGATTTATCGTGACGGCCAGGCAGGGGCGACCTACATGAAACGTTTTCCGGTGAAAGGCGTAACCCGCGATAAAGAATATAACCTGACCAGGGGAACCAAAGGAAGTAAGGTATTGTACTTTTCAGCGAACCCCAATGGTGAGGCTGAGGTGGTGACGGTATATCTGCGCCATAAACCACGGCTGAAGAAAACAGTCATTGATCTGGATTTCAGTGAATTGACTATCAAAGGACGTGGTGCTGCCGGGAACATTCTAACCAAACATGCTGTGCGACGTATCACCATGAAGGATGCAGGTGTTTCTACACTCGGGGCCATGGATATCTGGTTTGATGAAACAGTATTGCGACTGAATTCGGATAAAAGAGGCAACTATCTTGGAGCATTCAAAGGGGATGAAAAAATACTGGCTGTATATCGTGATGGTCAATATCGTGTGATGAATTTTGATCTTTCCAATCATTTCGAGGAAACCCCCCTGATTCTTCAAAAAATGCACCCCGGTACGATTGTGACAGCGGTCTATTTTGACCAGGAGAAAGGGCATCACTACATCAAACGTTTTGAGCCCGAAGCCAACGGGAAATTTACGGATTTTCTTAACGGGCAGGGAAGTTTGCTGGTGCTGGTCACAACGGAAAAATATCCCCGTTTGCTCGCCACCTTTCCTTTTTCCGAAAAAAGACAAAGGAACGAGGAGGAAATTGATGTGGCTGATTTTATTGCGGTGAAAAGTCAGAAAGCCCGCGGGAAACGGCTCTCGTCAACAGAAATAAAGACGGTCAGATGGCTGGAGTCTCATCCGGCAGACGATGAACCCGCTGAGGATCCGGTTGAACCTGCTGATCCGGCTGACCAGGTTGAACCGGCTGACTCCAAAGAGGAAGGAACCGATAAAGGGACAAAAGAAACTGCTGCTGACAATGAAAGAGGCACCCCGGATGACAAAGAAAAGCAAATACGTCTTGATTTGGACCTGTGAAACAGTATATAATATTTAAATCCCCGGCCCAGAAATGATTAAAGTCGGCATTAACGGATTCGGACGCATCGGGAAGCTGGTATTCCGGCTGATCCATGAACGTGAGGATATGGAGGTTGTGGCTGTAAATGACCCCATGATGATGCGGGCATTGGTGCATTTGCTGAAATATGACACTGTGCATGGAGGATTCGGGCACCAGGTGAAGGGGGATGAGCATGAAAACCTGTTGTATGTCAACGGACAACGTATTAAAAAATACGCCCGCTTTCATCCCGATAAAATTCCCTGGGATGATCATGGTGTGGACGTGGTAATAGAATCATCGGGTGTTTTCCTTACGCGGGATGTACTGGCAGGCCATTTAAAAAACGGGGTAAAAAAGGTCATTCTTACCTGCCCGCCAAAAGAGCCCCTTGATCATATGGTGGTGATTGGCGTGAATGAAGGAACCCTTGCTTCAGACCATGTGATTGTTTCGAATGCTTCATGCACCACCAACTGCATCGCTCCGGTTTTGAAAGTAATCGATGGGTATGCCGGCATTGACCGCGGTATGATGAATACAGTACACCCCTATACCAACAGCCAGAATGTGATGGATGCGCCTCACACCGACCTTCGGCGTGCACGTTGTGCCAACGAGAATATTATTCCGACCACAACAAGTGCCATCAGGGCAGTCAGGGATGTATTGCCGCAGATGAAAGACCGTTTTGACGGTTTTGCCACACGGGTGCCTGTCAGTGACGGTTCGTTTGTGGAATTGAATGCCATGCTGAAGCGTCCTGTAACCCGGTCTGAAATCAATGACCTGTTTTACGAAGCCGCCCGCCGGGAGATGCGGGGGATCATTCAATATTGTGAAGACCCGGTTGTTTCCAGCGACATTATCGGCAATCCGCATTCTGCTATTTTTGATTCACTGTGTACCAGGGTGCTCGGAGGTGATTTTATCCAGGTGCTTGCCTGGTATGACAATGAATATGGTTATTCCAGCCGCCTGGTTGAATTGATCAACCTGTTGATCAACCCCGGATCGGACCATTTTCGGCAATCAACTCAATGATTTTCACGACGAGAGGAGGCTGTCTCCATTACCGGGAGCCCGGCCAGATCATATGGTTGGTGATGAATGCCGTACTTTTTTTAGCATTATTCCGGCCATGAAGCGGCCGCTGACACCCTCCAGGGCTCTGTTGGAGAAGAACTGCTCATGCCGGCACTGTGTGCATATCCCCGCTGTCTCGATGTGGTCCGGTTTCACCCCTGCTTCGGTAAGCAGCCTGAAATTTGCCTTCCACTGATCAAAAATATATTTGCCTTTTTGTTTGGCGGGCAGGATGATATCTTTAACCGGACCGAATGCTTTCAACGCTTCCCGGTAGACATCCCCGCCTACTTCGTAACAACAAGGACCGTTTGAAGGACCAAGCCCTGCATAAATATTTTCTGCCCTCGAGCCGTAATGGTGCAACATCTTACTGACAGCCTCACTTGCAATTTTTCGGATCGTACCTTTCCATCCTGCATGCAGGGCTGCTATAACTTTTTTATCCGGGTCGTACAACAGCATTGGTACGCAGTCTGCCACCTGCACGCCGAGACAGATTTCCGGTACACTGGTCATCATGCCGTCGGTGTTGGGAAGGGCATCTGTTTTATCATAAGCACCGCGTCCTTTTCCTGAACTGTCCACAATGGCCACGTTGGCGCTATGACACTGATTGGCAAAGGCAAACTTTCCCAGATCTATACCCAGCGAGTCTGCAAGTATGCGTCGATTCTGGGATACACGGAAGTTGTCATCCCCTACATGAAAGCCGGTATTCAGTGAGGCAAAATTATTTTCGCTGATACCACCTTCTCGGGTGGACACAAAATGGGTGATTTCCGGAAAGCGGGAAAGGTTCTCAAAGGTGAATACCGTGGTATCATTCAGTTCAACCGGGATCATAGGCGCAAAATTTATTGCTCGTGAAACAGGTGATGAGCTGACCAAATATATGAAAATTATGGGATTGTGTGTTTTGGGGTCCTGAATGGCTGCTGGTTTTCAGTCCGGATAAATCCGGTTCAGAAAGGCCTTTTTTTTACCTTTGATTGAATCATTTATCCTTATGTTATGGCAGGAATTTACATCCATATCCCTTTTTGTCGTCAGCCTTGCCATTATTGCAATTTTCATTTTATGGCCTCGACAAGGAACAAGGATGCATATTTGCAGGCATTGCTCCGGGAGATGGATCTGCAGCGAATGTTCTTTGACCGGCAGGGACCTGGAAGTACATTTGGGGGGATAAAAACCGTCTATGTGGGGGGAGGTACTCCCTCAGTGTTGTCAGCCAGGGAGCTGTCCAGGCTATTTGAAGGGTTAAGCCGCCATTTTTCACTGGAGGGGACAACCGAAGTTACCCTGGAAGCCAATCCGGATGATCTCAATCCGGGAAAACTGAAAGCGCTTCGGCAGCTTCCTGTGAACCGCTTAAGTATCGGGGTTCAGAGCTTTTTTTCGGAGGATTTGCAATATATGAACCGTGTCCACTCGCCTTCCCAGGCATGGAACAGTATACAGGATGCCGGGGAGGCGGGTTTTGACAATATCAGCGTGGATCTCATATACGGCACCCCCACCTTAACGGATGCAAACTGGGAAGACAACCTGCATCGCCTGGCCATGAACGGAATTCCGCATATTTCTGCTTATGCCCTTACGGTGGAACCCCGGACACCCCTTGCATACATGATCCGTAAGGGTAAGGCAAGACCAGTATCGGAGGAACAGTCGGCCCGTCAGTTCAGTATGATGAAAGATGTGCTGGAGGCATATGGATACCGGCAATATGAGATATCCAATTTTTCCTTTCCTGGAAAGGAGTCCCGGCACAATATGGCTTACTGGACAGGTCAGCCTTACCTGGGGCTTGGTTCTTCGGCCCATAGCTTCATCCCCGGAAAACGGTGCTGGAATATTTCAAATATCGGCCAATACACTGCTGCCATCTCCGATGGTGTAATCCCGTCAGAAGAGGAAGTGCTTAGTTTGCCCCAGGCTGTCAATGAGTATATTATGACCTCGTTGCGTACTGTGTGGGGGTGTGACCTGGGGTTTATTGCCCGCCAGTGGGGCCCGCAATACATTCCCGCCCTGAAAAAACGTGCCGAAGGTCATCTGAAGCGAAGAGCCCTTATCTGGAAAGACGACCATACGCTTGTGCTGGGCAGGAAGGGTTTATTCTTTGCCGATGGGATTGCCGCGGATCTGTTTATTGATTAAGAGGCAGGCTGCTGCGAATTGCAGCTGAGTGTTTCCTGAACCCGGAGATGTTTATTTTTTTGCCCGGGGATGGAAAGACAACAGGTTTTCCCGCAGATACTCCCTGCTCAGGTGGGTATATACCTCGGTGGTTGTGATCGATTCATGTCCCAGCATATCCTGTACTGCCCGCAGATCCGCACCTCCTTCTACCAAATGGGTGGCGAAACTGTGGCGCAGGCTGTGCGGGCTGACCTTCTTTCTTATGCCGGCTGCCTGACACAGTTCCCGGATGATGTTGAACACCATCATTCTGCTCAGGTTTTTTCCGCTGCGATTCAGAAACAGGTGGTCCTCAAAACCACGTTGGGGTGCTGTTTTGATTCTTGAGGCAGACATATACAGTAAAATGTGCTTCAGGGCATCTCTTCCGATGGGCACCATACGCTGTTTGTTCCCCTTGCCTGTTACCTTGATAAAAGACTCTTTTTTGTTGATTTCCGATATTTTCAGATGAATCAGTTCGGATACACGTAGCCCGCATCCGTAAAGTGTTTCCACGATGGCACGGTTCCGTTGTCCGGTGGGCTTACTCATGTCGGCAGCACTGATCATCCTGTCAATTTCGTGTACGGAAAGCACCTCGGGCAATTTGCGTCCCGTCCGGGGCATTTCCAGGCTGGCGGAAGGATCTGACCGGATGATGTTTTCCGTCAGCAGGTAACGGAAAAATGCCCGGATCCCGGAAATGACCCTTGCCTGTGTACGTTCACCCGCCCCTGCTGTGCTGATTTGAATTACAAAGGTTGTAAGTATTTCCGGTGACAATTCATCCGGTTCAGGCATTTCTTCAATGTTCCTGCAGAATGCAGCCAGCTTATTGACATCAGACACATATGCCCCGATGGAATTGTCGGATAAAGACCGTTCCAGTTTCAGGTATTCCTCGAAGCCTCTAATGAAAGAATTCCAGGCCGACATTGCGTTATGGTTGAATTGATAATCACAAAGTTACTATCCGGAATGGAAATCAGCCCCGGTTTGTATTTTTTTTTCAATTACCCGAAGGATTTGTGTAATTTTGGAGAACGGAAACGCGCTTTTCGCGGTCCCGATACAGGACACTGCCCGGTTGAACCTTACTTTTTATGAAGCAATCCAGGAATTTGCAGATCATTTCTTCGGTACTATTTCGTTCATCCTTATTTTTTAAAGAGTTTGCCTCTGCACCTCCTGCTGCCAGGTCTTTTCTTTTTTCATATGGCTTGCCCCTGATGGTATTGGGTGCTGCCGGACGGATGGCTGTAGTTTTGCAGCAAAAATCCCTGGAAGGAATTGTGCTGCGGGCTGATCAGCTATCCGGAATATTCATCATAACCCTGACAGGTTATCTGTTGTCTGTATGGCTGGGTGCATACCTGGTGGGAAAACTTGCAAAACCCTTCCGGAGCAATCCGGATAACGAGAAAGCCATGTTGCTGATCATCGCATCCTATACCCCTTATATGCTTGCACAGCCATTGGCTGCCGTTACACCGGCCATGGGCCCCGTTTCAATTCTGGGACTGATCTATACCGTATTTTTATTCGGAAAGGGTGCAGGTTCATTATTGGAAACACCGGCTCCGAAGGTGACGGGATTCACGCTTACAAGCTTTTTTGTTATTTTCGGGGTCTCTTTTGTGACAAGAAGCCTGCTCGCCGGGTTTTTTATATTCTAATTGAGAACCACTTCTATTTGTTTTAATATGATGGGTAAAAAAATGGCTTATACAATTTCAGGAACTGCCGTTGCGGGTCTGGTCCTGATAATGCTTGTCGCGCTGGTGTTTTTGCTGTCCGGGCGAACGGAAGAAAACCCTGTTGCGGAAGAAAAGCCAGAAGAACAGGAGGAAAGAACGGTTGCCAGAGATGAGTTTGGTTTTACCAAAGGCACCTATCGCATTGAAGAAGGGGTGGTCCGCCGGGGACAAACCCTTTCCCATCTATTGTCCCGCTTTGACTTTGGTCCGGCAGATGTAGACAGGATTGCACGGACGATGGAAGATGTATTCAGCCCCCGCCGCATAAGGGGAGGAAATAATTATTACGGATATTTTAACCAGTATTCGGACACGCTGTCTGAACTGTGTTATTTTGTGTATGAGATCTCCGATCTTGATTACCTGGTGGTCGATTTTCGCGACTCACTGGATATCTACAGGGGTGAAAAAGAAGTCACCAATATCTCCAGGGAGGCCTCAGGGGTCATCCGCTCATCTTTGTGGAATACCATTATAGAAAACGACCTGCCGCAGGAACTGGTGATACATATGGCCCGAATCCTGGCCTGGACAGTGGATTTTTACCGCATTGAATCGGGAGACCGTTTCAAGGTACTTTACGAGGAGGCCCATGTGGGAGAACGCCCGGTGGGTGTTTCCCGAATTGATGCCGTTTACTTTATGCACCGTGGAAGCGAAATAGAAGGCTTCCATTTTGCCGCTGATACCATTGACGGGTATTTTGACGGGGATGGAAACAGCCTGCAAAAAGTTTTTTTACGTGCACCCCTGGAATATGGACGTATCAGTTCCCGTTACTCGCAAAGCAGACTGCATCCCATCCATGGTGACAGGCGTCCTCACCTTGGAACGGATTATGCGGCACCACACGGAACGCCCATTCTGGCTGTGGGTGACGGTACTGTAACGCGGGCCAGCTATACCAGCGGCAATGGCAACTATGTAAGGATCCGTCATAATTCGGTGTACGAAACGCAGTACCTGCATATGTCACGGTTTGCCTCAGGGATCCGTCCGGGTGCAAGGGTAGAGCAGGGGGAAGTCATCGGATATGTGGGCAGTACCGGGCTGGCCACCGGGCCTCATGTCTGCTTTCGGTTCTGGCAAAACGGCCAGCAAGTGGATCATCTGCGTCTGGAATTTCCAAGCGGTGATCCTTTGCCGGAGGATTATATGGAAGCATTCACGCAGATTCGTGACAGCCGAAGGAAAAAACTTGAGTCTGTGACTTTCGAAAAAGAGGATGTGCCGGTTTAGCCTTATTTTAATGCATTCCTGATTTTTAACAGCCTTTCCAGCAATTCTTCCAGTTTTGCCAGCGGTAGCATGTTGGCACCGTCTGACATGGCCTTTCCGGGTTCAGGATGGGTCTCGATAAACAGGCCGTTCGCCCCGGCAGCAATTCCTGCCCTTGCCATTGTACCGATCATATGAGGAAGCCCGCCGCTGACTCCGCTTCCCTGGTTTGGCTGCTGCAGGGAGTGTGTCACATCCAGCACCACCGGCAGCTTCATTTCCTGCATGATGGGAATCCCGCGAAAATCAACCACCAGGTCACCGTAACCAAAGGTGGTTCCTCTTTCGGTAAGGAGTATGTGTTCATTGCCCGTATTTCGGATCTTTTCAGCCGCAAACTGCATGGAGGATGGAGCCAGAAACTGTCCTTTCTTGATGTTGATGACTTTGCCGGTGTTTCCGGCGGCAACAAGTAACTCGGTCTGCCGGCACAAGAATGCAGGAATCTGCAGGACATCCACAAACGGGGCAGCCAGCCGGGCTTCTTCGGGCGAATGGATGTCTGTAACCACAGGAATATTGAATGTGGCTCCGATCTCTCCCAGTAGTTCCAATGCCTTTTCGTCACCGATTCCTGTGAAACTATCCACCCGTGTCCGGTTGGCTTTTTTATAAGAAGCCTTGAATATGTAGGGGATGCCAAGGTTGCGTGTGATGACATCAATCTCTTTCGCAATCTTAAACCCCATTTCTTCATTCTCCAGCACACAGGGGCCGGCCATCAGGAAAAACGAACCGTCTGCGGGTGTGGGTTCCGAGAAAATATAGTCCAGTATTTTGTGCATCAGCGGGTTGTTATCTGTTTAAAGAATATCCGCAATGTCGCCTTTTCCCTGACGAATTACTTCCATTTCATCTCCGGTACAATCTATTACGGTGGAGGCTTCATTGTCGCCATTTCCTCCAGCCACCACCATATCTACCTGTTGCTGGTACCTTTCATGGATGAGTTCAGGATCGGTGGTGTATTCCAGGATTTCATCATCATCGTAAACAGAGGTGGAAATGATCGGATTGCCCAGTTCCTGTACAATTTCCCGAATGATCGGATTGTCGGGAACCCTTATGCCAATGGTTTTTTTCCGGCTCTGAAACAGCTTGGGAACATTGTTGTTGGCGTTCAGGATAAAAGTAAACGGTCCCGGCAGACCTTTTTTCATTGCCTTGTACACACTGGTGGGAAATGGCTTTGTCAGATCAGATATATGGCTCAGGTCATAACAGATCAGGGAAAAATTGGCCTTTTCGGCTTTGATACCTTTGATCTGTGCAACCCTTTGGACTGCCTTCGGCTGGTTTATGTCGCATCCCAGGGCATAAACAGTATCGGTGGGATAAATGACTACGCCTCCGTTTCTGAGACAGTCTGCCACTTTTCTTACAAGCCGGAGAGACGGGGTTTCAGGGTGAATCTTAATAAGCATATCCGGTGGTTTAAATGAACGGTACTACACAAAGATACACTTTATTGTAATTTCCGTATGAAAATTGCTGTTGATGGCCATGGCTGTCAATGAAAGAAAATACTACCTTTGCCGGGGTCAATAACGGATTCGATGGTTAGTTATGAGCAGGTTGTGGACGTTTGCAGCAATTGTATTTTTTCTGTTTGCCGGGAATTATGTCCGGGCCGCTGAAACTGTGAAAGGCCCGGATTTTTCGCAGACATTTTCTTTTACACCTTATCCTGACAGTCACGGCAGGATGGTCAATGATATTCTGCACACTATTGCAGAAGGATCGGGGAAGCTGCGTGTGTACACGAATTATTCTTTCCGGGGTCGTCTTCAGGGGGATATTATCTCCGGCACCGGTGAGCGGCACCGGTTGATTGTAATTCCTGATACCATGTATGTTGCCGGGGATATCACCTATCGTGACTTCTCTCTTGCCGGGATTCTGATTCCCGACAGGGTGAGTTTTCTCCTGGAGGTACATGACGCGGAAGAAGAAGTCTATCGTCACTTTTTTGAAGATGTCGATCTGACTGCTTCGCCTGACAAATGGGCGGAAGTGTCCTTTTCCTATGATGGAGCGGCCGATGATCTCCGTGTGAAATTTTCCGGACATCAATTTCGTTATGATGATCGGATGCGTGAGCGCCTGGATCTGTGGGGTGCTGCCCTGGAAAGTTATTATGAAGCCGGGAAGAAGCTGCAAAAAGTGGAAGAATTGACGGACGGGCTTGAAGCTGACAACCCCGAAACCCTGCTGCTTGAGGAGTTTCGTTTATGCGAAGCGGAGGCTCTGCTGGGCGATATACATCATGCCCCGTTTCAAGAGTGGCTGGATCTGCATCAGCATGATCCGGAAAATATATTGCCTGATTATGAAAGGTTGCGCCGGGAATTGTCCCTGCTGAGGGAGGATTTTAATCAGGCGGTTTCCCAAATTGATGATCTCTATTACCAGCACGGAGAAGCGATCGTAAGGTCTGAATTTCCGGAAGATGCCAGGGGTGCATATGAATCGGCACTGAACTACAATCCCCTGCATATTCCGTCACAACTTGCCCTGGTGAAGCTTGATAAAAATTCGGGAGACAAAGAGACTGCACTGAGAAGACTGGGTGCAATCTTTGAAACAGGCCATCCATCAGGGGAGTGGAAGCATAAAGCCGATTTGCTGGCAGATACTGTGTTGGAATTGTTTTTTAAGGCCTCTTCTGAATTGATCCGTGAAGACAGGCTGACATCATCGCTCGACAACCTGGCTCATGTGCAGGTGTTCTGCAGACGCGCCGAAGACAATTACCCCTGTCCCGGCGAGCTTCGTAATATGCTGGTTCAGACTCATCATGGGATTTATCGTTCATTTCTCGTGGTGTCGGGCAGGGCGATAAGGGATGACAACCTGGATCTTGCGGTTTCCTATACGCAGAATGCCATCGATTATCAGCGAATGTATCCTGCCTACGTCCGTTCTTCCGGAGAGGCCTTTGAATTGTTGTTCAGGGTAATGACCCGCTACAGGGTACTGGCTGATTATTCTTTCCCTGAGGGGGAGCAGGGCAGAAAAGATGAATACCTGTCAAAAGTCAGAAGTATCGCGCAAAATTATCCGGAAATATTTGACTTTGTGTCTGATGCAATCAATCTGGATATGCTTGAAACCGGCACCCTGAATTATGCCGCTGCCGGTCAGCCCCGCAGGAGTCTTCAATTACTGAAGGAGCTCGAAAACAGAGGGATTGCTGCTGAAGAAACGGCTTATCTGCAGAGGCAGGCGGGAGTGGCGGCAGCGGTTCATTTCAAAAATGACCAGGGGATGAAAGAGAAACCAGAGAGCCTGATCGAGGAACTGACCGGAGGGAACGCCTGGTTCAGGTTTTTTAAAGAGTCTTTCCTGGATACCTGGTGACCCCGGCTTATGCTTCTGGCTTTTTTTCTCTTTTTCGAATCGTAAATCCGGAATGGTAGGCCCCGATAATCATGGCACCGCTGATCAATGGTCTTCGTGATGGGGGTTGTGTTGCTGGTCCAGGGCAACGATCCGGTAAAGGTCAGTCCGCCGGTCATTCCAGTTGGTGACTGTACCCCTGTTGCGGTGCCGTTTTAAAAGTTCCAGGTCAATGTCGTTGATGATGACTGTTTCCACATTGGGGGTACACTCACCGGCAATCGCGTCCCTGGCGAAAGAAAAATCAGAAGGGGTAAAAATGCCTGACTGGGCATACTGGATATCCATGTTGTCAACCTGCGGGAGGTTGCCCACCGTACCGGCAATTGCAACAAAGATCTGGTTCTCCACACACCTGGCCTGGGCACAATACCTGACCCTGAGATAGCCCTGCCGGTCGTCTGTGCAAAAAGGGACAAAAATCAGTCTTGCTCCCCTTTCTACGGCAATTCTTGCCAGTTCGGGAAATTCAATGTCATAGCAGATCATAATGGAGATCTTTCCCTTGTCGGTATCGAAGACTTCCAGGCTGTTTCCGGGCTGAACACCCCACCATTTCTTCTCGTTGGGTGTGATGTGCATTTTGTATTGTTTGCCGATCTCCCCGTTTCTTTTAAACAGGTACGCAATGTTGTAGAGACTGTCGCCTTCGGGAGTGAAATGGGAGCCGGCCACTATATTGATGTTGTATTTGATGGCCAGTTCGCTGAAGAGTTCCAGGTATTGCTCGGTGAATTCTCCTATCTTTCTTGCTGCAGTGCCCGGCTCCTCTTTGGGAAAGAGGGAAAGCAGCTGGAGCGTGAAAATTTCAGGAAACAGAACAAAATCACTCTTATATCCGGAGGCCACATCCACGAAATATTCGGATTGTATGGCAAAATCATCAAAACTTTTGATGGGACGCATCTGGTATTGTACCACACAGATCCGGACAGGGGCTGCAGCAAGGAATTGTTTTTCTTTTTCTTCCTGAAAATCAAAGTTGGTCCATTCAAGGTAGGTGGCAAACCCTGATGATTCACTGTCGTCATCAATGTACTGTTTAATGATCTTTTTCAGGGAAAAACCATTGGATAACTGAGGTGTCAGCACCGGGTCGAAAATGGCCCGGCTGGTCACCCGGTCCACATATTCAGTAATGTTCAGCTTGTTTTTGTAAGATCTATATCCGGGCAGTCTGCCGCCGATAACTATCCGTCTCAGGTTATACCTCCTGGTCAGATCTTTTCTTGCTTCGTAAAGCCTGGTGGCCAGTTTCATGCCCCTGAACTCAGGGTGAACCATGATCTCTGTACCATACAGTGTGTCTCCTTCAGGATTGTGGGTGCCAATGTTGCCATAATCACAGATCTCATCCCATGACATGTTCATGTCAAAGTCTTCCGAGTCGATGATCAGACTGCCGGAGGAAGCCACAAGTCTGCCGTCAATTTCGATCACTACCTGACCATCCGGGAACCTGGTCAGCTGGTTTTCAATGTTCTCCCGGGTCCATACTTCCATGCCGGGGAAACATATCTTCTGCATATTGACCAGTTGCTCGAAATCTTCAATGCGCAGGTTTCTTATATTGAGCTGAAACTCAAATTCCTGAAGGTCTATTTTATCCATCTTATGTTAATAGCTGTCCCTGATATCTTTAATGGCACCGTCTTCAAATTGGTCAGACAACAATATTTGTGCAAGCTTTTTTCCCGCCCGGGCAGGGGGAGTAAGTTGTCCGCTTTCCTTGAGTTCCACGAATTTCTGTCGATGGATGAAAGCTCGTTCATCTGTGCCGCGTATGGTAGTTTGCATATCTGTATCGATGATACCGGGTGCAATGGCCATTGATTTTACCGGGTCGGATTCGCCTTCCTGTTCGGCGAAGATACATTGACCGAACATGTCAAGCCCTGCCTTTGCTGTGCAATAATTGCTCCATCCATAATACGGATTTTGTGCTGCCCCGGAGGATATATTCAATATTCTTTTTTCAATCCTCATTTTCTGGCTCCTGCGGATAAATTCTGCCGAAAGCAGCATGGGAGCCAAAAGATTTACCCGCATATGAAAATCCACATCTTCCGGCCGGCAATCTTCCACCCGTCCGACGGGTTGAATCACTCCCGCGTTATTGACCAGGTATAATCCGCTGGCAGCCCGGGTGTCAATTTTTTCAAATAATTGCTCACAAATGGCTGGAATCTGGTCAGTCCGGGAAAGATCAAATGAAAAGAAATCCAGCCGGGTGTTTTTTGCGGCGGCCATTTTTTTCAGCCTTTCACTTTCATTGCGTGAGATACAGAGCAAATGACGGCCCTCTTCAAGCAGTTCAATGGCCAAAGCTTCACCCAGGCCTTTACTGGCACCTGTAATGATAAAATATTGCATACTGTCTGGTGTTTGAATGATTTTTTCCGGAAAACCAAAATGCCGGTTCTGCAAAAAAGAATCAGTTACTGTCGTCCTCATTTCCGTCCGGCTCACCAATTGACTTTACGGAGCCGGTATTGGGATAAAATTCGATGGTGGATTTTCCGGGGGGCAGACTTGTTACAATACCAAACTGGTTGATCTGCATGCGTGTTTCGGCCCTTTTCTCATTGCCGGTATAGATCAGCAAATTGGCATATTCAGGGACACGATAATGAAATCCGGCAACAGTTCTCCTGCTTCCTTCCGAGGATTCCCTGATTTGCCGGTTTAGTTCGTCAGTGGTATGACTCCGCTGATAGGCAATGGTTACCGGGACTCCCCCCGCATTCTCATCCGCCGGTAACACCCCTTCATTCTGAGAGAAGCGAAACAAGGTATGCCGTATGTCGGTGCGGTCTTTTTCCGGGGTGTGAATGAACCTGTAGTTGATTGTCTGTGAAGCTGTAATGCCTGTGAAAAGGTCAAGGTAGTCACTTTCAAGCTTGTCCATTTCCGAATACATATACGCCAGGGCTTCTTTCGAATAGTTGATTTCCTGGAAGCCACTGATGAGGTCAAACTTTTTTTCCCGGATTTCCAGAATATAATCGGCTACTTCACTGGCACGCAATTCCTCACCTTTTTCCACCCAGCTGCGTCTCAGCGTCTGTCTCTGCACGGTGATGGTGTCCATACGGACATGTTCTATCACTGTATCGATCTGTTCTTTCAGGTTGGTATCAATGAAGTAGTTAAATGTGGCATCGCTGCCGAAATAACCATAATCTGTACTTTCACTCAGACCGGACTGAAAATCCTCATTGTCAAATTTACGATTGACACTGGCGATCAGCCCTTCTTCAGTCAGCGACATATACAGGATTTGTTCTTCTTCATCCTGAAGTGCCACATAATAGATCTGATTCGGATCAGGTTCCGCATACCCGTTGATGGAAACCCTGCTGATTTCATAACTGGTGGCCGGGGAAAAAATCACCTCATTCAGGCCCAGGTATCTTTCGGCATAAGCCGCATAGGGTCCGGGTTTTTTTACTGTCTGTGTAACCTCCACATCTATTGCAACAACACTGCGCGGCAGGGCATAGTATATGCCTTTGCCGGGATCACCGGCTTCCATGGTCCTCACATGGCCGGTTCGCAGCGAAACCTGGCTTCCACAGGCTGTAATCAGCAGCATTGCTGCCAACACTGCAAAAACAGATATTTTTTTCATTTGGTTGATGGTTGAAAAATTACTTTAAGAAGTCAAGGGCGGCATTTTTATCAAATTCCAGCGTCGGCTCATCTTTGCGGAACACCTTGATCGTTTTCGAGCCGATATAACTGATATCTCCCTTATCGATACGGAGCATGGTCCCTTCCTTCAGCCCGATTACCAGGGTTTCGGGATTGGCGATCAGGAACTCCCTGATCCTTTGTTCGCGGGTTTCTCCGTTGTGGTTTGGAATAATGGCGTCCGTGTAATGGGGGTTGATCTGAAAATCGACCAGCCCCAGGGTTTCAAAGCTGGCCGGCTGAACGATCGGCATATCATTGGTGGTCTTGAGAGATGGGCATGCCACATTGCTGCCCGCACTCCATCCGATATACGGGGTGCCTGTACCCACCTTCTTTCTGATTGCATCCATGATGCCCAGTTTATGCATCACGTCAACCAGGTTGAAGGTATTGCCTCCGCCCACAACAATGGCCCGGGCATTTTCAATGGCCTCTATCGGGTTTTCAGCCCTGTGTATGGGCTTGACCTCATAACCCAGTTTCAGAAATACATTCTCTACTTTGGTGGTATAATCATCCCATGAAATACTTACTCCGGCATAGGGAATAAACAATACTTCACTGACCTCCCTGCCCAAAAAACTGCTGATCTCGTTTTTGGTATAAGCGAGGTATTCTTCACCGTAATTGGTTGAATTGCTGATCAATAAGAGTCTTTTTGTCATTTCTTTATCATTATTGGGTTCTCAAATGATTAAAATGTGGTGTCCGGTTGGCCGGTTCGCCCATTTATCCTCCAAAGTTATAAGAAAAATTGTAGCTGACATTGTCCGGGCAGCTTTTTGTTTTACGCTGCCCGGTAAGTGGCGAGTCCGCATGAACTTACCTGAAATAAAGCTGCCCCGTTAACCTGCGCCTTGATTGGCGCCGGGAACGGGGCAGCTCAAATTGGTGTGTCAGCTTATGGGATCAGCCGACCTTTTGAATCAGGTCAACTACCCGGCTGGCATAACCAAACTCATTGTCGTACCAGGATACTACTTTGACGAATTTTCCGCTGATCACCTGGGTAAGCAGTGAGTCCACCACGGAAGAGTGGCTGTTTCCGATGATGTCGGTGGATACAAGCGGGTCTTCACAATATTCAAGGATGCCATTCATTGGTCCGTCAGCAGCCTCTTTCAGCGCCTGGTTGACCTCATCTTTGCTGACCTCCTTTGACAGTTCA
>Ga0207421_10004019_pt1 | contig 17229 bp, 18 predicted proteins | sample SodLakKL_010_SED_4_FD_187542 | JGI IMG/M metagenome (GOLD analysis project Ga0207421, IMG submission 187542) | Alkaline sediment microbial communities from Lake Tanatar, Kulunda Steppe, Russia - 8KL_010_SED (SPAdes) (version 2) | ecosystem: Environmental > Aquatic > Non-marine Saline and... | reverse complement strand
AGTTTCGCGGCTCCTACGAGAGACTATCGAAATCGATTGGGGGTAAACACGTACATCTAACGAATCCATCGAGATCACACAGGCAGTGCGCTCACCGGTCTCTCTCGCGAAGAAGGAGGACAACGAGGAGAGCGATGAACAGCACCTGTGCCGTTTTGTCGATAAGTTCGAGCGGTCCGAGCGCCGTCAGATCCGGGTCCGTGAGCAGCTCCGGCCTCGTGAGGGCGATCCACGCGCCGATCTGGCCGGCAGTGAACGGAATGCCTGCAGCGTAGAGCAGCGGTCGCCTGACGTTCGCGACGACGAGAACGATACCCGCCGCAAACCCGCCGGTGGTGAGCAAGAACAGGACCCCCATCCAGTGTGGGAGAAACTGCACCCCGAGAACGAGGTGGACGAGCCCGCTCACCGCTGCGAGGGCGATCGCCGTCCAGTGCAGGCCGCCGAGCGAGGCGAACTCGGGCGAGAGATCGACGTTCGCGGTGGCCATCACGTGAACAGACACGGCGTCGACGGTATTAGCTGTTGTCGTGGTGAACCGTTCTGGCGCCGGTCACGTAGAGCCAGTCGACCGCGAAGCTGTACATCACGGGCAGCAACAGCGCAAGCGCGAGTGCCGAGGCGACCGCCGGAGGAACGACTGGGATCAGCACGACGAACACGACCGCCATGCTGAGCGCGCCGACGGCCTTGCGCCGTCGCCGTGGTGGCAGCTCGAACGTGGGACGGCCAGTCTGTCTCCGAACGAACAGGCCCATGACGAACGCGTACCGGGCGAGGCCGACGAACAGGAACACAAGCGGGACGGCCGTCAGCCTGACAGCGACCAGGATGGCCAGCAACAACGCCAGCGCGTCGACTTCGACGTCGAGGTTCGAACCGAACGTCGAGACGGCGTCGCGCCGACGTGCGACGTAGCCATCGACGGCGTCCAGCACTGCCACGCCGCCGAACAGGAGAGCAGGAACCCACGCGACCGGACCGCTGGCTCCCCCAGTGACGACAAAACCACCAAGGATGAGCGCAACCGCTCCCCGGATAGCAGTCACCGTGCTCGCGAGGGTGAAAACGGGGCGACCCACACGGGCTGCCCGTCGCTGAACGATCCAGAGGACGAGGAGGTAGCCGCCGGCTGCGAGGGCGACGCCGAGAGCGAACTCGCGTGTGAGGGCCCCACCGCCGTCGAGGACGAGTAACGAGGCGGAGACGGCAGCGACCGAGACGACACCGGCACGCGTTGCTGCCCGGACGCGGAGCATTCGGTTCACGGGGTCGACGCCCACGGCTGGTCGTTCCTCACCGCGGCGTTATGTGCCGTCGAGACGTTCGGCGACGGCGTTGACGAGGATCCCGACGGCGAGGTACGTGCCCAGTTCACCGGGGATGGATACCTCAGGGTCACCGTACGGGGGGAGAAACCTGACCTCGAACTCGTTGTCCGTCGGTCGAACGAACGGACGCACCTTGCCGAACCGTCGGTAAGCTGTGACAACTGTTCCGAGCATGTGGCTGTTGGTGGACGGTAGCGCGCTCTCACACATAAATCACACCCTAACGTGACACGAACGCGAACGGATCGTAGGTAGTGAGAGCAAGCGAATGCCGCCGGAACGGTACGATCAGTACACCGACCCCGCTCTGGCTCCTATCAGAGTCAGCACCGTATAACAAATGCTGGATCCGCCGAAGAGGCGGACGATGGCACGACAAAGTGAGAGCGACGCAGTCACAGATGCCGGGCAGCGCACGGGCCGCGATCCGATCGTGTTAGCCGCGGCCGGATCGGTGTTGCTGGCGTGGTACCAGTACTACGTCCGTGGGAACCGCCACCACGGGCTGTTTATCGGCCTCTGGCCGCCGACGCTGCTGGCGTTCTCGAACACGGTGCGCATCAGACGCCTCAACCGCAAGGTCGAGAGCAAGACTGCGAACCTGTTCGAGCGGTTGACCCAGAGCCGCTAGCGCACAACGATATTTCTGGCTTTCGCGAGCGGAGCGATCGTCTTCCGATGACGGATGTCCGTCGTTCGGGCAAGCGGAAAGCTCACACCACGGACAGACAGATCACGCACACAGTCGTGACGGAGACAGTCACTCCACGGACGCCCGTCTCGTCGCCCTGTCCCCGCGAGACGCAGCGACGATGGCAGACGGCGAAAGCTCGAGCGTGTCCCACGGTGGGAGCCGGGTGTCCGCTCCGGGCGCGCCGATGCTCGAGGCGTACGTCCGGATCTGCTCGCGCTCTGCGTCGGGGTCGTACGACAGACCGTTGAACGACGCGTCGGCAGCGTACTGGTCGACGAGCCGCTCGGCGACCTCGCGATAGCTCTGTCGGAGTGTGTCGTAATCGGGGTCGAGACCGTAGTCGGCGAGCGCCCGGAACAGCGAGTCGGCGACCCTGTCGGCCATCGTCGCCAGCCCGCCGCGGCCCGAGACCGGACGGTGGTCGTGTCTGTGGATCCCGAGGTCGACCTGTGCGCTTGCGGCCGGACCGACGGCCCCGTACGCCTCGCCGAGCAGCCCGACCTCGAGCCCCCAGGTCCGCTGTGCGCGCACCCGCCGTGCGGTCGTGGCGGTGAGGGCGAACTCGCCGGCGAGCGGGTACCTGAACGCGGAAAGGTACGCGAGAATCGCGTCGTCGTGACGGGCGGCGAGCGCTCGCAACAGCGGGGCGACGAACAGCCGCGTGAGCCGGCCGTAGAGGCGACCGCTCTCGACGCGTGCGTAGTACCCCTTGACGAACTCGAAGTCCTCCTCGAGCGGCGCGAGCAGCCGGGGAACGTGCTCGTGTGAGTAGGTCGTCGCGTCGGCGTCGTGGACCGCGACGTAGGCCGCACGCTCGGCGGCCACCCCGAGGCCGAGCCAGACATCGCGCCCCTTGCCAGCCTCGCCGTCGAGGCCGTGGTCCGCGAGCGTCGCCTCGACCCCCTCGGCGTTGCACCACAGCACTGTCACCGGGAGATCGAAACCGTCGACCCACCGCCGGAAGGCCGCCACCGTCTCCATCGGCGCTCGTAACGGGACGACCACCGTCTTCGGACCCACCTGCGCGAGCGTCTCGAACACGTGCGTCGGCTTCGCGTCCGCCGGCTCGGTGGCCGCGATCGGAACGACGACGGCGCTCTCGTCGACCGGGGCTGCCGGCGTCGACCCCGTCAGGTCGTGTAGCGTCGTGATCTCCTCCTGTGCGTAGTCCATGCCGGCTCACTCGCCCCCGGCGAGAACGTCCACAACTGGCTCGAAGCGGGGTGCAGAGAGCGAGGCTGCAACCGCCGCGAGCGCCTCGTTCGACCCACCGAGAAGAGCTCCATCGGTCCCCAGCGCGGCGACCGCATCGGCATGTTCGGCCGCCTGGGCAAGCCGGTCGGTCTCGTTCGGGGAGAGCCCGATCACGCGGACGACGCGACCGACGAGCGCATCCGCCGAGTCGGGGTCGGCCCCGATACCCGCCAGCTGACCCGCGAGGTCAGAGCCGCGTCGGACGTCGAGCTCGGTCGCCTGCACGCCATCTGCGCTCGCGCTCCGGCGCTCGGTGAACGCCTTGCCGACGAGTGCAGCGTCGCGCGTTTTGGCGACGTCGTGCGTTCTGATCACGTGTGCGCCGCGTTCGACGGCCATCGAGGTCGCCGCCAGACTCACCGCGAGCGCTTCCTCGGTGGTCCGGTCGGCGAGCGCGCGAAGGAAGTTCTTGCGGTTGATCGAGACCAGCACCGGCTGGCCGAACCCACGGAACCGACGAAGGTGGCGGAACGTCTGTCGGTCGTCCTCGAGGGTTTTCTCCTCGCTCCATCCGCCGAATGCGGGGTCGACGATCGTCTTCTCGGTCAGCCCGTTCTGCTCGAGCGCGGCGTACACCATATCGACGTACTCCGCACGCTCGGCCCATGCCGGCGAGCGTTCGCTCGCCCAGTCGACGTCGTCGACGGCTCCCGGACGAGTGAGGTCGGGCGGGCTCGCCATCTTGCCGACGGCGACGTCGTACTCCCGACACACGGCTGGCATCTCGGGGTCGGCGAATCCACAGACGTCGTTGACCATGTCGAAGCCGCGATCTAGCGCCGCCTGTGCGACCTCGGCGTAGCGCGTCTCGATCGAGAAGACGGGATCGCCGCTCACCGACTCGATCGTCTCGACTGCAACGTCGAGCCGTTCGAGCTCCTCGGCCGACGAGAGCACGTCAAGGCGTTTGTTCGCCGACTCCAGCCCGACATCGACGATATCGGCTCCCTCGCCGACGAGCGCTTCGTCGACGTACTCGGCGGCCTCTCCCGGGTCGTCGTACACTGACGGATCGTAAGGAGACTCCTTGCTGACGTTCAGCACACCCATGATCCGTGGCGGCTGGTCATCTCCAATACGCAGCCCTGCTGCGTCGACCGTTCGCATGGCCGGGGCTTGGAGTGTGTACATTAATCACTGCCGATTCCGACAATCCGCGAGCCCGGGTTCAAGTACCAGGACGAGTAGATCCCACGCCGATGATGTCCAGCGGAATCGAGCAGCGTCGGAGGCGGCGGCGATGATCCGTTACGCGCTCGCGGTGGTGCTCGCCACCGCGACGCTCGGCGTCGGGATCGTCGCCGTCGAGGAGGCGGCAAAGATCCGGGGCGAGTCACAGATCGAAGCACAACTCGCCACAGTCGAAGCCGCATCCCTCTCGATGATCGAACACGACACGCCCGTGCGGGAGGAACAGGGGCCGCCCCAACGTGTCGTCGAGATCGAGCTCCCCGAGGCGTCGCTGACGAGCGAACCCGTCGACCGTCTCGCGCTCGAACCAGAGCCGGAGCTGGAGCTGACCGTCGCACGCTACCGCTTCGAGGGGCGGCCGGAACGGACGGTCGTTCTCGACGGCGCGCTCGTGAACGCGACCGGGGATAGAGACGTGATCGTCCTCGACGGGGCCGCCGGCTCGTACACGCTCGAGCTCACCTACGTCCGGACAGACGAGACGGCGATCCGCGTGCGGATCCGGTGACAGTCCTGTGTATGCATTCCACTATAATGTATATACGGGACAATCAGGCGGTCATCGCGAAGCCCGTCGCGCTCGAGTTTTTATACGAGGGGGAGCCCAGAGCCGCCAGAGCAGTGATCGACGAGACCCACCGACCGAACGGATCGACCGCCAGGCAGGAGCCGCGCGGCCGACGGCATGAGAGCGTCGTGACGACGGCCGGCCGAGGACAGACCGAACCGCTTGCGGCACTGGTCGCGGTGTTCGCCGTCTGTCTCGCTGTCTCCGTCTACGCCGGCTTCCTGACCGGGCTGTCCGGCGCTGACGACCGGGAGCTTGCAGCGTCGACCGGGGAGCGAGTCTGGGATCAGCTCGCCGACAACGGCGTCTACCACGCGAACGAGGAGATCGAGCTGGGCCCGGAGGCACTGCCAGCGGGCCGAAACGTGTCTGTCAACGTGACGTCGACAGCAGACGACGGTCACAGAGAGACCGTCGGGGAGGCACAGTTCGACGAATCCGGGACGGCCGTCGAGCCCGTCGCCACGGGTGGCGAGGTGTTTCGGCGGCCGGTAGCGGTCAAACACGGTGAGGGAGAGCTCCGGCCCGGCGTGTTGACGGTGGTGGTGTCTGATGGTCGCAGCTGAGCGAGCGATCAGCGTCGCCGCTGACGCGACGCTCGCGCTCGTCGTCATCCTGGCTGCGCTCGGCGTGCTGGTCGCGTTTACTGACCTCCCCGAAGACGAGCACGAGCCGGCGACCGCCGACTACACCGCACAGACGCTGGCCGGTTCGACGGCGAACGTCACCTACGATGTGAGCGAGGCTGTCGAGGCGCTCGATCGCGAGGCCTTCGCCCTGTACGAGGAGTACCCGCTGGAAGGGACCGAACGGGTGGCACACGGTCCGTTTCCAGCCCAGATCGCGGCCGTCGCGGTCGCAAACGCGGAGATAGACGGTGAGCGTCTCACGGTCGAAGCGAACGATTACGAGCGAGCGCTCGACGATCGCCTCCAGCGTGCGCTCGTTCACGCCCAGTTCGAGACGCAGGTGACGGCCGTCTGGAAGCCGGTGGACGGCGTCGACCTGCAGGGTGAGACCGTGATGGGCCAGTCCCCGCCGGTGGACGCGGACGTCAGCACGGCGACGATGACGGTTTCGAGCGGCGCTCCGGCCGTGGCGGCCGAGCCAGAAGCGCTCGACGACGACGAGTTCGACGTGCTCGCCCGGGCCGTGGCGGATGCGATCGTCGAGGGCTACCTGCCCGAACACGAATCCCAGCGTGCGCTGGAGAGCTCCGGGCTGGCGTACTACCTCACGACGTATCGGTACGTTCGGATGGCGTCGGTGCTCCCGGCTGCGGATTCCGACAGCGGCGAGTTCGAGCGCTGGCTGGTCCCGTTCGACGAGCCAGTCGACGCCGAAGCCGCGAACGCATACCTGAGCGAACACCTCGCGGCCGAGCTCGAGACGGCGCTCGCAGAACGTTACGAAAGCGCGACCGAAGCCGCAGCGAACGTCTCGGCCGAGACGGTGACCATCACGGTTCGGACGTGGCAATGACAGAGAGAACATACAAACGACGCCGGGGAAACGATCGAGCGATGGTTCCGCTCGCGGTGGTAGCGGTGTTGCTCCTCCTCGGGGCGGTGGTGTTCGTCGGCTACCTGGAGACGAGAGAGGAGCCGGAGCCGAGCGTGGACGCGAGCCTGGCTGTCGACGCCACGGAGGCGAACGTTCAGACCGCCCTCCGCGACGCTACCTGGCGTGCGGCCGAAACCGCGGCGCAGCAGCCGTTGACAGAGCCCAACGAGGACGACGAGTTCGGGGCGCTCCTCAAGACGCTCGGCGGCCCCGACGGAGTCGACGGGCACGACCAGCGCGAACAGGACGCAAACGACGCGTTCTACAACTATCTCCGGGCGCTGATCTACTTCGAGGTCGAAGAGAATCTGGCACACGCTGGCGAACGCCGCGGCGACATCGAGACAGAAGTGAGCGTCCAGAGCGTCGAAGACCCCGCGACGTTCGCAGCGGCGATCGAACGCGTCTCCATAGAGCCGAAGGCGACGAACGTCACCGTCGAGATCGAGGGCGTGAGAATCGTCGTACGTCAAGACGAGACGGTGATCGACGAGCGGGAGACCGACGTCGAGGTCACCGTTCCCACGCCGATCGCCCAGCTCCAGGAGCGAACACAGGAGTACCAGTACGCGATCGACGACGCAGCCGTCACCGAGCGCGGGTTCGAACAGCGATTCAACGCACGGATGTACGCCATCGCCTGGGCGCGGGGCTGGGCTCAGAACTACCAGGCCCCTGTGTCGGCGGTTCTCGCCAACAGGCACATAGAGCCTTCGGCGAACGCAGCGCTGTATCGGACCCAGCAGGACATCTTCGGCGACGCGGATCCGAACCTCCGGGATGCGACCCGCCTCGGCTGGATCTGCATGGCGTTGCAAGACGGCGAGGATCTCTTCGACACCTACACCGCCTCGCAGGATGGGCTGGCCTACGAGACCGTCGCCTACCGCGAGAACCCGGGCGGGGACGAACTGGCGCTCAACGACTCGCTCCGCTACGAACTCCCGGAAGCGACGACCGAGGAGCTCTGTCGGTCGGCGCAGTACACGATGGATCACCTGATCGAGGGGCCACCTCGGGCACCCGGTCTGGCCGAGATGCTCGGACAGCAAGAACAGGTCACCGAAACGGAGACGCTCGACGTCGGCGAGCTCGCATCCGTGGCGTTCGGCGAACTGGTCCAACCCGGCTACCAGCACTCCTTCGAGCGTGCGGCCGACCGGGTCTTTTCGGTGAAGGGGTACGCTGCTGGCGAAGCGACGGTCGGCGGACCGAGCCTGACGACGCAGTGTGAGCGCGGAACGGGCTCGCCGAGGCGGGCCGTCACCGACGTCGGCGTCGACGCGACACAGCACGAGCAACCGGGTGACCGCTACTACCGGTACGACACCGCTGTCGAGGTGACCGTAGAGGAGCGCCGGACGTGCCGGGACGCGGAGGGAAACGTCACCGACAGGCCCACAGAGCGAGACAGCTACTCCTTCGAGTTCACGACCGAGGTCGGCGAGGAGGAGGCGAGCCCGCTCTCGAAGCTGAACCGGGACGGAATCAGCCCCGGAGCATCGATCCAGCGTACGTACGAACCCGGCGGCCCACCAACGCCGGGGTTCAACAACTTCGCCGGCGCAGAAGACGAGATAACCGGCGCGCTGATCGGCTCTGCGTCGACCTCGTCGTACGAGCGCTGGATCGAGCGTCAGCTCGACGACGACACGCTCGCACACGGGGGGAGCGTACGCTTCGACACCACCGAAGTCGTCGAACTCGACCACCGGGAGCTGATCGAGGGGCCGTCGCTCGTGGGCGAGCTGGCAGACGACGTGCTCGCGCTCCGGGCGGAGGCGGCCGCAATCGAGGCGGAGTTCGAACGGCACGAGATCGTCACGGCCAACCCGGTCGACGATCTCGTCACCGAACTCGAGGCGCTCAGAGCCGAACACGTCGAGACAGACGCCTACGAGAGCGTCGGCGAGAAGGCGCTGTACGAGGCACGGTACGCGTACTACCTGACGCTACGCGAACACCTCGAAGCGCTCGCCGAGACGCAGGACGCGGCCGCGGGACGGGTGACTGATGGCTTCGAAGACGTGGACGGGTTGACCGCCGACGTCGGTGGTTATCTCCGGGCGGGTGTGCACGACTCCGGGGCAGAGCCAACCGCGTTCGAACGATCGGACTCGGACGTCAGCTACGAGGTGTCCGCCACTCCGACGTATCTCGTCACCGAGGAGGTCGAGGCAGACCGTGTCCCCGCCGTGGGCGAAGGACAGTTCGCTCCGCTCGCGACGCGCAACCAGAACGTCGTCGATCTCCCGTACGAGGCCGCGATGGACGGCGTTCTCGACTGGATCGTCGACCGCCTCCCGTGGGCGTCTGGCGGCTCCAACGCCGAGATCCCGTTCCGGATGGCCGGCGACGTCCTGAAAGGAGCGGAGCTCGCGCTCGAGGCGTCCGACGAACAACACGGCGGAGTCGACGACCAGGAGTTCGTCAACGACACGCTCGACGAGCGTATCGAGCAGTTCGAAGCGAACGTCGCAGCAGCGATCGAGCAGTACGAGGGGAACCTCTCCAGAGCGGTCGCTGCCAGCGTTCACCCAGAACCAGGCGCCGAGTGTGTGCTGTACGACGGGCCCGACCACGACAGGTATCCCGGCTGGAACGAGTGTGCAGGCGTCGACTCGGCGCTCGAAAGCGAGGTCGAACAGCTCGAAGTGGCCGTCCGGCAGACGGTCGAGGAGACGCTCGAGCCCTACGGGACCGCCGAAACCGCACTGCTGATCGGCGACGGGCGAGCGACCGCGTACGTCGCCGAGAACGTCACTGGAGCGCTCGATCAGGAGACGTACGCCCACAGCGAGTTCGCCGAGTTCGAAGCCGATCAGTGGGAAGGGATCGTCAACGCATCAGTCTGGCCCGCGGCGGCAGCGGCCAGTACAGCAACTGTCGAGATCGGGACGGCGGCGGACGCGGCAGCGATCGACAACGCGACCGGGAAAGCGCTGACTGCTGCGTCGGAGGCGGCCATTCAGGATCGGTTCGACCATCTCGAGGCGCTCGGTGAGACGGCAGTCGAGGACTCGATCGACGCCAGGTGGCTCGGCAACGAACGCCGGACACAGGCGCGCGCCGCACGGATGCCTGCTGGCATGCCGCTGCTTCCGATCCCGAGCAAATGGGTGGCGACCGCGAACGCGTGGCACGTGAGTGTGAGAGCTGAGTACGCCCGGTTCGAGCTGAGCGCAAACCTCGGGCGGACAGAGGAGGCGACGTCACTCACGTACGTACGTGAAAACGCGAGCGTCAGCCACGAGATTGGTGGGGAGGAGCGAACGCTCGGCTGGGTCGAGCCGATCGGGTTCGAAACCGACACTGCGGTGGTGGTCGTCACGACGCCGGGTGTCGGTGTTGGCGACCGCGGCAGCGTCAACCCGGAGTGTTCGACGACGTTCCCCGACGTTGGGGAACTGCCGGACGACGCCGAAAACGACGAAGCCGGCGGTGCCGAACCCGGATGCGAGCCGTTCGAACCACTCAGAGGTGGCTCGTAGTGGAGTTCGAGGCACCCGTCGACGCCTGGTACGTCTGGCTCGGGGTCGTGATCGTAAGCGGCGCACTCGTGGGCGTTGCGCTGTCGCTTCCTTCCCAGCCGCCACCCGATGCGACCGAGGCGGCGAACGCGATCGACAGGGTCGCCGGCAGCACCCACGTCGCCGAGGCGCGCTACGAGCACGACGCCGACGAGGTACGGGTCGATGGCGCACAGATCGCGATGCGAAACGACGGCGGCACCGACCGAGCGTCGGTCGCGTTCGGCCCGCTGACCCCGATCTCGGCGCTGACGGCAGTCAACGAGACCGAGAGACCGAACAGGGATGCCGAGTACGCCGCCCTCGAGGCGGTGCTCCACGGCGAACACCCCACGCAGGTTGTGGAGGGGTTCGACGGGGTCGAAAGTAAAACGCAACTGTACGACGCAGCCAGAGACGCCCGCTTGGCGCTTGAGGCCGCCGACGACCGCCCCGCGTGGAGAGCCGCCGACGGCACGCTTTCGGTTCGACGCGTCGAGATCGACGGCAGACGGGTGGTGTTGATCGATCTCTGAGCCGCGAAGCGACTCCGAGCAGGTCGGCCTGCGGAGAGAGTGAGCGTACCGGCGACAACGCTACCGAACACCCTCGCGGGCGAGCAACCGCTCGACGTAGTACTCCTGCAGCGAGTCACATCCCTCAAGGTCGATCGCTTCGACTGGCCGGTCGAAGACGATCTCGCCTCGGTGCATCACCGTGGCGCGATCCAGATCGGATTCGAACGCGGTGACGCGGTGTGTCGCGACGACGATCGTGTTGCCCTGCTCGTTGTACTCGCGGAGAAACCGGATCAGTCTGGCCTTCGAGACGTCGTCGAGCGCTGCCAGTGGCTCGTCAAGCAAGAGCACCTCCGGGCGGCGAAGCAGCGCGAGCGCGAGGTCGAGCTTGCGTGCGAACCCGCCAGAGAGATCGCCGGCACGGCGCTCGAGTGCGCGGTCCAGCCGAAGCGTCTCGACGACGTGCTCGCGCCAGTCGTCGTCGTCCGCGCCGACGAGGCTGGCGAAGACGTCGAGGTTCTCCCGGACCGAAAGGTCGGGGTAGACGTTCGGCTGCTGGAACCCACAGCCCAGCGTCGTCGGTGACACTGACACCGTTCCGTCTGTCGGACGGGTGATGCCGAGAACAAGCCGGAGCACCGTCGACTTGCCGGAGCCGTTCGGCCCAAGAAGGCCGTGGTACTGCCCGCCGCCAAGGCACAACGAGACATCGTCGACGGCTCGGACGCCCCCGTAGCGTTTGGTGACTGATTGGAGACGGATCATCAGCTCGTCCTCCGGTAGCGGACGAGAGAGAGCTTGAGACCCACCAGCGCGAGCAGGGTGAAGCCGACGAGCATGCCGACGAAATCCAGATACGTCGCCAGGCTCACGTCCTTCAACACGAGACTTCTGACGACGACCATCGCGTAGTGGGTGGGCAACAGCCCGGCGATCGTCGCCCGAAGCGTCGAGAAGAACCCGAGCGGGAACACCAGCGCCGAGAGCGCGAGCAGCCCGAGCATCAGCACCAGGTTGACGAACGTTCCAGCCGCACCGAAGCGCGCGAGCACCGTCACGGTCGCGCTGACGGTCGACAGAAAGAAAGACGTGAGCAACAGCACGAACAGCGCGCCAGCATCGAGCGAGGCAACCGCGTAGTCGTAGTGCCAGGCAGCGGCGTGAAAGACCAGCACCGGCGCGAGCAACAGGGCGGTCAGAGACAACAGCTTCGCCGCCACGAGCGCCTCGAGCGAGGACTCGACCCGGAGCCGGTCGAGAACCGCTCGCTCGCGCCGGAGCAGGTACGGGACGTACGTGAACGCGAAAAAGATCGCGACGGTCATCAGCAGCGTCGGAAAGAGATACTCCGGCAGGTCGGCCAGGTCGCCCTCGACCTGTCTGTCGACGTCGACGTCCGCGTCGAAAAGCAGCTCCAGGTGCGCCTGCATCAGCGAGCCGATCACTTCGGAGGGCGACTGGAACGGGACGATCGATCCGTCTATGGTCCAGGTGACCGTCACCGACGCGTTCTCGTCGGACAGCCCGGCCGGGAGACCGACGATCCCGTGGACCGACTCGCGCTCGAGCTGTCGCGCTGCCTCGGCTTCGTCATCGACGACCGTCGGATCGGTGTAACTGTCGATCGTATCAGCGACGAGCGCAAGCTCCTGGTCAGTGACGTCGTCGTCTTCGGCGACGACGGCCACCGGGACGTTCCGCGGGAGGACGTCCTGAAAGAGCACGCTCGTCCCGGCGAAAAACACCGGCAACAACAGGAGCAAAAACGCGAGCAAGAGCGCGTTCCGGCGGCTCCAGTGGAGCTCTTTTCGCAACAGCGGGCCGAGCGACATCGACCACGTCAGGTCGCAGCCGCAGGTGGCATCCCAAACGCCTCGTCGCCGGGGTCAACCCCGAGCATCGCCAGCGCCTCGAACACCGCGACCACGTCGTCGGGATCGGCCGCGAACGACACGGTCACGCGCTCGTCGTCCTGATCGATCGAGAGACTGTCGAGCGCCCAGCCGAACGGATCCTCCTCGGGCGGTGCGTCCGCGTCGGCTTCGAGCTCGCCGAGCTCGAGCAACGGCTCGACGAAGCTCACGAACTGCTCGGCCTCCTCGGTCGACTCCGTGAGCAGGTTCGTCTCGACGGTCATGTTGTCGTCTTCGGTGTGGTAGCTCATCGTCACCGCCTCCATCTCGGGCACAGCGGCAGCCTCGATCCCTTCGGCCTCGGCAGCATCCGCTGCGATGCTTTCTTGCTCGTCGGAGAGCATAAACGCCGCCGTCACGTAGCCCTCGGTCGTCTCCCCGTAGGCGTCGTAGAGGTCGTCGTCGATGCCGTCGGCATCGCCCTGGTAGACGTCGATGACGTCCTGGACGACCGGCTCCGGACCGAACGCGAACGTTCCGTCCTCGAAGTCAGCCACCCACGTGTCGAACTCGCTGAACTCGTCGTCCTCGACGTAGACGGTGACGTCGTTGTAGCTGTCTTCTTCGATCTCGTCCGCATCGGCCTCGTCTTCGGCGAGCGATTCGAGCGCTTCCCAGTCGAGGTCGGTCTGGAGGAACATCCCGGCGTACTCCTCGTCGTCGTCGATCGCCTCGTTGCTCGTGAAGAACGTCGCGCTGTGGATCTCACCGAAGTCGATCTCGGAGTCCTCTTCGGCCTCCTCGAGGACCTCCTCCCACGACTCGGGGGCATCGTCGTCCACACCGAGCTCCTGATCCATCTCGATGAGCCCATCCATCAGCGACTCAGTCGTCGCGTCGGTGAGGACGCCGCTTTCGACGTGTATCACGCCGTCCGCTTCTGCGGGAACCTCCTCGATCGACAGCTCTTCGTCGTCGTCGCTACCGACGAAGCCGGTACAGCCGGCCGTCAACACGACGAGCGCGAGCGCCACGATCGCCGTCCGCTGGGGCGACGCCCCGGAGAACACGGCGCTAAAACGCCGCCTCAGATCCAATCGCATCTGTGACATACCCGACAGTACTGATGTCTCGCTAAAGTATCTTGTGTCCGAGTGTCTGTCTTGATAATCGGGGTTCGCGCGTCCGATTGGTCACATCGCGGCTCGTGCGTCCGAGAGGGGCCCGAAAGAGCAACTCTTTTGACCGAATCCCCGAATGGTCGGGTATGGACTGGCCACACGATCCCGACGGGGACGAGGGAAGCGAGGGTCGCAGAAAGTACGGCCACGCCGTGCTGGCAAAGAAGATCGACGAGGAGGAGGACTTCCCGTTCACCGCGTCAGAGTTCGTCGAGGAGTACGGTGACGACCCCGTCCGCATCGACTACGAGACGGTCGTCAGCGTCGCGGAGATCTTCGAACACGTCGAGGACACGACGTTCGAGGAGTTTCCCGAGTTTCACAGCGCTGTCGGTGCAGCGATGCGCGAGGCGGACTACTGGCCCTACCGCCTCGAGAGCGCGTAGTCGATCGTTGCCCGGATCTTCGAGGTATCGAGCGCTGCACTGCCGTCAGAGCGGATGCAGGGATGCTCTCTCGGCGGTGGTCGCCTGTCCGAGCGCACTGGTCAGCAGAGCAAAAAGCCTATAGTGGGCAATTGGCAACGGTAGTGTAGAAATGGCAAGCACACTCGTACCGCTGTTCGGGCCGGTGCCCGGAGGCATGGAAATGGTCGTCATCCTGCTGATCGCCGTGCTGTTGTTCGGCGCGAACAAGATTCCGAAGCTCGCACGGTCGACCGGGCAGGCGATGGGTGAGTTCCAGAAAGGTCGCCAGCAGGTCGAAAAGGAGCTGAAAGAGATCGAAGAGACGGCTGACCCGGAAGCCGAGTTCGACCTCGAGGACGACGAGGAGTACGCCGACCTCGAGAGCGAGGCCCCCGCGGAGACCGAGACCGAAACCGAGACCGAAGGCACGGAAGAGCCGTCAGCGTAGGCTACTCGACGATCCTGACGATCCCAGAGCGAAGCACCTGCTGGTTGGGAACGATGTACTCTTCGCCGTCCGACTCGACGCGCGTGACGAACACGTCTACCTCCTGTACGACACCACGGCTCTCGTCGAGACGGACCTCGTCACCGATGCTGTACGGTTCGTTGAGCAAGATGTACATCCCCGCCGCGGCAGCCGCGAGCAGATCCTTGAACGCGAGCCCGCCGAGGAAGACGAGCCCGAAGGCGTACGCGCCGAGCAACACCAACAGCGCGGCAGTCGCGACGCCGAGCTGTGCCAGCGCGATCAGCCCCGCGATGTAGTAGATGCTGTATCTGACGAGCGTCGGAACGAGCGCGACCTCCGGGAGCTTGATCGCCTGGAGGCGTTCCTGAACGAGCAGCTGTCCTTTCTCTGCGGCGAGCAGACCAGCGATGATCGCGAGCAACGCGATGAACAGCCGAGGGAGGAAGTTCGTCACCCGCGACCAGAACACGTCGGCGTCGAACACCTGTGCGACGTTGAACGCGAGGATGATCGCGAGCGTGTAGACGAAGATGGCTACCAGCTGGGCGATGATTCCGACCGTCGACGTGCCAAAGCGCTGGGCCGTCCGCTCGAACGAGGTCCCCTCGACGGCCGTCGAGATACCCGTCCGCTCGAGCAGCGCGTGTGTCCACCGCCAGGCGAGATACGCGACGAACAGGCCGAGAACGAGAATCGCTACCGCGAGGACGAACACCGTCTCCTCCGAGACGACAGTTCGCACGGTGTCGATCCAGCCCGACGGCATCTAGTACTCCTCCGGATCGATCTCGAGCACGATCTCGCCGGCTTTGAACGCCCGGACCATGCCGTCGCTCTCCGAGAGGACGATCGCGATGGCGTTGGTGTCGCGGGTGATCGCGCCGGCGGCCATGTGTCGCGCACCGAGGCCCTTGGGGATGTCGACGCCCTCGGCCGCAGGCTCGAGGTATCGGTACGCCGAGACGATCTTCCCGCCGTCGGAGATGACGAACGCGCCGTCGAGCCGGGAGAACTCCTTGAGCATGACGTTCACGATCGGGTCACCGACGTGGACGTGTGATTTTTCGAACGGGTTGTACGACAGCGGCCGGGACTTGTTCATCACCTTCCCCGCATCGCCGACGACGAACAGCGCGCCGACAGGCTTGCCTTTCTGTCCTTTCTTCCCGAGGTCGATCGCAACCTCGATGACGTCGCGCACGACGCCCGCGTCCGGTCGGGAGTTGACGAACAGGTCGTAGACGCCGGTCTGCGTGAACTCGTCGGCCCGGATTCTGACGATCGTATCTATCTCCGCGTCGTCGAACGCCTGGGTAAGACAGACCACCTCGTCGCCCTCGGCCACGAGCTCCTGCTTGAGCGCTCCCTCGAGACCGAAGCGGATCCGGCCGGTCACGTCGGTGAACTCGAGCGGCAAGGAGACGAACTGCTCTGCGCCGACGGCGTTTTCGGTTGCGACGACGATCAGCGGGTAGTCGCCGTTCTCGAAGCGTTCGTACGTCGACGCGTCCTGCGAGAAGAGTAACACAGCGTCAATGTCGACAACGATCTCGTCTAGAAGCTCGCCCAGTCCGGTCATTGTGCTATAAACCAATGCGACACGAAAAAACGTTGTGGCCCGTCTGCCGTCCGTCGGCGCGCCGGCGGGCACAGGTCAGACGACACCGAAGCGACGCTAGACTGAAGAGACGGTCAGAACCCGAAGACAGGGACGTAGCTGAACGTGAGAAACGCCCCGATCGTCGCGAGCACGGGAACGAAGTTCTGGATGATGATGACCCGCGCGGTCGTCGACGGGTCGAACAGTTCGGAGGCCGCCGGGATGTCCTCGGGCTCTTCCTCGCCGATTGCCGGCACCTGCTCGCCCTCCTCTTCGGCGGTCAGCGCACCGACGGAGACCGCAGTCTCCTCCTCGCCGCGCACCGCATCCGGAACGGTCGTCGTCCGGGTCGCGCGGCCCCAGCCGAGGCCGATGATGCTCATCGTGGCGACGATCACCAGCTGGACGGGGATGCCGATCGCCGACAGCAGCGTGACGATCGTCGCCGAGATCGTCATAACAACGACCGCCGCTGTCAGCGGCAGGTTCGTGATGTCGTTGCCCATCGTCTCGAGCGTCCGGCGGGCGATTGTGAACGCGCCGATCGTGACCGCGATCCCCGCGATAAGCACGCCCTCGTTCATCGTGATCGAGCCGCTGCCGACCAGCGGGGCAACCGCGTTCGCCACGTTCGACGCCCCGGAGCTGAAGGCCATGTAACAGCCGATCCCGACGACGATCAGCGAGCCGCCGAGCTCGCGGCGGTCGGTGCCCTCGGCGACCGTCACCCGTGGCAGCGCAGAGCTCCGGTCGACCACCCAGAGGTGACTCTCACGTCGCGAGATCGCCACCCAGCGGTTGATCGCCGGATAGAAGTACCGGCCGATCACCCCGCTGACCCAGAAGGCGACGACCGGCGCGACTACCCACCACGTGACGATCTCGCCCATCGTCGCCCAGTTGAGGGTTTCGGTTGCCAGCCCGAGGCCGGCAATCGCACCCACGGCGGTCATCGACGTCGACGCAGGGACGCCAAAGAAGTTGCCGAAAAACAGCGCCAGCCCGATGAAAAAGAGAATGGCGATCCCCGTCTCGAGCGTCAGAAAGCCCTCCTCTTCGATAATGCCCTCACCCAGGGTCTCGACGAC
>Ga0207421_10004018_pt1 | contig 17232 bp, 15 predicted proteins | sample SodLakKL_010_SED_4_FD_187542 | JGI IMG/M metagenome (GOLD analysis project Ga0207421, IMG submission 187542) | Alkaline sediment microbial communities from Lake Tanatar, Kulunda Steppe, Russia - 8KL_010_SED (SPAdes) (version 2) | ecosystem: Environmental > Aquatic > Non-marine Saline and... | reverse complement strand
CGTCGCGAGCCGATCGGGAACCGTCTCGTCGGCTTCGGCCAGTGTGAGATCGGTGTCGAGGATCTCCTCGACCGACTCGAGGAACGGCCGGATCGCCTCGAGCAGTTCCTCGTCGCCTTCGACGGTCCAGCGGGTGCCCGTGATCGTCGCGCTCGTGCTTTCGATCTCGTCGATCACGTCTTCTGCGTAGGGACCACGCTGGTCCTCGAGATCGGACTCTAGATCCGAGACGTCGCTTTCGATCTCGTCGAAGCGATCCTGGAGTTGCTCTTCCGGTGGGACCGTGTCGTCCTCGTCGTCTTCATCCTCAGTTTCCGGTGGCTCCGGGATCTCGATCTCCTCGAGTGTCGATCGGAACGCCTCGATATCGGCTTCGACGTCGTCGAGGTCGTCTTCGGTTTCGGCTGCCTCGAGATCGGCTGTGAGTCCCTCGAGGTCCCCCTCGTGAGCTGTCAGCTCGGTACGGATCGCGTCGAGATCGACCGGCTCGGACTCCGTCTTCTCCGCGTCGGCCGTCTCGTCGGCTGACTCCTCGTCGCTCATGCTCCCACCCCGGGGCAGTACCGAGACGTTGTGTTCATACGTACAGGTCGTGTCAGCACGTCCCTAAGCGTTTTCATGCAGGCCAGTTTCGGTCGGCTCCGGCTCCGCCTCGCGCCAGTAGAACCAGGGGCTCAGCGTCATGTAAGCGATCCCGAGCATCAACAGGGCGTAGGGGAACGTCCGCCCGGCGAAATTCGGGATGAGGATTGCAAGGACGTGGACGACGCCCATAATGCCGGCATCGCGCGCGAGCAAATCGGGGTACTGGATCCGCGAGACCATCAGATAACAGAACGCACCGGTGACCGCGAGCACGAGCCACGGATCGGCGACACCGGCGAGGATCGCCGCGCCGAGGATCGTCGCGGCGAGGGTGGTCTGGACGCCCTCGGTGTAGCTGCCCGCCGTGTCGTAGGCCGTATACAGCCCCAGCCGCGCGACAGCCATTGCGACGAACAGCGCGCTGACTGCTGTCACAACCAGGAGTTCGGCGGTGACTGTCTCGAACCCGACGCCGAGACCCTGACTGACCACGACGAACGCGAGCACCGCCGGTGCAACCGCAAAGGAGGCGACGTCTGCAAGCGAGTCTAGATAGGGGCCGGCCCGGGAGCCGCCATAGCGCCGTGCGAGAATTCCATCCAGCCCGTCGGCGATCGCTGCGAGCAAGATGAGCCGCGCGGCGAGGTGGATATCGACGAACGCGACGACGACGGCGACGAAGCCGAGTGCGGCGTTGGCGATCGTCACCGCGTCGGCGACGCCCAGTCGACCGACGAACCGGGGAAGCATACTCGCGGATTCGACCGGCAGATACCTTACGTGTTTTCGTTCGGATCGGGATCGGCTGGTCCCAGTGTTGTGTCGACTCCCCCAACGCGGGTTCAGGCTACCCATAGTAATCGCCGCTGGCTGTCCGCGGCGACTGGAGCGGACTCCCAGAGACGATCGGCGTGGGGAATCCCCGTCTCGTGGCACCTGGACTCCCCCGTAGCTGTCGGTCTCTCCGACGGCCCGACCGACTTTCCCGAACCGGGGCCGTTATATCACGGCTGTCCTAACGGCCACATATGAACCGGCGCGTCCTGCTCGCTGCCATTGGAACCGGTGTCTCTGCAGGACTGGCGGGCTGTTCGTCAGTGCTGAATCTCTCCGATAACGACCCGTGTGGTGGAGACGAGTGTGAGATTGGGATGACGCGAAACGAGTTCGTCCCACGAACCTACGAGGCGACGGTCGGTGACACCGTCGTCTGGAAGAACACGAGCGGTGCGGATCACACGGTGACGGCCCTCGAGAACGGCATTCCCGAGGATGCCGATTACTTTGCGACCGGCGGCTACGAAGACGAAGCGACGGCCCGGGACGCCTGGCACGAGTACCGCGGCGGTCGGCTCGGTACCCGAGAGACGTTCGAACACACGTTCGAGGTACCGGGGACCTACTCGTACATCTGTGAACCACACGTAAAAGGCGACATGATCGGCGAAGTCATCGTTGTCGAATAACGACGGGCGCTCCCGGTGTGGGCCCCATCGTGACGTGTCCGATCGCGATCGAATTGTCACCCGGCAGTCGTCGGACTGTCAGCCCCGATGACAGCGTGGGCGGCCATCGTACTGTCAGCGCAACCGGTGACAGCACGGATTCGGAGACCCGGTGCTGTAGCAGAGACGGTGCTGTAGCAGAGACGGTGCTGGTGTCGTTCTGTCGGTGATGGTCCCACGACCCGCTCGACGAGCGATTGCTGCCAGAATACTAATATATTTGCACTTGGATATCAGCTTAGATGAAGATCACGACGATTCGACTCCCCGACGAGGAGTACGATGCCTTACGCGAGGAGGCACTGGCCCGGGATGAAGAACTCGGTGTGTACTTGCGCCGACTCTTGCTCCAGCGGGAGCGACCATCACAGTCTTCGACCGACGGTTCCGACGCCGATCGGCGACATGAACAGCGAAAACGGGCGGCGCGTGCCGTCCTGGAGTTCCTGCGCGAACAGGGTGAGGCGACGCCGGCGGACATTCGCGCCCACGTCGAGCCGACGGCCCCGATCGACGGCGCGTCCGCTGACGCCTGGTGGGACAGCGCTGCCCGTCCGGCGATCGATCGCGCTCGAGACGCCGGTCTGGTCGAGTTCGTCGAGGGGTACGATGTCTACTGGTGGGTCGGTGACGAACCGACAGCTGATTCCACTGACGACGCGCCGGCCAAGACGCCCATCACGGACGCCCTCGCCGGTCGAAGCGTCGACGTCGATTCGATCCTTGGCGGCGAAGGAGCGCCCCTCCAGGCACGGCGTGAGGCACTCGAAGCGTCCTTGCACTCGATCGCCGTCGCTGGACCGATGGGTCGAACGGAGTTACGCGAGCGCATCTACCCACACTACACTGCAGGCCACGAGACCGCCACCGACTGGTGTACGGAGTCGATCGTCCCCGCCCTGGACGCTCTCCAGCGATCGAGCGATCTGCTCACTCGCGAGGGCGATCGCTGGCAGCTTTCGGACAGCGCCGATCCGCGGACGCTCATCCGGACGGCGGAAAACACGTACCGGTATCGGTAGCGGCCGCCGCCAACACGTACCGGTATCGGTAGCGGCCGCGGCTGTCGTCGATCGGGCGTCGGCCACGGGAATGGGGTCACTACCCGGTGACAGAGACGACGTGACATCGATCGCTACAGAAAGTATTTATGACAGGGGCCGCATCTCACAAGTACCTCGGGTAGGGGTACACGAGGTTTGCGGCATTTTTTGAACACCGCGACTGACCGCCGCGTACGGACGTCTGTGGGTTTTTATCGCTTGCACGCGGCTCCGTTTGCCGTTGCGACTGCGGCGAGCGCGATCGAACGGTCCCGAAGACTGCGTCAGTCTTCGCGCCGCTGTGGCGGTTCGCGCGCGGCTGTACAGCGTCGACAGCCTCGAAAATAGGTGTCGGTTCGTAACTCTTAGTCGCTCGTTGCGACGTCTTCGTCGTCGACGTCGACGGAGGTCGCTTCTTCTTCGGCGACCTCTTCTGGGTACGCTTCGAGCGTCGTCTTCTGGATCTCGACGCGGCGAAGCGGGTAGATCGTCTTGGCTTCCCCGTAGATGCCAGAGGAGAGTCGCCCTTCGACGATGCTGTCGATGAGTTCCTCGAAGCTGCGTTCGGCTGCGGCTTCCTCGACCATCGCGACCATCTGCTCGCGGATGGCTTTCTCCTGGCTGGCGTCGGCCTTTTTCGTCGTGAACGCGACGGGCTGGATCTGGACGCGGTAGTCGTCCGTCGTGAGGACGGTGACGTATGCCTCAACCTTCGAGGCACCGCGGCGAACCAGCGATCGCAGGTAGTCCCGTGTCAGGGAGTGTTCGACGAACTCCGTGTACGCCGAGTCGCTGCCGACGTCGGTCACCTTGAAGGTGAGTTTCGTGTTGTTCTCGCTGGCGTTGTTCGTCAGATCGCCAAGCGTGGTTTCGATGGTTCGGTCGTAGACTTTTTCCGGTTCGTCAGCGGGGGTTTCGCCGAGCTCTTTCCGGTCGAACTGCTCCGGAGCGAGGACGGTGTACCACCGCTTTTCCTGTTTTGCGCGTGAAACTGATCGTTCACTCATTGGTAGTATCTGTCTCTGGGTTCGTATCGGACACAGGTCCCGTGTCCGTCGGTTTCGCGTGCTGTGCGACAGTCATCGCGACGTCTATGTTGACGACGTAGTCGTCGACCGTCGACTGCAGACCACTCGTCGTCTCGCGATCGATCCGCGTGACGACTGTCTGCCCATCGACGAGGGTCTCCATCTCGTCGGTGTTGTCCGGGGCAAGCGCTCGCGCGATCCGATCGGCATCGCCGTGTGTCGTCCGGATCGTCGCGCTCGCGCGTCGACTCATTGGAACGCCCTCACTGCCTCGATGATCGTCGACTCCTCTCTGTCCGGGTCGTACCGAAGGTAGCCGCGGCGACGGCTCTCGTCGTATGCGGCCTCGGTACCGATTTCAGCCTCGAGTTCACGGGCGAGCCCCTCGACGGGAATGTCGAGAGGGCGCTCGCGGCTCGCGAGTCCGGCTTCGCCGACCTGCTCGCCGGCGGCAGACCGCCCCTCGCTGATGACGAGGACGATCGGCTCCGGCGATCGGTAGGCCACAACCATGCGGGCGAGCGCTTCGACGGGGCCGTCCTCGACTGTGACGACGAACAGTCCGTCGTATCGACTGGTCGTGGCCGCTTCGAGCGCGGCGTGAGCGCGGCGACCGTACTCGCGCCAGGCTGCAAGCGCCGGCTCGCGGGCGTCGTGGCCCATCGCCAGCGCTGCGCCGGTTCCGGGCTCGATCCGTGCCGTCGCCCCGAGCACGTCGGCGTAGCCGCCGATCGTCTCGAAGGTCGCTCCTGGCGTCGCGTACGGTCTGAGTGCGCGTTGAATCGCCGTCGCAGCCGTCGGCGGTGCATCGTCTGCACCGACGACGTCGAGTGCGACGGCAGAGCCAAGCGCACGATGGTCGTCCGTCTCGAACGCGGCTGGCTCGTCGCCGTCGGTCGGTGTGACGGCTGCGAGGGCTTTGCCGGCTGCCTCGGGGTCGCCCGACCACGGCGCACGGATGCGCGTAGAGCAGGCGACGTCGGCGATCGGCTCCGCCGTCGGAACGACGACTCCCGGCCGACGATCGACCACCCCTCGATCGCGTGCCACGTCGAGGAGCCACTCGCTCTCGCCGCTGCCCGGATCGCTCCCGGCCGCCGTTACCCCGGCAAGCGCAAGCAGGGGATCCGGCGTTACTCCAAGCGCACGCACGAGCTCACAGGCGTCGAGCGTCGCCGGCCGGTCCGTCGTCCCGAGCTGGGGTCGCTCCACGTCGGCCGTGCCGACGACGAGCGTGACGTCCCCGTTCCGGTCGCCGTGTGCCCTGGCGCGATCGGTCCGGTCCGTCACGGTCCGTCCGACCGTCATCTGAAACGGCGTCGATCGATCGGCGAGGGCGCTCGCGAGGAGGCCACTCGCCGCGAGTGCGTCGCCGTCGGCACGCGAGACGAGTCGGACGAAGCTCGCGCTCTCGACTGCGGCCGTCGCGGCTGCCGGTTCGGCGGGTCGACCCTCGGTGGACATCTCGTGGTTACTCCTCGATGAGCTCCGCTGCCATCTCGGGGGTGTAGGTGAAGTCGGGCTCGAGTTCGTCGCCGCGGTAGTATTTCACCAGTCGGCGCACCTTCGCTTCGGTGTTCTGCAGGGCGCGTTTGTTCTGGTAGTCCTGCTGGTTTTCCTGGACGTGCCCGCGCAGTCGCACGGCACGTTCCATCAGGTTCCAGAGGTCCTCGGGGATGTCGGACTTCGCGTCGTTTTCCTCGAGAATCTCGGTGACTTTCTTGCCGGTCGCCAGCTTGACGTCCGGAACCGGGACGCCCGTAACGCCTTCGTCACGCAGCTTGATGCCGATCTGGCTCGGCTCGTAGCCCTGCTCTGCCAGTTCGACGACCCGTGCTTCGATATCTTCGGGGTCGACGTCGCTCCACTCCGGGGGTTCGTCTGCCGCCGGCTTGTCCGATCCGGACGAGCCTCGACGGCGGGTATGCATTCGTGCCATTAGTGAGGATAGGAAACGCACTGACCGCATCGCGTCCCCTGTCGGACACCAGTCACTGGTCCCCGATTGCACGGTGCGATCGCCGGGACAACCGGTAGCCGACAGCATCGGCGCGTGCCGTGCACTTCCGCAATCCCAAGCCGCCAGAAACGGCGGCGAGTCAGATTTGCGGCCGTGCGGTTCCCATCTGAGCTATCGCGACTAGCAACTAAAGGGTTGCGTCACGGCTCCGTGATCGCTCTCTGTGCTCGACAGCGATCGAGTCGTGGCTTCAGCCCCGATCGATCGGGGCTGTGAGCACGCCCCACGGCAGGCACTCCCGTCGCCGTCGGCCGATATCGAGGGGTTTATACTCGAGTGTGTGAAATCTGGGGTTGCGAACGCGGGCTCGTAGATCAGTGGTAGATCACTCCCTTGGCATGGGAGAGGCCCCGGGTTCAAATCCCGGCGAGTCCACTATTCTTGGGGCGCGAACAAATTCGTGAGCGCCGCGAATCGTCGTCGAAGGCGGGATTTGAAGCCCTGGAAGTCGCAGCGCGAGCGGAGCGAGCGATCGTCTTCCTCCGGGTTCAAATCCCGGCGAGTCCGCTTTTTACATCACTTCGTTCGTTCAGTCGTAGACTCGCCAAACAACGACCAGAAACAGCGTAAAGAGCTGTCCCCCGATCGAAACGGACCCGCCACCGATATCCGATCGGCCGTCAGTTCGACGTCCCGTCACAATCCGCCTTCTGACACGTCGAGCCATCGGGCCAGATCGCGCCGGTGAAATCGGCACCCTCGGTCGTCGCTTCCGAGAGGTCGGCATCGGAGAGGTCGGCGTCGACGAGCCTCGCATCCGTCAGATCCGCATCGGCGAGATTGGCCTCCGTCAGGTCGGCTTCGGAGAGATCGGCCCCGGAGAGGTCTGCACCTGGAAAGTAACAAAACGACATGGTTGCCCCGGAGAGATCGGCCCCGGAGAGATCGGCGTCGGTAAAGTTAGAGACGGTGAGGTTCCGATCGGCTAACGTGGTGCCGCTGAGGATTGCCCCGGCGAGGTCGATAGCCTCGAGGTCGACCTCCGAGAAGTCGACCCCGGTGAGATCCGTCTCGGTGACGTTTGTGCCGTCGATGTCGATCGTCAAGAGCGCGTCGTCGGAGAGGGTTGCACCGGCCAGCCGTGCGCCGTCGAGGTCCGCTCCCCGGAGGTCGGTCTCGGTGAGGTCGAGATCGCTGAGGTTGGCATTCGAGAAGTCCAGTTCTCTGAGATCGGCACCGCGGACGTCGGCCTCGCGAAGCCGACCGATCAGGATCCCCGCGTCCCTGAGATCCGCGTTTCGAAGGTCTGCGTCGTCGAGGACGGCGAGAAAGAGGTCCGCATTTCGGAGGTCGGTATTACGGAGGTCCGCGTTCGAGAGGTCTGCCTCCCTGAGCTGGGCGTCGCGTAGATCACAGTCCGAGAGATCTGCACCCGTCAGATCGGCCCCGAGCTCGATCGTGTAGCCGTTGCACTCCATCGAGTCGTCGCTGCCGCTGGCAAGACAGCCGGCCAGTCCGACGAGCGTGCCGGCGGCGGTGGCCGTGCCGACCCGTTCGATCAGGCGTCGTCTGGAGGGGTGATCGACGTCGTCACCGGATGTATCTGTCTGTCGCATAGTTGGCTCGGGCGGACAGTCCCGTTGGTTAAGACGAAAACCAGTTGTGAAATTTGTTGTGGTCGATCGCCGCCGACGTGGCCACACTCACCGATCGACGACGTCGTCGGCACAGCCGAGCGATCGGTGCACGCAGTCGTGGCAGTGGGGGCCGGAGTGTGCCGTCCCGAACTCGCTTTCGGCTGCCGTCTGGAGGTCAGCCGTCAGCTGTGGTCGCATATCGAGCAGCTGGTCGGCCGAAAACAGCTGGACGTCGGGGCCGTTCGTCCCAACGTAGACGTAGCCCACGTTCCGAATCGGTGTCGAAAACACGTCCCGTGCGGCGAGGAGGTACAACAGGAGCTGGTAGCTGTCGCCGAGTTCCTTTCGCTGACTCCCGGTTTTGTAGTCCAGAATCACGATCTCCCCGTCCGGATCGCGTTTGATCGCGTCGATCTCGCCGACGATCGAGCCGGCCACGCGCTCGTCGTACTCGTCGAGTTCGAAGGGGACCTCCGCGCCGAGTGGCTCCCAGTCGGCGACTGGTGTCTGGAAGTACCGATCGATACATGCCGTAGCACCGGGCACGGCGTCTTCGAGCCCGTGGAGCCGTCCGAGGCGCGTACAGGCACCACGCCACTCGCCGCGGTCGGTGTAGCCACGCCAGAACGCCTCTTCAGCGACGTAATGAAAGAGGGTCCCGATCGCAATCGGGGACGCTGTCGGCTGGGACGATGTCGACCGCACGTCGGGGAGTGGGTCCTCGAACGCACGGACGACGTGATCGAGCACGTGGCGTCGCTGACACTGTTTGACCGTCTCGACGGAACTGTGGCTGTGGCGGCGTTCGAGGTCTCGGCTGAGTGTTCTATCGAGTCCCGTCCGGAAGCCGACTGACTGCGGATCGATCGGGTCGAGCGTCCCCGCACGGAGCTGTCGTGCCAGCCCGAGGGCCTCGTCGATCGCGTCTTCGAGGGCGATCGGCGTCTGGAAGTACTGCAACGAGACGGTGTCGCGATCGAGCCCGGCGTCGATCTCGTCGGTGAGGTCGGTCCGGAACCGCTCGTCTATGGCATCGTAGCTGTCGCAGATCCGTTCCCAGATGTCCATCGCGGGGCCGGCAAACCGCCACTCGACGTCGTCGGCGAGATACGTATCGAGCTGGCTCGCCGGCACGTCGGGCGTGTCGGGGTCGCTGCCAAACAGAAACAGCCGCTCTCTGGCGCGGGTGATCCCGACGTGGAGGACGCGCCACTCCTCTGGCACCTCGGCGACGGAGTGGTCGGTCCACAGCGAGGTTGCCCGATCGCCCTCGACGAGGTCGATCAGGGCTCCAAACGAGTGTGTCGATCGCGGATACGGGTTGGGAAACCGGCCGGGTGGCAGCGGCGGCCAGTGGTCGCCGCTCAGGAACGGCAGCATGACGACGTCGAACTCCAGGCCTTTCGCCTGAAAGATCGTCATCACGTTGATCTTGTCGGCCGTCTTCTCCGCCCGCTCGATATCGCCGCCGGTCTCCCGACTGGCGAGGTCTCCCTGCAGTTCGAGATACGAAATGAACGCCTCGGTGAGCGTCGACTGTGTCACACGCCCCTCGTCGAACGACTCGATCAGCCGTTCGATCGTCGCGAGGTCCCGTCGCTCATCGGCCGTCAGGAACCACTCGAAGCGGGTCTCGCGTTTGAGCTCGCCGTACAGCTCCGAGATCGAGAGCCGATCGCGCATCGATCGGAGCGTCTCGATCTGTGTTCGGGCCCGATCGAGTCGCTCGGGCGTGTCGAACTCGTCGGCCGGGCGATCGACGAGCGCCCGGTAGGTGCTGTCGGCGCCACGGTTGAGCCGATCGAGATCCGACTCGGGAACGCGATAGAACATCGACAGCACGCGACAGAGGCTGACGTCGTCGTGTGGGTCGACGAGCACCTGCAGGAAGGCAAGCACTGTCTCGATGCCGGGCTCGGTGCCGGCAGTCGCATCGCCGGCCAGCTCGTAGGGAAGCGAGGCCGCGTCGAGCTGGCTGGCGACCAGGGTCGCCTGTCGTTTCGTCCGGACGAGCACCGCGACGTCGCCGAGGTCGGCCGCGTCGATATCGGCAAATTCGTCTTTGATCAGCTTCGATATCGCAGTGGAGACCTGTCTGGCCTGTTCGTCGTCCTCGTCGGCCCCTTCGACCCGGACGACGGCGTTTTCGACGTCGTCTTTGAACGCAGAGAGACCGTGCGTGTCGGCCGGCAATCCGGCGGCCAGATCGAGGATTGCGTCCGGCGATCGGAAGTTCAGATCGAGCGAGTATCGCTCGAAGCCCTCGAGGTTCTCGGTGATCCGGTCCATGTTCGCCGGGTGGGCGCCGCGCCACTCGTAGATCGCCTGGTCCTGGTCACCGATGACGAACAGCTCCGTGTCGGCCCCGAGCGTGGTGATGAGATCGAGCTGTGCGTCGTCGGTGTCCTGGAACTCATCACAGAGGACGAGGTCCCACTGGTCGACGATGCCGGATCGGACAGCATCGTCCTCCAGCAGTGCGGTGGCGTGTCGGATGAGGTCGTCGTAGTCGACGGCCTGCCGGACCGTCCCCGCGCCGCTCAGTTCGCGCTCGTAGGCTCGATAACCGGCCAGGAAGTCGTGGCTCTGCTGGAGCATCTCGACGTAGGCGACGAGACGGCCGATCGGGGTCTGGTAGGTGTCCGAAAAGAACGACGGCAACTCGCCTGCGAAGACGACCTGGGGGATGAACCGTTCGTACCAGCTCGAGGACCCGTTCAACAGGAGCTCCTCGAGTTCGTCGACCAACTCGACCATCGAGCCCAGATAGTCCGCGACGTCGGCCACGACGGCACTGTCGGCGTCGGCCGTCGGCTCGGACTCGAGTGTCCGCCGTTTGTACTCGAGTACCGTCCGGTACTTCCGGAACCGATCGCGAAAGGCGAGCGGGTCGTCTTTGAGCGTCGGGTTCCGATCGGTATCGAACAGTCGGCGGCCGAGATCGTGGAGCTCCCGGGAAAGCGTCGATAGCCGGGCGATCGTCGCCGTCTCCGGGACGGTCGTCGCGACATCGTCGGGGCTGAGCCCCGCCCGTTTGACCGCCTCGATGAAGCCGATGAGGTCGAACTCGACCCGATCGTCGCCGGTTCTGGCGTCGATCGGTTCGACGAAGCGGTACTCGAGATCGTCGACGAGCGACTGGACGATCGCCTGCCGATCGTCGTCAGTGACGAGATCGAAATCGGGGGCGAGATCGATGTAGTAGGCGTACTCGCCGAGCAGCTGCTGGCAGAAGGCGTGGTACGTGTAGGCGTCGACGTCGAACCCTCGCCCGTCGTCTATGAGCGAACCGAGGCCGTTCTTGATCGCGTGGGCCGCCTCGTTTGCGAACGTCAACACGAGGACGCGCTCGGGCGACACGCCGCGGTTCTCGATCGCGTCTTCGATCCGCCAGGCCATCGTCTGGGTTTTGCCCGTGCCAGCGCCGGCGCTGACGATGATCCGATCGTCGACCGCATCGACGACGTCACGCTGGGTTCCCTGTGGCGTGAGGTCGGACACGCCGTCGGTGACGTCTCGATCAGTCATCGCCGTCCCTCCCGATCGGTCGTCCGGCCAGCGGTCGGAGTGGTGGTCGTCATCAGAACTGCACCTCCTCGTTGATGTAGTCCAGACACATCGACTGATAGCTGCAGTGGCGACAGGAGGTGGCGACGATCTCGGCCCACCGATCGCCGGTCGCCGACCAGCCGTCGTCGGCGGTGAGTCCGGCGGCTACCTCGGTGAGGAGTCCAGGACAGGCTGCATCGGCCTCCCAGCAGGTCTCCGTCACGTCCCGGCTGGCCGACACCACCTCGGGACCGGCTCGTCCGTCCGCCTCGTAACTCGGATGCGTCTCCTCGGCGATCGCGTAGTATCGGTAGCTGACGTTGTGGGGGTTCAGCTCGTGGGCCGTGGCGACGGCGTGGATCGTCGCGTACGCCCGGAGGATACTGCCGACCTGACGGGGATAAAACCCCTCCCCGTCCCGGTAGTCCGCGACCGGATCGCTGTAGGGGTTGGCCCAGACGATACCGTCGAGTGTCGTGACGAACCGGGCAATCTCGTAGCTCCCGTCTTCGACCCAACAGCAGTCGACGGGACACGCGAAGCTGTAGCCACCCGTCGTGTACCGGTAGGTCTCGTCGATCGCGATCGCGCCTTCTGCGTGGGCCTGCCCGTACTCGTCGACGTAGGTTGCGATCGCGTTTCGGACGCTGGCCCGATCGTACCGTCGGTGGCTGCCTGCCGCCCGCGATCGGGAGTCGGCAGCCGCTGCGTTCGGTCGTCGCTGCTGGGTCCGTGCTGTCTCGCGGAGCACGTCGGTCGTCACCGCCGCCCCGCTGTGGGCGGCAAGGGTCGACGTGATGATGTCCCGGTAGCGTTCGGTTCGGGCGTCGATCGCATCCTGGGTCGTCCGGGTCCCGATCTCCTGTCGGTGGGCGTACTGGTATCGGCGGGGACAACAGAGGTACGTCTCGACTTCGTCGAGGCCGATTGGCTCCGGTGGGGGGCCGTCCGCGTCGTCAGGGTTACTCACCGCGTCCCACCTCCCCGAGTGCCCGATCGATCTGGGCGTAGACGGCCTGCTCGAATCGCGGGTCGGCGTCTGCCTCCAGCAGCGTCTGGATCGCACCGAACGTCCGTTCGGCCTGCTGGAGATCGTACGCAGCGCCCGTGCTGGCCGCCTGTTGGATGCGTTCGAGCTGGTCCCAGGGTTCTGAGAGCACCGCCGTGCTGGCCTCGCCGTGGGTATAGATGTCGCGATCGGCGTCGTCGGAGCCGATTTCGACGACCGGCACCGACTCGCGTGTCTCGAGGTCGGTGAGATACCGCGATCGGTGCTGTCGGCGGCCGAGTCCCGATTCGGCCGTCCGTGACGTACAGAAATAACACCGTTCGCTCGCGGCGCGTACGCCGATCGCCAGCTGGCGTCTGGCGAGTTCGGCGTAGTAGGCCTCGCCGGGTTCGGAGACGGTGGCTGCGGTCGCAAACGTCTCCCGGACGTCGGCGGCTGTCGGCGTCGTGACGCCGGGATACCCCGGCATCTGCCCCACCCACTGGCGAGGGAACAGCTGAGTGAGCTGTTTCGATTCGGGATACTGTCCCTCGTGGACGTTCACCAGGAACACCGCCTTGCGCTGTCGGTGTTTGCAGATCCGAACCGCGTCGACGAGCACACCGTTTTCTTCGACATCGACGGCCGTCGAGTAGGTGTCCGAGGCGACGTACGTGATCGCCCGTTCGAGCATCCGCAGGAACCCCTGCCAGCTGTTCGGGAGGAAGTCGGCGGTTTCGACGAACGCGGCGATGTCGAGCAGCTGGCGAACGTGGTGAAACTGGGCTCGCGCCTCGATCGGCTCACACTCGCCGATCCGCCGTTTGAGGTCGGTCTCGATGATCCAGCGGCCGAGTTTGTCCTCGACGCCGGCTTCGGCCTCAACGGCGTCGATCGCGGCTTCCGGCCAGCCGTCCAGTCGATCCGTGAGGATCCGGCGGGATCGCTCGCGTGTCTGACGGTCGGTCGTGACGTGGTAGGCAGCGAGGGCGTGGAGTTCACGCACCGTTCGATCGCCGGAGAGCCCGGTCACCGTCGCCGACGCGGTCGGGATCCCGGCTCGCTGCAGGACCTGTCGGGCCGTCTTGATCGGTCCAGTCGAGTCTTTGACCAGGACCGCGACGTCGTCGTACGTCCAGCCGTACTCGGTCCGGAGGTAGCCGATCTCGTTTGCGATCGTCGCGAGCTGGTCGTAGAGCGTCTCCTCGCCGATCGTGTAGATCGGGTCCTCGATCCCGTCGAGAGCGTCGTCATCGCCGGTCGCGAGATAGCGGGCGACCGCGTCGGGGGTCGTCGATCGGCCGCGGCTCGCTGCCGGTTCGACGGTGAGTCCACCAGCCAGCGCCTCGACGTCACCGGGCTCGTTCCAGACGCGGGCGATGCTTGCGTCGGCCTCGCCGAGACAGATCACCGGCACGTTCTCGGTCAGCGCCGCGAGATACTCCCGTTCGACCGCACCGTACTCCTCGAAGCCGACGGCGACGACAACCTCGAACTCGCGTTCGATCGTCGATCGGACGGCGTCGTCGGCGAGGGCGTCGATCGCCCGAGAGAGCACGTCGGGTCGTTCGACCCACCCCTGGGTGGCAAGCCAGTCGTGGAACGTCTCTCGAACGGTTTCGAGTTCACGCAGTAACTCGGCGTGGGGGCCATGCGCCGATTCCGCTGCCGGGATATCGAAGCCGCCGCTGTAGCTGGCGGCGAGCAACACCCGACCGACGTCACGGCCGAACGACTCGTGGGCCGATGCGGACGCGAAGTAGTCGTGGTCCCAGTCGTGACCATCCAGCACCATCGAGAGCGTTTCGATCCGTTCGATCTCCGAGAGCACGCGCGCGCTCGGTGTGTGTTCGCTGACCACCGACGCGGCGTGTCGGGAGACCGTCTTGACGTTCGGCCGGCCGAGCAACTCGAGTTCGTCGACGAGGGCGGCTGCGAACTCTTCGATCCCGGTCGGGAATCGCTTCAACACGACGATATCTGTCAGGTCGTAGCCGTCATCAAGAAGCGACTCGTAGACCGCTCCGACCTGGGCCGTCAGCGTTCCACCCTCGAAGGGGAGCACGCGCAGTTCGCCGCGCAACTGGCTCCCCTCAACAGCCATTGGACACCGATCGTCGGCTCGTCTCGCTCGGCGGACCGTACATGTCACACAGCAATGGAGGTCCGGAACAAATAGTTTGCGGGGCGATCGACTGTCGGCGTCACCCCGTCTTCACAGCAGCAGCGAGATCACCGCAAGCACCAGGAAGATCAGGACGAGCCATTTCGCGATGGACATACTGAGCCCGGCGACGCCGCCCGCGCCGAGTACACCTGCGATGAGCGCGATGACGAAAAACAACAGTGCAAGTTCGAGCATACCCACGACAAGTACCGGTTTCCCGAAAGGGGTTTGGCCTGAATACGCCGTCTTGGCGCCCGAAATCGGGCGGTGGCGGCGCGTTCGATCGGCCGATCGTGCCGGGGTGGTGAGACGAGTAGATCCGGAACCGGCTGACGGGAGGAGGGTCCAGACACGGGTGAACAGACAGGTGGGGGTCAAAAACCGGTGCTGAGACGAGTGGAGTCGACACGCGGTGGAAGGCAGAGTGGACCGATCGACCGCTGGAAACGAATGGGGAGGACCGACCGCACGCTGGAAACGAATAGTGAGGACCGACCGCACGCTGGAAACGAGGAATACCTACGCCGGAATCGATGAATCGATCGTGATCGGCTGCCGATCGCGGTACTTCGGCCTGCTGAAAAGGGGTGTTACAGCGATTCGAAGAGAGAGCCCACGAGTTCAGTCGTGGGAGAGATCACTCGGTTAAGTGGCCACGATAGCCTTTCGGCTCGAAACCGCGGCGACAGACTACGCGTTTTCGTCCGACGGTGATCGCGCTGATCTGGTTATCGTCTTCCATCCTGTCGATGACGCCATCGAGGCGGTCCGCCGACCAGCCGGTCTCCTCGCGGACAGTCGACTCGTCGACGCGGCCGCCGCGTTTGACGAGGAGTCTGAGAACGAGATCCTCGTCCGAAAGATCGCGTTCGTCGACGCCGTACTCGATCTCTTCGGCGTAGCTCAACGTCTCATCATCGCTGTCGGCTGGCTGTCTGGATGTCGCAGTCGTCGCGTCAGTCGATTCCTCCTCGTCAGTACTGCCCGATGACCAGACCGACGAGAGCCGAGTTCGAAGTGCATTGAATACCATCTGTTACTCACCCGCTGCTGAGAGTAGTGTTGCTTGAACGCGCTTCTACCTTGATCTTGTGTTCGTTCATTTATATTTACGCTCGTTACGGTCCGGGTACGCCTATCGTGACGCCTCCGTCACCGAATAGCCCCGGCCTTGCGACCTGCAAGTCAGTTATCCCATCACCATTCCGACACGCGAACACTGGCTGTCTCGTTCGTGGGACCCACTGCAATGGTGTCCCGATCGCAACCGACGGCGTCCGGACCGGCAATCGAGATCGCAAACGGCCACGACAGCGGCTGTTGGGTCCGCTCACACCACCCGTCTCGCGTCGTCGCCATCCGTCGAGTGTGGCCACAGTGCGACCGACCACCGGATGTGTTCGACGGTCGTCACACCCATTGGTTCGACCCCCTAGTACAAACCGTTCCGGGTTCAGACGATGGATACCGGATTCGACCTCGTCAGTGTGGGAGTCGGTCACCGATCGGCCAAACCGACCTCTTCGTTGGCTGGTAGTTACTGATCGACTACCCCAGTCTGTGCGTGGTAGGCCGCCGCCAGTTCTTCGAGGCGATCGTGGTTGTTCGTCGCATGTGGAGCCGAAAGCGGCGAGACACTGATTCGGCCCTCGACGACGGCCCGGCGATCGGTCCCCTCGGGATCGGGCAGCGACGCCGGCGACATCGACTCCCAGACGCGGTCCCTGAGGTGGACGGCGTCGCCGTTTCGCTCGGCGTCCATCTCGTAGCGTTTCGAGGGACGTGTGAGCTCGATCGGTGCCGGCTCCTCGCCCGGCATCGGGACGTTGACGTTCAGGTAGGTGCCGGCGTCGAACACGCCGCTTTCGAGGGCGTGTTCGACGAGAAACGTCGTCACGCGCGTCGCTTCGGCGAACGCCTCGGTGGTGATCTCGATCTCCTCGAAGGGCGTATCGTCGACGGCGACGTACAGCGAGGTCGCGATCGCGGGCACCTCGAAAAAGGCGGCCTCGACGGCGGCGCTGATCGTTCCCGAGCGCCCGAGGACGTACTCGCCGAGGTTTGCACCCTCGTTACAGCCTGCGACGACGAGGTCGGGGTCGGGGCCGAGTGCCGCGAGTCCGGCGACGACGCAGTCTGCTGGTGTTCCCTCGACGGCGTACCCCAGTTCGTGCTCCCAGACGTCGACTTCGTGTGAGAGCGATCGACCACAGGCGCTTCGATCGTTAGCCGGGGCGACGACGGTCACGTTGGCAGCGTCGGCGAGCGCGTCGTGCAGTGCCCGAATGCCGGTGCTGTCGATCCCATCGTCGTTCGTCAACAGGATCTCGGGGGCGTCACTCATACGCATGGGGTTCGTCGGCACTGCGAAAAGCCCACCGCTTCCAGCGCTGCGATCGGTTCTCACTCACGTTGTTCGTTCCGAACTGCGATCGTTCCAACCCACGTCTTTCCTGCACTCAAGCGGACACTGACGTTCAGTGCGTCCTCTGGCTGCTGGTTGGCCCCTTCCGAATCACCAGCCTGTCGATCACGAGGTCGGTTGTTTGATCCAATAGATGCTCTTCTACATATAGCGGTAACTGGCTCTTAGATTTATTTGTAGGAATTATATACTATCAGTAGATTAGCAACGGTAATGAGCTTATCTAAGAAGCAGGGTGCTGCAATAGTATTCGCAGCACTCTTGGTGACCTCGCTGGTCGCCTTTGCCGAACTCAGGAGTGGGCCGAGTTCGGAGGCCAACGAATCACCCATAGAGACAACTGCA
>Ga0207421_10004015_pt1 | contig 17236 bp, 14 predicted proteins | sample SodLakKL_010_SED_4_FD_187542 | JGI IMG/M metagenome (GOLD analysis project Ga0207421, IMG submission 187542) | Alkaline sediment microbial communities from Lake Tanatar, Kulunda Steppe, Russia - 8KL_010_SED (SPAdes) (version 2) | ecosystem: Environmental > Aquatic > Non-marine Saline and... | reverse complement strand
CGAAGCCTGGGAAATCACCCACAACACCTTTGCCTACACTAACCACACCATTCTGGAAGAAGCCCTGGAACGCTGGCCCGTGGATCTGTTCCAGCAGCAGCTGCCGCGTCTGTGGGACATTGTCTATGAAATCAATGAAAAGTTCTGCGGCGAGCTCTGGAAGAAATATCCCGGGGAGTGGGATAAAATCGCTTCCATGGCCATTATTGCCGATCACGAAGTAAAAATGGCCCATCTGTGCATTGTGGGCAGTTATTCCGTGAACGGTGTGGCCAAACTGCATGCGGAGATACTCAAGAACCATGTCTTTAAGGATTTCCACGAGTTCTATCCGCACAAACTGATTGGGATCACCAACGGCATCACCTTTCGGCGCTTTCTTTTGAAGGCCAACCCGGAACTGGCCGATCTGATCAGCGAGCGGATCGGGACCGATTGGATCACCGATTCTATACAGCTGCAGCAGCTAGAGCCCTATGCCAAAGACAAGGACTTCACCCAGGGGCTGCAGGCAGTGCGCCGCCGCAACAAGGAAAGTCTAGCGGAGTATATCAAAGAGCACCACCAGATCACCGTCGATCCCGATTCCATCTTCGATGTCCAGATCAAGCGGCTCCACGAGTACAAGCGGCAGCTATTGAATATCCTGCACATCATGCACCTTTACAATCGTCTCAAGGACGACCCCAACCTTGATGTGCCGCCGCGCACCTTTATCTTTGCGGCCAAGGCCGCGCCGGGCTACCGCACGGCGAAGCTGATCATTAAGCTGATCCACAGTGTGGGGCGGAAAATCAACAACGACCGCCGCATCGGTGACCGCTTAAAGGTGGTATTTCTGGAAAATTACCGGGTCAGCCTCGCAGAGAAGATTATTCCGGCGTCCGATGTCAGTGAACAGATCTCCACCGCCGGCAAGGAAGCGTCCGGGACGGGCAACATGAAGTTCATGCTCAACGGCGCTCTGACCATCGGCACCTTAGATGGTGCCAATGTGGAGATCTTGGATGCGGTGGGCGAGGATGCCATCTATATCTTTGGATTAACCGCCGACGAAACCCAGGCCTACTACACCCAGGGCGGATACGATCCCCGGGCCATCGTCGAGAACGATCCGCGGCTGCAGCGGGTCCTAGCCCAGCTGGTCAATGATTCCCTGGATGTGGGCACGACGGAAATGTTCCGGGAAATCTACAACGGGCTGCTCTACGGCCACGGTATGGCGGATCCGTACTTTGTCATCAAGGACTTTGATGCCTACAACAAAGCCCAGGAGACCATCGACAAGGAATACCAGCAGCCGGGAATATGGTGGCCCAAGGCGGTGCGGAACATTGCCCATGCCGGCCGCTTCTCCAGCGACCGCACGGTGGAGGAATACAACGAGCGGATTTGGCGGCTGCCGAAGGTGGACGCGTGAGGCAGATATCCCGGGATAACACCGGTCAAGAGAGGAGAATGGCTTCATGTTTTACCGGCTCCGAAATGGCCTGCTGCTCGCCGCTGTGATCTGCACTGCCATGGCAGGCACCGCCGCATCGGAAGCATACGAGACGGACATGGTCACGGTGGTCGCAGAGCCCGCCGTCGATCTCAGCAAGCATGTGCTGGCCCATGTGGATGCCGGCTCCGTTCTGCACTGCAACTATGACGGCAGCTATGTGGCCGCCATGGAACAGCGGCGGCGCGAGGCGAATCGGGAAGGACCGCTGGCCGTGGATTTGGACCCGTTTGCCGAGGCGCTGCAGCGCCATGAAGGGCTATGGAATCTTTCCACCGCTGCCGCCTTCTTTTCCGATCCCGAAGTATATCTGGGTGTATTGGAGTATTGGAGCGGAGAACGCGGCCCCGTGGACGGCTTAGATCCCATGCAGGAGCAAGCGGCAGAGGGCATGGCCCAGGCTTTTGCTGAGGTTCCCCAGGGGGCAATACATTCCTTTGCCGAAGCGGCCCGGACGGAGTATGAGAGCTTCTATGGCCAGTACTGGGAGGACACGGCCCCAGAGCGCCGCAGCCAGAAAGAGCTGTTCTGGGAACTGTGGAATGACAGCGACCGCGAGGACCTGGAACGGTTTTTCCAAAACCGCGGCCTGCGCCGGGCCAAAATTTATCTCTCCGAAGCCATGCGACGCGGCGGGCGGGGATTTATGGATGCTGAACCCGGCCGGATGGGGGTTATTGTTCCGCTCCCGGAAACGGAGAATGCCTTTCCCAGCTATGCCGCGGCTGTGCGCGAACTTCTCCATGCCGTCATCGATCCCTTGGTCGCCGATGCGGCAGACGCGCCCCCAGGGGATAGGGTAGAGGATCCGGAAACCGGTGAGACCTTAGACCGCCAGCAGGTGCTGCGAAACGCAGTGATCGTTTTCCAGTATTGGCTGCTGGAGAATATCAGTGACGATAAGGGCAGCCAGTACCTGCAGCTTATGCATGCCGACGATGCAGAACAGTTACAGGACAATCATCCGCTGCCGCGGGAAGCCCTGGCGCGTCTAGAGCAGATCCGGGACGCGATCTGGGACAACGGCTGATGTCGGGTGCAGCGGTGTCTTTTGCCTATGCAGTGATGAAAAGGCACACGAGCCCAAGGAACTTCTGAAAACTGCATCCATGGATTGCCAAGAGCCCGGGTGGAATTCGCCGGGCTTTTTCGCTGCACAGGCCGCCTTAATCAGCACGTAGTCCCAGGGAAGGGAAAAGGCCGCAGCTGTCGAATCCAGAATATACAGCCCCGATGCAGGGAGCCGGCCCTAGGCCGCGTGCACCTGGATGGGCGGACGGCCATGCTTAACCGAGCTTCACAGGCCCGGTTAGTCTTGACTAAAGGGAGCGATTTACTTGAAAACATTGCCGCTTAGTGGCACAGGTATTGAAGTCAGTGCCCTCTGCATGGGCTCGACCAACTATGGAAGCAAACTAGGCCCAGAGGAGTCGGCTGCTCTTCTGGATGCCTACACAGAAGCGGGAGGCCGTTTTCTGGATACGGCCAACAACTACTCGGCATGGGCTCCGGGGTGCAGCGGCGGCGAAGCCGAGACGGTAATCGGCCGCTGGATGAAGGAGCGCAACAACCGCAGTGAAATGTTCGTGGCCACCAAGGTCGGATTTCCCTATGAGGGCGTGGAACGGGGCCTGTCGGCCCGGCGGATCGAAGAAGAATGCGAAAAGAGTCTGCGCCGGCTGGGTATCGATACCATTGACCTGTATTACGCCCACCGGGATGATCGGGACACACCGCTGGACGAGACCTTAGAGGCCTTTGACAACTTGGTGCAGCAGGGTAAAGTGCGCTTCATCGGCGCCAGCAACTACTTGGCCTGGCGGCTGGCGCATGCGGACGCGGTGAGTAAGGAAGGTGCCATCAGTTCCTTCTGCTGTATTCAGCAGCGGTATTCCTACCTGCGGCCCAAACCCGGGGCCAGCTTCGAACCGCAGATCGCAGCCAATGACGACCTGCTTGACTATTGCAGCGATAGGGGCATGACGCTGCTTGCCTATTCACCGCTGCTGCACGGAGCCTATACCCGGGAAGATCGCAAACTGCCCGAGCAGTACCAGGGGCAGGACTCCACAGCCCGTTTGGCTGTTCTGCAGGAAGTGGCGAAAGAATTGGGTGTGACGCCCAATCAGGCGGTCTTTGCCTGGATGCTTCACAGTGATCCGCCGGTGCTCCCCATCCTCGGCGTCAGTACCCAGGAGCAGCTGCAGGAAAACCTGCAGGCACAGGAGGTCACCCTATCCGAAGAACAGATGCAGCGCTTAAACGAAGCATCCGCCTGACAGGAGAGACGAGATGATAACGCGGCCGAGCTGCCTTTGTGCAACCAGATAACCTATGCTAACGCCACGGCGCAAAAGAAAGGGGCGGTGAGGCGGCGATAGGCGCGCATCAACCGCACCATGCACCGATAGGAACTATCGGCGGACCACCCGGGTATGCTGCCCGGGTGGTCTATTTCATCTTGAGGGAAGTGACAACCTTGATTGAACTGGCCGTTGCCGATCTGGTCAAATACTACGGCGCCCAGAAAGTCCTAGATGGGCTCAGCATGGAAGTACAGCAGGGAGAACGCGTGGGCGTGGTCGGTGCTAACGGTTCCGGCAAGACAACCCTGCTTTGCATCTTAGCCGGTTTGGAAAGCAAAGATGCGGGCATGATCGCGCTGCGACGTGGAGCCGCTGTCGGCTATTTGGATCAGACGCCCTCCTTTCCCGGCCGCACCGTAGACGACGTGCTCCAGGAGCCCTTTGCGGCCTTGAAGGAAAAGGCCCAAGCCATGGCTGTCTTAGAGGCAGAGCTGTCCAGGGCCGACGAACCCGGCCTAGAACGCCGTCTGCAGCGCTATGCGGCACTGCAGGCGGAGTATGAAATGGCCGGGGGCTATGCCCAGCAAGAGAAACTGCAGCGGGTCCTGACCGGCCTGAAAATTCCCGCGGCATTCCTCAGCCGTCCCTTTCATTCCTTGAGCGGCGGCGAGCAGAGCCGCGTCTTGCTCGGACGCACGCTGCTGCAGGAAGCCGATATCCTGCTTTTGGACGAACCGACCAATCATCTGGATCTCGATTCCTTAGCCTGGCTGGAAGAATACCTGAGCCAGTACCGGGGCACGGCGATCATGATTTCCCACGACCGCTATTTCCTAGACCGCGCCGCCACGGCGACCTTGGAAATTGAACAGGGCAGGGCCCGGCGCTGGCACGGAGGCTACAGCTACTTCGTAGCCGCCAAGGCCGAAGTGCTGAAGCAGCAGCAGGCCGCCTACGAAAACCAGCAGAAAAAAGTGCAATCAATGGAAGCAGCCATTGCCAATCTCCGCCAATGGGGAAAACAGGGAGACAACGAAAAGTTTTTCCGCCGCGCCGCCAGCATGGAGAAGCGCCTGGAGAAGATGGACAAAGTGCATAAACCTAAGCTGGAAGCCGATGCACCGGGCCTCATCCTTCGGGCAGGCCGGCGGGCCGGAGACGATGTGCTGGCCATCGAAGATCTGGGCTTTAGCTATGGCGATACAACCCTCTTCCAGGGAGTGCATCTGCACCTGCGCTGGCAGGAACGGACGGCCATCGTGGGCCAAAACGGTGTAGGCAAGACGACGCTGCTGGAGCTGTTGAAGGATCCCAGCCGAGCCCAGGCCGGCCGGATCCGCTGGGGTGCTTCCGTACAGATAGGCTGGCTGGATCAGATGGTTCACTTCGACCAGGAAGACGACACCGTCCTGCAGTCCTTTCGCGGCCGCTGCCCCATGGCCGAAACCCAAGCCAGGAACATTCTGGCCAAGTTTTTGTTCCGGGGCCCCGACGTATTCAAACAAGTACGGAACTTATCCGGGGGCGAGCGCAGCCGGCTGCGCTTAGCCCAGCTCATGCACGAAAAACACAATGTGCTCGTGATGGATGAACCCACAAACCATTTGGACATTCCCGGGATTGAGGCGTTGGAGCAGGCTTTGTCCCAGTACCAAGGCACGCTGTTGTTTGTTTCCCACGATCGCTATTTCATCAATCGCATGGCCGATCGAGTTGTGGAACTAGAAGGCGGACAGCTGCACACATACTGGGGTAATTTCGATGAATACTGGAGAAATCGCGAAAAGCGCCGATGTAAGAAAGAGCAACAGTCCGCGGAAGACCGCTCCCCACAGCGGCGAAGCCGGTCCAAGCCGGGCCGGGTGAAGGAGAACAGCAGGGCCCAATCCGAACGGCTGGAAGGGCAGATCCTGCAGTTGGAGAAGGAGCTAGAGGTGGTGAAAGAGCGACTGCACGATGCCGGCGACGATCCTGACCTTACACTGCAGCTTTTCCGGCAGCAGCAGCAGTTAGAGGATGATCTTGCCGCGAAAATGGAGGCCTGGCTGCAGACGCAGGAATAGAATTCCGCTGTTTTTTCTCCAATCTCCTTCCAAACCTTGCCTTTTTGAGAACCGTTTGATAGCGTGGTGATATACTCGACAAAAGCAGGCAGGAAGGGTAAAATCGCCTTTCAGAGGGCGTCTCGGAGAGGTGAGCCTACTGCAGCGGCCGTTGGCCGATCCTGGAAACAACCCGGTGCAACGTCCTGTAAGGACAGTGTAAGGAGGAACGGTGCCATGCTTGTAGGCCAGGTTTCCAATGCATACTTTCCCGTGGTACTGCCTCCGACGCGGCCGCTCAGCCGCAGAGACAGTGCCGCGGGCCAGCGGCGGCTCCACCTAGCCCGCAGAGACCGCCTCTACCTGTCCCATTTCGGACGCTCAATCATGGCTGTATCCCGGGAACTGTCTTGGCGAGAAGGCCCGGCCTCCCGCAGCAAAAAGGGATTGGCCGCCACCGTCCGCTACTTTGGAAACGGCTTTGAGCCCCAGCAGGCGAGACGGTTTGCACAGACCATGCAGTACTGGCTGCGCCGGGATCCGGATCACCTGCAAACCTATTTCACCGCCGCGGCGGACATGGCGGCGCTGCAATTCAGCCAAGGTCCGTGGCTGCGTTCCTATCTTCTTACGGAGACGCCGCTGCAAAAGGAACTGGCGGACACGGCCGGACGAGTCCTGGAAGCCTCTGGGCACGGTTCCGAACAGGGCCGCCGCATGGTGGAGCAATTCCTGTCGGAATACCAACGGGTGCTGCGGCGGGCGGGCGCAGAACAGAGACCGGAAATCATACGCTCGTTTTTGGCCTCCTTTGACGGGGCCGGCGATAAAAAAGGTCGGTGAGTGGGAAATATGATGGCGTTTCAGGTAAAATCCCCACGATACAACGGCGATTATTGTGATCATTTATATTTTGTCAAAACAAGGAATTGCTATCACTTGCGTAGAAGCATGTGGATACCGCAGAAAGTGACAGGGGGCACATATATTCTTCACTCCGTGGAAGCTTTGAACCGCGTTCTGTGTTTGGGCACCGGGGACGTGGGGAGCTAGTGGTGCAACCGGCCGCGGATTTTTGCGCCCTGATTTAGGATTGATGAGGTGGTGGAAGCAGTGGCATTCCGTCGAAGACTGGGAGATATTCTGATTGCAGACGAACTCATTGACGAAGAACAGCTCAATGAAGGGCTGAAGCGGCAGCGGGAGACCGGGGAAAAACTCGGCCAGGCGCTGATGCACCTCGGCCATGTAACACCGGAACAGATCGCCGACGCTTTAAGCGAACATCTGCAGATCCCGCGGGCAAACCTGTCCCGCCGCTATATCCAAAACGACGCCGTGGAACTCGTTCCCGATGACATGCTGCGTTCCCGGGAACTCTTGCCCGTGGAACGGGACGGGGACAGTCTTTTATTGGCCATGGTCGATCCCTTGAACATATTGGCCATTGATGATCTGCAGCGCATGACCGGCCTGCATATCAAACCGGTCATTGCCACGGCGCAGGAAATTGAAGACGCCATGCAGCGCAGTACGGACTTTGCGTCCACAGCCCGCCGCGTGGTCAGCGAATATGACTCCGGCGAAGAAGAGCAAGATACCCAAGAAGATCCGGAAGAATACTTAGGCGACGCCCCCGGCGTGCGTTTGACCAATATGATGCTGACCCAGGCCGTGCGGCAGAAGGCCAGTGACGTGCACCTAGAACCCCGGGAAGACAGACTGCGGGTCCGCTTTCGGGTCGACGGCGTCCTGCGGGATGTTATGAACATACCCCGGCGGCTGATGGCCGATGTGACGTCCCGGGTCAAGATCATGGCCAACCTGGATATTACCGAACGCCGCCGCCCCCAGGACGGCCGCATTCAGACGGAATTAGACGGCGATATTGATGTGGACATGCGTATTTCAACGCTGCCGACGGTCTACGGCGAAAAGATTGTTGCCCGTCTCTTGAATACCAGCCAAGGTGTCATGGATATTGATGCCTTCGGCTTTTCCGAAGATTCCATGCACAAGATTGAGCGCATGCTGCGCCAGAGCCAGGGCATGATCCTAGTCACGGGGCCCACCGGCAGCGGCAAGACCACAACCCTGTACGGATTTCTGCAGCAGCTCAATCAGCCCGATGTCAATATCATTACAGTGGAAGATCCAGTGGAATACGAACTAGAAGGCATCAGCCAGGTGCCGGTCAACCACAAAGTGGGACTGACCTTTTCCACGGGACTGCGCAGTGTGCTGCGCCAGGACCCGGATATTATCATGGTGGGGGAGATCCGCGACCATGAAACGGCAGAAATTGCCGTTCGCTCGGCTCTCACCGGCCACTTGGTCCTGTCCACACTGCACACCAACAGTGCTGCAGCCACCATTTCCCGGCTCATGGACATGGGCATGGAATCCTATCTGCTCAGTTCCACTATCATCGGGGTCATGGCCCAGCGGCTGGTGCGCCTCATCTGCCCGGACTGCAAAGAACAGGTTCGTTTGGAAGATCCGCTGATGAAGCGGTTTATCCGCTCCCTGGGCCTGCCGGTGCCGACCCACGTCTACCAGGGCAAGGGCTGTCCCTTCTGCAAGGATACCGGTTACCGGGGCCGGGCTGCCTTGGAAGAACTGCTGGTGGTCGGCAAGGCCATGCGTGACGCCATTGATGAGCGTTTGACCGACAGCCGGCTGCAGGAAATCGCGGTGGCCGGCGGCATGCGCACCCTGTCCCGGCGGGCGGTGGATAAGCTCATTGCCGGCGACACCACTGTCGAAGAGGTGATCCGCACCGTCTACAGCGTCGAAGACGAGGAAGACCTAGAAGAAGCTATGGAAGAGGTGAAGGACCATGCAGAACTTGGATGATATTCACCCACTGCTGCAAGCGGCCGTCAAGAAAAAAGCGTCCGACCTGCACTTGGTGACCGGCATTAAGCCGTCGCTCCGTATCAGCAGCCAGATGATACCCCTAGACGAATACCCCGTACTGCAGCCCCAGAATGTGCAGGACTTGGCCGAACAGGTAGCCGGCGAAACCCAGTGGGACATCTTGGAGCAGCATGGCGAAGTGGACTTTTCCTACGGCGTCATGAACCTGGGCCGCTTCCGCTGCAATCTGTTCCGGCAGCGGGGTACGCTGGCCTTGGCCATGCGGGTCATCAACTCCAATATTATGGGCTTGGAGACCCTGGGCCTGCCGCCGATTCTCGATGAACTGACCGAGAAGCCAGACGGACTGATACTGGTAACGGGGCCTACGGGCAGCGGCAAATCCACGACCTTAGCTTCCATGATCGATATTATCAACCGCCGGCGCCGCGGGGTTATCATTACTCTGGAGGATCCCATCGAATACCTCCACGCCCATGGACGCTGCATTGTCAGCCAAAGGGAGGTGGGCGGCGACACCAATTCCTTTGCCAACGGCCTGCGGGCCGCACTGCGTTCGGACCCCGACGTCATTCTCGTGGGGGAGATGCGGGATTTGGAGACTATGGCCACGGCCATTACCGCTGCGGAGACAGGGCACTTGGTGTTCTCGACCCTACATACACGCAGCGCCGCCAAGACCATCGATCGCATTATTGACGGCTTTCCTTCCGGACAGCAGCAGCAGATCCGGATCCAGCTGGCTGCCGTTTTGGAAGCGGTCATATCCCAACAGCTGATGCCAAGCAGCAACGGCGGCATGGTGCCCGCCGTGGAAGTGATGCTGGGCACGCCAGCCATTGCCAACATGATTCGGGAAGCGAAGACCCACCAAATTCCGTCTATGATCGAAACGGGCATCCGCTACGGCATGACGACCTTGAATCATTCTTTGGATGCTTTGGTGCAGGCCGGCAAAATCGAGCCGGAACAAGCTCAACGATGGCGGTGATAGAACATGAAACAGTTCCAATACCGGGTATGGGGCCAGGATGGAAATGTGCAGACGGGGATGCTGGAAGTGGAAAGCAAGGACGATGCCATCAAGCGCCTGCGGCAGCAGGGCTACCGCATTGCGTCTTTGAAAGAAGCACCCCGTTCCACCTTTGCCGCGCTCCTAGAACCTAAGGGCAAGGTCAAACCAAAGCACCTGGCGGTGCTCTGCCGCCAGTTTGCCATTGAACTGCAGTCGGGCATGTCGCTGGTGGCTTCCCTGGAACTCTTGGAGGAGCAGTCCGGCGAACGCAGATTGCAGAAGGCCCTGCAGCAGATCCGCCTTGACCTCTCCAGCGGACTGAGCCTGACCCGGGCCATGGACAAGCACCGGGCTATCTTTCCCCATGTCTTTGTCCATTTGGTGGAAGCCGGGGAAACGGCCGGAGCGCTTCCGGAAGTGCTTGAACGTCTGGCCCATTACTATGAGCGCGAGGACGAACTGCGCAAGAAAGTATCGGAAGCACTGATGTATCCGATGATCATTGTTTCGGTAGCCATTGTCATGGTCCTGATTCTGCTCTTCTTCGTACTGCCGATGTTGATTGACAACTTTGCCGGCTTCGGCGTCGAACCGCCCATGCTGACGCAGCGGGTACTGGCCGGCCGGGATTGGGCCGTGTCCAACTGGTATTTGGTACTGGCCTTCTTGGGTGCCGTGGTCTTTGCCGGCAAGTACTACCTGCAGACAAAGCCGGGACGCTGGCAGCGGGACAAGCTGCTCTTGAAACTGCCCATTTTGGGCCTGCTGCAGAAGATGGTGATCTTTTCCCGGTTTTCCCGCACCCTGGGACTGCTCTTAAACAGCGGTGTATCCATGGTGGAGTCACTGCAGATCCTGGAACGGCTTTTGGACAATGTGGTGGTGCAGCAGGCCTTAGGCGAAGCCCGGGTCGGCGTGCAGCGGGGGCAGGGCTTAAGTGAACCGCTGCGGGGCCATTGGGTCTTTCCTCTGATGCTGGTGCAGATGATCTCCGTGGGCGAGGAAACGGGGAATCTGGAGGGCACGGTGGTGCGCCTTTCCGACTACTATGATCGGGAAGTGGACTTTACCATGTCCAGCTTCACCAAGATCATTGAACCGGTGGTTATGGTGGTGCTGGCGGTTGTTGTCTTGTTTATTCTCATATCCGTGTACCTGCCGATGATGGAAATGGTCACGCAGATCTAAGCACGCGCTGCTGTATCAGCGCATTGTAAAGCAGACCTGGCGCATCAACGCTTATAGACGGGTCATGCCGCACGGGGAAACGCCGTCCAAAACGGTGTTTCCCCGCCGGACCCATTCGTCCGGTGCGTTAGGGCAAGTCCGGGCGGCAGGTCTGCAAGGCAAAGGAGGTGAAGTCCGCTGCACTGTCGGCCGACAGCCAGGAGCAGCGGAGCCGGCCATGGCGAAAATGAGCTTAGGATTGGATATCGGACACCGGGAAATTAAGGGCGTACAGCTCCAGGGACGGGGCCGATCCCCGCGGCTGCATTCCCATGCATCCACGGCCACACCCGACCGGGCCATCGTAAAGGGCAAGGTGGCGCAGACAGACAACTTGTCCGCGGCCCTAAAGCAGCTGGTACAAGACAACGGCTGGGGCGGTTCTTGGACCGTGCTGGGGCTGACCCATCCCGAGTTGGTGGTAAAGGTGGTCAAGTTCCCCTTGATGAGGGAGCGGGAGCTGCAGGAGGTGATATCTTTCGAGCTGGATCAGATGGTCAGTTTTTCCTTTTCTTCCCCGGAGGATGTGGCCTACAGCTACGAAGTGCTGCGCAAGGTCGATGATGAACAGGAAGTGCTCTTTGCGGCCTGCCACATGGATCTGATGATGCCCTATGTCAAAGCGGCCCGGGCCGCCGGATTGGAGGTGGCCGTGGTCGATGTACAGGGCCTGGCCCTGCCTAAGATTTTGCAAGAATCCAACCATTATGCGTTTATCAACATAGGCCACTCCCAAACTCACATCTATGTGGAGATCGACGGCATGTATCGTATTTCCAGGCTGCTTTCCATTGGCGGCGATCATTTCACGGAAGGAATTATGGATGCATACAACCTTTCCTACAGTGCCGCCGATTCCCGAAAGCGCTCCTATGACGTGGACAATCTGCTCACCCATGCCACGGGCAGCGTATCCAGTCTGCGTTCGTCCATCCAGCAGCTGGTGGGCGGCGCCCTGCAGACCTTAGACTATGTGCGGGCACAGGAGCGGGTGACAAGTATCGGCGAAGTCCTGGACTGCATCTACCTCTGCGGCGGCAGCGCCCAGTGGAAGGGCCTGCCGGAGCTTCTGCAGGAAGAGCTCGAACTGAAGGTGGAGGTGGTAGACCCCTTTGCCCTCTGTCCCAATGGCACGGAGGCCTCGGATGGAAATGTTTCGTATGCTGTAGCCGCCAGTTTGGCCTGTAGGGGGTTGGAGCGGGAATGAGACTGAACTTACTGCCCAAACGGGAACGGCCGCTGCCAAGAACCATGATACGACCGCAGTTTCTGGTGATTACCGCCGGCATCCTGGTCTTAGTTCTCGTCAGCGTCGGCACCTATGTCCAAAGTTTAGAGCGTGCCAGTGCCGAACGGGAATATCTGGTGGCCAGACAGCAGCGGTTGGCCTTGGAGCGGCAGCGGGTCTTCGTGGATGAACTCGAAGATGCCATTGCCGACCTGGATGACAGCTATTGGGAGCTGCAGCAACTGGAAGAACAGGCGGCGGAAGGCGTCAGCTTGAGCGAACTGCAGCAGATTATCGGCAGCGCCATCGGCCCGATTTGGCTGGAGCAGGTGGAGTTTGATGAATGGCCGGTGATGGTGGCCGGTTACGGACAGGACGTGGCGATCATTGCCCGCTATATCCGCAATTTGGAGCGGGCCGATTATACCGTGATTCTAGAGTCCGTGGAACCGGAAGACATCGCCGAAGTGTACACATTCCGGATCTGGGTGGAAGGGGGCAGCGACGATGATGATCCAACTGACGAAGAATAAGGCTGTGCCCGCCAAGAGTCTCATACCCTACGGTATTCTGCTTGGGTGCATCTTAGTGGCGGGCCTGATCTGGTTCTTCCTCTGGCGTCCGGCCCTGGCTGAAACCCGGCAGCGCCAAGCGGATCTTGAGCATGAACAGCGCATGACGGAAATGGCCCAGACGGTGTTGGCACGGCGTCCGGCCTTAGAAGAAGAACTAGAGGAGAAGCAGGACCGCTGGAACGAAGCGCAGGTGACGGTTCCCGGCCCCGATGACGGTGTCCGGGCCATGCTTCATATGGACAGCCGGCTGCAAAATTCCGGCGTAGCCGAATCAAGGCTCTTCTATGAGCCGCTGCACCGGGAAGAGGATATGAAGTGGATGCCCTTTGTGTGGGAGGCCCACGGGTCCTATGAAGCTGCGGCGGCCGCTCTTTTAGACGCCGAGGAGCGGTTTCCTTCCCTGCAGCTGCAGTGGGTGTCCTTCGGGCCCTTGGAAGAGGACGGTGTGCGGATCCATGCGTCAGGCCGGATGCTAATCTTGGGTGTGAAGGACGAAGGCAATGCGTGGTCGACACCGCGGGACGGAGCGTATCCGCAGCCGGCCACAGACGGGCGCTTCGGTGCTGAATTTTCCGTGTTGGAAAGTTTCTACACCGAAGCCGTAGAGTTGAAGGGCATGGTGGTCGCCGATACGGAACGGCGGATGCTGGTCAACGTAAACGGCGAAGAACGCTGGGTGCGTCCCGGGGATTCCTTAGGCCCGGGACGGGTGGACAGCATTGCCCGTGACGGTGTTTTTGTGGATATTGGCGGAATGAGAGTGGAATTAGCCATAGGGGGGCAGAGAGAATGAAGAGACAATGGGCAGTTGTTGTAGTCTTGCTGGTGCTGCTGGCCGGCGCCACGGTGTCGGCGGAACCGCGTGTACAGGATATGGAGTTCAAGGATGCTTCTGTGGTCGACGTATTTCAAGTGTTGGGCGATGTAGCCGGGCGCAATGTCTTGGTAGACCCCTCGGTGTCCGGGACGGTCAGTTTTTACCTGCAGGATCTGTCGGTGACCGAAGCACTGGATTTGGTAGCCAAAAGCACTGGCTACAGCTACCAGCTGGTGGGCAATACCTTGGTGGTTGCGTCCAAGGAGCGGCTTGAAGATGAGTTCTCCACTAGAGGCAGCGCCTTTGTCCGGGTCCGCCATGTGGATGTGAGCGAAGTGCGGAGTCTTTTGGGCGTCGTACAGCCCGATCTGCAGGTCTATGCCGATCAGAACAGGGGCCTTTTGGTCCTGCATGGACGGGATGCGGACATTGATTCCGCCCGTAATATGATCAGCCAGTATGATCAGGAAGTACCGCAGGAAACGGTGGCCGACCGGCCCGATGCCCCGGAAACCACTTACCCCCGCTTCAGTATTGCCGTGGAGTACGGGGACGGCGCCGGCATTGTCCGGCAGTTGGCCCAGGCATTTCCCGAAGGCGAATACCAGTGGAAAGAAGATGTGGGGCTTATCCACGCCTGGATGCCGGAAGAGCAGCAGCGGGAGGCCCAGGCCTGGGCACAGCAGCAGGACGTTCCTGCTTTCGCCATCAAAGGAATTGTACGCAAGGAAGATACTCGGGTCGTACTGGTAGACTATGAGGGAACCACCGACCGCGTCCGCCTGGGCGGGAATCTTATCGGGTGGACGATCGTGGACGTGGACGGGCGCGATGTCCGGTTTGAAAAAGACGGGCGCAGCTTTACTGCCGCCATGGGGAGGTAATATTCATGAGACAAAGGGCCAGAGCAATGACTGCCCCGGCCGTGTGTCTGTGGCTGCTCGCGGCAGTATTGGCAAGCCCGGTGCTGGGACAGGCCATTTCACTGGAGTTCGACGATGCTCCGGTGGACAAGATCTACCAGACCTTGGGTGAAATCGGTGAATTCAATGTGCTGCTGGATCCGTCCGTGGAGGGCCGCGCCACCCTTTCCCTGGATAAGGTCGATGCCATGGAAGCGGTGGAGCTGGTGGCGGAACTGTTGAACCACAATTATGTCCTCCGCCACGGCACGCTCTTGGTGGCGGAAGAGGGGCGCTGGGACGAAATTACGTCCCGGAGCATTGCCTATCACACGGTGAAGAACGTCGATCCGGAAGGTATCCGGGAAGCCTTGGCCATGGTTCTCAGCGACGGTCAGATCTTTGTCCATGAGGACTTGGTGATTCTCCACGGCGATGAACAGTCGCTGCGGGATGCGGGACAGCTCTTGGAACAATTGGACCGGGCCAAGGTTGATGTAGATCCGGAAGAGCGGCAGAGTGCGCTGCAGCTCTTGGAAGCCATTGCCGCTGAACTGGACCGCAATTTGGTGGCTGACCCGGAATTGGCCGATAAGTACGCCGCAGTTACCCTGCGCCGGGACGAGGCCCGGGAAGTGCTCGATGATATCACGGAGTTATTGGACCTGAACATACGACTCGGTGATGAGACCTTGTTTGCATCGCTTCGGCCGGAGGAAGACGAAGAAGAGCGGGAACAGGTGAAGGTGTACAACCTGGATTATGCCGATCCGGAGCAGCTAAAGGACGCCCTGACCATGATTGTGGATCCGGATCGTGTCCGCGCCGATGTGGCCAATGAGCGGGTTATGGTCCGGGCTATGCCCGATGTTCTGGTGGAAACGGATGCTTTGGTCTGGGATCTGGATGTGCCCAAGCAGCAGGTGCTGATGGAAGTGTGGGTGCATGAGATGTCCACCGACGCCTTAAAGGACATCGGTATTGAAATGCAGGGTGTGCCGTCGTTTTCCGGCTCCGATGCGCCGAAATTCCTGGAATTGGTCTGGGAGCCGTGGGAACTGGTGATGGCCCTGCGGGTCCTAGAAGAGCGGGGCAAGGCCCAGGTACTGGCCAAACCTACGATTGCCGCCATCAGCGGTGAAGAGGCTTCGATCTTCGTCGGCGATGAAGTGCCCATTACACGGGAAATCCGGCAGGAGGACGGAAGTGTCACCATTGAACTGGACGAGTATAAGCAGGCTGGAGTGGATTTGAAGGTGACGCCCCGCATATCCAGTGACGGGTTTATCTCGATCCATGTGATGCCGGAGGTCAGCACCTTCACGGGCATGGTGGGCCGGTTCCCCGAGGTCCGCACCCGCCGGGCGGAGACCACGGTGCGGGTCAAGGACGGGCAGCCGATTATGATCGGAGGGCTTTTGCAGGAAGAAGAACTGGAAGAACTGCGGCGGATTCCGCTATTGGCGGATCTCCCGATCTTGGGCAAGCTGTTTGAGTGGAAGAAGACCGATTCCATGAAAACGGAAATGAATATCTTTCTGATACCCCGCATTGTCGATGGGAAGGAAGGTGTAGTAACGAAGGATTTTTTTACCCCGACCCAGTGACCGAAGACTGGATGCACCTCTTCCCGGAATGGGTTGTGGACGAAGAAGAGGAGGAGGGCATGGGTTACTGGGCCAGTGCCCAGTGGACGGGCGGTTTTCCCGCTCTCTATCTGGGCGTACAGGATCAGTTTACGCAGTATGAATGGCTGGAAGCCGGTTTCGGCCTGGGTTTGGATCAACACCGGCCGCGGCTGGCCGGGTTCTTGCAGGTGGCATCGGGACCCGTGCGCAACCGGCTGGAAGTGGACATTGCCAGCCGTGATCATTTCCGCTACGGCCTGGGCATGAGTTTTCCTGTGGAAACCATGGGCATTGCCTGGGAACCCACTGCTTCCATTCGCTGGCAGGGCGGAGAGTATGACAGTTTCAGGCTTGGTGTACGTATGGAATGGCCGCCTCTGACGCGGCAAAAGGAGGATATCCATGAGTAAAAAGAGGATGTGGCTGCTTTTGCTGGTGGCTGCGGCCGCAGCCCTGACCGGCTGTGACCTCATATCCGTCAGCGGCCTGCACGGTGATCCCTATGAAGCCACGGTGGAAGTCTTAGATGATACCGGCAGCGGCCTGCCGGGCGTATTGGTGAAGGTGGACGGGGAAGCGGAAGCCATTACCGGAGATAACGGCACCGCCTCCCTAAAGAACCTGCAGCGCCCGGTGGAAGTGACGGTGCAGGGGATGAACTTGGACTATCTGCCGGAATCCCGCCAGATCGATCGGGACAACAATCATGCCCGCTTTTTCGTGGACATGGTCTTTGACGCCGAAGTGCTGGTGAGGGATGGAAACGGAGACCCGGTTCAAAATGTGGACATCCGCATCGGCGGCATCACGGTGGCTGTCACCAATGAGAACGGCCGCACGCTGCTGCGGAATCTGGAAACCGCGACCACGGTTAAACCTGTGCGCCAGGGCTGGGACTTCGATCCCGAGGAATATACGGTGCGCCCGGGTGACGCCTTAGCGGAGTTTGAAGGAACGGAAATATAGCAGAACGCCCCTCCTGCAGCCTGCTGCAGGAGGGGTCCCCGCACAGTGATCAAGGCCTCCAAATAAGCTGCATGCTGCTAACAAAGGTGACCGGAGAGGAGGAAGGACTGTGGGGAAATGCTGGGACTTGAATGACGCCTTTGAAAATT
>Ga0207421_10004014_pt1 | contig 17239 bp, 9 predicted proteins | sample SodLakKL_010_SED_4_FD_187542 | JGI IMG/M metagenome (GOLD analysis project Ga0207421, IMG submission 187542) | Alkaline sediment microbial communities from Lake Tanatar, Kulunda Steppe, Russia - 8KL_010_SED (SPAdes) (version 2) | ecosystem: Environmental > Aquatic > Non-marine Saline and... | reverse complement strand
GTCGGCCGCCATGGGCTTCAATCGCTATGTGGATTATCACTACGACAGAAAAAATCCCCGCACAGCCCATCGCCCCATTGTGACCGGCGAAATCGACCCGTCCTCCGTTCTGGCCTTCACGGCAGTGTCTTCGCTGGCTTTCATCCTTGCGGCCGCCATGCTGGGAAGCCTGTGTTTCAAGCTTTCATTTCCCGCCCTCGGGTTCCTCTTCTTCTATTCCTACACCAAGCGGTTCACTTCCTTTTCCCACCTGTTCCTGGGTGTGGCCATAGGAATCGCCCCCCTGGGAGCGTGGATCGCCGCAACGGGAACATGGGATGTCCGGGTGTTGTGGCTCTCCGCAGCACTCATCACCTACATTGCAGGTTTCGACATCCTTTACGCCTGCCAGGACATGGATTTCGACCGCCGGGCAGGCCTTCGGTCCATTCCTGCACGGTGGGGTGCGCAAAAAGCTTTTCAAATCTCTTCATGGCTCCATGTCCTGACCTTCCTGTTTCTTCTGGCGGTTCATTTCGCCTTTCAAATGGGCCCCATATACCTCGCTTTCCTCCTGGCCATAAGCTTTCTTCTGTGGCTCGAACACCGGCTCGTCAAACCCCACGATCTTCAAAAGATCAACGTGGCATTTTTTCATGTGAACAGCGCCATTTCCTTCCTTCTCCTTCTGGCGGTCTGGACAGACGTTCATTTTTCCTGACGGAACAAAGAGGAAGAAGCTTTCTCTTTCTCCCGGACCATGACCAGGTGGGTGAAGGGGGCAAAGTGGCGCTTCAAAGACAAGGGCTATTCATGAAAACAAGCTATGAAAACCTTCAGGAATTTGTCAGTGCTTTGGATGAGGCGGGCGAACTGGTGAGAATCAAAGCCCCCGTTTCCCGGCACCTGGAAATCACCCAGATCACGGATCTCGCATCCAAAGCCCCCGGCGGAGGCAAGGCGCTTCTCTTCGAAAACGTGGAAGGATTTGAGTTTCCTGTCCTGACCAACGCCTTCGGCAGTGACCGGCGCATGTCCATGGCACTGGGAGTGCCAAACCTGGACGTGCTCTCGGGGCGGCTGCGCCAGTTCATCGAGATGGATCCCCCCAAGTCCCTGCGGGAGGGTCTGAAGCTGCTCCCCATGGCCATGGATCTCCTGAGATTCTTTCCCAGAAAAGTGAAAAAGGCTGCCTGCCAGGAGGTGATTCACAGGGGCGACGAAGTGGACCTTTCCCGGCTTCCCGTGCTCCAGTGCTGGCCATTGGACGGCGGCCCCTTCATCACTCTTCCCGTCGTCATCACCCGCAGCCTCAAGTCGGGCCGGCGCAATGCGGGCATGTACCGCCTTCAGGTCTTCGACAAAAAGTCCACGGGGATGCACTGGCACATTCACAAGGACGGTTCTCACTATTACCAGGAGTACCGCAAGGAGAAGAAACGCATGCCCGTTGCCGTGGCCATCGGAACCGACCCCGCCGTCACCTACGCGTCCACCGCCCCCCTTCCCCGGGGTGCGGACGAGATGCTCCTGGCAGGCTTCATCCGGCGCAAACCCGTTCCCATGGTCAAATGCGTCACCGTGGACCTGGAAGTGCCCGCGGAATCGGAGTTCGTTCTGGAGGGATACGTGGATCCCGACGAACTGAGGGAGGAAGGACCTTTCGGCGATCACACGGGTTATTATTCCCTGGTGGGCGAATATCCCGTCTTTCACGTCACGGCGGTGACCCACCGGAAAAATCCCGTCTACCCCGCAACCATCGTGGGCCGTCCTCCCATGGAGGACTGCTACATGGCAAGAGCCACAGAACGTATTTTTCTGCCCCTCATGAATGCCGTCCTTCCGGAAGTGAAGGACTTCTGGCTGCCATGGGAAGGCGTCTTTCACAACATCACCGTGCTTTCCATGGCCAAGGAGTATCCCGGCCATGCGCGGCGGGTCATGAGCGCCGTGTGGGGGCAGGGGCAGATGAGCTTCTGCAAGGGAGTGGTTCTCGTGGATGACCACGTGGACCTTCAATCCCCTTCGAAGGTTCTGGAAACCATACTCAACGAAGTGGACCTTGAAAAGGATCTCTACGTGTCCGAAGGTGTGCTCGATGTGCTGGACCACAGTGCTCCCGAAGCCCTTTTCGGCGGCAAGGTGGGCATCGACGCCACGGCCAGGATGGAAGGAGAAAGAGATCGCAATCCCCCCGTACTCCCGCCCCTCCCTTCGGCGGAATCCATCGAGGAAGCGGTGCGGAATGTGTCGGATCACCTGGAAGGCATTCATGTGCCCGGCCTTCCCGTAAAAAACCGGCTTCTGCTCATGAATCTGCGCAAGGATGGTTCCGTCACCGGTTCGGGACTGGCTCCCGCCATCCTGGAGGAAGAGACCCTCAGGGCCTTCTCCATTTTTCTCCTCTATGACGCCGCCCTCGATTTGCGGGACTCTTCCCTTGTCCTTTGGAAGGTCTTCAACAACGTGGATCCCAAAAGGGACATCATTCGAAAAGAAAACCGCATCGTCGTGGACGCCACCAAAAAAGGGCCCGAAGATGGCCACACGCGTGACTGGCCCGACGACATCGTGATGGATGAGGAAATTGTCGGGAGAGTGAAAAGGCGGGCCAGGGAACTGGGGATTGAAGAATTTTTGCGGTGACGGGAAAAGAGTTGCGAAAACGGGGGAATGGTCCTCCATGCAGGGCAGAAAAAGGACACCCTCCCCTGGCCTGTTGGGTTTCAAGGCCTGCCGGCCCCTTCAGAAGGGGCCGGCAGGAGGCAAAGGATTGCTTCGTTCAGCCCGCCAGGTTCCTGTCACCGCAGCATCAGAAGAAAAAACCTTCCCGGAACCGCGGGAGTCATCATTCTCCCGGCGGCACATGATCCACCACCAGCTCCTCGTTTTGAACGTCCACTTTTATGGTGGAACCATCGGGAATGTTTCCTGACAGCAGAGCCCGGCCGATGCGTGTTTCCAGTTCACGCTGCAGGTAACGCTTGAGAGGCCGTGCCCCGTAGACAGGATCGTATCCCGCCCGGGCGATGAAGTCTCTGGCCCCTTCCGAGATCTCCAGGGTGAGCCGCCGGTCTGTCAGCCGCCTGCTGAGATTGTGTGTGAGCAGGTCGATGATGGACTTGATCTCTTCCAGTGTGAGGGGCTTGAAAAGCACGATATCGTCCACACGGTTGAGGAATTCAGGCCTGAAATTGCGGCGCAGTTCCCCCATGACCCTGTCACGGGCACTGTCCTTGATTTCCCCTTTTTCGGAGATTCCTTCGAGCAGATAGGTGGAACCGATGTTGCTCGTCATGATGATGACCGTGTTCTTGAAATCCACGGTGCGCCCCTGAGCGTCCGTGAGCCTTCCATCGTCGAGCATCTGAAGGAGCACATTGAACACTTCGGGATGAGCTTTTTCCACCTCATCGAAAAGAATGACACAGTAGGGTTTTCTGCGCACCGACTCCGTCAGCTGTCCCCCCTCTTCGTAACCCACATAGCCGGGGGGAGCCCCCACGAGCCGGGAGACCGTGTGTTTTTCCATGTATTCACTCATGTCGATGCGCACGATGTTGTCTTCCGTATCGAACAGGGCTTCGGCAAGGGTTTTTCCAAGCTCCGTCTTTCCAACACCTGTGGGTCCCAGGAAAATGAATGAACCGATGGGTCTTCGGGGATCCTTGATGCCCGACCGGGCCCGAATGACGGCATCAGCCACCAGCCTGACCGCCTCATCCTGCCCGATGAGCCTTTTGTGCAGGACCTGATCCAGGCGCAGAAGCTTTTCCCGTTCCCCTTCCAGAAGCCGTGTGACGGGAATGCCCGTCCATCGGGACACGATTTCGGAAATCTCGTCTTCGGTGACCATTTCCCGGAGCAGGCGGCTTCCAGCCTGCTCCCCTGCAAGCTTTTCCTCCTCTGCCCTGAGTTCCTTTTCCAGTTCGGGAAGCTTGCCGTGTCTCAACTGGGCCGCCAGGTTGAGATCGTAATTGCGTTCGGCCAGTTCCACCTCGTGGCGCACTTTATCGATCTCTTCCCGAAGGGACTGAACCTTTTTGATGCGCTGTTTTTCCCCTTCCCACTGAGCCTTCATGGCATCGGCTTTGCCACGCAAGTCGCCGATTTCCCTGCGGATGGACTCAAGCCTCTCCTGGCTGGCCTTGTCCCGTTCTTTTTTGAGGGCGGCTTCTTCGATCTCCAGCTGCATGACGCGCCGGGTCACTTCATCCAGTTCCGCCGGCATGGAGTCGATCTCCGTGCGAATCATGGCACAGGATTCATCCACCAGGTCAATGGCCTTGTCCGGAAGGAAGCGGTCCGAGATGTACCGGTTGGACAAAACCGCCGCAGCCACGAGGGCGCTGTCCTGAATCTTGACCCCGTGGTGCACTTCAAAGCGGTCCTTGAGCCCCCGCAAAATGGAGATGGTGTCCTCCACCGTGGGCTGGTCCACCAGCACGGGCTGAAAGCGCCGCTCCAGTGCCGCGTCCTTTTCGATATACTTGCGGTACTCATCAAGGGTCGTGGCCCCGATGCAGTGGAGTTCGCCACGGGCCAGCATGGGTTTGAGCATGTTGCCCGCGTCCATGGACCCTTCCGCCTTTCCGGCCCCGACGATGAGATGGAGTTCATCGATGAAGAGCAGAATACGCCCCTCCGACTCCTTGATTTCCTGCAGCACCGCCTTGAGACGTTCTTCGAATTCTCCGCGAAACTTGGCACCGGCCACCAGGGCGCCCATGTCCAGGGCGAATATGGTCTTGTCTTTCAGGCCCTCGGGCACATCGCCCCGCACGATGCGATGGGCAAGCCCCTCCACGATGGCTGTCTTTCCCACACCCGGTTCTCCCATGAGCACCGGATTGTTCTTGGTTTTCCGGCTGAGGATGCGTATGACCCTGCGAATCTCCGAGTCACGGCCGATGACCGGGTCGAGCTTGTTGGAACGGGCTTCCTGCACCAGGTCGCGTCCGTATTTCTGAAGGGCTTCGTAGGTGGTTTCCGGAGAGGCGCTGGTCACTCTCTGGTGCCCCCTCACGGAAGTCAGGGTGGCCAGGAAGAGATCGCGCGTGATGCCCGCATCCCTGAGAATGCGCCCCGCGGGAGTGGAGCCGCCCTCTTCGATGAAAGCGAGGAAAAGGTGCTCCACGGATACGTATTCATCCTTGAGCCGCTGTGCCTCGTCCTGGGCTTTCACCATGAGTTTTCCCAGGCGCTGGCTGATGTAGACCTTTCCGGCCTCCACACCGGGACCGCTCACCCGGGGCTTCTTGTCCAACTCGGACTGCAACCGGTCCGTCACCTCCTGCAAGGGCACTTCCATCCTCTTGAAAAGCCTGGGGAGAAGGCCCTCCGACTGTTCCAGGAGAGCCAGAAGAAGGTGCTCCCCATCCACCTCCATGTGCCCATATCTTGTGGTTTTCGTCTGAGCCGCCTGAAGCGCCTCCTGCGATTTGACTGTGAATTTGTTGAGATCCATAAATCTGAGATCCTCCTCTTTTCCTCATATATTTGTTCAGACTCCCCGTGTCCCGAAGAAGCACGTTCACCATGGATTTCCACAGATACCCTGTTGCCGGGCGGGTGAATCCACGGACTCCCCTGTCAGGGAAAGAGCCTGTTTTCCAGTTCCCGAATCTGTTGTTCCAGATCTTCGATGCGCGACATGAGTTCCAGTATCACCCCCACGCCCGCATAGTTGACGCCCAGTTCGTTTCTGAGCCGAAGAATGCGCCTGATGACGGGCACAACCTCCCGGTGAAAAAGCATCGCCCCATCGGGCCTGGTTTCTTCGTGATCGATGAGTCCCAGACTCACCAGACGCTTCACCAGTTCCGGGTGAACGCCGCACCGCCAGGCCACTTCACGAAGTTCCATGCTGGATTCACGGCCATGGGTTCTCGTCAGTTCATGGCCTTGTGTTCTCGTCATGCTTACAATCAGACATTTACGTTCCGTCATGGAGCCACCGCCTCCCTGAGTCTACCCACGTGGCTTGAAGGGGGACACACGCTTGAGTTCGTCATAAAGTTCTCTCTCCCGGTCGCTGAGGCTTTTGGGCACCGCAATCTGGACCACCACGTACAGGTCTCCCGGGCTGCCCTTGGGGTTGGGCATGCCTCTGCCCTTCAGCCGAAGCTTCTGGTTGCTTTGAGTGCCGGGAGGAACTTTCAGGGAAAGTTCACCGGAAAGGGTCCTGATCTTGGCCTCGCTTCCAAGGGCCGCCTCCCATGGCGCGACGGGAAGATCCATGTACAGGTCCCTTCCCTCCAGCCGATAGCGTGGATGGGGCTCCAGTTCCACCCGCAGATAAAGGTCTCCGCTGGGCCCGCCTCCGGTCCCCGCGCCCCCCTGGCCACTGAGGCGAATCCTCTGGCCGGGCAGGATGCCCGGGGGAATTTTCACGTCGTAGGTCTTTCCCTGAAGGGACACCTTGCCGTCGGGACCCAGGCTCTGAGACTGCAGGTTGATGGATTTGGTGGCACCATGATAGGCATCTTCAAGACTGATTTTTATGGTGGCTTCCTGGTCTGCGCCTGCCTGGGCCCACACATGCCCGAAGCCCGGGCCGCGGGCTCCCCTGGCATCCCGGAAACCTCTGCCGCCAAAAAGGGTCTCAAAAAAATCACTGAAGTCTCCCGAACCGCCCCAATGAAACTCGGTGCGGCCACCGCCCCCACCCCCGAAGCCAAACATGCTCTCCCAGTCGGGAGGAGGACGAAAATCCTGGCCCTCCTGCCAGCTGGATCCGAGATGGTCGTACTTTTGCCGCTTTTCCGGGTCCTTGAGGACTTCATAGGCTTCATTGATTTCCTTGAACTTCTCTTCAGCCTCCCCGGTCTTGTTCACATCGGGATGGTATTTCCTCGCCAGCTTGCGATAGGCCCGCTGAATCTCCTCCTGGCTCGCAGTGCGGGAAACTCCCAGAGTTTCGTAGTAATCTTTGAATTTGACCGCCATATTTACCTTCCAGCCTCTCGAACTTTAAAAACGTTTGGATCACCACATATGATCTTCGCTCTCGAGGATTTCTGAAGTGGGCCGCATTTGCAGGTCCTCTTTCCAAGGGCGAAGCCCCGGAAACGACTGCTCCTCATGGCTCCCGCCGGACACCGCCGACCTTTGAGGTCAACCGTGCCACCTCGCTCCTTGAAAGATTGACTCTCTTTTCCAGCGCAAAGGGCTGACCCGTTTCCCCAGGTCCCTCCCCAACGGTCACATGCATGATGCCATTGACATCCATGTCGAAGGTCACACTCAAGGAAATGGGGGCCCCTGTTTTCCAGGGGAAGCGTTCCAGGCGGAAACGGCCAAGCTCCCGGTTGACCTCCGCCCGCTCGTCTTCTCCCTCGAGAAGAACCACTTCCACCCCTTCCGTGCTTTCCAGGGACCCGAAAATTTCCTCCCGCCGGGCGGGAAGAGTGGTGTCTTTTTCAATGAGTCTTTTCATGGCGCCCCCTCGCATCTCCATGCCCACAGAGTGGGAAGCCACATCCAGCAGGATCAAGTCCTGAAGCTTTTTATCCCGCATGGCGCCCAGAGCCGCAGCTCCTGCCACCACCCTCTCACGGGGATCGACCCCTCTGAGGGGCTGCCCGCCACCGCTGAATTCCCTCACAAGCCGCTGCACCGCGGGCATGCGCGTTCCTCCCCCCGCCAGGAGAATTTCGTCCACATCCTGGGAAGAAACCCTTCCACGATGGAGAACCTGTTTCACAATGTTTCGGCACCGATCGAGCAAATCCTCCGTCAGGCTTTCCAGCAAGGCCCTGCTCACCCTCCTCCTGAAAGGGGTTCCTTCTTTCGATCCATGAGGCATGTGAGGCAGCCGGACTTCCGTCTCCCCCACCTGGGAGAGTTCGCATTTGGCTCTTTCGCAAGCCTCGCTCAAACGTCTCAGGGACTGAAGGTCCCGGGAAACATCCACACCCGTTTCTTTTCCGAACTCTTCCACAAGCCACCGGACCAGCCTGTCACGGAAATCGTCTCCGCCCAGATCATCGTCCCCTTCCGCTGCCCGCACCTCGCAAACACCTTCGGACACATCCACAAGGGACACATCCAGGTGACCTCCCCCAAGGTCCAGGACAAGGAGGGTCTGTGGTTTTCCGGGATCCAGGAAGTGATGGGCAACAGCCGCCGCCGTGGGTTCATTGATGAGGCGCAAAACTTTCAGACCGGCAATCTCCCCCGCGTCCAGCACAGCCTGCCTTCGGGCGTCACCGAAACACGCGGGCACCGTGATCACCGCCTCCGTGATCTTTTCTGCCACGTGAGCGGAAGCGTCGTCCGCCAATTTTTTCAGCAGGTGCGCCACCACTTCCTCGGGAGCCACGTCCTGTTTCCCCATGGAGAAGCGCACCGCCTCCAGGCCCCTTTCAGACACGCGGGAAGGCCCTGCCAAATGTTTTTCTGCCTCGTTCATCGACCGTCCCATAAGCCTCTTGACGGAATGAACCGTTCCCCGCGGGTTCAAAATGGACTGATCAAGCGCTTCCTGGCCCACCAAAATCCCGCCCTCTTCCGTGAAAGCAACCACAGAGGGCGTCGCGGTGCTCCCATGAGAGTTGGGGATAAGGATAATTTCGCCATCCGCCCAGGCGGCGATGCCCGAACTGGTGGTGCCCAGGTCAATGCCCACGGCCTTGCCCATAAACATCACTCCCGATTCAATGACCCTGTTCTTCAAAAACACCATGGATTAAGATTAAAAAGGCTTAAGCACAAGCTTTGTCTGAGTCAAACAGAAATCAACGGGGGAACGCTTTCAAAAAAATGAAATCTTTCATCATGGATCGATTCCCCCGTGTTGAAGAGCAATCTAATCACTCTCCCGAAAGTTTCCAGTGCCATGACTCCAGTTTGTCAAAATTTTGTCACTTTTTTGTCACAACTGGGAAGGGATGCGCAAAGGGCCCGGGGGGCACCGCCATGCACGGCTCCAAAGAAAAAGCTCCATTTGTCTCGACATGTCTTGCGCTTAGCTGAAACCTTCCCGATTTGCATGACTTTTTCCTTTTTGGGAGCACTTGTTTTTTGGCCTCCATGTGTGTTTCAAGCTTTAAATAAAGAAAGAGTGATGAATTTGATCACATCCTGAAGAGCATGACACTCGCTTCCCTGCATCGAAGCACTCAAAGAAAAAAAACAGGTCTTTCCCCCGGGGAAAGCCGAAGGATGGAACATTTGAGTGAGTGACCAAGGTCGAATCACACAAACTGCAATGGAAAATGAGGTTAGAATAAACATGACGGACCAAGGACAGGCCTCCGCCGCCCAGGTGACGGAGCAGCAGGAAGCTCCCGGCAATCTGCCCAAAAAAACCATGAAGCCACTGAACAAGCTCCCAAAGCCTCAGTTCAGCCAGAACGCATTGGTGGTTTTACGGAAACGCTATTTGAAAAAGAATGAAAAAAGCGAGCCCATAGAGACTCCTGAGGAGCTTTTGTGGCGAGTGTCAAGCGCCCTGGCGAAAGGGGACATTCCTTACGAGGGAGAAGAGAGCGTTCAGGAGACGGCTCTGAAGTTTTATCGTCTCATGACATCTCTTGACTTCATTCCCAACTCCCCCACGCTCATGAATGCGGGCCGGCGTCTCGGCCAGCTTTCCGCATGTTTTGTGCTGCCCGTGAGGGATTCCATCGACAGCATTTTCGAAGCCATCAAGCATGCGGCCATGATCCACAAAAGCGGGGGAGGAACGGGTTTTTCCTTTTCCCGGATCCGCCCGGAAAGCGACAAAGTCCTGTCCACTCAAGGGGTGGCCAGCGGTCCCGTCTCTTTCATGACCGTTTTCGACACGGCCACGGAAACCATCAAGCAAGGGGGCACGCGGCGCGGGGCCAACATGGGGATTCTGCGGGTGGACCACCCCGACATCGAAAAGTTCATTTCCTGCAAAACGGACAACAGCCGTCTCACCAACTTCAACATTTCCGTGGCCATCACGGACGAATTCATGAAAGCCCTCAGGGAAGACAGGGACTACGAACTCAAAAATCCACGCACCAAAGAATGCGTGGGCAGGCTGAAAGCCCGAAAAGTCTTCGACCAGATCGTCGACTCCGCCTGGAGCAACGGCGAACCCGGAATCATCTTCATCGACAGCATCAACCGTTCAAACCCGACCCCTCATGCGGGAGAGATGGAAAGCACAAACCCCTGCGGAGAGCAGCCCCTTCTGCCCTACGAATCCTGCAACCTGGGCTCCATCAACCTCGCCCACATGGTCCGGGACGGAAAGCTCGACCGCGACCATTTGCGGCAGGTCATTCGGGATGCGGTCCATTTCCTGGACAACGTCATCGAAGTCAACAACTACCCCCTGCAACTCATAGAGGAACTGACCAGGGCAAACCGGAAAATCGGGCTGGGAGTCATGGGGTTTGCGGACCTTTTGATCGCTCTTGGAATTCCATATGACTCGCAGGAGGCAGTGGATATGGCTGAAAACCTCATGGCCTTCATCCAGCAGGAGAGCAAAGCCGCATCGGCGGACCTGGGCTCCCGCCGGGGCAATTTTCCCAACTACCCCGGTTCCGTTTACGACACCCCGGAAACGCCCCACATGCGCAACGCCACCACCACCACCATTGCCCCCACGGGAACCATCAGCATTCTTGCGGGGTGTTCCAGCGGCATCGAACCCCTTTTCGCCATCAGCTTCGTTCGAAAAGTGCTGGACAATGAAGAGTTGCTGGAAGTCCACCCCCTCTTCCAGGAGGTCGCCAGGGAACGAGGCTTTTACAGTGACGAACTGATGAAGCGCATCGCGGAAAAGGGCAGCATACAAAGCTTCAGGGAAATCCCCGAGGATGTGAGGCGTGTTTTTGTGGTGTCTCACGACGTGAAGCCCCAATGGCACATTCGCATTCAGGCGGCTTTCCAGAAGCACACGGACAATGCGGTGAGCAAAACCATCAATTTTCCCTTCGAAGCAACGGAAGAAGATGTGGAAGAGGCCTACGTGACGGCCTACGAACTGGGTTGCAAGGGACTCACCATCTACCGGGATGGAAGCAGGGATGTCCAGGTTCTCAACATCCAGCGCAAGCCCCGGTATCCCCAGGTGGAACCGCGTCCCCGGCCCGATGAAACAAGGGGGGTTACGGAAAGGATCAACACGGGTTGCGGCAAGCTCTATGTGACCATCAACACCGACGAATACGGGTTCTGCGAAGTTTTTGCCCAGATGGGAAAAGCGGGAGGATGCGCCTATTCGCAGATCGAGGCCACAAGCCGGCTCATATCGCTGGCACTGCGGTCAGGGGTCAAAGTGGAGGCGGTCATTCGCCAGCTCATGGGCATACGATGTCCTTCCCCCGTGTGGAAGAACGGCGAACAGGTGGTTTCCTGCTCGGATGCCATCGCCAAGGTGCTCAACCATCACGCCAAGACCAATGTGGCCTATGCCGCCGACCAAATGGGCGCCTGCCCTGACTGCGGCGCCGCCGTGGAACATGAGGGAGGCTGCATCGTCTGCCGGTCCTGCGGATTTTCCAGGTGCAGCTGATGAGCCTGTGAGTTCAAAATGGCCTGCACGCACTCCTGGAACCTGTCTCCTTCAGAAGCTGTTTCCCTGCAGCGCTCCCTTTGTGAACGCGTGATCCTTCAGCCGCTTCCGGTTCACCTCCAGGTGCTGGGAGCCGCTGATGTGGGTTACGTGCCGTCCATGAAAAAAATGGTTGCGGCCATGGTGACCTTTCAATGGCCGGACCTCACGCCTCTGGAGACAGCCCAATCCACTTTTCACATGGACTTTCCCTACATTCCGGGCCTCCTCTCTTTCCGGGAGGTTCCTCCCCTTCTGGAGGCCTTTGAGTCTCTCGGGAGAAAGCCGGATGTGATCCTTTGCGACGGACAGGGCATCGCCCATCCAAGAAAACTGGGGCTTGCATCCCACCTGGGCATTTGCCTGGACCTGCCAACGGTGGGTTGCGCCAAGAAGAAACTTTGTGGAAATCACGAAACTCTTCCCCTGATCCGAGGCCAATGCCGACCCCTCATGTTTCAGGGTGAAAGGGTCGGCTATGTTTTGTGCTCGAGAACAGGCGTCAAACCCATCTACATTTCACCCGGCCACAAGGCGGACGGGGAAAGCTCCCTTGAACTGGTGCGCCGGTGTCTCGGCACTTACCGCATTCCCCAACCCCTGCGGCACGCCCACCATCTCGCCACCCGGCTTCGAAACCAGCTTGCCGCGCAGGGAAAGATCGCCCGGATCCCCTTGTGATCTCAAAAGCCCCCCTCTCACCTTCCCCATGAAGACCTGCCGGACCACTTTATCTCTTGACCCCGAATCAGGTAAGCTTGTAAATGCTCGTATAATGGTCAAGGTCGAGAACTGAAAAAATGCTTCCCATGAACAGTGGAGCAGGCTTTGATTCTCCGGGGCATCGGGTTCACGGGGAATCGACCACCTGGCGAATCGCTCGTTGTTCATGCCAGCCAGAAATTGAACTCAAAGCGGGACCACCCTCCATGCGAGGCCATGAAAAGCTCGGGGTTCGCAGGTGATGGTGGCACTGAGGGGTCACGATGAACATCCCCATGACACAGGAAGAACGGCATGATTTCGCCAGCCTGATCCGTGAGGCCATTGAAGCGGTGGAAAGTGAAAATGGCGCAGAAGCGCAAAGAGCGCTCTCGGAATTTTCCAGCACGGCCTTCATGCTCAGCCTCGAGGCTCTGGGGCAGGCGGGGAACGAATTCAAGGATTTTTTCGCCCGCAATGTGTTGCCCCATTGGGATTCGAAGGCCGCGAACACCCTGGTCTACTGCATGGAAGAAACGGCGGGAGGCCTTCAATCCCCGGATTACGAAACCTCCCTCATTCCCCTGCTTCATGAAGTGACCCTCTACCTGCAAAAATTCCCCCTGGAAGACACCGGAAGCGCAAGGGAAGGGAGCGCAACGGCCCCGCAACCCTGTGCACTGTCCCCTTCCGAGCCGTCATCCGCACCCGGGCAGCACAATGAGCAGGCCTCGGGCACATTCATGAATGACCCGGATTTTCTGAGGGCCCTGCTCCAGGTTGACCCAACCTCAGGAGCTTTTGTGCGCCTTGCGGAACAACTCTGCCGCGCCCGGGAATGGCGGGAAGCCATCGAAACGTGCCGCCGGGGACTCTTTCACCATCCCCACAGCGTGCAGGGGCAAATCCTGCTGGGATGGGCCCTCTGGGAAGCGGGAGAGAGGGGGGAAGCGGAGGAGACGCTTGGGCAGGCTCAAAAGCAGTTTGAAAGGGGCGCCGTCCTTTATAAGGTGCTGGGCGAGATCTGGGAAAAAAAGGGAGACGGGGAAAAGGCTCTCAGCTGCTTTTCCCTCTATGAAAAGCTGCAGGGGCCAAACACCCGGGAGCCGAAAGCTCCTGAGCCCGGGAACAAGGGGCAAGAGGCCGGGGCAAGGGGAGAGGGACAGGAAACGGGAGCAGAGGCCCCCCAGATCTTGAGTGAACTCATGAACCGCTTTGAAAAAGCAGGGAGATCTCCGGGAAAAGAGTCCTTTCGCTTCTCCATGGAGGACCGGGAGAGCCTGAAGAAAATCCTTCGCAAGGCAGCGACCAAGAACATGAAAAAAGAAAAATGACATGAAACGTCATTCTTTTTTACCTGTCCTTGGCAATTGAAGCTTTAAAATGTTATTTATGAGCCTTATTCGGGTTCCTGGACACGGAACCTGCCTGAAAAGGAATGCGAAATATTCTTCGGACCTCTTTCATGCCAATGGCCACCGGAATTTTGCCTGCAGCAGGGATCTGCATGTCCTGTGGCTGTCAAGCCGGGAAGGCTTCGAGTGGTGATGCAACGGCATGCATCATGCTACCCGCAGCTGACAATATCCCTGAGCGCCGGGAACAAATGCCTTCCTCACAGGTGAAATCAAAAACTATAGAGAAGGGAAAAATGACAGAAACCAATCACACCTTCCACATCCCCGTGATGGGCACTGCATTCACCATAGATTCTCCCGCAAAAGTCGCCAGGTACGGGATCTCTTCGGTCATCTCCTGTGTAGATGATGTCCTCATCGAAAAAATGCGCAGGCTGTACTGCAGGATGATGGGAGAGGAATGCACTCCCATTGAAAAAACAGACCCGGATGCCAGAGCCAATCGCATCACGGCCTACCTGAATCTTCTGGATCACATTGTCAAAGAGCAGGTGGAGAGGCTCAAACATTCCGCCTTCGAATTCGGAAGTGAAACTCACAGGTATTTTGAGCTGCTTCCCGAAACTTCAGCCCTCAAACAGATGTATATCAGAATGCAGGGCCTCAAGAACACAAATGAAAAACTCAGCCTTCAGGAGGAACTCAGGAAGAGGATTGAACCGGGCAGCATCGACATCAACATCATGACCAAGCTGGACCGCGCCAACTTCGCTGCCGACGGAACACCCCTTGCGGCCGAATTCAACGATGCCATGGCTGCCCTTCGAGGTTATGCCAAAAGCACTCTCGCCTCATCCATCGTCTTCTCTGCGGGGTTCAACGGCCGGCTTTACAGCTATGTGGAGAAATTCAAGGATTTTCATGCCACGGACGATGGCTTCATCAAGAAAAAGATCGTGATCAAAGTGAATGATTTTCGGTCGGCCATGACCCAGGGAAAGTTTTTCGCCAAAAAAGGTCTCTGGGTCTCCGAGTACCGCGTTGAATCAGGGCTCAACTGCGGAGGCCACGCTTTCGCCCACGGGGGAAATCTCATGGGTCCGAGCCTGGAGGAATTCAAAGCCAAAAAAGATGAGCTTGTGTCCTCCCTCTTTGAAATTTACAACAAAGCGCTCGCTCAAAAGGGCCGAAAAACCTTTGAAGCACCCCACCCCGTGCGCATCACGGCTCAAGGGGGAATCGGGACAGCAAGGGAAAATCAGTTTCTGCTCGATCATTACGACCTGGATGGAACGGGTTGGGGCACACCTTTTTTGCTCGTTCCAGAGGCCACCACAGTGGATCAGGCCACTCTCGAGAAGCTTTGCGCCGCCACCCATGAAGAATTGTTTCTCAGCAATGTGTCTCCTCTGGGAGTGCCCTTCAACAACCTGAGAAACTCCAGCAGCGAGGAATACAAGGCCGCCCGGATCAGAGAAGGGCGTCCCGGCAGCAGGTGCGCCAAGGGTTATCTGGTTTCCAGCACGGAATATTCCAAAAAACCCGCCTGCCTGGCATCCCGTTTCTACCAGAACAAGAAGCTGGAGGAGCTGAACAGCCAGGGACTGGACCCGGAACAGTTGAGGCAAGAGCAGGAGGCGGTGATGGACAAGGCCTGCCTCTGCAATGATCTGGCAGGAGCGGCCCTCTTGCTGCACAACCTTCAGGAAGAAGGAGAACCCTCTCCCAAACCCGCCATCTGCCCTGGTCCGAACCTTGCCTATTTTCCCAGAACCTTTTCCCTGGAAGAGATGGTGGATCACATTTATGGGAGAACGGACCTGCTCGGCCCCATTTCCCGCCCTCACATGTTCATGGCGGAACTGCAGATGTACATCGACTACCTGGAGAGGGAAGTGCAGGGGTACCTGGCCAGCCCCAATGAACAAAGGGCCCGGTATGTGAGGGAATACCGTCAGGATCTCATGAGAGGCATGGAATACTATGAGGAGCTGATCCCTGAAATGGAGCAGGAGTCTCAAGCGCACCGTTCCCAAATGCTCATGGATTTGAACGCCTGCCGGTCGTCTCTGGAGAACCTGTCGGAAAAATATCCCCAGCTTCCCTGGCAGGCTTCTTGACAGCGTTTCCCAAGGCCCCCACACCATTTTTCCCGCGTGCAAGAGAGAAGATCCTGGCCGCCCGGAATTTCAGGATCTTTCACTCTTTCATGCCGCCGCATGCACGGGTTCAGGCCTCGTTCCCCCGTGCAAAGGTCAAGGCATCCCGCAGTTCCTGCGCCGTGTCCCTGGAAGGGGCCTGCTCCCGCCCGGCCATACCCCGTGTTTTGGTTCACCGAAGCTCAGCCCGCCCTGCAAAGCACCTGGTCACAGCGTTTTGTCCCCCTTCCATGCCTTGCCGTCGACGCCTTTTTAGGCGATGTTTCAGCTGATTCGAGTTCATGGTTCCAAGAGAATGACCAAAGAACCACCGGCAATTCAACACAGGGGATCATTCATGCCATCGATGCATTTGGGGCACCTGAGCCACAAGCTTCTTTCCATGCTCGCACTTTCTTTGCTCATTGTCTTTTGCTTCAACACGCGGGGCAAGGCGCTGACCCTCGAGGAAGCCATAGAAAATGCCAGGGAAAATCTTCCCGCCTACCAGGCATCCCAAATGCGCGTGGAGTCGTCCCGTGATCTTCACAAAGCCTCCCTGTCCCCCTACGTGCCCACGGTGGATGTTTCCGCCGCACACCGTCATCACGACACCGATGCCGCCCGTCATGACCTGAGCACCTATGACGTCACCCTTTCCTACCTTCTCTTTGACGGAGGATCCAGACGTGCGAACAGGGACATCGCCCGCCTCAACCTGGACATCGACCGGGAAGACCTGAGCAGAGTGTACCTCGACCTGGAGTTTGACGTCAAAAGTGCGTTCTTTTCCACCATGGCCAGGGAGCAGATCCTTCAACAACGAAAAATTCGACTGGAGGAGGCTCACAAGGACTACGAAGTGGCTGAGGGGCGTCACCGGCTGGGTGCCGCCAGGCTCTCGGACGTGTTGCAGGCATCGGTGAGACTGGAACAGGCCAGGTTCAACCTCACGGAAGCGGAGGGGCTTCTGCGCAAGGGTTTCACGGAACTCAATTCTCTCATGGGAATACCCCTGGAAAGGCACCACCATCTGCGGGGGGAGCTGGGCCGTTTGGCCGCCCTGCCCCCTCTGGAGGAACTGTCCCATGTGGCTCTTCACAGGCCCGAATTGAAACAGACGGAAAGCCTGCTTCACATATCCAAGAGCTCCAAATCCGCCATTCAAAGCCGATTTTTTCCCACCATTTCGGCCAACAGCTCGTTCATGCAAACACGCAGGAGCGCGGGCCTGATGGAGGGTTTCACCACCCACGACGCTTCCGTTGAACTGAGGGCTACCTGGAACCTTTTTGAGCTGGACAAGTTCTACAGAGCCAGGGCTGCACGATCCGGCATCATGGTTTCAGAAAGGGACCTGGAGGAGACGGAACGGCAGATAAGGCTCGATGTGGCCAAGGCCTATGAGGAGCTGGTCACGGCTTTGAAAAGCATTTCCGTGGCAGAATCACAGGTCGCCCAGGCGGAGCAGAATTACTCCCAGGCTTTCGGGGAATACCGGGTGGGAAGGGGAGACATTC
>Ga0207421_10004013_pt1 | contig 17240 bp, 16 predicted proteins | sample SodLakKL_010_SED_4_FD_187542 | JGI IMG/M metagenome (GOLD analysis project Ga0207421, IMG submission 187542) | Alkaline sediment microbial communities from Lake Tanatar, Kulunda Steppe, Russia - 8KL_010_SED (SPAdes) (version 2) | ecosystem: Environmental > Aquatic > Non-marine Saline and... | reverse complement strand
TAACGGGAGTGGATTACATGTTTCATTTGAAAAACGTGCAGTTTAAAAACATCCTCAATATCAATGAACTGGCCATAGAAGCCTGTAAAATTACCTGCATCGTGGGAGAAAGCGGCAGCGGCAAAACTACCCTTCTAAAACTGCTCAACCACCTGATCAACTACGAACAGGGACAAATCAAGTACAAAGAAGGAGACTTAAAAGAACTGGATGCCATCTCCCTCAGAAGGGAAGTAGTTCTAGTACCGCAAACCCCGGTTATTTTCCCCGGCACGCTCAGGGACAATCTCCAGGTCGGCCTGCAATTTTCTAAAAAAGAACCGGCTCCTGATCAAGTGCTGCTTGAAGAAATTCACCAGCTGGGCCTTTACAAACAGCTCGATGATCAAACAGATACCTTTTCAGGTGGCGAAAAACAGCGGCTGGCCCTGGCCAGAGTCCTGCTGATGGACCCGGAAGTCCTGCTTCTCGACGAACCAACCTCGGCCTTAGACAATAATACCATGGATAAAGTAATGGGCCGGATCGTGGATCATGTCAAAAGCAGGCAAAAAACCCTGGTCATGGTCACCCATTCCAAGCAGCTGGCTAAAGTGACGGGTGAAACGATTATTACGCTTGAAAAAGGCCTTGTTTCAGGCATTGAGGGGGTAGCATAAAATGAATGAAATCGTGGAAATCGGCCCGTGGCGCCTGGGATCGGCCTATGTGTTCCTATTAATCCTCCTGGTAATGGTTAACAGACAGGGAATCAACAAAGAAAGAGAAATCTTTATTTCCGCTCTGCGCATGACGGTGCAGTTAATCGCCGTCGGCTATATCCTGGTTTACATATTTGAGCAAAAACATGTTGCCGTTACCCTGCTGGTCCTGCTGGCAATGCAGTTTTTTGCCGTCCACAACATCTACGCCCGGGTTAAGGTGCCGATCAAAAGAAAACTGCGCCAGGTGATTATCCTCTCTATGATTACCGGTTCCGGGATTACCATCTTCTACTTTTTACTGCTGGTGATAAATATCGAACCCTGGTATGAACCGCGATATTTCATCCCCATTGCCGGCATGATCATCGGCAATTCCATGACCGGCATATCTCTCGGAACCGAGCGCCTGATCGGCGAAATGATATCTAAAAAAGACCAGATTGAAGGGGCCCTCATGCTCGGGGCCACGCCCCGTGACGCCACGGCCGCCATAGTCAAGGACACTTTCACCTCGGCAATCATGCCGGCCATCAACACCATGGTCGGGATGGGGATCGTCTTTTTGCCAGGCATGATGACCGGCCAGATTTTAGCCGGTCTTTCGCCGCTGATTGCCATCGAATACCAGATTGCGATCATGCTCAGTATCATAGGAAGCGTTACCATTACCGTCTTTATGCTCACCAGGATCGGTTACACAGTCTTCTTTAACCGGTGGAGCCAGCTCGAAGAAAATGACAGATAACTAAAGGGGTTTTACTCTATATATATGGTTCGCCAGGTAAGCTTGGAGCCCGATTGCCGCAGTGGTGGGAAAGTAAAAGCAGGGGGGGGATCTAAACTGGAAGAAAAGTATTCTAAACTGCATAATGGCAAGTCAGTCTTCTAAGCCGGGGAAAACAAGCAAAGGTTAGAAACTAAGCCTCATTTAACCTGTAATTCAACCCCTTCCACCTGCTTGTCTATGATACTGAAGTTCCGGAAAACGGGCTTTTTTGGCATCGGCAAAAGAAGCGATCAGGTAATAAGCGTCCGGGTAGCACCCCTGTTTCAGTTCTGTTTCCGCGGGAAAAGCCGGTGAACTCGGTTGGGGGGTCGAATCGTTAATAAAATGCACTATCAAGAACAAAGTGGCTTTACCCCTGTCCTATGCCTTTAAAATTTTAATTATTTGATGTATTATTTGTATGAAGGAGAAGGCCGGTATGCACACAACCTTAAGCCTTTCCGAAGTGGTAGTTAAGGAAGTTGAAACTCTTTATGGTTCAGAAAATCGATCCACAGCGGTCGAAAAAACCCTGGAAGAAGCTATCCACCATAAAAAACTGCAGTCACTTATGAATTTAAAAGGTAAAATAACAATTGATGAGGTAACCGTTAAGGAAATTAGTGAAGCAGATGACGAGGGCGATGATTGATCGCCTAATCGATCATGACTATCTGTAAAGCGGCCGCCTGGAGTTTGATAACAACAGGACTATGCGTTCAATTAAGCTTTTGACAATCGATGATGGTTTTAACGCTTATGTAAGGGGAATGGGGGATAAGAATGACCAAAAAAAAGAAGGCTGATTCGCAAGAAAAGGTTAGTTTGAACGGTGAGCCCCAAAACTCTCCAGAGACAGAAATGAAAAATGAAACCTTTCCCATCATTGGCATCGGCGCTTCTGCCGGCGGGCTGGAGGCTTTGGAACTCTTTCTGAAGAACATTCCGAAAGATAGCAAAATAGCCGTTGTTATTGTTCAGCACCTGGATCCAACTCGCAAAGGTATGATGGTGGAGTTGCTTCAGCGGGTCACTACCTTACAGGTCGTGCAGGTCAAGGAGCGCACTCTTGTCCAGCCGAATTGCATTTATATAATTCCGCCAAATAAAGATATGTCTATCTTCTACGGGACACTACACCTTTTTGAGCCATCAGCGCCCCGCGGACAGCGCCTGCCCATTGACTTTTTCTTCCGTTCCCTGGCTGACGATCAACAGGAGCGAAGCATAGGAGTAATACTCTCAGGCATGGGCACTGATGGAACATTGGGTCTAGCTGCAATAAAAGAAAGAGGTGGAGTGGGTTTTGTACAGGAACCTGCTTCGGCTAAATTTGACAACATGCCCAAAAATGCAAGCGAAGCTGGTCTGGCCGATGTTATTGCCCCGGCAGAGGAACTGCCGGCAAGAATCTTTGCTTATCTCAAACATAAACCTTCCTTCAGCAGCTCCGAGTCAGTCCATACAGATAAAACCGAAACTTCGCTTGATAAGATTATGATCCTGCTGCGGTCTAAGACAGGTCATGATTTTTCCCTCTACAAAAAAACCACCATCTACCGACGTCTGGAGCGACGTATGGGCATCCATCAAATAGATAAGATGGCCACTTACGTCCGTTTCCTTCAGGAGAATCCTCAGGAGCTTGAACTGTTGTATAAAGAGCTGTTAATCGGAGTAACCAATTTTTTCCGTGACCCAGAAGTGTGGGAAGAGCTAAAAAGCAAGGCTATTGCGGAACTTCTGACAAAAAGTGCAAACAAAACCCTACGAGCCTGGGTGCCAGGTTGTGCTACCGGAGAAGAAGCTTACACCTTAGCCATCACCTTCAAGGAGATGATGGAGCAGGTCAAACCCGCCCAAGATTTTACTCTTCAGATCTTTGCTACCGACTTAAGCAAGGAAGCTATCAGCAGGGCTCGTGAAGGTATTTATCCGCCCAACATCTCTGCTGATGTTTCACCGGAGCGGTTAAATCGATTTTTTGACCGGGTAGGGGATGGTTTCCAGGTTGTCAAACCGATACGGGAGATGGTGATTTTTGCCCAACAAAATATAATCATGGACCCACCTTTTACCAAGTTAGATATCCTCAGTTGCCGCAATCTGCTGATCTACATGACTCCGGAATTGCAAAAAAAAGTTATACCCCTTTTACACCATAGTTTAAATCCCGGCGGCTTTTTATTATTAGGAAATTCTGAAACTGTTGACAGTTATACAAGCCTTTTTGAACCACATGAAGGCAAATCCCGAATCTATCGGCGCCTTGATTCTTCAGAGCAAACTGAGCTGGTTGAATTTCCATCAGTCCGTGTTCCAACCCTCCCTCCACCAGCTTTGAAACCAATGGCAAATCTACAAGAACTGGCAGATCAATTGATTTTGAAGCGCTATGCGCCAGCATCAATACTGGTTAATAGCAAAGGCGATATCCTTTATACCAGCGGACGAACAGGTAAATTTATCGAACCGGCAGCAGGCAAGGCCAATTGGAATATCTTTGTCATGCTCCGTGAAGGTCTCAGCTATGCCATGCACAGCACTTTTCAGACAGCTGTTCAGAAAAACGAAATCACTACCGTTAAAAACGCAGTCGTAAAGACCAATGGAGGAACCCAAACAGTAGATATCATCATCCAGCCGCTTGATGAGCCGGAACCATTGCGTGGGATGGTGTTGATCGTCTTTACAGAAGTGGCTAAACCTGGTAAAAATAAGCTGAAGGATAAAACGGGGCATGAAGCTGTCTGCAATGATCAAGTGCCGATTTTAAAAGAAGAACTCCGTCAAGCCCATCTGGAGCTTAAGAATACTCGCGAAGAGATGCAGGCATCTCAGGAAAAACTTAGCTCTTTGAACGAAGAGCTGCAGTCAACCAACGAAGAGTTGCAGTCAACCAACGAGGAACTAACCACTTCCAAGGAGGAGCTGCAGTCATTAAATGAGGAACTGCAGACGGTCAATCACGAACTGCAAGCTAAAGTAAATGAGCTGTCTCAGATCAATAGCGATATGAAAAATTTGCTTGAAAGCACTGATATTGCTGTTCTATTTCTGGATAACATGCTCCGTGTAAGGCGTTTCACTGCTAAAACAGCTGAGATTATCAAGTTGATTCCAGGTGATACAGGAAGGCTAATTACAGATATTGTCTCAGATCTGAATTATCAGGACCTGGCAGAAGATGCCCGGGAAGTATTACGTACACTGTCTTTCATAGAGAAATCAGTTTCCGCCACCGATGAACGCTGGTTTACGGTAAGGATTATGCCATATCGCACACTTGAGAATAAAAATGACGGTCTGGTAATCACATTTTTCGATATTACAACTTCTAAGACGCTGGAAGCTAAACTAAGAAAGACCCAGGCTGACCTGGAAAAACGCATGGCAAAAAAAGACCTCGATTTAAACAAAGCTGAGAAAAAATCAAAATCTGATTTGCACCGGGATGATTAGAAAGCAGGGAAGGAGAGATTGGCATGAGCAAGAACAGATCGGCTGAAGAGTTACGCCGCCAGGCAGAGAAGCGACTACAAAAAAGCAAACAAGATATAACAACTCCTGTAACTCCGGAAGAAGCGCATCGTCTCATACAGGAACTTGAAATACACCAGATCGAACTGAAGATGCAAAATGAAGAACTGCAGCAGGCACGTTCAGAACTTGAACGATCTCTTATCGAATATACCGATCTTTATGATTTTGCTCCTGTCAGCTACTTTACCCTGGACCAAAACGGCGTAATTCTAAATGTTAATCTGACCGGATCACACATGCTAAGGGTAGAGCGCAGCCGAATTTCGAATCAGTATTTTGAGAGATTCATCATTACTGAATGCCGACCCGCTTTTTCAGCCTTTTTTAATAAAGTATTTCAAAACCGAAATCATGAAACCATTGAGATTGCCATGCAAAAAGAAGGGGGTGGAGAGCTCTACGCCCATATAGAGGCCTCAGTTTCGGAAAATCAACGGGAATGCCGGGTTGCCTTGGTAGATATCACAGTTCAAAAACAGGCAGAACGGAAGTTGCAAGAAAGTGAACAAAAATACCGCAGTCTATATGAAACCATGTCACAGGGAGTTTTATATCAGGATCCTGACGGTAAAATAATTTCGGCTAATCCCGCAGCCGAAAAGATTCTTGATATGCCGTTCAAGCAAATGCAAGGAAGAACATCAAAAGATCTTAATTGGCTGACTATCCATGAAGATGGATCCGACTTCCCTGAAGAAATCCATCCCTCCATGGTAGCCTTGCGAACCGGTGAAAGGGTTGAAAATGTAGTCATGGGTATTTATGCACCGCAATCCGGCAGGCACAGGTGGCTCAGAATTACCGCAGTGCCACAGTTTACGCCTGGTAACTATAAGCCATATCAGGTTTTTACAACCCTGGAGAATATTACTCAAACAAAACGTATGCTGGAATTTAACAAGCTTACCCCCAGAGAAAAAGAAGTTTTCAAGTTTTTGGCCAGGGGCAAAGGGCGGAAAGTAATATCTGAAGCCTTAGATCTTAGTCCCAAAACCGCTGACAAACATAGAGAAAACTTGATGCATAAGTTAAATTTTCTTACCTTGGAAGATGTTGTAGAGTTTGCCAGGCTAATCAATATAGATTAAATATGATTTCTTTGCCGGTAAACCTAAAGTTCTTTATCTACAATTGCCAGTAAGAGATCAACTAACTCAGGATCAAACTGGGTCCCAGCGCACCGTTTAAACTCGGTTTTTATTTCTTCAAGTGTTAAAGCTTTTTTATAAGGTCTTCCGTTGGACATCACATTATATGCATCGGTAATTGCTGTGATCCTTGCCAGCAAAGGTATCTCTTTTCTCTTTAACCCCCGCGGGTAACCTGAACCATCCCACCACTCATGGTGGGCAAGGATATCTTCAGCCACGTGGGCTAATTCTTCTGTGGCAATAGCCACTCTGTAACCTATCTCGGGATGTTTTTTAAGAATGCTCCATTCATTATCCGATAGCGGTTTGCTTTTTTTCAGCAGAGTTTCTGGAATATTAATTATTCCGATATCACGAAGGGTAATTAAAAGATTCAACCGGATCAATTCGGAATCAGAGAGCCCGTACTTCTCGCCTAACTTAAAAGCCATATATTGCCTTTTTCGGGTATCTGCTTTAGCTTCAAAACTTTTGGCAGCAATGGCCTCTATTAAAGCTTCAATTACGGTATCTTTTGTGCTTCTGTTTTCAATCGCTTTCTGCCGGTACATTTCGTCTTCAGCATTTTTTAGCACTTCAATCAAACTATCGGCTGGTTCACTTTTAACTGCCTTTCCTAAAGCTATTGATACCGGAACATCTCCCACCACAGTTTCTGAACAAAGCATTTTTATCCTCTGACCGATATCAACTAAAGTCTCATCACTGGTTTGTGACAGCAGCAACACAAACTCATCTCCGCCCCAGCGGGTGATAATGTCTTCTTCACGACAGGCTTTTTTAAGAATATCCGCAGCGCTTTTCAGCATTTCATCGCCTGCCGTGTGACCATAGGTGTCGTTAATCAACTTCAGGCTGTTCAGGTCAGCCATAATAATGCCAATCGGGAGCTGCCTTACAGTATCTACTCTATTCATCTCCTCTTCAAAATAGTGGCGGTTGTAGAGTCCTGTAAGTTGGTCACGGAAACTAAGGTGGCGTAATTTTTCTTCAGTTTCTTTTCGTTCCGTGATATCTGTAATGACTAACCTGCAGGTTCCCTTTTTCCCTTCGTCTATTGCGATTGAAGCCTTTAAATGAGCCCAGAATAGCTGGCCATTATTTTTGATCATTCTCAATTCACATTCCTGTGGTCTAGTGTTCTCGAAAAGTGCTTTGTGAAGGCGAAAATAAATGTCCCGGTCATCTTTATTGATATAGCTCGCAAATGGTGTTTTAAACAAATCAGAACGATTAACACCCAGTAAAGTAGCGGCAGTTAAATTGGCGAGGTTTATAATGCCTTGTTCGCTTACCGTAAGATAACCAACCGGGGCCTGGTCGTAGAGATCAAAGTATTGGGCCCTGCTTTTCTCCAGTTCGTCCTGGGTGGCACGCAGTTCTTCGTTCTGCATGGTGAGTTCAATTTGGTGCACTTGCAGCTCTTGCAGTAATTTTTGACTTTGTTCGAGCTTTAAACCTTCACAGTCACACAAAGGGATATTGTTGTTTGCAAGAGCAATTTTCTCAGCCCGGCGACGTAGATCCTGAACAGGCTCCAATATCTGGTTGTTTTTTGCTCCATTTTGGATATCTCTTTCCTTTTTCATCCCTCACACCCTTTTTTTTCCCACGGCACTTTCTGATAACTGTTGCCTTGCTGCTACATTTAAACAATTTTATAGGACTTCAGAATGATTAACGCCCCTGCAGCTATTGCCAGCAAGGCGAGGATAACATCCGAGTAAGGAATGCTGATTTGTAATAACGACAACAGTCCTCCAGCAATTAGCCATATAGCAAGGAATATAAATCCTATATTTTTATTTTTCAAAAATTGCATAATCTAGATTCTCCTCGTAGGATCATTTTTAGAAATGAATATTGATATTTTTACACGATGTTAAGAAATCTAAGAACAAAGTAAACAACTACAATCAACCCGATTAAATAAATAATGCTACGCATCGCTATTAAAACCTCCCATTGTAATGTCTTTTAACGTTCTTGAACTTTCTATGCTTTATCTAAATGGCTTTATGTTGTTTTTTTAATTCATCACCCAATTCTTTATTCTCATCCTCTAAAGCGTCCTGCTTTTTCTTAGCTGCGTCTTCACGGTCTTTACGCTGCTTATTTAATTCATCACTCAATTTTTTATTCTCGCTCTCCAGGGATTTCACGCGGTGCTGCAAATCTTTTTTGTGGCCGCGTTCACCCTGAGAATTCATATAGTTTTGGATACCGCGAAAGATGCCCAGGAAACTCATAAACATTGCACCTGCAAAAGCGGATCCAAGGATCAGCATAAAGAGGGTAAGGCTAGCCTGACCAAAATAATAGTTTACAGTTACGACTTCATTGTTAATAAACGCCACTGCAGCGATAACCAAACCAATCAGCAGTGCCAACACAAGGAATATAGCTCTCATTGTAATCACTCCCTTAAAAAGTCAGCGTTACAAACACGCTGTTTAACAGTTCTTCAGAATAAGCCAATCGGTTGCGCCTCTTACCGCGAGGTGAATGCAAGAGACGCAACCCTGCCTTCTCCCTGAAAAAAGTAGATCCCAATCTTCTTTTTATCTTACTCTTATATAATATCAATGAAAGTGCTTAGAAATCTATTAGCAATACTATTGATATACTATAATTTTCACCTGTTTTATATTTTTGATGGTCCTACCTCTTTTTAGAGAGGTAAAGATAATAACCCTCAATGAAAAGAAAAAGAGCCCTCTTTATAACCTTCCCATTTAATAAATATATCCAGGGTGGGGGCATCTATATCGTCAGCAGTAAAGCTTATAACATATTCAGGCACTTGTTCATTTGCTTCCCCCCAATAATAGCCCATGTAATACTGGTTATTTATACCGGGTTCCGGTCCGAAGTCAGGTTCTCCTAAAATAGCAGCTATTTCCGGGAACTCCATTCCTGCCTTTGCCCCCAGAACTTCCTGCCCGGGTTCGATAATGATGCTGGTAACAATGCTGTTCTCTTCGCTATCCGGGGAACCAAAGCGGATATACCCGTCTTTGAAGCGATAGAGGATATAGTTGTGTGGCCCAAGATAGCTGCTGGATCCATGTTCATGAGGCTCTCCCAGTTGTTGCTTAATATCGCCAAAACTTTGACCAATAAATTGCACCACGGGATCGCTTTCAAATCTATCCGGTACAGGAATTCCGTTGTTTTCCGTCACTTGGAGCTGAGCAAATGACGGATTCTCCGCGGCTCGAAAGCCAAATATGGCAGATATAAGAATAAGAATAATTAAAAACAGATAAGACAACCTTTTAAAAGGAAACATTCGGATTTTCCCCTTTCTTGACTTTATAAATGTTTGCTGCACACTGCTCGCAATCATCTATTTGAAGCTTCGGGTGGCTGTCTAAGCCCCTTCAGCCAGGTTTTTCTGAGAAAGGTCCAGCCCCGGTCAGGGGTCTGAACAGTAACCATTTTCTTCAGTTTAAATCTATTTCTTTTTCAGGATCGTGCCACCGATAACCATGTTTAAACACCTAAGAAGTAATACACTGTAATCTACCTTCTTTCTCCCTTTTGAAACTATAAATTCCAAAAGGGAGATTTTCAGCAGCCCTCAGCTGCTTTATTGTCATGCGTTTTTCTTTACACTTTTACTTTGACTTTACTTTCCTTTTCCTGATCAATTTTCTTGTTAACCTTCTTTACAGTTTTATCCAGAGGCTTTTAACACTACTTTTTCTGCTGGCCGTAGTCTTTGTCTTTTTCATGATAGCCCTTCCTTTCAAAAAACCTAAAATTCTGTATTTCTCTTTTTTCCTTGTGGTTATATAATACCAAGCAGATTGCGTAGAAATCTATTAGCAATACTATCGAAATGGTGTAATTTTACCTGCTTTTTTAATTTTGATGTTCCTGATATGCATCAGGAACAAACATGATAGGCCAAAGCTTCTATTCAGCAGCTTTGGCCTCGATTAACCATTGCATGATTAGCAATTATGTTGGCCACCATTTATTTCGATTAATAAGCAGAAGCGGTTGCGCAATAACGAAAAAGATCGGCAGTTCTATTAGCGATTCCACTTCTAAAACCAGTGGGACAAGAGGTCTGCCGAGGAAAAACAAGCAAAGGCTAGAAACAAAGCCTCATTTAATCTTTAATTTAATTTCTTCCACCTGCCGGTCGACAATTTTGAAAGCTCGTAAAACCGGCTTCCTGGCATCGGTAAAAGAGGCGATCAGGTAATAAGCATCCGGGTAATAGCTTTGCTCTAAGTCCGTTCCAGAGGGGTAGGCCGGTGAAGCAGGATGGGAATGGAAGATACCCCATATTTCGTGGCCCTTTTTTTCGATATCCATGATAATCCGGTATAAGTCTTCCGGCTCGATGTTATAACGAGTAGTGCTTTGCAGTTCGTTTCTCGCCGCGTAATAATGCTTTGCTTCTTTTTCGGAGTTGCCTGAAATCACCCCGCAGGCCTCGTAGGGAAGTTCCCTGCGGGCATGCTGGAGCATTTGCTCTTTTAAATCTTTGCTAATTTCAACTGCATTATTTCCCATGTTAACCACCTGCTTGTATACTTATATGTAACATTCATTCCACCATGCCCAAGTAGCAGTCCATACCGTCAGGCAAAACAGTTACCACCGTACCTGCATAGCATTCCATAATCTTTAAAGCTGCCGCTACCGCAGCCCCGGAAGACGGTCCAGCGCTCAAGCCCTCTTTTTTGCCCAGCAACCAGGCATAATGAAAGGCTTCGTCCTCCTCTACAGTAACCACTTCATCGATTAAGTGCTTATCCAAAACTCCCGGCACAAACCCGGCTCCCAGCCCGTGAAGACGATGACGACCGGGACGCCCCCCACTTAAAACCGGGGAAGCGGCAGGCTCTACGGCAGCAATATGCAAATCGTAATTCTTCTCTTTTAAGTACCTGCCGGCCCCGGTCAGGGTTCCACCTGTACCCACACCAGTAACCAGCAGGTCCACTTTTTCACAGGATTGGCGCCAAATCTCCGGGCCGGTAGTATTGTAGTGAGCTTCCGGGTTGGCCGAGTTTTCAAACTGGCGAACCCATACCCCGCCTTCCTTCTCCAGTTGCCCGGCCAGCCAGACAGCGCCGCTCATCGCCTCGATGGCGGGAGTCAGACGCACTTCCGCGCCAAACCATTTAAATAGCCGTACTCGTTCATCACTCATGTCTTCCGGCATTGCTAAAATCAATCGATAACCTTTAAATGCGCAAACCATGGCCAGGCCGAGACCGGTATTGCCGCTGGTAGCTTCCACCACGGTATCACCACTTTTAAGGGTTCCCTTTTTTTCTGCGGCCAGGACCATGGCCAGAGCAATTCTATCCTTTACACTACCACCGGGGTTTACCCCTTCAACTTTTGCCAGCAGCCGCCCGCTTGGCTTAGAAGAAGCAATCCTATCCAAGGCGACAAGAGGTGTATTGCCTATCAGCTCCAGGACACCGCTTTGGTTAGCCATCAGTATTCTCCCTGCTGGCGGTTTTAACCGGTAGACGGTGGTTTGCCCAGGCAATCATTCCGCCTGCCAGGTTGTAAGTCTCATCAAATCCGGCATCCCGCAGGACCTTTACCGCCCGGCGGCTCCTTTCTCCAACCTGGCAGACAAATACTGCCGGCCGGGTGTAATCAATTTCTTCCAGGCGACTTGAAAGTTCACCCAGGGGGATCAGGTAAGAACCATCAACATGCTGTTTTTCAAACTCCCGGGGTTCACGGACATCAATAACCTGGGCTCCCTTTTCGGTCATTTTCAACGCCTCGTCCGGACCGATGTCGTAAGCATATTTATCCGCTGTTTCTTCTTCCCCGCCAGAAGCGGGAACTCCGCAAAATTCTTCGTAATCGATCAGCTCTGTAATGGTCGGATTTTCCCCGCAAACCGGGCAATCTTCCCTTTGCTGCCATTCGAAAGTATTATGATCATCCATCAGGGCATCATAGATATACAGCTTGTTAATCAAATTATTACCCACCCCTAAGATTAATTTTATCGTCTGCATTGCCTGCAGGGTACCCATCTGACCCGCCAGGGCTCCGACAATTCCTGCTTCTGCACAGCTGGGCACGCTACCCGGCGGCGGCGGCGCGGGAAACAGGCAACGGTAACAACCTTTACCGGGATAAAAAATAGTTGCCTGCCCTAAGAACCGAAGGATCGCAGCATCCACCATGGGTTTCCCCAGGATCACACAAGCATCGTTCACAAGGTAACGGGTCGGAAAGTTATCGCACCCGTTAACGATAAGATCATAGCCCCCGAGGATGGAGAAAGCATTTTCTGAACTCAAAATCACCGGATGAGTTTTAACCTGGACATCAGGATTTAGCTTTTCAATTCGTTCTTTGGCCGTCTCCACCTTTAATTGTCCCAAACCTTCTTCATCGTGCAGAACTTGCCTCTGCAGGTTAGAACGTTCCACCCGGTCTCCGTCAACAAACCCGATTGTTCCAATTCCGGCGGCGGCCAAATAAAGGCCCGCCGGGGAGCCAAGCCCGCCCGCGCCTACAATTAACACTTTCGAATCAAGCAGTTTTCGCTGACCCTCCACGCCTACCTCTGTAAGGCGTGTATGGCGCGCATAACGCTCCATCTGCGCGTTGCTTAATAGAGGAGCCCTGTCCCCTCCAGTTAAAGATTCTTCACCTGAACCACCGGCCATGGCAGGCACCAAAGCTACCTCGTCTCCGTCTTTAAGGGCGGTTTCAATGCCCTGTAAAGTATGTATCTTCACCCCGTTGACGTAAATGTTAAGGTGATGGACAAGCTTGCCATTGTCATAAACCCGATCCCTTAAAGCGGGATACTGCTCCGTTAGCGCTTCCAGCATTTGCTCCACGCTGACGGCTTTAACCTCCAACCTTGATTTGCCGTCTAGCAACTCCCGAAAAGGAGTTGGCATATAGATTCCTACTTTCGGTACCACGATCCAGCCTCCTTCCTGCTTTACCAGTGTTTTTTCTCGCCGGCACCATTGATATAATCTCTTTATTTTTGTATGTTTTCTTTAAACAAGGGTCCGCTTAAGACTTTTTTAAGTAAATGCGGTAAAGCCCGGGAGAAGACTCTTCTATGCCTAAAACTTCCGCCAGTTTTTTTTCTTTAACCGCATCAGGTACGGTATGGGTGGAGATGGTGTGATCGGTTACCTCCACCAGTATTTCTCCCGGTTCCATCCTTATAAGCTCCTTCTGGACCGCGATAACCGGGTAGGGACAAACCTCCCCGGTTACATCAAGCTCCCTATCCGGAGTAATTTCACTCAAGTTTACTTCAGCTTCAACTTCTTTGGCCTCACCAAACCCGGACAGTACTTTCCGAGCCAGATTAAATTCCGGATTTGATTTCCTAAGATCAGTCATAATGCTCCCTCCTTTTCTTTATAATCATAAACAAAAACTTTGATTTGTTTTCATCCAGCGATGATATATAAACACTTTTCTATAACACATGAGTCTTACTTACCAAACCGGCTTAAAATTAGCTGCTGGCCTGCTTGTCAGCCTGTTTCAGATCCGCTTCCTGCTCCAGGCGTTTCATCTGTCTCTGCAAGTTCCTTTGGGCCACAACATAGCCGAGGTAAACCCCTAGCGCGATACCGGTCGAAGCCAGAAGTGAATGAACAGATAAGGCGGGCAACCCGCTGATGATATTTCCGATATTGCAGCCGGGGGCCATCCGGGAACCGATACCCATGACTGCACCGCCCAAAACTGCATTGGGAACTCTGTTCAGGCGAGGTTTGCGGTAGCGCCAAGTGCCGCTTAAAAGCGAAGCGATCCCGGCGCCGATGATAATAAATATGATCAGCCACTCGCTCGGACCCAAAACCGCGCCCGGGTAAGCGGCAAACATGTCACCCATGTAAGGATTATCGAGCACGGCAGCTTCTTCGGCCACCTGGCTCCAGGCCACTCCGGCAATACGGGTTCCGGGACCGGTGATTCCCCAAATGCTCCACAGGAAAAACTGCAGGGTTACCGTAAGGCCAACCAGGATCCCAACAAACCTAGCATCCCAGCTTTTCCAGCGCAGAGGATTTGCTGATGATTCTTTTCTGCCTCCTTGACCCAGAGCGCTATCCCCGGAAGCCTCGCTTTTTCCGGTCTTTTTTACGATCAACCGGAACAGCAAATAGATCAGAAGCAATAAAGCAAAAGCTGCTACCGCCGCCGGGGGTATGTATTCATAAAGGGTAACCGGTCCGCTTATCGCCAGCGGCTCGAAGTAATAAGGAACAAAAAATGGTTCATGAAGAACAGCGTAAATGAGGTAGCCGACTTTCATGCCCAAGAATACCAACCAAAAGTAAGCATATCCCATCCCGCAGCGGTAGAGGGTCCCGCTGGCGCAGGCTCCTGCAACGTACATGCCAGCACCAAATACTATCCCTCCGATTATGGCAGAACCTCCTACCGGCGGCAGCCAAAGCCTGTCAAGCGGGGCCAGGTCCACCGCTAAGATCAGCGACCAGCCGAAAAGAATAACCAGCACTGCAAAAATGATGCCCTGCAAAACCCTGTTATGTTTAAAAGCAAACCAGTCTCTAAAAGCAGAAACAAAACAGAAATCGCCTTTTTGCAGCAGCACTCCATAGATTAATCCCAATCCGATCCCTATAAACAAAAGGCTTTCTGTCCCCACCAACTCCCGCACCTCCACCTCCATAATAACATTAATCCTATAGAGTTTATAAATTATAACTACAAAAAGATAACCCGTCAAGGGTTATATAGTAAAAAAATGCTATGAACATTTTTTAATTGTATTGTCGGGGGCTTATTGCTGTTCAATATGATGGGAACCACGCAAATTTATCGGAATGCCTATTCTAGCACAGAGGTAGCACAGGGGGACGCTTCTTTTGTGTTAATTACCGTTTATCTTTCTCTTTTAGCTAAACATGTTTTCAGCAGTAATTGAGAATGCTTTAGATTCATGGATTAATATATTCATGAAGAACCAATGGTCGGTGCCTGAAATATGATGATGGAAGAAGATTGAATGACATGGAGGCGGCAGAAATAATTAAGAGTGCTGCTGATGTAAAAAACCCCGGAAATATCCAGGCTTACAATAAGCAGAAAAGCAATAATGTAATTAAACGGCTAAAGGAAAAAGTTTTATCAATCAGACAAATTGAAAGATTAACCGCAATAAGCTTAGGGGCTATCAGGGGCGTATAATTGCAGCACAGAAGAACCGTTTTCCTGTGTTAGTCCCCCGTGTTAATGTGTTTTTTCCGTGATTAACCTCTTTAACAAGGGTAGGGGATTTACTATTTATTATATTATTGTTGTTATATTACATATCGATCTAACCGATCAAAAAGATCCAATTTATCGACAGGATTATCGGCTTTGCGCATTAAAACGCCCTACATCGCTTAACCCGGTGTTTTAAAGGCTTACTACCGCTTCCAAAGATCGTTTACGGAACGCATTCTTTTCCACTTCTCGCAAGCAACATAAAAAAGAGGGCACTATTGCCCTCCTGATATACTTCTTTCGGTTGTATGGTTCGGTGTTAACCTTTAAAACAGGCTGTACCAATCTATACCTACACTGGATCCTGCCGGTAGATTAATCATCGAAAAACTCTCTTCGATATCTGCCATTCCCACTACTGTCATATCTTCACTCAGGTAACCATGTGATTCAGGGCTGCTGGTATCGATATAACGCTTGGTTACTCCGGATGAAGTATAAGCATGCTGATCAATGTTAAAGTAGTTCCCAACATATGCATCGTCATCCTGTGTACTCGGATCCCCGTAAGCAGCTTCAAAGTTCATGCCAATCGATCCAGTATGACTAGGGTCGCCTTCAACGCTGACTGCCCAAAGCTGATCGGTCAAAGTCTGTGAACCAGCAGTAAAAGCAGTTGAGAAGAGAACAAGCGCAAGAACAGCAATCATCAAAGGTGCAGTCCTAGCTAGTTTTTTCATCTCTGTCTTGTCTCCTTAGAATTTGTTGTTATTTTATTCTTATAATGCCATTATATTACTTAACTCGTTTACATTGTATCATTCATTATGCATTATGTCAACTCGAACATTTCAGGGTATGGTATCTTATTCTATTAGATAAAATTAGATTATAGCTTGCCCGTATTAACCATAAAAATGAGTTCTAAGAGCGCTGGTTTCTATATTTTACATTCCTAATCGTATAAAACTTCTGCCATAGATACGAAATTTATTCAGGCTTAAAGGTACGGGGTATTAGACTTCTCATCAAAATCAAAAACTCTATAGCTACCTGGGGAGTTTCGAGGTCAGGATTAATTTTAGTTGTAACCACCACTAACAATAATTAGCAATTCACCTAAAACCCTTTACTACTAGCCCTATCAGTAAAGTCTATATCTGCCTGTAATATTTCCTTCAGCTCATAACCGCATTCTTCAGAAATTATTAAAAATCATATCATTACTGGCATTTTTAGTACCGGAATTTTGCGGTTATTATAGTCCATTGACAAAACACAAATCATAATATGGAATTCTATTCTTATAAGGCCAATCAAAAGTTTGAAGAGCGATCATTAGATCCAAATTATCGCTGTAAAATCTATAAGGCATAATTTCAGCTCCTTGATCAGACAACAGCCTCAAATAATAACCTGCTTTGGGAAGTATATTACATATAGAAAATAATTTTCGGTACTGCTCACTTGATCTTCTTCCCCTTTCCTTTCTTGATTAGATGTTGTTATAAAAAGTATCTAGATATCTCGATCAGGACAATCATAATAATTAAAATCGTGATACCATTCATTTGATATCTTCTCCTTTCCTTTTTATGTTAAACGTTACCTCCTCTTATATCGCCTTGTCAGCAGTCTTTTTCGGTAAGGATAAGATCAGCTCCCAGACAAGAGCTAATCGCTAACCGCCGTTGCGAGGCATTAAGGTAATTTCTTTTGCGAATAAACTCAATTTTCTACTCTTTTATTGCATGATAGATGGATAAGTGCTTAGATGCCTATCAGCACAATGCTCAACCTGACCTCGCGATCCGATCATTGGCAGGAAAGATATTTACAAATTGCTCCCTGTTCTGTGCTAAA
>Ga0207421_10004011_pt1 | contig 17245 bp, 12 predicted proteins | sample SodLakKL_010_SED_4_FD_187542 | JGI IMG/M metagenome (GOLD analysis project Ga0207421, IMG submission 187542) | Alkaline sediment microbial communities from Lake Tanatar, Kulunda Steppe, Russia - 8KL_010_SED (SPAdes) (version 2) | ecosystem: Environmental > Aquatic > Non-marine Saline and... | reverse complement strand
CTGCTGTCGCTGCTGGCCGTCGGCACTGTTCATGCGGGTGCCGTCGAGGTGCGCGAGTTCGACGACCCCGTCATGGAGCAGCGCTACCGCAGCCTGACCGCTTCGATGCGCTGCCCCACCTGCGAGAACCAGGCGATAAACGATTCCGATGCGCCGGTCTCGGGTGACATGCGAGACCGCATTTACCTGCTGCTCCAGGAAGGTGTCTCCGACATCGAGATCCGTGATCACATGGTGCAGCGATTCGGCGATTACGTGCTCTACAACCCGCGGCTGGAGGGGCGCACCTTCCTGCTTTGGGGGCTGCCTGCCGGCCTGGTAGTGCTCGCCGCCATTCTGGTGGTGCTGATCGTGAGGTCCCGCCGGAATGCCTCCGCCGCGGCACTCTCCGCCGAAGAGCGCAGCCGCCTGCAAGCCCTGATCAACCGCGAGAGAACCGAATGACCCTGTTATGGATTGCCTTCGCCGTCCTGCTGCTGCCGGCACTCTGGCTGCTCTTTGCTCCGCTGCGGAGGGCGCGTGCCGTGCATGATGCTCAGCGCGACCATGAGGCCAACGACCTTACCGCCGAGCAGAACGTCGCCATCTTCCAGCGCCGCCTGGCATCCCTGGAGGCCGCCCTGGCACGTGGCGATGTCGATCAGGCCCGCTTCGAGGAGAGTCGTCTGGAACTCGAGCGAGGCCTGCTCGAAGATACCGCGAGCATCAAGCGCGCGCCCCTGAAGTCGTCCGCGTCCGGACGTCTGGCGGTGCCGCTGGTGATGGTGCTGGTGGTGGTGGCCAGCGTGGTGTGGTATCAGCGCGAGGGGGCCGAGGGCGACCTCACCCTGCTGGCGCTGCAGCAGGAGGTACAGAACCATCCGGAAGGCTCCATCGAGATGCTGATCGAGCGTCTGGAGGAGCAGGCCGTGCGTCAGCCCGGCAATCCCAACGTCTGGTCCACGCTGTTCCCGCTCTACCGCGACATTGGTCAGGGGCGCGAGGCGATCCACGCCCTCGAGCGACTGATCGAGATTGAAGGCCGGCATCCCTCGCTGGTCGGCCAACTGGCCCAGATCGAGTTCTTCGTGGCCGACCGCCAGCTGACCTCGCGGGTTCAGGCGCTGGTCGACGAGACCCTGGAAATGGACTCCAGCCAGCCCACGGTGCTCGGCGTGCTGGGCATCGAGGCCTTCGATCGCAGCGCCTACGAGATGGCTATCGATTACTGGCGCCGCGCCATCGCCGGCATGAGCGATCCGAGCTCCGGTGAAGCGCTGCGCGAAGGCATCCTCATCGCCCAGGAACGCCTGGGGATGACCCCGGACGACGAGCCGGTGATGGGCGATGTCCAGGGGGCCGGCATTCGCGTGCGGGTGAGCCTGGATGAGTCCCTCGAGGGACGCCTTGGCGAGCAGGCCACCGTGTTCGTGGTGGCCCGCGACCTGGAGGGTGAACTGCCGCCCCTGGCAGTGACCCGCTTTGGCGTCGGTGAACTGCCCGTGGAGGTGGTGCTCGATGAACGCAATGCCATGTCGCCGGAGGCGAGTCTGGCCCAGGTGCGCGAGGTGCGCCTGATGGTGCGGGTCTCGGCCAGCGGCGATGCCACCCCCCAGGCCGGTGACCTGTTCGGTGACCGGGAAGGGGTGCCGGTGGGCGCCACTGACGAAGAGCCTGTCGAGGTGGTGATCGATCGTGTCTTCGAATAGCACCGGCGGGTAGGCGCCGATGCGTCTCAAGTCGATACGCCTGGTAGGCTTCAAGTCCTTCGTCGACCCGGTCACCGTGCCCTTCGATGGCAACATGACCGCCATCGTCGGCCCCAACGGCTGCGGCAAGTCCAACATCATCGACGCGGTGCGCTGGGTCATGGGCGAGTCGTCGGCCAAGACCCTGCGCGGCGAGTCGATGACCGACGTCATCTTCAACGGCTCCACCGGTCGCAAGCCGGTGGGGCAGGCCGCCATCGAGCTGCTGTTCGACAACCGCGACGGCACCATGGGTGGCGTCTACGCCCAGTACGCCGAGATCGCCGTCAAGCGGGTGGTCACCCGCGACGCCCAATCCTCCTACTTCTTTAACGGTCAGAAGTGTCGCCGCCGCGACATCGGCGACCTATTCCTCGGCACCGGCCTCGGTCCGCGCTCCTACGCCATCATCGGCCAGGGCATGATCTCGCGGCTGATCGAGGCGCGCCCCGAGGAACTGCGCGCCACCCTGGAGGAAGCCGCCGGTATCTCCAAGTACAAGGAGCGCCGCCGCGAGACCGAGAGCCGCATGCGGCGAACCCGGGAAAACCTTGACCGCCTGGAGGATATCCGCGAGGAACTCGACAAACAGCTCGAGCGCCTCAGGCGCCAGGCCGAGGCGGCGCGCCGTTACCAGGCCCTCAAGAGCGAGGAGCACCGGCTCAAGGGTGAGTTGGCGCTGCTGCGTGCCCGTGCCCTGCGCGCCAGGCAAGGCGAAGAGGAGAGCCGCGTCGGCGAGCTCGAGACCGCCGTGGAGCGGGAGGTGCTGGGTTTGCGGCAGTGCGAGACCCGCCTCGAGGAGGCCCGGGCCGACCACGACCGGCTGGCCTCCGAGCTCGACGTCGAGCAGTCACGCTTCTTCGAGACCACCACCGCCATTGCCCGCCTGGAGCAGGATCTCGAACATGCCCGCGCTCGCGATGCCCAGTTGGCCCGCGACCTCGAGGCCGCTCACCGCGATCTGCAGGAGCTCTCTCGCCTGGGCGAAGACGACGGTGAGCGTTTGGCGCGCCTGGACGAGCGCCTTGAGACCCTCTCGCCCGAGCGCGATGAACTGGCCGAGCAGTTGGAGGAACTGGAGGCGGCGCTCGAGGAAGCCGAGCCCGAGGTGGAGGAGGCCGATGCCGCCTGGGAGGCCTTCAGTGAGCAGTGGCGCGAGGCGAGTCGCGAGGCCGAGCGCGGCCAGGATCGCCTGCGCGAGCAGGAGTCACGTCTGGAGCGCCTCGGCGCCGACGAGCAGCGCCGTCGCCAGCAGCAGGCGGAGCTGCCCGACATCGCGGCGCTGGCCGAGCAGCGTGCCGAGTTCGCCGAGCAGCTGGCCGAGCTGGAGCTCAGGCGCGAGGCCCTGGAGGCGCGCCGCGAGGGGCTACAGCAGGCCCGCGATGCGTCGCGGGAGGCGGCCCGCGAGAGCGAGGCCGCCCGCGAGGCCGAGCGTCAGCGGCGCAGTGAACTGCAGGGGGAGCTCGCCTCCCTGGAGGCGCTGATCCAGGCCGGGCTGGCCGATCACGACGAGGCGCTGGATGCCCACGTGGCCGGGCTGGGCCTCGCCGGGGCCCCGCGCCTCGGCGAGTGCCTCTCGGTCGATGCCGGCTGGGAGTCCGCGGTGTCCTGGGTGCTGGCGCCCTGGCTGCGTGCCAGGCTGGTCTCCCTGGACCCTGCCGCCCTGGCGGTGCCTCCGGCGGAGCTGGGACTGGTGGAGACGTGCGAGATCGAGGCGCCCGCCGGCACCCTGGCGAGCCGCGTCCGGGGAGCGGGAGCCGCGGCCCGCTGGCTGGCGGGCATCCGCTGCGTCGCGAGTCGCGAGGCCGCCTGGGCCGAGCGCGACACCCTCGCCCCCGGCGAGAGCCTGATCACGCCGGATGGCCTCTGGCTGGGGGCTGGCTGGATGCGCCATCGCGGCCTGGGCGATGGCCCCGATGCCCTGCTGGTCAGTCGCCGCCGCCAGGCCGAGGCCGAGGCCGCCTGCGCGGAAGTGGAGTCGCGACTGGCCGAGCAGGAGCAGCGGCTGGCCGAGCAGCTGGAACGTGCCGAACAGGCCGAGCGGGAGCTGGAGGCGTGCCGCCTCGAGGAGCGCGACCTGGACCAGCGCCGCCAGCAGCTGGCGGTTCAGCAGAGCGGGCTGGCCAGCCGCCTGGAGCACCTTGAGGAGCGGGCCGCCGAGCTGGCCGAGGAGCTGGCCGGTCTCGGCGAGGCGCGAGAAGAGGCCCGGCTGGGGATCGAAGAGGCCCGCGACCTCTGGCAGCAGGCCATGGCGAGGCTGGAGGAGGACGCCGATCGCCGTGAACGCCTCGAGCGCAAGCGCCAGGGCGCCCGCGAGCGGCTCGCCTCCCTGCGTGCCCGCCAGCGTCCCCAGGCCGAGCAGCTGCAGCGACTGGCGCTGGAGCAGGAGCGCCTGGCCGCCGAACGCACCGGCCTGGCGGAGCAGCAGGGCCGCGCCGGCGAGTCCCGTGAGCGTCTCCAGGGACGGCTAGAGGAGCTCGAGGAGGAGCGTGAGCTGCTGCGTGAGCCCGAGGAAGAGCGCCGCGAGCGCCTCGACGAGCTGCTCGACCGTCGTGAGCGGGAGGAGCGCGCTCTCAACGCGGTGCGCGCCCGTTCCGCCGAACTGGTGGAGCGGCTGCGTGAGGACGAGCAGTCGCGCCAGGGTCACGAGCGCAGCCTCGAGGGCATCCGCGAACGCCTCCAGGAGGCGCGGATGCAGGTTCAGGCGCTGCACCTCAAGGCCGAGACCCAGGATGAGCAGCTTCGCGAGCTGGGGCTCGAGGAGCGCCTGCTGGCCGAGCGGCTCGACCCCAACGCCACCGAGTCCGCCTGGCAGACCCGCCAGGAAGAGCTCGGCGAGCGCATCCGCCGGCTCGGGGCCATCAACCTGGCGGCCATAGAGGAGTACGACCAGCAGGCGGAGCGCCGCGACTATCTGCAGGCCCAGCACGCCGAGCTCAGCGAGGCTCTGGAGACCCTGGATCGGGCAATCCGCCGGATCGACCAGGAAACCCGCACCCGCTTTCGCGACACCTTCGAGCGGGTCAATGCCGGCCTGCAGTCACTTTTTCCGCGCGTCTTCGGCGGTGGAACCGCATGGTTGACCCTGACCGGCGAGGATTTGCTGGAGACCGGGGTGGCTATCATGGCCCGGCCACCAGGCAAGAAGAACAGCACCATTCACCTGCTCTCCGGCGGCGAAAAGGCGCTGACGGCTCTGTCGCTGGTGTTCGCCATCTTCCAGCTCAACCCGGCACCCTTCTGTATGCTGGACGAAGTGGATGCGCCGCTGGATGACGCCAATGTGGCCCGCTATGCGAAGCTGGTGAAAGAGATGTCGGAAAGCGTTCAGTTTATCTATATCACCCACAACAAGATCGCCATGGAGTCCGGCGATCGACTGATGGGGGTTACCATGCAGGAGCCGGGGGTATCACGCCTGGTTTCCGTGGATGTCGAGGAGGCTGCGGCCCTGGCGGAAGCCTGACGGGCTTGATGCCGAGAGATAAAAGGGGTAACAAGGAGAGTGATAATGCTGCATTGCATGGATGCGAGGGGATCATCGAAGGGCGATTGCGCGGGGTGTCATCGACTCGGGGCAAGAAATCCCCGAGGGTTGACAAACAAAAAAAGTGGCCCCTTTTTTGGCAATCGCGCTATGCTGTTGACGGACAACCATCAGGCATGGCGCCTAAGCGAAAGGCTGACGACCCATGGAACTTAGAGAGTGGCTGATCATCCTGGGGTTGGCGCTGGTGACCCTCATCGTGGTGGATGGGGTGCGTCGCCTTCAGCGCCAGCGGCATGTTCCCCGCCTCGATGAGGTGAAGGAGGACGTCCGCGGCACCGACCCCGACGAGCTGGCCCGCGAGGCCGAGATCAACTGGGAACTGCCCAACGGAGGGGCGCGAGTCGTCAGGCCCGCGGATTTCAGCCGTGTGCAACCCAAACCGAAGCTGGAGCGCCAGGAACACCCTGGTCCTTCCCGGGTGCTGGCCGGATTCCGCCGGCAGACCGAGAGGACTCGCGCCGACGGTGTCGAGTCTGCTGACAGTGCGAAAGGCACCGTAGGCAGCGCATCCGCCGAGGCACGTGCCGCGAAGCGTGAGCCCGTTCATGATCCCGTCAATACCGCTGCCCGCGAGCCCCTGCAGGAGCATGGTGTATCCGCTCCTGGCCACCCCAGCAAGCCGGCTCCTGCCCGAGGCGCGGCTTCAGCGGAGACCTCCTCGTCCGAGTCTGCCGCTGCGAGGCCGGCCGAGCCCGTGGAGGCCAATGCCGAGCGTTCCGAGCCGGCCCGGACCGGCGCCCCTCAGACCGACTCCGTTGAGCAGGCTCATGAGCGCCGCGAGCCCAGCCTCTCTGCGCTGGACGATGATTCTGCCCGGAGGACAGCCGCCGACGAGCCGTTGGTTGCCAGCGACGCGCCTTTGGTAGCGGACCCCGAAGACCATGACAGCCGTCCCCATGATGACGAGCATTATCGTCTGGTGGACCTGGAAGGCATGGGCGATTCCTTCAAGAACGGTTCCAAGCGCGTTGGTGCCTCCGTCCAGCGTTTCGGCGCCTCCCTGCAGAAGACGCTGTCCGAGCGCCGAGAGCAAAGGCGTCTCGAGAAGGCCCGCCGCGATAAAGCGAAGGCCGAGAAGGCAGCCCTGGACGCCGAGCGTCAGCGCCTGGCGCGCGAACAGGCCCAGGCGGAACAGGTGGCTCGGGAAGCCGAACGCCGTCGCCAGCAGGCCCAGGCCGTTGCCGAGGCCGACGACAACGACCCGCTGTTCGCTGCGCCACGCGCTCGAAAACGCGATCTCTCCCCCGAGTCCGCAGAGGTCGAATCCGATGTGTCGTATCCGGATGACGCTTACGGCGCTGAGTCCGAGTTGGACCACGAGTTCGAGCCAGCACTGAATACCGACAAGGTGCGCGTACACCCGGTGCTGGAGAAGGCTCTGCGTCTCGACGTCAGCGCCGAACACGCCCGTGAGACGCTGAGTGCGGCCAGCGAGCTCATCGTGATCAGCGTGATGTCACGCGATGACGAGGGCTTTTCCGGCGCGGCGCTGCTCGATCTGATGATGGCCTGTGGCCTTCGCTATGATCGCGATATGAAGGTGTTCCACCGCTTCGAAACCGAAGACACGGAGAGCCGTCTGCAGTTCTCCATGGTCAACGTGGTCAAGCCCGGCAGCTTCCCCATCGCCGCCATGGACGAGTTCCGCACGCCCGGCATCACCCTGCTGATGCCGCTGCCCGGCGCCGACGACTCCTCCGCGGCCTTCGAGGCCATGGTGGAGACCGCCATGGTGATCGTGCGCCACCTGGGCGGTGAACTGAAGGACGAGAATCACAGCGTGATGACCGCCCAGACCGTCGAGTTCGCCCGGCAGCGCGTGCAGGAGTTCGTGCGCCGCCATCGCCTGCACCGCTATCAGGTGAACTAGCGACAGGCGCCAGGCAGCAAGTCGACACCCCCCGGCATCCCACCGGGGGGTGTCGCTTTGGTAAGCTGGCTGCCTTGCGTGCTTTCGGCCTTGAGCGATCCGACGCCAGGCCCCGTCAACGATCGAGACACCGCACTCCATGACCAACGCTGATCAGCCGCTCCTCGACGAGGTGACGCGCCTGCGCGCCGAGCTCGACGATGCCAACCATCGCTACTATGTGCTTGATGACCCGAGCCTCACCGACGCCGACTATGACCGTCGCCTTCGCCGTCTTCAGGAGATCGAGTCCGCTCACCCGGATCTGGTGACGCCGGACTCGCCCACCCAGCGGATCGGGGCGCCGCCAGACGCGGGGTTCCCCGAGGTCGAGCACGCCGTGCCGATGCTGTCGCTGGACAACGCCTTCAGCGAAGAGGAGTTGGCCGCCTTCGTGACCCGGGTGGCCGAGCGACTCGAAGTGGCGGGCGACGAACTCGCCTTCTGCTGCGAGCCCAAGCTCGACGGCGCTGCGGTGTCGCTGGTCTACGAAGCGGGCGTGCTGATCAGCGGCGCCACCCGCGGCGATGGCCGGACCGGAGAGGGCATCACCTCCAACCTGCGCACCCTGCGCTCGGTGCCGTTGCGCCTGCGCGGTGAATCGCCCCCCGCACTGCTCGAGGTGCGCGGCGAGGTGACCATCGACCACGCCAGCTTCGAGGCGATGAACGAGCGAGCCCGTGCCGGGGAGGCCAAGGTCTTCGCCAATCCGCGCAATGCCGCAGCCGGCAGCCTGCGTCAGCTCGACCCCAGGGTCACCGCCACCCGGCCCCTGTCGTTCAGCGCCTATCAGGTGGCGCGCATCGAGCCGCCCTCGGGTGACGCTACCCACAGCGCCCTGATGGCGCGTCTCGGCGACTTCGGCTTTCGCACCAGCAGGGAGCTCGCGGTGGTCAAGGGAGCGACCGGCGTGGTCGACTACTGCCGGAGCCTGGGGGAAAAGCGCGATGGACTGGGTCACGACATCGACGGCGCGGTGATCAAGGTCAACGACCTGCGCCTGCAGCGCGAGCTGGGTTTCGTGGCTCGGGCGCCGCGCTGGGCCATCGCCTTCAAGTTTCCCGCCCAGGAGCAGTCCACGCGGCTCAATGACGTGGAGTTCCAGGTGGGGCGCACCGGTGCCATCACCCCGGTGGCTCGCCTCGAGCCCGTCTCGGTGGCCGGGGTCACCGTCTCCAATGCCACCCTGCACAATGCCGACGAGATTCGTCGGCTCGGCGTCATGATCGGTGACACCGTGGTCATCCGTCGCGCGGGCGATGTGATTCCCCAGGTGGTGCGGGTGATGGAGGAGCGGCGCCCGTCAGACGCCAGGGAGATCCTCTTTCCCGAGCGATGCCCGGTGTGTGACGCCGAGATAGAGCGCCTGGAGGGCGAGGTGGTGGCGCGCTGCTCCGGCGGGCTCTACTGCCCCGCCCAGCGCAAGGAGGCGCTCAAGCACTTTGCCTCCCGCCGCGCGCTGGATATCGATGGCCTCGGTGAGAAGCTGATCGAGGCGCTGGTCGAGCGCGACTGGGTCACCACGCCGGCGGATCTGTTCCGTCTGGAAGCGGAGCGGCTGGCCGAGCTGCCGCGCATGGGGAAGAAGTCCTCCGAGAACCTGGTGGCGGCGCTGTCGAAGGCCAGGGCCACGACCCTGGCACGCTTTATCTATGCCCTCGGGATTCGCGAGGTGGGCGAGGCCACGGCGGCCAACCTGGCGCGACACTTCGGTACCCTGGAGGCGTTGATGAGCGCCGAGCTGGCCGATCTCGAGGCGGTGGAGGAGGTGGGTCCCATCGTTGCCGCCCATGTGCACACCTTCTTTCGTCAGCCCCACAACCGCGAGACCATCGCCGAGCTGATCGCCTGCGGCCTTGACTGGGAGGAGGAAGCCGTCGTCGAGCGGCCACAGCCTCTGGTCGGGCAGACCTGGGTGCTCACCGGCACCCTGGAGGGCATGACCCGTGACCAGGGCAAGGCGCGTCTTCAGGCGCTGGGCGCCAAGGTCGCAGGCAGCGTGTCGAAGAAGACCGCCGGCCTGGTCGCCGGGGAGGCCGCCGGCAGCAAGCTGGAGAAGGCCATGCAGCTTGGCGTGCCGGTGCTCGACGAGGCGGCCTTCCTCGAACGATTGGCCGCCTGGGAGGCCGGGGAGAGTGACCTGGAAGAGGATGCTATCAACGCGAGTGATGGGGAGCAGGGTGATGAGGAGCAGAGTGATATGAAGAGGCGTGACGACGAGGAGGGCGCAACATGAGCGGACGTTTCCTGGAGGTCCCCTACCGAATGCTGCCGGGCGAGACCCTGGATGCCCTGCTGGAGGCCTTTGTCACCCGCGAGGGCTATGACACCACCGATACCGGCGAGGGCATGGGTGGCTGGGTCGTCGAGGTCAAGCGCCAGCTCGAGCGCAGCGAGCTGATCATCGCCCACGACCTGCAGACCGAGACCACCGAGGTGATGACCCTGGCCCAGTGGCGCGCCTTCGGCCGCGACCTGGCCGACGACGAAGAGGGCTAGGGTGTAACTCCCCCCTACGAGCTGTTTCCGGCGCCTGCGGCGGCTGATCCATGCTTCCCTTGCACGAGGTCGCGGATCAGCCGTCGACCCGGATGGAGATGGTCCACCAGCGGCTGCTCCAGGGGCAGCGGTTCGTCGCAGATGCGCGAAGCCAGCAGCTCCGCGCAGAGCGGTGCACTGGACAGACCCCGGGAGCCGTGGGCGGCGCTGATCCAGAGCCCGTCATGGTGGCGGCCGGGGATGTCGGGAATCCGCGTTGCGTCCCTGGCCAGTTCGGCGTAATCCTCCTGCCACGCCTCGGCGTCGGGCACCGGGCCGGCGTAGGGTGATTTGTCCGGGCTCGCCGCCCGCACCCCGGCGCGCCCCTCGAGGCCGCTCGGCGTAAGGTCGGCGCCCCCGTCGCGCAGGACGGCCACATAGGCGGGCAGGGTGCGCTCGAGCTCGGCCAGGTTGGCAAGGTGGTCACTCTCGCGAACCCCGCTGTCGGCGTCGTTGGGCAAGAAGGTGGCCCCGAAGGTGAGCCAGCCGTCCAGCGGCGGCGGCACATAGCCGCCGGCACATACCACCCGACCCAGACCCGGAGCGTCCGGCGCAAGGCGCACTCGGCTCACCTGGCCGCGCACCGGCTGGAGGGGCAGGGTGCGGGTCTGCGGGAAGCCGTTGGCCAGCGTCGCCGTGGCGATCACCACCTGATCGACGTCGAGCGTCGTGCCGTCGCCGAGCAGCAGGCGCCAGCCGTCGCACTCGGCCGTCAGGCGGATCACCTCTGCCTGACGAAAGGCAATGCCGGGCGTCTCGGCCAGCCGCTGGCAGAGGGCTCTCGGACGCACCCAGCCGGCCTGGGGGTAGTCCAGGGCCGGTGCCTCCGTGTCGACTCCGGCGCGTTCGGTGGCCTGTTCGACGCTCGCCCCCTCCACGACGCCTGACGGTAGCGGGTGCCGTTCCAGGAAGCGCGCCTGGCGCGCCTGCTCCTTCTCATTGAGCGCCAGCTGCAGCACGCCGCAGGGCGACCACAGCGTCTGCCCGGGGTCGAGGCGCGAAAGCCAGCGCCGGCTGTGCAGCAAGCCGGCCAGATAGACCCGGCTCTGGTGGTTGGTCTCGGCGGCAAGCTTCACATAGAGCGCTCCCTGGGCGTTGCCGGACGCTCCGGCACCGGGGCACTCTCGGTCGAACAGTGTCACCACCACGCCGCGCTCGGCCAGGGCGGCGGCCACGCTGGTGCCGGCGATGCCGGCGCCGATCACCGCCACCCGATGCGATGGCCGTGCCGGGGGCGGGGTAAACCAGGGCGTGCCATCACGTCGCGCATCCTCGGTCGGTGCGGCGACCTCCCCGGCCAGCATCTCGCGCTTGCGGCCAAAGCCCGGCACCTTGCGCCAGGCGAAGCCCGCCGCCTTGAGTCCGCGCTTGACCACCCCGGCACAGGTGAAGGTGGCGAAGGTGGCGCCGGGGCGCGAACGTGCGGCCATGGCCTCGAACAGCTCGGGCTGCCACATCTCCGGGTTCTTCGACGGGGCGAAACCGTCCAGGAACCACGCATCGACCCGTCCATCGAGTAGCGCCAGACGTTCGGCCGCATCGCCGAAGTGCAGGTCCAGGGTGACTCCCCGGTCGAGGCGCAGACGATGCACTCCCGCTACCGGTTCGGGCCACTGGGCCACGAGCGCCTCGGCGTGGCGGGCCAGGTCGGGCCAGATGGCCAGCGCCCGGGCCAGATCCTCGCGGTCGAGCGGAAACTTCTCGGTGGAGACCAGGTGCAGCCGCGCCCCTGCCGCGGCATGGGCGTTGAAGCAGGCCCAGGCGCACAGCATATTGAGTCCGGTGCCGAAACCGGTCTCGCCGATCACGAACGGGCGCCTCTCCCGCCAGCTGGCGAAGCGTTCCGGCAGCCGGTTACCGCCGAGGAAGACATGCTCGGTCTCGGCACGGCCATCATGGCGCGAGAAGTAGACGTCATCGAAGTCGGCGGAGCGGGGCGCCTCCTCGCCGGTATCGTCACGCTGCCAGTCGAGGCGGGGGGACTCCAGGGCGGCGAGGGGGGGCATGCCATCGGGGGGGGCGGTCACGGGGGCTCCATCGGTGGGGGGCTGGGCAAGGGGAGGGTGCTGATCACTCTCTGATCAACGGCGACGCGACGGCCCCCCATGCCGGCTGGCGGAAAGCGTCCGCCGCGTTTCAACAGCGTTATCCACAGTCTCTGTGCAAAACCCGTCTGTGGACAAGATGCCGTGGATCGACAGGGTCAGGGCATGACCTTCTTGAACGGCTTCACCGTCACCCTGGCGTAGACCCCGGCGATCATGTACGGGTCGGCGTCGGCCCAGGCCTGAGCCTCCTTGAGGTTCTCGAATTCGGCGACCACCAGGCTGCCGGTGAAGCCGGCCTCGCCCGGGTCCTCGCTGTCGATGGCCGGGTGGGGGCCAACCAGGATCAGGCGACCCTCATCGCGCAGGGTCTCCAGGCGCGCCAGGTGGTCCGGGCGTGCGGCCAGGCGGCGTTCCAGGCTGTTGTCGACGTCTTCGCTGATGATGGCGTAGAGCATGGCAGTGATGTCCTCGGGTTGGGCGGCTGGCGCCGCAGGATGCGCCCATGATTGACCGGCAACGGCCGGGCGCGCACCATGGAAAGCCCATTCTGACAAAGTCCCCAGCCGGCGTCATGCCAATGCCCCGACTTCCCGCCCGTTTCGAGGGCGACCCCGAACCGCTGTCAATCGATCTGCACATGCACTCCACTGCCTCGGATGGCGCCCTGTCGCCCGAGGCGCTGGTGATGCTGTGTCGGGAGCGGGGGCTTACCCATATGGCGCTGACCGACCACGATACCCTGGCCGGCGTGCCCGAAGCGACGGCGGCAGCCGGGCGGCAGGGCATCGTCCTGATGGCGGGCGCCGAGCTCTCCACCCAGTGGCGAGGCCACAACATCCACGTGGTGGGGCTGCTGCCGGAAGGTGCTCGCGGCCCCCTGGTGGAGGGGCTGGCGTCCCAGGCCCAGGCCCGGAACCGACGTGCGCTCAAGATCGCCGAGCGGCTGGAGAAGATCGGCCTGGCCGATGCCCTGGCAAGAGCCCGGGAGCAGGCCGGCAGCGAGCGCCCCCTGGGTCGTCCCGACTTCGCCCGGGCGCTGGTCGCCGCGGGGCTGGTGCCCGATGTCGGCATCGCCTTCAAGAAGCATCTGGGTGACGGCAAGGCCGGGGATGTGAAGTCCCTATGGCCGCTGATCGCCGAGGCGGTGTCCTGGATCGTCGCGGCGGGTGGGGTGGCGGTGCTGGCCCATCCGCTGCGCCACGGACTCACACGGCGCAAGCGCGGCCTGCTGCTGGATGATTTCCGCGAGGCGGGCGGCGAGGCCGCCGAACTGGTCAGCGGTTTCCAGAACGCCGATGCCACCCGCGATCTGGCTCGCCAGCTCCAGGAGCGGGGGCTCTACGCCTCGCTGGGCAGCGATTTCCACTTTCCCGGCGGCCACCTGGCACCGGGCAGCATGAGCCCGGTGCCGCGAACCGCCACGCCACCGGTCTGGACCCACCCCAGGCTTGCCGCTTGCTTCGACGCGCCGTAGACACTTCATGATTCGCATGGCCATTTCACAGGGAGCTTGACCATGAGCCAGTTCTTCCAGATTCACCCCGACAATCCACAGAAACGCCTGATCGACCAGTCGATACAGATCATCCGTTCGGGTGGAGTGGTGGCCTATCCCACCGACTCGGGCTATGCACTGGGCTGTCATCTCGGCGACAAGAAGGCCGTCGAGAAGATCAAGCGGCTGCGTGCGCTGGACGACAAGCACAACTTCACCCTGGTCTGCTCCGATCTCTCGGAGATCGGCACCTACGCCAAGGTGGACAACGCCGTGTTCCGGCTGCTCAAGGCCCATACGCCCGGCGCCTATACCTTCATCCTCAGTGCCACCACCGAGGTGCCGCGGCTGTTGCTGCACCCCAAGCGCCGCTCCATCGGAGTACGGGTGCCGGATCATGCCATCACCCATGCGCTGCTCGACGCCCTGGGCGAACCGCTGATGAGCGTGACACTGATCCCCGCGGGCGAGGAACTGCCGATGACCGATGCCGAGGAGATCCGTGACCGCTTCGGGTCTCAACTCGACCTGATCATCGACGGTGGCGCCTGCCATCTGGAGCCCACCAGCGTGGTGGACCTGCGCGATCTGCCGCCGACGATCCTCCGCGAAGGGCGCGGCGACGTCGAGCCGTTCCGGGAGTAGGTGCCCTCGCCGGCACGACGCCGCCGCCGGCTCAGCCCGGCGGCGACTCCTGTGTCCTGTCGTTCTTGTCGTCCGCGTCGTCCCCCTTGCCCTCCCGGGCTTGCCACCAGGCTTCCTGTTCCTCTTCGGAGAGGTGCGGGTCGGGTGTCTCCTCGTCGAGCCAGGTGCCGCACTTCAGGCAGTACTTCGCGACCCGGTCATGCTGGTCATGGCCGCAGCCGGGGCAGGCCTGATCGGAGTAGCGCTCCTGACGGACCGAACGGATCACCTCCGCCGAAAACACCCCGGTGGGCACCACGATGATCGAATAGCCGGTGAGCATCACCATGACCGAGAGCCCCTGGCCCAGCGGGGTGACCGGAACGATGTCGCCGTAGCCCACCGTGGTCAAGGTGACGATGGCCCAGTACACCGCCTGGGGGATGCTGGTGAAGCCGGCCTCGGCGGGCTCGATCAGGTAGATCAGCGAAGCGAAGATGGTCACCAGGAAGAGCACCGTGATCAGGAACAGGAAGATCGGATGCAGGGCGCGTCGCAGCGATTCCATCAGCAGCCGTCCTTCGCCGACGAACTGCATCAGCCGCAGGATGCGGAAGATCCGCAGCACCCTGAGCACTCTCACGATCAGCAGGGCCTGGGCGCCAGGGATGATCAGCGCCAGCCAGGTGGGCATGACGGCGATCACATCGACCACTCCGTAGAAGCTCTTCAGGTAGTCGAGGGGTCGTTCCAGGCAGTAGAGGCGCACCGCCAGCTCCAGGGTGAAGGCGATGGTGAAGCCCCACTCCAGCCAGAAGAAGAGGTCGCCCCAGCGGGCCGCATAGCCATCCACGCTATCGAGCATTACCACCAGCACGCTGGCCAGTATCATCACGATCAGTACGATATCGAAGCCCCTGGCCAGTGGGGTATTCGACTCGAAGATGATCTGGAAGGCACGGGTGCGCAGGCCCTCACCGCCGGGTTTGAATTCGCGATTCATGGCACGTTTCCTTGGGCCGGATCGAGGGGATGGGGTCAGGCGAGATCGCGGTCGGCGGGCAGCCGGTGGGCCAGACGCACCATGGTAAGGCCAAACGCCGGGGTCAGCCAGGTCGATCCGGACAGCGCTTCGGCCAGTTCCCGGGCCGCTTCGCGAAAGTCGCCGCCGTTCGCCTCGGCCAGCCGCTTCAGGGCGCTGCCGGCCTCGCAGCGCCAGGCCTCATCGTCGGTATCGGCCAGGGCATCCAGCGCCACGACGGCACGATGCAGCCAGGCGCTCGGCGTGCCCCCCTCGGGCAACTGCCAGGCGCCGCCGAGCAGGGCACCGCCCCGGGCGGCCTTGCTGGTGTCCGAGGGGCGCAGCGACACCGAGCCCGCCAGCGTCTCGGCCAGTGACCAGAGCGCCTCGGGCTCGCCGGCCTTGAGCTCGAGCTCAAGCTCGCGAATCGTCACTCGCCGGTCGTCGGCAACGATCTCTCCCTCATCCAGGGCCACCTCGATGCGTGCCCCGTCGTGATCGATCATGCGGGTCTCGCGGTGGAAGTCGGTGGTGAAACGAGGCGCCAGACGCTCCAGCACGTGCCGGCCGAGCGCTGCCGGCGGGAGCTCCGCCAGGCCCTCGAGGTCGAGTCCCGGCCCCGACACCTCCCACTCCCATTCGCCGCGGGTGGAGAGTCCACCGCCGCCTTCGCCCCGGGTCTTCAGCGTCTGCAGCACGCGGCCGTCGATCCGGCGCAGGCGCAACGCCATGCGGGCGGCTTCCAGGTCGCCCTGGGGGGTGTCGAAATAGGTATTGCCGAGCCGCTGCGCCACGCTGTCAAGGCCTGCCAGCTGTGGGTGGCGGCGAAGCATCGTCGGGCCATTCGGGCCCAGGGCGAGCTTCAGCTCTATCTCCTGACTCATCGGACTGCCACCTCGGTGTGGTTACGCTTGGATGATCTTTTCATGACGGAGGGGGGCAGGATAACTATACTGTCGCCGCCATTTCCCTAGCCGAGAAAATCCCATGGTTACGCCAAACCCGTTCTCGGCGATGTTCGGTCGCTCGCCATTCCAGCCGCTGCTGACCCATATCGTCAAGGCCAACGAATGTGCCGACCTCCTGCTGCCCTTCTTCGAGGCCACCCTGGCCGAAGATTGGGAAGAGGCAGCCAGGATTCGCGAGTCGATCACACGCCTCGAGCACGAAGCCGATGATCTCAAGACCGAGCTGCGTCTCAACCTGCCCAACACCCTCTTCCTCCCGGTCTCCCGCACCGACCTTCTCGACCTGATCAGCGTCCAGGACAAGATGGCCAACAAGGTGCGCGACATTACCGGCATCATGCTCGGCCGCAAGATGCGGATGCCCGACCCCCTGGCCGACCCCATGCGTGACTATATCCGCACGGCGGTGGCCTGCGTGGCCCAGTCACGGGAAGCCATGGAGGAGCTCGAGTCCCTGCTGGAGTCCGGCTTCGGGCGCAACGTTGCCGATGTGATGCATCGCCTCATTCGCCAGTTGGACATGCTCGAACACCAGGCCGATGGCCAGCAGGTGGACATCCGTCGCCGGCTCTTCGCACTGGAGAGCGAGCTGCCGCCGGTGGACGTGATCTTCCTCTACAAGATCATCGACTGGGTCGGCGAGCTCTCCGATCGGGCCGAGCGCGTGGGCAGCCGACTGCAGATCCTCACGGCACGCTGATTCGCCCTCGATGCGGCTTGGCGATCCCGAGCCCGCGACGCACGCCACTCCCGAAAGCCACATAGGACCCAAGCCCTATGGCGATCATCGCGCAGCACGGTGAAATCTTCATTATCCTGGCCTGTCTCTTCGGCTTCTTCATGGCCTGGGGCGTCGGTGCCAACGACGTGGCCAATGCCATGGGCACCTCGGTCGGCTCCAAGGCCATCACCATCAAGCAGGCGATCATCATCGCCGTGATCTTCGAGTTTCTCGGTGCCTGGCTCGCCGGTGGTGAGGTCACCTCCACCATACGCGGCGGCATCGTCGATCCGGCGCTGCTGCAGGCCGATCCTCAACTGCTGGTCTATGGCATGCTCTCGGCGCTGCTGGCGGCGGCGATCTGGCTGATGGTCGCCTCGGCCAAGGGCTGGCCGGTCTCCACCACTCACTCCATCGTCGGCGCCATCGTCGGCTTCGGCGCCGTGGGTCTGGGCATGGAGGCCGTCGCCTGGGGCCGGGTGGGCACCATCGCCTCGAGCTGGGTGATCTCGCCGCTGCTGGCCGGCACCATCGCCTTCGTGCTGTTCAAGTCGGTTCAGCACCTGATCTTCGAGGCCCACAACCCCTTCGCCGCGGCCAAGCGCTATGTGCCCATCTATATCTTCCTGGTGGGCTTCATCGTC
>Ga0207421_10004009_pt1 | contig 17249 bp, 16 predicted proteins | sample SodLakKL_010_SED_4_FD_187542 | JGI IMG/M metagenome (GOLD analysis project Ga0207421, IMG submission 187542) | Alkaline sediment microbial communities from Lake Tanatar, Kulunda Steppe, Russia - 8KL_010_SED (SPAdes) (version 2) | ecosystem: Environmental > Aquatic > Non-marine Saline and... | reverse complement strand
GAAGCCATGTTTGACCTGAGACAACATTTCACATCAATGGTTTGTAGTGAAACTTTCAGGGATATTGAACAAAAAACTGATGTGCTCGGACGTATTAAAGACATCTATGATGGCCCGCAAGTGATCATTGGAGACCGTCATCACGATATCGAAGCCGGTAAAGACCACGGCCTTTACACCATTGCGGCGACCTATGGGTTTGGCTCAGATGATGAATGTAAACAAGCGGATAAAACCATTGAAGACATCCGCGATTTAAAAAAACTATTTTAACGCCCCAATAACGGGGCGTTTTGTAAAGGGAGATTAGCATGACGCATATTCATGTTTTTGGAAGTGTGAACGTTGATATTGGTGTGACCACAAAAACCTTGCCGCGTGAAGGACAAACTGTCCACGGGGAAAGGCTTGACATCCAAGGTGGCGGAAAAGGGGCCAATCAAGCACTATGTGCACATAAGCTTGGTGCACCGGTTACCTTGCACGCCAATGTAGGCGATGATGTTTTCAATACTGCAGCGCTTCAAACATTAAAAGATCATGGCATGAATCTTAAGCATGTGAAAACATTGCAAGGCGTGACGACAGGCAGCGCCATCATTACCCGCAGCGATCAAGATAATCGCATCATTGTGATTGGTGGGGCAAACATGATGTGGGCCAATCATCAGATTCCTGCACAATTTGAAGCGGACGATATCGTTATTATCCAAAACGAAATTCCTGAAGCCATGAATCACTTAATTATGTCGCGTGCGCATGAAAGTGGTGCCTCTTTAATCTATGACCCAGCACCCGCACGCCCCATCGATGATGCGCTATACCCACTGATTGATATCATTACCCCCAATGAAAGTGAAACAAAGGCACTGATTGGAATCACCATTGAATCGGTTGATGATGCCTTTAACGCATTGCATGTATTTAAAGATAAAGGGGTGACGTCCCCCATCATTACACTTGGAAAACATGGGCTGGCGTATTTAGACAAAACGGGTGCACCACAATTTTTAAAGGCGGAAAACGTAAACACACAAGATACGACAGCAGCAGGTGATGCGTTTGTTGGTGCGCTTGCAAGTTCTCTTGCTTCAAAACGATCCTTTAAAGAGAGTCTAAGGAATGCATCCCATGCTGCGGCGTATACAACGACGATTGTAGGCGCGCAAGATGCGATGCCTTCTAATGACGTTTTAAAAAACGCATTTAAATGATATGTTCCTGTAAACGACTCAATAATTTGTGTTACAATAGCACCGTGTACTTAAATTCATTGAAAGGGTTTTTTCATGGAAAATACATTTAGGAAACGATTGTTAGATTATTTGATTCAATCATTGAATGGGATGGCGTTAGGACTTTTTTCAACGCTTATCATCGGTGTCATCATTGAACAAATTGGTCTTTTGTTAGGCAATGTTGACACCTTTTCTACTCTGGCCGGATCACTGGATACACTCGCCCAAACACTTAAGGGCTTTATGGGTGTGGGCATTGGTATCGGCATTGCATGGGCGCTTAAACTGCAGGGGCTTGCACTTATTGGCGGCGGTATCGCAGGTGGGATTGGCACATCGGTCTATTCAGATCCGGTGGTAGCTTATTTAACGACGGTTGCCGCCATTGAGGCAGTGCGCTTCATCCTGCGCAAAAAGACCCCGCTAGACATTATTTTGATTCCCTTGATTAGCGCGCTTGTCGCGTTTACAGCAGCGAGCTTGATTGGCGCGCCGGTTAGTGCCTTTATGCGCGCAATTGGTGAATTCATTAAAATGGCAACGGATTATCAACCATTCATCATGGGTGTCATCATTGCTGTTATCATGGGCATGGCACTGACCAGTCCGATTTCAAGCGCGGCCATTGCCGTATCAATCTCCAGTGCTGCAGAAGGGATTGGACTCGTTGGTATTGCTGGTGGTGCCGCCGTTGTTGGCGGTGCAACACAAATGATAGGGTTTGCGGTCATGTCACGTAAAGACAACAACATCGGTACTGTCATTTCAGTTGGCATCGGGACATCCATGCTTCAGTTTAAAAACATCTTAAGAAAGCCAATCATTTGGCTGCCTCCAATTATCGTTTCAGCGATACTTGGGCCAATTAGCACGCTCGTTTTTGCGCTTGAAAGCACAGAAGTTGGCGCGGGTATGGGCACAAGCAGTTTTGTTGGCCAAATCGGTGTCATAGAAGCCATGGGACATAGCACTTCTACCTACTTGGGCATCTTATTACTGCATATCATCTTGCCGTTGATTGGGGTTTATTTACTTGATCGGTGGTTCCGGTTTAAAGGGTTATTTGCTGAAGGTGACTTCAAACTATAAAAAAAGCGACACATTTTAAACAAAATGTGTCGTTTTTTAATACGATGCATGCATTCTGGGTCGATACGTGAAAATGGCCTCTTTCTCACCATTGAGCTCAAAACCGAATGATTCATACAGTTTGATGGCACGTTTGTTCGTATCTTCAACCCAAAGCATGGCATGATTCAGTTCATATTCACGGCCTTTATCAAGTAAGGATTGAAGGAGCATTTTTCCATATCCTTTTTTATGATGATCTTCATGCACACCGAGTCCCCTGATAAATAGTTGACTTTTTTTCTTGTTAATAATACCAAGCGCAAACGCAATGACGGTGTCATGATCGCGCACGCCCAGTGCAATGGTTGCTGGTTCGTTCATAAATGGTTTAAATGCGTCATATCCCATGGCGAACTGTCGTTTTCCGATTGTCTTAGTAATCAATTCATACGTGTCCGCATCGTCCATGCCATGAATGGATGATACCGCCGAGGTATCAAGCCCACGCTTTCCGTGCATGACTGTATCACGCATACCTAAATTGGTTTCTTGATATTCAGCACCGGCCCGTTTCAAGGATTTTTTCATGGATTCAATGACTTGAAAGTCAGTGGACGATGCCGCAAGGCGAAATGTTTCCAAATCTACACTGACGCCCGCGAGTCCACCAAGTGCACGTCTTAAGTCTTCAGGGCTCTCATACGCATAATAAACTTGACGCAGTGGCGTCGTGTTTTCAATAAATAAGACGGCACGCTCTGTTTGAACAATTTCTGAATCCTGTGACTCAAAAAAGGCTTGTTCGTGTTCTTTAGAATGAAATAAGTATTGTTCGGCCATCGTTTTAGCTGTCTTTAGCGGGGATTTATCCATGGTTAATTCTCCGTTCAATCATCATTTTTTTGTAGAATGGTGTTAATATGTTTGAGTCTTTCACCCAGCGAACGTTCATATTTGGATGTATCGGCTGGGTGAAAATAGCGTTTATTTTTGATTTTTTCAGGCAGATATTGTTGTTTGACAATATGACCTTCATAATCATGCGGATAAAGGTAAGGACGCTTCGATTCAAAGTTCGCAGCATTGATTAAATGGTTGGGAATGTTATGCATTTGCCCGTGTTCTAAATCGTAAATCGCTTGATCAAGTGCTTTATACGCGCTATTTGATTTAGGCGAAAGCGCCATTTCAACGACTAAATTGGCAAGTGGAATTCGTGCTTCAGGAAATCCAACACGCTCTGCAACATCACTGGCAGCCTGCATTTTGGGATAAATTGAGGGATTGGCCAGTCCAACGTCTTCAAACGCAATGACGCTTAGACGTCTCAGTATGCTATCTAAATCCTCCATTTTGACAAGGCGCGCCAAATAGTGGAGTGCCGCATCAACGTCACTGCCACGAATCGATTTTTGAAGTGCGCTTAAGATATTATAATAGTTGTCCTCGTTTTTATCAAGACTTAATGCAGGCTGTTGAATGATGTGTTCAGCGCGCACTACATCAATGGTTTCCTGTGGATAGGCAAGCTCTAATAATTCAAGCATATTAATGGCAGTTCGAATATCACGGTTAGAAGCTCGCGCAATATATTGTAGTGACTCATCATGAAAGTTAGCAGTCAAATCATCTGGGTTGCCTTGAATGACTTTTTTTAAGAAATTTACCAAGTCTTCATGCGTCACATTTTTAAGTTTTAAAACATGGCATCTGGAACGTATCGCAGGGTTAACACTGTGGTAAGGATTGTTTGTTGTCAAACCAATCATAGTGAGCGTACCTGACTCCACATGTGGTAATAAAAAATCTTGAATATCTTTCTTCATTCGATGAATTTCATCCACAATAATCATCGCACCATAATGTTTCGCTTGCGAAACAATATCTTTAAGCGTTGCTTTACTGTCTGTGGATGCATTAAAGGTAAATGTATTGAGTCCGTAAGCGGACGCAAGCACACTGGCAATGGTTGTTTTACCAATACCGGGTGGACCATAAAAAATAAGGCTGAAAAATTTGCCTTGGTTGATCATGTGTCTGATGACACCTTTGTGGCCTACTAAATGGTCCTGACCCACAATGTCATCAAGACTTTTGGGCCGAATTTTATACGCAAGCGGTTGTTGCATGGTTACACCACCATTCTAATTTAACATGTGCACCCATTATAACATTATTAAGCCCGGATGTATGTCTAACGATAGTATTAAGAACAAAAAACTGATACAATATAATTGCGATATGACGCATTTTTAATTTAAACAAGCAATATATACTAACGCATTCATGAAATGCGCTCAAACAGAAAAATTTGACCGAAAGAAGGGAAACTGAATGAAACCAATCAAAACAAATTATCACACACATCATGAACTTTGTGGTCATGCCAAGGGAACTGCAGAAGATTATGTGGTTTCAGCGATTGATAGAGGGTTTGAGGTGCTTGGTTTTTCTGACCATGCGCCCAGCGATTTGCTTTATAACCCCAAGGTACGCATGCGTCATTCAGATTTAGACACCTATATTGATGATGTCTTAAAACAAAAAAAGCGCTACAAAGACAAAATCACCGTTCATCTCGGGCTTGAGGTAGAATATATCGAGGAAGATCCTACCTATTATACCTACCTTAAAAGCAAGGTGGATTATCTCATATTGGGCCAACACTACGTGAAACGTCCTGATTTAAAGAAAATATACCTCTCAGCCTTTACCCTCAAAGCGCCCAGTGACATCTTACAATACGCAAAAAGTGTTGAAGCTGCCTTACACAGTGGACATTATAGCTTGCTTGCGCATCCAGACCTATATATGTGTAGTTATCCCTCATTTGATGATTACGCCAAACAAGCTGCCCATATCATCATTGATGCGGCGATTGCGACCAATATCCCCTTAGAAATAAACGCACAAGGAATAAGAAAAGGCATCATCACAACCGAAGATGGCGCACACTATAAATATCCTCGCAAAGAGTTTTTCGAAATTGCTAAAGCCAAAGGTGCAACATTCATGATAAGTTCTGATGTGCATGATCCCGATATGATTAATGATGAATCATGGGAAGCCGCCAAACGATTTGCGGATGAACTTGGTTTAGATATTGTTGAACACTTACCAGGCTTAGATACCTGAGGCCATAATTTCGATTCTAAGCACTTTTTCATACAAGCACATTTTCTTACCCACGAACATTTTAAAATGCGTTTATATTTGAAATATCCTTGGGAAACGAAAGACAAGAAGCAGACTTAAATAAACGTATTCAACAAACAAAAATGACCATGATTATCAACCGAAACCACCGGTTTTAACCCTGTCAATCATATTCATCATACCCACGGAACAAACATTAACCGCAAAAGCAGCGGTTTTTGTTTAACCCTTTTTACTTCTTATAATATATATTATGTTAACCTGCTATAACATAGCAATGAAGGTGTTTATAGGTTTAGACCACTCAAACGTTTATGATAATCAAATACTTATGCACTTGCCAAGGGATTTGAATTCCTAACCCTTGAGAGTGGGGTTGTTGGGTATTTGTGGATTTAGAATTTTAAAGCATTAAAACCATGTTACAATACACTTATCGAGGTGATTCAATGAAAAAGGTTGCGCTCATATTTACGGGCGGTACGATTGCTATGAAAGTTAATTCCAAACTACAAGGTGCCATTCCCAGTGTTTCTCCACAGGAACTGATCGATACACTTCATGATGTGACTGAATTTGATAATCTTGTGGCTCATGATTTTTCCAAACTCCCTAGTCCATCGATTACACCACAAAAAATGAGTCAGCTTAAAACGGTTGTTGATGAATATTTGGCGGATGATGCATATGCAGGGGTTGTTGTCGTTCATGGAACCGATACTTTGGAAGAGACTGCTTTTTATCTTGATGTCGTGAGTACTTCCAGCAAACCTGTTGTATTGACTGGATCGATGAAAAATGCCAGTGAACTCGGGTATGACGGGTTAACAAACCTTGTCTCATCCATTCAGGTTGTGATGGACAATAATTCACTTGGTAAAGGTGTATTGGTTGTTATGAATTATCAAATCCATTCGGCTTATGAGGTCACTAAAACCCATACGCTTAATTTAGATACATTTAAATCAATTGAGTTTGGTCCACTTGGCATTGTGGATGACGATGATGTTATCTATTATCGCCAGCAAGCCATGCGCAAGGATTATCAACTACCAAGTGGCTATAATTATTCTGTAGAATTACTCAAAGTGTATGCGGGCATGCACAGTGGCATTTTCGATTACTATATTGACCAGGACATCAAAGGGATTGTGATTGAAGCCTTAGGACGCGGCAATGTGCCGTCCATTATGATGGATGGCATAAAAAAAGCCCGTGCAGCTGGCATTGAGATTGTTATTGTCTCTAGAGCCATGGGCGGTCGTGTCCTTGATACGTATGGTTATATCGGCGGGGGTAAAGACCTCGTTAAAAACGGCTGTATTCTCGGTGGAAACCTCTCAGGACCTAAAGCACGCATTCTTTTGACGCTTGCACTGGAAGCCGGTTTCAACCATGATCAACTGCTTGAATTATTTAAGCGCTAAAAAAGGGAATCCGGAGATTCCCTTTTTATATGAGTGTATCAATGCCCACCTCGTTAAGACGGGTTAATATATGCGTTTTTATCCATGCAATTTTTTTATGTGGAAGGACTTTATCTTTCTTGGCGATCATGTTGAGGTTATCATACATAATGACACCAATGGGTTTATAATGCATGGTCAGTAAGCGATTTTGATCAAATGCGTTAAGTGGCCACTTGGATGCATCCTCAACAGTAAAGATGGGATTGATGATGTTGCGATACGCTTCTTCATCTTTTGGCAATGCATCGTGAAGGTCAAATTCAAATAGCGCGTGTGACGCATACCATGAATTTTCAAGCACTTGGAGATCGCGCATAACTTTCTTTTCAGTTAGTGAACAAACTTTTTGAATGATCAGCTGTTCAAGCATGCTGGAGAATGCTTCAATTTGAGCGGGTCTTAAAAAATGTTTGGGCGGATTGGCCTCTTGATAATAAAGAATCAACGCTTTAGAAAGTTCGTGTAAAAAATTTTTGAGTTGCCACATCGCTTTTATCGATGGGGTATGGACACGGACATGGAATGTTTTTTCTTGAATGACATGAGCCCTGGTTAGTTCGTCATCAACTGTTATGGAAATATAGTTCGCAAAGCTATCTTTTTCAAATACATTATGTACTTTGGTAAATATTTTTTCGGTGTTTGTATGACGGGGCTTGGGCCCAATACTCATAAGGACATCATGAAAATTATCAGCGGTAATCCCATGTTTCTTTTTAAGTTTGATACGCTTTTTCCCTTGGTAGCCAATCAATTTAACAAGCCCATATTTTATCCGTTTTTCATCGAGGTTTTCAAGTTCGAAACACATCGCTTTATAGCTTTTATATTCCATATGTTTGGCCGCTTCATTACTTGCGCGCACCAACTTTTTTGCGGTTGCGCCAGCCCGAGACGGATCTTTGCGGTGTCGGTGGACAGTGAGTTGATGGCGATATTTATAGACATCAGGCACAAAATCCGCAAAGGTTTGAATTAAAAAAGGTGTTGTGCGTTTGACCGTACTCAGTTCCCTGTGAACACGCCACCCAATGGTATCGATCGTTTGGCTTGCTTGATATGCATGTTTAAGGGACTGGGATTGATACGCAAAATAATGGGTTTTGAATTGTTCATCATTCATGTAATCATCCTTATTGGTTGGCAATCATTCGTAACGCATCTTTAATGAGCGTGGCGGTATCCTTGTTGGTATCAAGTTTTTTGACCACGCGCTCAACTTCACGGCTTTTGTATCCTAGGGCGCGGAGCGCATCTTCAACTTCGCTCATGTGCGATGTGGTTTTGATTTTAATGGTGCCAGATTCAATTTTACCCTGTAAATCCAGTACAATTTGTTTGCTAGCTTTGGGACCGATGCCGGGAAATTTATTCAAATAGGCGGTATCAGACGTTTCAATGGCTTTGATGACTTCATCAACTTCAGCGGCCGCAAGAACTGCTAACGCACTTTTGGGGCCAATGCCTTTCACAGACAAAAGCTGTTCAAAGAGTCGTTTTTGCTTTAAGGCGTAAAAACCATAAAGGGTATGAGCGTCTTCACGAATGTGTTGATAGATATAGACTTTGCTTTCTTGTTGGTCTTTAAACTCAAATGGATTGGGTACAACAATATGATATCCAATACCGTAGACTTCCAATGTTATTTTTTCAGGTTCTATTTCAGTAACAGTGCCTTTTAAATAGCTATACATAAAAGCGCTCCTTTATAGACTCAAAAGTAAGATGCTGGCTAAGGAGAAATAGACAACGAGTGCAGTCACGTCATTGATCGTGGTAATAAATGGGCCACTTGCGATTGCGGGATCAATTTTCATGGCACTGAGTAGCAATGGAATGCTGCTGCCAAGAAAAGCGGAAACGCTAAGTGCCGCAAAAACAGACAAACCAACAACACTCGCGACATCAATCGCCCCCATGGCACTTCCAACCTCACCAATGGGAACGAACGTTAAAAAGGCCCAGGCCGTTAAAAACGCCAGTCCACCGAGCAATATCCCATTCACAATCCCAATCAACAACTCTGAGAGCATATGTTTCATTTTATTGACGCGGCTATGAAGACTCTCGCGTGAAATCCGAAGCACGGTCACCGCAAGTGATTGTGTCCCAATGTTACCGGCCATATCCAGGATCATGGGCTGAAACAAGACGAGCGCCGCAATCGCAGCGATGGTTTCTTCATAAGATGCAAGGACTGTCGAGACAATAATATTAAGAAACAATAATAAAGCGAGCCAAGGAAAACGGCGCCAGGCACTTTGTTTGGCATTTTCATATACATCGTCTTCCGCAGGAAGCCCGGCCAACTTGGCATAATCTTCGTGCGCTTCCTCTTCAATGATATCCATGGCATCATAGATGGTAATGATGCCTTCTATTTTACCATCATCATTGATAACAGGCATGGCGGTGGTATCATATTTTTTTATGGAATGGACGACTTCTTGAATGCCATCCATAACATTTACGGCATAATACTGTGTATCCATGATCTCGCCGATAGTGATTGGGTGCTTGGCAAGAATCATATCCTGAAGCTCAACAATACCTTGGAGCACATTGGATTGATCCACTACAAAGAGCGTATCAACCAATTCAACATTAGCCGCGGATTCGATTAGATGTTTCATTGCATCTTTAATGTCCATGTCACTATAAAGGGAAATGAAGGTGTTGTTCATTTCACTCCCAGCTGTATTCTTTCCATATTTATATAGTGTGCGAACTTTATCTCTTTTCGATGGTTCCATCTGTTCAAGTCGTTGCATGGCGTCATCGTATTTGAGTTCTTGAAGGATGTCGACCGCATCATCACTGTCCATCAAATTAAGAACGGTAATATCAAGGCCTTCATTGAGCTCATCGATGAATTCAGCACCTTTTTCTTCACTTAAATTTTCGAATGTTTTAGCAAGTAAATGGTGCTTGATCGTTGTATAAAGCATTTGACGTTCTGGTTCATCCATTGCCAGTAATGCTTCACTTATGTCGTGTGGGTGATATTTTTGAAGTTTGTTGGTTTTGGCATTTTTTCGTTTTTCATTCCGTATTAATTGTACAATTTCTTTCGGACGGTTACGTTTTAAAAAGCTTAATCGTTTCATCTCTTACGCCCCCCAAACATTCAGGATTAAGAATCCTGCCAACAAGAAATAGATAATCAAACCAAATATGTCATTGAGCGTTGTAATGAATGGTCCACTTGCAACAGCGGGGTCAATGTTGAGCTGATTGAGCGTTAAGGGAATAAGCGCACCGAAAAAGCTTGCTAAAAGCAACGCCACAAATAAGGATAAGGCAATGCTTAAGCTAATGAGCGCCGCAGGATGCGTAAGTGAAACCATCCCAACCGCATGAATGACATTGAGAAATATGAGACTGGTAAAAAACGATAAAACTGCAATGGCCAACCCATTGATGAATCCAACACGGAGTTCTTTTAGAATATGACGCCGCGCCGCTTCACCTTTTGAATAATGGTGTTTCGAAATACCGCGCACCGTAACAGCCAATGACTGAGTGCCGACATTACCGCCCATATCCAAAATCAAAGGTAAAAAGAAAACTAGAACGGTGATTTGTTCAATGGTCGCTTCAAAGTTTGATAAAATCCCTGAGACCATCAAGCCAAGGACCAAAAGAATCATCAACCACGGCAAACGGTGCAAGGCTGATTTGATGACATTACGGTGAATGTTTTCATGTTTGGAAATCATCGCAAACCGTGCGTAGTCTTCATCGGTTTCCTCATCCAGGACATCAGCGGCATCATCCAGCGTGATGACCCCTTGTAGTTGATTGGTGTCATTGACAACCGGCATGAGGTTAATGCCGTAATTCTGCATGAGACGTGCAACATCCTCTGTTGAGGTATTTTCCTTAACCGAGATGATTTCTGTATCCATCAGCGCTTCAATTTGTTTGGGCGCCCTTGCTTGAATTAAGTGTTTAAGGTTAATCGCCCCTTCTAAAAAGTTCCCGTCATCCAAAATGAACAGACGCTGAATACTTTGTTTGGATGTCGCCCCATGGACCAACGCTTTCATGGCTTCCTTAACATCCATGTTTTTTTGCAAGGTAATGAAGTTGGTTATCATGATTGACCCTGCCGTTTCCTCTTTATAACTGATCAATTGTTTCAAGGTCTCCGCTTCAGATTTATCAAGTAATGCCAAATAGCCTTCGCGGTGTTCCTTGTCAAAGGCTTTTAAAAGGTCGGTTGCATCATCCTGTGCCATAACCGAGATAATGCGTGCAACTTTATTTTTTTCAAGTCTACGCAGTTTGCGAATAATCGACTTATTATCTACATGCGTAAATATTTCACCAAGTCGATGATGATTCAAAACCATGAGTGCATGCATGAGATCATCATCGGTCAAATACGGAAAAATTTCCGCAATATCTGAAGCGTGAAATTTGTCAAGTTCATTTTGCATCGTTTTTGGGGATTCATTTTGAATTATCGATTGAATGGTTTCAAAGTGCTCAAACATATCATCACTTCCTTGCAGACTAAATGGTTTTTGTACGAAGTTTTCTAATCTAGGAATTCAAAGGTGACATCGAATATACGTACGGCGTCACCATGTTTCACGCCAAGTTCACGGAGCTCACGGTCAATACCAAGCCCACGTAATTGTCTGGCGAAACGTTTGATGGATTGTTCTTTTGAAAAATCGGTCATCTCAAAGAGACGTTTAAGCCCCTCGCCGCCAATTTCATAGACACCATCATCCCCTTTTTTAATGGTATAAGGGGCTTCATGCCCTTCATATTGATAGGTCACATGGCTTTCAAACGTGTCTTGGTCATAAAGTGGGGTTCGCTTAATTTCATCAAGCAAGTCAGCCGTTTTATGAATCAATGATTCAAGGTTTTCACGGGTATAAGCACTTATGGGAATGATATCAAGTTCTGGCGTCTTCGTCTTGAAAGCCTCAAGGTTTTCTTGGCTACCAGGCATATCCATCTTGTTCGCAACCACAATCTGGGGGCGGTTCATCAGTGAGGCATCATAATTGCGCAGTTCCTGGTTGATTGTTTCATAATCTTCATAAGGGTCACGGCCTTCAAAACCACTCATATCAATGATATGTAGAAGTACGCGCGTGCGTTCAATGTGACGCAAAAATTGTGCACCAAGACCACTGCCCATAGCGGCCCCTTTTATAAGACCAGGCATATCGGCGCAGACAAAACTGCGCTGGTCATTGGTGCCAACCACACCCAAATTCGGTGATAATGTGGTGAAATGATAATCCGCGGTTTTAGGTCTGGCAGCGGAAATCGCACTGATCAATGTGCTTTTGCCGACACTGGGCATACCAATCAGTCCAACATCCGCAAGCAGCTTGAGCTCTAGACGAATATCGAGATCATCCCCAGGCTCGCCGCGTTCTGCGATATCAGGGGCGGTATTTTTAGACGAGGTGAATTTGACATTCCCGCGTCCACCGCGTCCACCACGCAGCACAATGGCGCGTTGTTTATGTTCGGTAATGTCTGCGAGGACACGGTTGTTTTGTTGGTTGAAGATGGTTGTCCCTACAGGGACTTTCAACACCAAATCTTCCCCGTCTTTACCGTGCATTTTTTTATTTTTCCCGTTTTCACCATCAGAAGCTTTGCGTATTTTGTTATAGCGAAATTCAAGGAGGGTCGATAAGCCTTCATCACCTTCAAAAACAACATGGCCACCTCGGCCCCCATCACCGCCCGAAGGGCCGCCTTTGGGAACATATTTTTCACGGCGAAACGCACTCATGCCGTCGCCGCCTTTTCCGCTTTCAATTGTCATTTTAACTAAATCTACAAACATAGGGATCATCCTTTATAGTGTGTTAAGCCATTGCTGCATTGCACGGCGATCGTTGAATATCAACACATTCTTATCGTGTGCGAGGCTGCTTAGTACACCGTTTAATTTCTTTTTCTTATCGTCAAAGAAGGCAACGTATTGTAAAAATTCCTGGTCAAGCTCTTCAATACAACCGGTTGCCATGTCGCTGCGATACGTATGTTTATACTGCGCTTCACGTTCAATGATGCCGCGCAGGGCTTCTTTGGTATCGTAATTAAGTAATATGATGGTATCCGCAACATGCAGTCTGTCTTCAAAGCTCGGCGTTAACATATAGTTTCCATCCATGACGAAATGTTCATGGCTTGCCATGAACGAACGCACCGTTTTGGTAAAACGCTCAATATCCATCGCCTGCCAGTTTCTAAGCCAATAAACGGTATCCAGATGAAGCGCTTTGAGACCAAGCCGTCTTGAAAGCATGCGTGAAAGGGTAGTTTTGCCAGTGCCCGGACTGCCTAGAATCACAATTTTTTTCATCGAAGTGTGGCTGATTCGCTCATAGGCCAGCCGGTGAATCTTGGGCAAATACCCGCGATATTGAAACTGTAGACGTTTAAGCAGTGCACGCATTGGAGAATTGGCTGGATGGGTGTCCACTTTGATTGATTCATAGCCCCAGGTTTTCATCATGTTGATCGCATAATCAAACATTGCGGTGCCAAGTCCCAACTTTTGATAATCAGGATCAATCATCAAGCGGTGCACGACTAAGGCGTGTTTGCGCAACCACGTCACATCGCGGTAACTTTCTTCGTTTTCCTTATATAGGGCCATCACACCACTGATCACACCATCATCGTCATATACATAAAGGCGCTCATGGGTGACGTCGTCAAAAAAATGTGGCTTTCTAGGATAAGAAAATTGCCACTGGCGGAGCTTTTTTCTATGCATGGAATCAATGGTTTTGACGCTTAAAGCATCGATTGCATCCAAGTCATGTTTTGTGGCTAAACGTATCATAGGCTCACCTTTTAGTTAATCATCGCATTCATTATACACTGCTCGCGTTGGTTACGCAATTCAAAGTGGTGCCACAAAAAAAGTCAACCATCTCCAAAATGGAATGGTTGACTCATCACGCAGGACAAATTATTCGGGATATACCGAAGCGCGTTTCTTGTCGCGGCCGTGTCGTTCAAAACGTACCACGCCATCGATTTTGCTGAATAGCGTATCATCGCCACCGATGCCGACATTGGCACCAGGGTGCACCTTGGTTCCGCGTTGACGGTAAATGATGCTTCCCGCTTTCGCAAATTGGCCATCGGCGCGCTTAGCACCTAGACGCTTGGATTCGCTGTCGCGACCGTTTTTGGTTGAACTAACACCTTTTTTGGATGCCATTAGTGGTTGAAATTGAAGTTCAAATAACATGGGTTCTCACCTCCAGAGTGTGAATACGTTTAAGAATTATTGTTTGATGCCTGTGATTTCAAGTTTAGTGTAGGGTTGTCTGTGGCCTTGTTTACGGCGATAGTTTTTCTTAGGCTTATATTTAAACACAAGAATTTTGCGTTGTTTACCGTGTTTAACCACTTTAGCCTCAACTTTCGCATTCGCCACAGTCGGGTTGCCGACGGTTAGTTTTTCACCGCCAACGAGCAATACGTTGTCAAAAGTAACCGTGTCGCCTTCATTGGCTTCGAGTTTTTCAACATAAACTTCTTGGCCTTCAGTAACGCGTAGTTGCTTTCCGCCCGTTTCAATAACTGCGTACATGCTTGAGCACCTCCTCATTCAGTAAGACTCGCCATAAGGGTGACAGCGTTGCTGTGCTTTTTAAACCCACTCTGTGCGGTATGCTGCTAAGCGAGTTAATCATACCATTTCACTCTATGAATGTCAATGGCTTTACCCGCGCAAGCAATCTTGATTATTATACATAGTTTTGCCATTTAAGTAAAGAAAAAAATCAATCAATTTCACCGTGTTCACGCATGGAATAATACCGGCCCCGACCAATGATGATGTGATCGAGAACATTAATGTGCATAAGCGTCCCAGCCTTAATGATTGCGCGTGTCATGGAGAGGTCGCTTTCTGAAGGGCTCGGGTCACCGGAAGGGTGATTGTGGACCAATATGACACTGGCTGCGGAATGGTTGACCGCATGTTTAAAGACCTCACGCGGGTGGACGATCGCTGAATCCAATCCCCCTACAAACAGTTGCTCACGGTGAATAATCTGTGCCTTTGTATTTAAATAAATTGCTGAGAACACTTCCTGTCTCAAATGTTCCACATGCGGCCGCATATATTGAAATATGGCTTTAGGATTATCCACAAGCACCTGATTGGGCACTTGTTCTTCATACATGCGCCGTCCAAGTTCCAACGCCGCAATCAACTGAATCGATTTAACCTCACCCAGTCCACGAATCTTCGCAAGTTCATGGACGGGTGTGGCATTGATGGCACCAATACTTTTGAATTGCCGGTATACATCCCCAGCAATTTCGATGACATTGCGGTGCTTGGTGCCTGTACGAAGAATGATCGCAATCAGTTCACTGGTTGATAACGCCTGTTTGCCTTGTTTTTTTAGACGTTCTCTTGGTCGTTCGGTTTGCGGCATTTCTTTAATCAACATAAAACCCACCTCTTTCAGAATGATAATTCTAAAATGGGTGGGCAATTGCTTAAAGAAGTTCCATGATTTTTTTGTGGGCTTTAGAAATGGCCCCTTCAAAATTATAAGGATTAACCATCCCGTTAATGGGTTGGTCTAGCGTCACATGATAAACATGCATGGTCCAAATTTTATGGGTGAACACATGGTTAACCGTGCCTATAAATTTAGTGTGCTCAAACGTTTGGTTTGTCTCGCGCTTTAAGGTTTCAAGCATTTGTTCACTTTGAATCATGGGAAATTCCCACATTCCTGCAAGTAGTCCTTTTTCAGGGCGTTTCACCATGTAGTAAGACCCTGCGTAATCTAATACATACACATCGTAGGTTTCTTGGGTTTTGGCTTTGGCTTTTTGAATGACAGGAAATTCTGACTGTCTATTTTGTTTGTATGCGAAACAGTGTTCATTTAACGGACACGTTTCACACAAAGGGTCTTTTTTACAGACGAGTGCACCAAGCTCCATCATGGCTTGCGTAAAAATGCGTGGTTCACTTTGATTCATCAGGGGCTGAAGGGATGTTTCAACCGTCCGCATGGATTTAGTACGTTTAGCATCTTCATCAAAAAGCGTCAACCGGCTCACAACACGCATAACATTGCCATCAACAGCGACTGAAGGTTGATTAAATGCAATGGAATGGATGGCGCGCGCGGTATAACGGCCTATACCTTTTAAGGATTCAATGGTTTTAAGATCACTTGGAAAGATTCCATCGTATTGTTCTTTGACAATGGTTGCTGTTTTATGAACATAGCGGGCACGCGAATAATAACCGAGTCCTTCCCAGTATTTTAAAATCTCTTCCTCACTGGCCTTGGCAACATCCACAATGGTAGGAAACCGTTCGATGAACCGTTCATAATAAGGAATCATTGTTGCGACCTGGGTTTGTTGGAGCATCAATTCGCTTAAAAAGATTTTATAGGAATCACCGGTGGTTCTAAATGGTAAATGACGGGCATTATTTTCATACCATTGGGTTAATTTTTGTGCAATGGCTGTTGGATTGTCAAATGATTTCAAGCATAAGCCTCCTAAAGCATGGGTTCAGTAAAACGCGTAAAAAGTCCAACAAAACGGATCGCAATCCTTTGATACCAAGGGGTGGTTTGTGCTGGAACGTCGCCTTCGATGCGCTCACCGGTTTCATCAACTTCCAAACTGTCGCGTAAATATGAATCGATGACATTGCTTAATTCGTGGTTAAAGTCTTCACCGTAAATAATCATAACACTTTCTGTTGACAGGGTGGTGCTCCTTGGGTCCAAATTGAACGATCCAATCACACTGATATCATCACCAAACATCATGGTTTTTGCATGCAGTGAATGAGTTCCATGATATTCATAAAGGGTCGTGGCCTCTGCCAAGGATTCTTTCACACGTGCATACCCACTCATCGCAAACACATTGGGTGAGATGGCGGGGCTATTGGTCAAAAGGGTAACATCCGCATCCGGGTTACTCGGTAAATGACTGCGCATCAAAGGTGAAAATGCGATATAAGGGGATTGGACAAACCATTCATCGCGTTCACTGGCGACATCAACCAGGGTATCGAGGACGACGGGGTCTTTGTGCCAGCGTGTCAAAGGACCATGCACAAATGTTGCATTATCGACCGTAATCATTTCTTCTTTAATCACATCATCAAGATAATTGGTGATATTATTCTCTTCACGGTATTCCGTGTATGCGTCGCGCATGGACGCACGGGCATCTTCATTTCTGAATGTATTGCGATAATTTTTCTCATAACTGTATGTATGGTTAAAAAGCGTATCATAATACGCATTCATTGATTGAACGG
>Ga0207421_10004007_pt1 | contig 17253 bp, 18 predicted proteins | sample SodLakKL_010_SED_4_FD_187542 | JGI IMG/M metagenome (GOLD analysis project Ga0207421, IMG submission 187542) | Alkaline sediment microbial communities from Lake Tanatar, Kulunda Steppe, Russia - 8KL_010_SED (SPAdes) (version 2) | ecosystem: Environmental > Aquatic > Non-marine Saline and... | reverse complement strand
CAGTTACCAGTTACCAGTTTTCAGTTTTTAGTTATCAGTTTCCAGTTGCGAGTGTCCAGTTTATAGTTATCAGTTACCAGTTTCCAGTTTTAGGTTTCCGGTTTCACGTCGTGACCCGCAACAGGTTTTTTAGGTCTTGATCTAATGCCCGTCATTGCGGGCTTGACCCGCAATCCATCTTGAACTTGACCTTGAATTTACGATTTTGCGCACCTCGCCCCTTCGCAAGCTCGCTCCTTCGCTCTTCGCAACTACACTTTCAAACTTTCCAACTTTCACACTTTCAAACTCCGTAACCGCTCCAAATTTTTCCCATACGACTCCCGCCAGCTCTCTTCCACCGGTGTCTCCAGTATTTTCGGTGTCTTTCCCCAGCGTTTGTCGTTCATCAGGCAGCGAAATCCTTCCGCACCGATCTGCCCCTCGCCAATATCCGCGTGTCGGTCCACTTTGCTTCCGCACTCGTTGAGCGAGTCGTTCAGGTGAATGGCCTTAACATCTTCTATCCCCAGCACGTTTTCAACTTCCTGCATCGTCTGCTCGTAGGCCTTCTCACTGCTCAGGTCGTAGCCGGCACTGAACATGTGACAACTGTCCAGGCAGTAAGAAATTCGTTCTGGTTTGTCTACCCCCTCTTTTAGTTCACGAAGCTGTTCAAATCGGTATCCGAGGCTGGAACCCTGTCCGGCTGTTACTTCCAGGCTGACCCGTGCATCAAGACCGGCCGTCTCTTCGAGGGCCTGGTTTAGTCCTTCGATAATTTGTTTCATTCCCGCTTCTTCGCCACTGCCAACGTGTAAACCTGGATGTAGGACTAAATCCTTCAGACTCAGACAGTCAACACGCTCTATTTCTATTATGAGTGCCCGCACAGATTTTTTCCATTTTTCATCGTCCGGGTTTCCCAGGTTGATCAGGTAGCTACTGTGAACAACGATCGGTCCGTCTAACTTATCGGCCGCTTTCTGGAAGTCGGAAATTTCGTTCTCATAGAAATCCCGCGCCTTCCACTGCCGGTTGTTTTTGCTAAAAATTTGTCCGGTTGAACAGTTCAGCTCTTTCAGTCGTCCCGGCGCCTTATCTATTCCACCCGTCGTCGGCGCGTGAAAACCAAGCAATTCTTCTCCTTTAACCAACTCTACCAGCCTCTCTTTCTTTAAATATTTTGCCTCTCCCAGCATTATGTTGCTCTTGACCTACCGCCGTCATTGCGGGCTTGACCCGCAATCCATCTTGAACTTGATTTTCGCTCTAGCACCTCTTCGCCCCATCTCCCCCACGCTCATCGCAATATCGCTCCTCGCACTGTCGCTCCCTCGCTCCTCGCAACTACACTTTCACACTTTCCAACTTTCACACTTTCACACTAAAAAAAAAGAAGTCGGGCAGCAAGGCTGCCCGACTTCAAGAGATCGAACGGGCGGAGAGCACGGAGAAGCGTGGAAGGGGGAACTTATTCGATTTCGATTGTCTGCTTCTCTGCTTGTGCTGCTTGTGGTAGTGTCACCTTGAGCACGCCGTCGTCATATTGCGCTGAAATATCACTGGCGTCAACACCCTCCGGCAGTGCGAAGGAACGCTGGAAACGACCATAGAGACGCTCAGTTCGGTAGTAATCACGATCGTCTCCGCCTGCTTCTTTTTCTTCTCGGCGTTCACCACTTATCGTCAGCCGGTTGTTTTCCACCGAGACATCAATATCGTCCTTGTTGACGCCGGGCGCTTCACACTCAAATACCAGGTCGTCGCCACTCTCATAGACGTCAACTCTTGGCGACCACGTTGTCATGCTGGTGCTGCTTTCTTCGCCTTCACCAAACATCTGACTCAACTGTTTGTCCAGATCCAGCAAATTACCTAACGGTGACCAACCTCTACGTCTTCGAATAGCCATGATTAATCACTCCCTTTTATGGTAAAAATGATGATTAGATTTCCTGCCCAAAAATAGTCCTCACCTCCGCCTGATCTCCTGATAATTCTATCCGTTTTCCTTTTACCCTTAACATTAACTAAACAGACTTTTTCTTTATTCCAGAATCCGAAAAAAATCTCAATTTTTTCTCCATAATGTTAAAATTAAGCTATCAAACAAGCATTCAGCAAATTTTTCTGGAGGTGTAACAGGTGAGTCAAGAACGAAGTAAAAATGTAAAGGAAGGAATTGAACGAGCGCCCCACCGTTCGCTACTGCGAGCAGTTGGAGTGGAGGACGATGATTTTGATAAACCTTTTATTGCAGTTGCAAATTCATATTCCGAGGTTGTTCCCGGTCATGTCCATCTTGATCGGATAGCTGCGGCGGTAAAAGAGTCCATACGGGAAGCCGGAGCAGTCCCTTTTGAATTTAATACGATGGCCCTCTGCGATGGCATTGCCATGGGTCATAGCGGTATGAAATATTCTCTGCCCAGTCGCGAGTTGATTGCCGACACCGTTGAAACCATGGTCGAGGGCCACCAGTTCGACGGTATGGTCTGTATTCCTAACTGTGACAAGATTGTTCCCGGTATGCTCATGGCTGCTGCTCGGCTTGATATCCCGACCGTTTTCGTCAGCGGCGGTCCCATGCTCGCCGGTGAGTCGGAGGGGGAGGCCGTTGATTTGATAGATGTCTTTGAAGGCGTGGCCGCCGCTGAAGAGGACGAGATATCGCTTGAGCGTATGCGTTCTCTGGAATGCCGGGCCTGTCCGGGCGAAGGTTCCTGCAGCGGTATGTTTACCGCCAACTCAATGAATTGTTTCACTGAATCATTGGGGATTGGTCTGCCCGGCAACGGCACCGTTCCCGCGCCGATGGACCGCCGTGAGCAGCTTGCCGCCAGTGCCGGTCGGCGCATCGTTGACCTTGTCGAAGAGGGGAGCACGGCCCGGGATTTTCTGACGGAAGCTGCTTTTGACAATGCCTTTACTGTTGGTCTGGCTATGGGCTGTTCAACCAATATGCTCCTGCACGGTCTGGCCATAGCAACTGAGGCTGGAGTTGAATATTCGCTTGAAAAGATCAATAAACTATCCGACCAAACCCCCACGCTATGTAAAGTTTCCCCTTCCTCCCGTTATCACATGGAGGATGTCGATGCCGCCGGCGGCCTGCCGACGGTGATGCGGGAGCTGAGCGACTGCTGTGGACTGATTCGATCCGCTGTACCTACAGTTGGCGGCCAGCTTGTTGGTGAGATTATTTCCGATGCCGAGCCGGTCGATGGCGAGGTTATTCGTCCCACAGACCGGGCCTATTCCGATCAGGGAGGGCTTAAAATTCTGTTTGGAAATCTGGCTCCCCGCGGCGCCGCTGTGAAGGCTGCCGCCGTCGATGAAAATATGCTTGTCCACGAGGGTCCGGCCCGCGTCTTTGAATCTGAAGAAGCAGCTAACAGAGCCATTCTTGACGGTGAAATCGAGCCTGGTTCTGTCATTGTTATTCGTTTTGAAGGTCCCGCCGGCGGTCCCGGTATGCGTGAGATGCTTGCTCCGACTGCCAACCTGATGGGCAGCGGTCTCGGGCAAAACACCGCTCTGCTCACCGACGGCCGTTTTTCCGGCGGTAGTCGCGGTCCCTGTATTGCTCATATTGCTCCTGAAGCCGCTCACCAGGGTCCAATTTCTAAACTGCGCGACGGTGATACTGTTTCTATTAACATCCCCGAAAAGAAGCTCCAGGTAAAGGAATCCGATTTTCTTGATCGGGACCCTGCCCAACAGCCGGAACGCGACCTGCTAACCGGTAGCTATCTGTGCCGTTACCGGCGCATGGTTGCTGCTGCTGATCGGGGAGCCGTGGTTGAACTGCCCGAATGATAGATGTCGACGTTGCCGTCGTTGGCGGCGGCTGTATCGGTCTGGCAGTCGCCGCCGAGCTGGCTGATTATTTTTCCTCTGTAGCGCTCTTCGACCGCGATTACACCGGTTCTGAAGCGACCGGAGCCGCCGGTGGAATGCTCGCCCCAATCATGGAGCTGGAGTTTGAAGAGTTTGAGCTGCTTGAACTAGGCCGCCAGAGTCTGCACATGTTTCCCCAATACTGTCGTCGGCTTGAAGACGAAACTGGCATGGAGGTCGGCTTGCGCCAGCAGGGTACCTTTTATGTCGCTACTCATGAGCGCCAGCTCCAGGAAGTAAAACGCTTATACGAGTATCAACAACGACTCGGGCTGGAGGTTGAGCGCCTCCCTGTTGAAATCCTAAAAAAGCGCCAGCCGGCCCTTACTGATCAGCTGGTTGGCGGACTCTGGATTGCTGACGAGAAGCACATTGACAACCGTAAGTTTGCTGCTGCCCTCTACCTGCTCTGTCGGGAGCGGGGAGTGGAAATACATACCAATGACCCCCTGGTTGATCTCGAGTATGATTCGGCCGCGCGGATTAAAACTTTACATAGCAACTTCACCTCTGTACAGCCGGATCTCGTTGTCCTGGCCGCCGGCGCCTGGACCGGGCTTTTGCCCGGGCTTGCTGAGCAGGATCGGCTGCCCGTTCGACCGGTCAAAGGGCAAGCTGTTGCCGTCGGTCTCGATAGTAGTTTCTCACCGGACAGTATCGTACATTCGCCCGACGTTTACTGTGTTCCTCATTCCCCCGACCGCATGATTCTGGGGGCTACGATGGAAGAAAAAGGTTTTGAACGTCGAGTTCGTTTTGGCGGTCTCTACGACTTGCTTTTTTCGGCGGCCGAAATTTTACCGGCTCTGCGAGATCAGCCTTTTCTTGAGACCTGGGTTGGCCATCGCCCCGCCTCTTTTGACAGTCTCCCCTTTATTGGCCCGTCCCCCTCGACGAAGAACTTATACTTCGCGGCCGGCCACTATCGCAATGGCATCCTTCACACGCCGATAACGGCGAAACTACTTAAAAAAATGATAGTTGACTCTACAACCCCCGAATTAGCCGAACCCTTTCTTCCAACCCCCGAGCGCCTCCTCATTTAATCAACCGCTCTAAAAATCTCACAAACGTGTCTAACAAAAGCTACTTTTTAATCCCAACCTACACCTATAGTGTCCAACTTTTTCATTTTCCAACTTTCTAACCTACCAACTCTAAGGGAGAGGACACACCGCTTTCGACTTATCTCCTCTCCCCTTCGAGGGAGAGGAGACAGGTGAGGGGGGAAGTTAATTCAGCTCAAAGCCAAAAGCCGAAAGCTAATTCAAATTCATTAAGTGCTCATAATCTTGTTCATGTTCTTGATCTTGATTTTGCTCTTGACTTCCCGAACGTCATTGCGGGCTTGACCCGCAATCCATGTTTACGGTTTTGAATAAAGATCGTCATTACGGACTACGATCCGCAATCCATCTTGAAGTTGAACTTGATTTTCCCGAACTTTCGCCTCTGCGCCTTTGCGTTCCCCGTTCTTGAACTTGCCGTCATTCCGGCCCCCGAGCCGGAATCCAGTGACTTTGATCTTGAACTTGATTCCCCCAAACTTTCCCCCCCTCGCCCCATCGCCCGCTCCCCCCATCGTGAACTACCGCCCCGCACTTGATCTCGCCTAATCTCCTCATCTCCTAATATCCTTAGCACTTCCCCAATTAATCATGCAAACAAAAAAATAATTTGATTTTTCAACCCAAATGTTTTACCTTTAATAGTGGATGAGATGTGCAACAGGGATGAGTTATCATTTTCCACAGGAGGGAGTTAGTCATGCCTCAAGGAATAGAACCCACCACTGCTCAGAACATCGTAGGCCAACAGCCAGGCGTTGTTGATCGTGCTGCTGAGGCCGGTCTCGCTGACGAAGGTCAAGATGGAGACGAGGCCGAAGCTGTCGCCGCCGAGATAGTCGCTGAGGAAGATCGTATTCCTGCAGCGGAAGAAGCTCAGGTGGCAGAGGCCCAGCAGGAGGTTGAGCAAGTCGCTGAAACACCCACTGAGGCTCAGGCCGTAACCGAGGCCGGGCAGGGCGAACAGGCCGCCGCGGCCGAAGAAGGTGCCGAGGCTGAAGAAGAAGGTGCTGCCGGCCAGCAGGTCTTTGAGTCGATGGGTGTTGGACTTAACATCAACCAGCGCGTTTAATTGCTTTTCGGCCGCCCCAATCGGGGGATAAACAAATTATCATAACTTAGTCCGGTTTTCCGGCTGGGGCGGCCTTTATCTCCTCCCCCATATCCTTTCCCCGTTTCTTTTTTATCCAAAGTATATTAATATTGTCCAGTCCCCTGAATCTCTGTTTAAGTTGTATGCTGGATTATTTCTGTGACTTTTATTATCTCTTGTTGGAGGGAAACCATGTCTATTACAAAACTGGTAGAATTTGAGGACGAGTCCGGCGACTACACTGCCGTCTGGCACGACGAGGTGGAGGACGTTATTATTGTTCAGTATAATTTTGTCCATTTAACCCTGGCACCGACCGAGTTCACCGCTTTCTCTCAGTCACTCAGTCAAGCGGTAGAAAGTTTTAAGGAACTGCCGGAGGGCGACTAATTTACCGTCATGATCGATTACTTCTACATGCTGCTCCCGCTGGTCGCTGAATACCGTTATTTCGCTGTCTTTTTTGTTCTCGTAATTGCCGGCCTCGGTGTGCCCATCCCCGAGGAGCTGAGTATAGTTGTTAGCGGTTACCTTGTGGCAACCAGTCACATGCACTTTGGTATCACGCTTCTCGTCTGTTATGCCGGTGTCCTTGCCGGAGATATAGTAACCTACTTTCTCGGTCGCTACGGCGGCCGCTGGTTCCTGGGGACCTCGCTTTTTCGCTACATGGTCCGCCGCCGTCATATCGCTCAGGCCCAGTATTACTATCGCCGCTATGGCCCGCGGGCCCTTCTTGTCGCACGCCAAGCCCCCGGGCTTCGTTTTCCTGCTTTCTTTACTGCCGGCATACTGAAGATGCGGTTTCACGAATTTATTCTCTATGATTCCGCTGCCGCCCTGGTTAGCATGCCTGTCGTCTATCTTATCGCCTATTTCTTTGGTCCCCGGGTCCGGGAAACTCTATCCCTGGTTGTTCGTATTGGTGACATCACTACTGTTGTAGTTGTTATTGGTCTTATTCTGTCTGTTCTTGCTTATATTATCTACCGCTGGCGAAAAAATAGAAGCTGAATTTTGTCTTATTAATCACCAGCAACTCTTATCTCAGTTACAGTGAACTAAAGATCGTCATTGCGGGCTTGACCCGCAATCCATTTTAAGGTCTCTGGTCTCCAGTTTTCAGTTTAAAATGTCAACTCACAACCCGCAAAGCATCTCCCCGCCCCCGGCGGGAGGGGATTAAGGGGAGGGGGAAGGAATCCGAAAAATTTTTCTTGCTGATCTCTACGACACTCTTCAATCAATAAGGTGATTCCCATGCGTGCTGTAGTTCAACGAGTTCATGCCGCCAATTGTTGCGTTGACGGCCAGTCTGTCGGCCAGATTAATCGCGGCTTGCTCCTTTTTTTAGGAATAGGAGAAGGGGATAGCTCTGATGACGTAAAATACCTGGTGGACAAAATAGTTGGTCTGCGAGTTTTTGCCGACTCCGAAGGAAAAATGAATCATTCCCTTGCCGAAATTGATGGTGGTTTGCTTGTAATCCCACAGTTTACCCTTTACGGCGACGTAAGCCGCGGCCTCCGACCCAGCTTTGACGCGGCCGCACCGCCGGACCGAGCCCGGCAGTTGTTTCAAGAATTTTTAGAGGCGGCTCAGGAAATTCATACCCCCGTGGAAGCGGGAGAATTTGGTGCCATGATGGATATTGAAGCTGAAAACGACGGTCCGGTTACCGTCTTGATTGACAGTGACGGTAAGTTTTAGTCCTACCGCTGCTTGCTATATTCTGGCCTTTCCCCGCTCATCAGCCGCAACTGTATCCGTTGGTGCCCTTGGGGAGGTTGACTGGCCCGCCGGCTGGACCTATTACGTTGGCCGCGCCGCCGGCGGCTGGACCAGCCGTCTGAAACGTTTCGCTAATCCCGAGGGCTGGAAAAATTTCTGGCACGTCGATTACCTCGTTGACCATGCTCCCGCTTCTGTTGAAGCGCTGATTCCGGTTGACTGGGACGGCGACCGCGAGTGTGAACTCTCCTCCCTGCTCTCTGTACATCCAGCCCTTGAGCCGCTTGCTCCCGGCTTCGGAGCCAGTGACTGTTCTGCTTCCTGTTCGGCTCACGCCTGGTGCGGTCGTATCGCTCCCCCGACTCTCTATTCTTATCTCGCTAATAAAAAAGTAGCGCTAACCGCCATAGTTAATTTTTCTGAGACGTACTGCTCCTGGGAAAGACCGCTCTGAATAATCCTCCGGTTTTAAACATTCTCTTCCCTTAACCTGATTTGCTCCGTCAATTTTTCCATCTACCCAGATCTTTTTGTAGGGCTGGAATATTTTTGTTCCCGGCTCTATTTAATTAACTCACGTTCCGCATCCTTTGCTTGAAATGCAAATTTTTTCTCCAGTTGGCCCTAAAAGGGGTGTTGAACGGATTTATAAATGAGGATGGGCTCGGGATGAGCCCGGTTATCCTTATTTATACCTCGGAGAAATCCTTGAAGATTTCGAGAATGATGTTAACACACCCCTTTTTGGGCCTATAAGCGGTAATCTCAGATAATTTTGTTACGTTTTGTCGATAGGGTGCGGAATCTGAAAATTAAAGCTAATTTCACGAACTATATTCTAATGTCCGCATCGCCTGGGCTTTTGCTCCAACCGGGCTTCCTTCAGACATCTTGTTTTTCCAGAGTAATTCTATTGAGCAAATAAATGAAGGAGGTGTATTATGTCGTTACAGCCTTTCGTTTTCGCTATTTTTCACGTCGGCGTCCTCTGTTTTTTCCTGCTTCTTGGTAAAACTATTCGCGTCTGGGTCAAACCTCTGCAATATTTATTACTACCTTCGGCGGCCATTGGTGGTTTGCTGGCCATGGCAGTGAGCCCTTATACCGTTCAGGGATTATTTGGCTATGAATATCCGCAGTTTGCCGTTGCTATGTACGATAACTTTGGTGAGGTTTCAATTTTTTCTCCTTAACTTTGTCTTCGCCGGCATGTTTATTGGTCGCAAGATACCGTCCTTCACAAAGTCGCTCAAGAGTGCTACTCCCCAGATTCTGCTCGGTCAGATACTCTCCTGGGGCCAGGTGCTAATTCCTTCGGTTATCGTTGCTTTCATCTTAAACCGTTATTATGATTTGCACGCTGCTTTTAGTACTTTGGTTGCCATCGGCTTTGACGGTGGTGCTACTGTTGCCGTCGGATATACTTCCACCTTTGAGGAGCTAGGTTGGTATCCCGATGGTGTACAGCTTGGGATTGCTGCCGGTGTCGTTGGTGTGCTTGGTGGCTGTGTTATTGGTGTGAGCCTGATCAACTATCTTGTTTGCAACGGATACATCGAGGAGGTTGACGATCCTGAAGAGCTCCCCGATCACATTCGTCGTGGTATCTACCGGGAGAGTGAGTTCGAGCGTGCCGGTACTATCACCATCGTCCCTCAGTCGATTGAACCACTTGCCATGCACTTCTGTTTCTTCGGTCTTGCCATGCTTAGCGGCTGGGGAATTGTCACCGCTCTGGAGCAACTCCCCGGATACGTCGGTGAATTTTTTGGTTTTGCTCCGCTATTTCCTTTTGCCACGATCAGTGGTCTTATCTTCCAGATGTTAGTTAACAAGCTTGGCTACGGCGAGTATATTGATCGCGGGCTGGCCGAACGGCTCTCCGGTCTTGGACTGGAGTTTTGCATTCTCTCCGTCTTTGCTTCGCTGAATCTACCGCTGGTGCTTGAATCCTCCGTTCCCCTTGGGATTATCGTTGTCTCCGGTATTGTTTGGTCCATCTGGTCGGCTATTTACGTTGCCCCGCGGATCATGCCCAACTTCTGGCCCGAACGGATGCTGATCGACTACGGCCAGTCGATGGGCAACGTCCCCGTTGGTATGCTGCTTCTCCGCTGCGTTGACCCCGAGTTTGAAACTCCTGTTCTGGAGGCTTTTTCCTACAAACACGCCTTTCATGCTCCTGTTTTCTTCAGTATACTGGCCTTTCTTCCCATTGTCGCCGCCGAGTTTGGAATTGGCTACGTCATCGGTATCTCGGCGTTCGCAATATTCATCTGCTTCCTGCTTGCTTTCCTCCTCGGTTACTGGCACTCGCCGCGTATAAATTGGAGCAATGAGATAACCGAATGACCCTTGCCACCTATCACCTCGCCCTGGTCTTAATTGCGCTTTTTGCCGGCGTTGGCATTACTGCTCTTGGACCCGGCGGTGTTTTTGTTACCGTCGCTCTCTTTCTCCTCGCCCCCCTCTCCGCCGCCGAAGTCGCCGGCACGGCCAGCGCTTCCTTTGTCTTCACCGGTTTGTTTGGCGTTGTCGCCTACTGGCGCTCGGGTGAATACTCGCGCCAACGGGTCCCGGAAATGACTTTTCTGGTCTCCTTCGCCGGCCTTCTTGGTGCTCTCCTTGGCAGTCGGATTAACCTCTACTTTCCCGAAATTGTTTTTAGTGCTGGCCTCGCTCTCTTTTTATTCTGCCTGGGTGTTATCATTCTTTTTCAGCAGCTTTGCGGCAAGCTTGAGACATACAACTTTAATCCCCCGCCCGGGCAGTTCCGTCTGACACTTTTTATGCTCGGGTTATTTGTCGGGGTAATTGGTGGTTTGCTCGGTGTTGGCGGCCCCATTATTGCCGTACCTTTACTTGTTCTCCTACGTGTTCCTCTTCTAATTGCTCTTGCCGTTGCCCAGGTCCAGTCGGTCTTCATTGCCTTCTTCGCTGCCGCTGGCTACTTCCAGGCCGGCGCTGTCGTCTGGCCTCTCGTTGTTCTCGTCACTCCCCCTTTGCTGGTCGGTGCTCTGCTCGGTTGGTGGCTTGCTCACTACCTTGATTCCCGTCCCCTGCGTCTCACACTGGGTGTTGTCCTCTTGTTGGTTGCTCCCTCGGTTTTGCTCTAACCCGGCCTATGCATGAGCGCTATGCATAGGCCGCCCAAAGGGCCGCCCATTCGTCGAATGGGCGGGGTTAACCCAGCTGTTTACAGAACAACTGGCAAAGTACAGTCTGTAAAAATTGTTGAACTGACAAATAATTGTTTAATACCTTCTACGGAGCCTAAAAACGGCTGTCCGGAGGACGAATAATTCACGACAGAGGAACTGTCGTGAATATTCGGGCTAACCTATTCGGTTAGCCCCTGCCCACCCAACTAACCTCGCGTTATTTCCTCTTTTCTACGTTATTTTCCAGTCCGGACGGCTTATAGATCGCTTAAAAAATCATTTCATTTTGCTATCCTTCAAAAACAGGAGAAGGCTGAATCCTGATCTTGACTCGACAGGTTGCGATATTGTTGCTTCCAATTTAACTTTCTAACTTTGCAACTTTCTAACTTTCTAACTCCGAGGTGAAAACCGTTCACCGCAGCTTGCCGGTCGAGCGGGAAAATTATGCGTATTGGCTGGATGGTGCTTGGCGAGCCTCCGACTCCCAATCCTCCCTATGTAGATCAGTGGGGGCTGATGGCTGACAGCATGGACGTTGAAGAAGAACGGCAGCGGATTCGCGAAGACGACATAGAAAAACTTAAGGAACGGGGTTATGAGACCTTTGGCGGCGATATAATCGAGTCGGTTAGTGATGTTCTTGACCTTTCCCCTGAATACAATCAGCTTGATCTGCTGCTTGTCTACGGCGTTTCGGGAACCGGACGTCTGGCCCGACGAGCCCTGATGAGCTACGGCGTGCCAACCGTCTGGGTCACCAAGATTCGTGAGCAAGAAGATGAACTGTACGGTCACGTCCTCTATCAGCAGTGGTATGACCAGGACGCGCTCAAGGACTTCACTGACGTCCATCACGTGCTCAATGATTTTGATCGTCTGATTGATATTATCGAAGCTTACCGGGCTAAGAATATTCTCGAGGAGAGCCGCGTTCTCTGCGTCGGGGAGCCCAACGATTACTTTGGCGGTCAGCGAGTTGCCCGTCTCTGGACCAGCAAGTTTGGTACTTCGGTTGAGTTCATGTCGTTTGAGAAATTTGACGAGTTACTCGGACGCACAGAGCTTGATGATCCTCGTTTGCATGAAATCCGCGACGAATTTTTGGAAAAGGCCTGTTCCGTTGACGAGGTGGCGGTTGAGGAAGAGAAGGGCTTGCGCTCCGCGCGGGTTTATCTAACCCTCAAGCAGGTTATGGCGGAAAAAGATTACGATGCTGTTACTATAAACTGTCTTTCTGAGAACTTAATGCGTGTCAAAACTACTCCCTGTCTCGCTTATATGAAACTGCGGGACGAAGGAATACCGGCCGTATGTGAGTCCGATATCCCGCAGACTTTTACTTCCATTCTGATGCGCACAATTGCCGATCGAGCTACTTTTTTAAATGACCCGGTAATCATCCCCCAGGATGATAAAATTATTCTCGCTCACTGCACGGCCCCGACAAAGCTGGCCGGTTACGACGAACGGCCCGAGGAATATCGCGCCTCTGTTCACCACGAGACCCGGCTCGGTCTTGCTCCCTCGGTGCTGATGGAACCCGACCGCGAGATCACTCTGGCCGGATTTTCTCACGACCTCTCGAAAATGATTGCTTCACCGGGTCGGATAATACGTAACACCGAATATCACGTCTGTATCAGCCAGGTGGAAGCTGATATCCCCGACGGCCGGTTCCTTTACGATAATTTTCAGGGTTTTCACTGGATCATGGTTTATGGCGATTGGATGAATCGGCTGCAAGAAGCGGTCGAACTGCTTGAGGTTGATTTTCTCACCCCTAATCCCTGATCCTCGCCCAACGATTTTGGACTCCGGGCTAAATCTCCCGCGGCCCCCTGAACATCGTCCGGGTGTATTTGTCCGTCTTCTTGATCACTTCTTCTTCTTCAAAACACCGTGAACATTCTGCTCGCTCGCCCGTCTCTCGACGAAAGTCCAGAATGAGTCGTCCCTCCGGCTTCAGTATTTGCAGAACCTCATCCAGGTAAGTTGAAAGCGGGTAATGAAAAGCCCAGGAGAGGAAAGAAAAACAGAGATCAACCGGGGGCAGATCCTTCACTTCCGTCTGTTCTACTTCCAGCAAACGAATTCGTCCTTCGTCAACCTCATTTTCTTTGAGCATTTCGTTGGCTACCTGCAGGGAGTTGTAATAGGCTCCCTTGTCTTCAAACTGGTAATAGACCTGTTCGGAAACTTCAGTTTTGTCCAGCAGATAATACTCTGGCTTCACTTCTTCATAATGTTCGGAAAGAAACAACTCCAGCCCACCGACGCCGCAGCCAATGTCCAGCAGTCTATCGGGATTTTCCGGCAGGTAGGGTTTGAGCCACCTGTATTCTTCTTCCAGCTTATCCAGGTATTCCTCCTTCACTTCATCTCCGCGCAGTTGAGCTTCAAGTCGGTAAAGAAAACCATTGTAAACTTTGTTATATATCTGACGACCCTTCGGTAGTATATAGCGTAGTTTTCTCAACTTGGATTGAGTTTCCGTTCTCTGCAGTAAAATATACGGCACCGCCTCGTCGACAACTTCCAGCTGTTCCTTCATTGGCACCACCTCTTATTTTAGATTAGCTGCCCCATGACACAATTCACCGGTTACTGCTGGTTAATATTAAATTGTTCACTGATTAGATTTGAGATGTGATGTATATATTATAACTAATCGATATCTGAATTTAAGGGTCTTTCCCTCCCGTTCAAAACCCTCCAACGAATTTGCCATTACTGTCCCTAGCCCACAATTCACAGCTTTTGACCTCTGCCTTTCTTTACTGCTGACCTTTGACTGTTGACCCACGACCGCTTTTCCGGGTTTTCCCGCATTCCCTCATCTCGCTCCGTGCTTTTGATTTCCCTCTGTGTAAAAAATAGCTTTTGACTTAGATTTTGCTTTCACCTCATCACCTCATCTCCTAATCTCCTACTCACCTAATCACCTCATTTCTAATCTCTTTTTCCTTCCACTCCAACCACTACAAATCAGGGGTTCTGTAGTATATCGTGTGTACCAACCCTTCGTAGTAGGTAAACATCACTCTCTATCTGGAAAGTAAAGCGGTAGGAACAGGAAACTCGTGCTTCCCATATATTCGGATGGCCTTGCATTTTTTTAACCTGTAAGGAAGGATAATTACGATCTTTTATTAAAAATTTGAGTTGTTTATCTACCTTTTGCTGAACATTTTCGGGCAGAGCTTGGTAGTCGTTTTTAAAACTTTTTGTAAAAGCTAATTTCAATTGTCTTTTTCCTTCAGTGCCTCGATAGCCTCCCCGGCGCTGGAGTAGGGGCCACTTATATTGCCTTGTTGTATGTCTTTCTTCGCTTCTTTCTCCCTTTTCTGCCATTCTTCACTCCAGAACCACTGCTGTTCCCGGGGGATCATCGCCTGGGGAATAAGTTCAATCCGGCCGCCCTTATTCTTAACTTCAACGTAATCGCCTTCCTCCAGCTCGAGTTCCTCAAAAATTTCCTTCGGAATTGTAACCTGATGTCGCGCTCCAATCTTAGACCGGGGCATAGCTCTCACCTCTAATATGAATTTCATATTTTCATCTAATAAGATTATACGATAAAAACTTTGGGAATTCAATTACGAATTCTCTCTGAAAAACTCTTTTCTTTTAACGGGCGATATTTAACCCCCCGTCCCCCCATCACTTCTTCAGAGGTTTCCATTGGTTTCCCGCATTTGACTTTTCCTAATCTCCTCATCTCGTAATTTCCTCATCACGGGGTTTAACCTTAATAGTGTTGTTTTTGTGGGCGATTGGGGGTAATATTAAAAAGTAACTACAAATTTTGTTGATTGAAATTATAGAAATCAGAGTCAAATTGTTATATATTATGTATAGTGGGGCTTAAGTGTAAAATTATGCTTCCGGAAGCTAAGTTTCAAGAAAATAATTTTGTTCAGCGTTGTTGGAGGTAAGAGTCATGACACTTGAGGAAAAAATCAAAAAATTACCTCCGGAATTACAGCAGGAAACTGAGGATTTTGTTGAGTTTCTATTGAAGAAAAATGTTTCCCAGGATCAAAGTGAAACTGAAGAACGAAATTTGGGCTCCTTGCGGGGGACCGTGGAAAACATGGCTTCTGACTTTGATGAACCCTTAACGGAGTTTGAGGATTATATGGCAAAAGAGAAGGCTGACAAGTGAAAGCGTTGGTAGATGCACATACCCTGATATGGGCTGTGGATCGTCCGGAAGAATTGGGGGATCGCGCGGAAGAGGTATTAAAGGATAGATCTAATGAACTGCTTTTAAGCACGGGTAATATATGGGAAATAGGAATTAAAGTGGGAATAGGAAAATTATCGCTCTCAATTCCCTACGAAAATTGGATGAATCAAGCAATCTCTGAGTTGGGTTTAAAGATCCTGCCGATTACTATTGAAAGCGCCGCTATTCAAGCCAAACTTCCCAACTACCATGGTGATCTCTTTGATAGATTGATGGTTGCCCAGGCACAGGCAGAAAAAGCATCTATAATAAGTAAAGATGATACGTTGGATGAGTATAAAATAGATCGCATATGGTAATTTCATCCCATCGGGAATGTGTAGAAGTGATACCGGTGAATCTCTCGTATTAAGCTCGTGCAATCCCGCCGACATTTAGACAAATTATACTATATTATCGCGAATTGTGCATAAAAGTATGAGTTTTGTAACTTTCTAATTTTCCAACTTCCAACCACCGAGGCATTCGGATAATTAACCAAAAATATTTAAAAATTAACCACTAAGTGGTTGAATTTCGACCACCCGGTGGTTATAATTTGGTTGAAATGAAAAAAGAAATTTAACTTCGGTCCTTTTGAGATCGCTTTCGGATGCGCCGGTTGTCCTTTTAATGGGTCCACGGCAGGTGGGGAAAAGTACACTTGTAGAATGTATCGCTGAAAACGAGCATCCGGCCGATTATTTTACCCTTGATAGTCGCGGTGTCTATGATGCGGCTGCGATAGATCCGGAAGGGTTCGTTGATGGACTGGATGACAACTGTGTTATAGATGAAGTTCAGCGAGTTGAAGAATTGTTTTTAGCGATCAAGCGTTCAGTGGATAAAAAACGTAAGCCGGGGAAATTTTTGTTAACCGGTTCTGCCAATCCCTTTTTTCTCCCGGGTATTTCAGAATCCCTTGCTGGTCGGATGGAGATCCATACTCTATGGCCATTTTCGCAGGGAGAATTACGCGGGGATTGTGACGGTTTTGTTGATAAAGCTTTCTCGAATGAACGCCTTAATTTCAATTCTATTCCGAACCAGGAAAAATTAAGCGAGATACTTGTTCGCGGTGGATATCCGGAAATTCAAGAAAGAGACGACCCCGACCGGCGCGATGCGTGGTTCGAATCGTATCTTTCAGCCATGATTCACAGGGATCTTAGAGATTTAAAAAATATCAAAAATGTATCAGAACTGTCCAGCCTTTTATCATTAACGGCTACCCGAGCAACAGAATTGCTTAATGTGGCAGGAATATCCAGTAATATCGGCATCCCTCAAACCACTCTCAAACGCTACCTGGCACTGCTCGAAGCTGGTTTTTTGCTAATAAAAATTCCTTCCTGGCGCCCCAACCTTGGCAAAAGATTAACCAAGTCGGCCAAGATTTTTTTAACTGACAGTGGTCTGTTGTGTCACTTGCTTGGCTGTGGCGCGGAGAGACTTTTAGACGAACGAAAACGATTCGGGAGAGTTCTGGAGAATTTTGTTGCTATGGAACTTCATAAACAGATAGGTTGGTCGCAAAAGCGGGTGGAACTTTACCATTTTAGAACGTATAACGGGGAAGAAGTAGATTTTGTTCTTGAATCTGCGGATGGAACGCTTGTTGGCGTGGAAGTGAAAAGCAGAAGGACGGTTAGAGGTGAAGATTTTGAGAATTTAAGATTTTTGAATAACCAGATACCTGAAAAATTTCACCGGGGCATTGTATTGTACACCGGTGAAGAGTTCGTGCCCGTGTCCCAAAATTTGGAGGCATATCCGCTGTCGGCTTTATGGGACGGGGGAACAGTGGAGTAGTCCTGCACAATTCTGCATACGTGGGTAGGTTGGAGAAACTTTCAACCTTTCAACCTTTCAACCTTGTATACTGTTTTTCGGATCAAGATGGTGCCGGAAGCCAGAGCGGTCTCGTTCGGGCATTTCCGGGTCCAGCTGAGTGAGCCCCCCCTGTCTCTAAAGTCCGGGATCGTGGGGCGCATTCGTAGCTATCCCTTTGTGCCTGGTCACTCTCGTGTGCTTGTAAGTTCTTTCGGCTCCCAGTCGATCCAAACAGCTCATATTAACTGCTTATTT
>Ga0207421_10004006_pt1 | contig 17257 bp, 11 predicted proteins | sample SodLakKL_010_SED_4_FD_187542 | JGI IMG/M metagenome (GOLD analysis project Ga0207421, IMG submission 187542) | Alkaline sediment microbial communities from Lake Tanatar, Kulunda Steppe, Russia - 8KL_010_SED (SPAdes) (version 2) | ecosystem: Environmental > Aquatic > Non-marine Saline and... | reverse complement strand
GCAAAGGGCATAGCAAACGATGGAAATATCGAACACCCAAAGTCCAACACCGAATGTTGAACTGCCCTCATTCGACAAATGAGAAAATTTTGAGCCACATCAAATCGTTTTGTAATATTGTAGTATATCATACAAAACGGAGGTACACATGGGTGTAATGAGTATAAGAATTGATGAAAAAAAGAAGAAAAAACTGAAAGCGATCGCTTCACTGAAAGGTGAAACCATGAGCAGTATTGTTGAAAGCTTGATTGACGACTATGTATCCCGGTTTTACCAAGAGGATGAACAAGCGGATGAGCTGAAGGCCATCATGAAAGTATCTGAACCTTCATTTGAAGAGTGGGATAACGACGAAGACGATATCTACAATGACTTATAAAAAATGGGATATCGTTTTAGTACCCTTTCCCTTCACCGATTTTACTTCGGCAAAAAAACGTCCGGCTCTTATTATTTCCCCAAATAAATATAATGAAGGACCCGATCTGATAATCATGTTTATAACCAGTAAAATTGATAAGCTTGAACGGGTTGGAGACATTATGATTAAAGACTGGCAAGATTGTGGCCTGCTAAAACCATCGATGGTGAGAATGAAGTTTGCAACGATAGATAGATCCATTATTATCAAAAAGTTGGGGATAATTACATCAATCGATCAGGATGCAATCGGGAATAAACTGCAAACCTTTTTCGGCCTGAAAGAAAAGTGATCTTAAACGTTACACGTTGAATGTTACACGTTAAACGTTCTTCATTTACAGGCTCATAAACCGGCAACTTCAACAAACGTTCAACCTGTAACTGTACCGTGTACCGTGAAATGGGTCGGGATGTCGCTATCGCGCCACTTGCACCCTGCGCCTTGAACCTTGCCCCATTCATTCCGATACACCCCTCTTCTCTGCCAGCCAGCTGATGATTGAAAAAAACACAAAAAGAAGTATACCTATGACCGTGCCAAGGGTAAAGACCTCAACTGAATTAAATTGATGGCCTCCAATCGAAAGCTTACCGGATGGCAGTAAAGAGTCTCTAAAAGCCCGGAAAGCCGTGCTTGCCGGTATCAGAAGAACAGCTTTACTCCCAAGCTGACTCGATCTGTACACCACCTCCGGGATATGTTCAGCCTGGAATGCAGATATACCGAATGAAAGGGTAAATCCAATGGCAAACGTGATCAGGTGAATACCGGACCACATCTGCAGCAGATCGCTGCCCGCCACAAACCACATCAGTGAAAACCAGAAGATGGCGCCATTCACCATGCCAAAAAGAACAGCGGTGATAAGATAGAGAGCTATGTATTTAGGAGCGGTCAAGGTGTAGAGATATTTCGGTTCAACTCTGGGATGTGTCTTAAATTAACGACAAAGTAAGCTACAATAACACAAAAAATGGCGCGAGCGTCTTGCTCGCGCCATTTTTGTGACTGTAATTTGAGATTCCCGCCTCATCCAATGCTTTTCCCACAACGCTGTCAGGACCTACGGTCGCTGACAGGTTGTGTGAATTGAAAAACCCTGTGCAACTCTGCAGAAATTTTCAGTCTGTCAAATCAACTCATCCAGCCGCTTGCTTACGTACTCATAGTGCGTGCGCGTGTAGCGGTCTGATGCCCCGTTCACGGCCCGTTCTACATCCCGCTTCAGCTCGCGGAGCTGCTCAAGCACCAGCGGACGAATATCGGACTGCTGAACATGGAACGTGGTTCGCAGATTCTCCATGCCGATGTCGGGACGGTAATCACCCGGAGGATTGCCCGCTTCGGCGGAAGCTTCTTTTAACAGGTACTCCATCCGGTCGAGGTACGCACGCTGCAGGTTGCGGCGATAGGTGTCCACACGGTCGCTTCCGTTCACCTCTTTCCAGATGCTATTGCGCAGTTCATCCAGCATTTCGGCCGGACCGTAGGCGTCTTCACCCAACATGGCGTGCTGCTCTACCAGCCGCTCGAGGCGGTGCGGCGACAGCAGGGCATTCAGCCCGGTAACCTGGTACCAGCGCACACGCTCTACGGTACCTACGTGCTCAAACGTTCTGAGAAGGCTTTTGTCCAGGAGCCATTCAGGGGTTTCAAACAGATGTTCGCCCAAAAACGCCATTGAGCGCTGCTGGTCCTCTTTTGTCAATGCGGTATAAACCGGACCGGGCTGTCCAAAAGCTTTATGCTCCTCACGTGAACCGCCAATTGCGGTGATCACACGCTCGGTGAGACGCCCCCAGTGCACGTACATCTGCATGTAGCGCATTTTAATCTCCTCGTAGTTCTCACCTTCAACTCCCATCCAGTCCATCAGGTTTGGGATTACACGATGCAGATTTTTCATACCCAGTTCACTGGCACGTACCCAGTCGCTTCCGATCGACTCCGTGGTTTGCGTGGGGTCGAAATCGCCACGTCCATAACCAAACTGCATGGCCGGATTATCTGCCCTTTCCAGGATCCACTCGTTCAAAAGTCCTCGCTCTTCTTCGGGTGTATCAAATTGAGGCAGGTATGAATAGGCCCACTTTACAGACCAGATGTCGTACTCGCCCACATTTCTATGGACTTTCACATCGCCATCTTCCGGCTGAGCCACGTAGTTGAAACGGGTTCGTCCTACAACAGATGATGAATTACCGTACTGATTGGTAAAATCCGGATCTCGCAGATCTTCTATGGAATAGGCGGTGTTGCCGCGCTGGTTGTGGGGATATCCTAATGCGTGAGCCAGCTCATGAGAAACCACATACTGCAGGTACTGCCCCATCTCTTCTGTTGAAAGATGTGGCTTTTGAACCTCAGGGTTTCGCGGGCCTGTCTGGCTCATCGACCACCAGTGCAGCCGCTTCATCACGTTGTGGTACATATTCATGTGTGCACGAATGGTCTCACCCGATCGCGGGTCGATCACATCGGGTCCGGCGTTGGCGGAGTGAACCGGATTGGCCACATAGCGAATCACCGAATAGCGCGCATCGAGCAGACTGAAATCGGGATCATCCTCCGGGGCCATCTCTGCCCGGATTGCGTTTTTAAATCCTGCTTCTTCAAATGCCACATTCCATTCGTTAATTCCAGCAATAAAATAGGGTCTCCACTCTTCGGGAGTTGCCGGATCAACATAAAACACGATTGGCTTTTTAGGCTCTACCAGCTCACCTCTCATATAGGCTTCTTTATCAGATGGCTCCAGGCGGAAACGGGTTACATATCGTTTGGTTTTGCTGTACTGCGCCTCATCGCCATAGTCGGTCTGTGAAACGCTGATCATCGCCACGCGCTCATCAAACAGACGCGGACGCATCGGCTCTTCAGGCAGCAGAATCATACTGTGATTCACTTCAATGGATATGGAGCCCGTGCGCTGTTGGGAAGGCGGGTTGTCGGCATTATAGGTTAAAACCGTACGCACTTCGATGTTCTCAGGAAAACTCTTCACAAACTCCATGAACGAACGGTTGCGGTCTAGTCCGCGAACCGTGTACTGCTGGCGGTGACGATTCTGCAGGCCAAAGATCCGGGAATCTTTCAGGTAGAGATCACTCACATCGATAACAACGGAGCCCGATCGCGTCTCAATTATATCAAATGCCTCAATAATTGCCGGAAAATTGGAGTTCTGAACCGCCTGATATATAGGAAGGTTTCCATCAGCGGTGTTGCTGTAGGATACTCCGCGCAGAAGGATCTTATCCCCGCGACGGTCCCACTGCACTACCTGCTGGCCCGCCAGGCGGTCGCCGCCCCATCCAAGGCCTTCAGCCGTTTTCGCGATCCGGCTCATGATGGCCATATCGCGACCGAGCATCTCATCGGGAATTTCATAGTAGATTTTATCGCCGGATTGGTAGACAGTAAACAGCCCCTCATCGCTTTGCGCGTTGGCAGGTATGGCCTGAGAAGATGACGACCTGGTTTCAGCCGCTGTGGTTTGACCTGTTGTTTGACAGGCAACACCCATCAACAGGATCGACAGAGAAAAAAAGAGCAACGTTTTAAACGTAGATAATGCAGACATAGAGATCGAATGGTTTGGGTTAAGAATCGAGTTCCTAAATAGTGAGATCTGAGTTGAGACGCAAAGGTATTGCAAACTTTTACCAGCCTACCACTCTCAGAAACCCCTTCTTCTAACATGAAGATGCGACACCCTTTATCAATCATAAGTGATTTATTTTCAATACACTAAGGTTGATTTACATGCAGGCAACCCAATCAAGCTATTTCACGTTAAACTTTTAACAAAGCTACATGACCAAAAATAAACTACTGCCGCTATGAAAAAATTGATCAAATTTCTATCTGCCTGCACAATTATCTTTCTCTTGTTAACCTCTTGCGGCGAAAGGGGACCCGTCGGACCTGAAGGCCCTCAGGGACCACCCGGACCCGAGGTGATTCCAACCTCTTTTGAGTTCGAAGCTGACCTTCTTCAATCCAACGGCTTCGAGTTTTTCAGGGACATCCCTTCAGGGATTGAAGTGTTTGAATCGGATGTGATGCTCGCATATGTGCTCGAGGATATTGATGACGGCCTGGAGGTGTGGCGCAAATTGCCGGTAACAGAATTCAACAATAACGGCACGCTGCTGCTCGATTTCGATTTTACTTTTGTAGACATTCGCATCTTTCTGGACGCCAACTATAATTTAGGCTCTGCTGATCAGTTCGAAGGTCTGCTGATCCGCGCCGTACATGTACCGGCAGCTTTCCTGAATAACAGTATGGCAATGGTTCAAAGTGTAAAACAGGCTGAGACCATCGGAGAACTGGAATCCATTCTTGGAACTGACGTTAAGAGGCTGGACACAGAGTAACCTTTTTTATTGACTCTATGCAAAAAAGGCCCCTCGTAATTTGCGATGGTGCCTTTTTTATTATTCTGATGAAACTATCCGACCATATGGCAACTACTGCCAGGACCTCCAATCATACAAGTTTTAAACAGCTAAAATTCTATTCGCCCTCCACTCTTTACCCTACCTGAACCGGATGTTGTAAAATCCGATCGTATACTCCATAACATCATCGTTCTCCTCGATGAGCAGATGGTCGTTCCAGAACCCCAGCAGCGGACCCGGAAGGGAAAACTGCCAAGCCCGGTCAAAATCAGGCAGGGAATAGGCGATACCAAAATGATCATAATTCTGTGAATCGAAGTAGGCACTCTCCAAGATCCCTTCATTAGCATGACTCCATACCACAACCAGAAAGTTATTCACAATTCCCACCTCCATAACCCGAGTCAGGTCCATATTGAGCTTCCTGCTGTACTGCATGGAAAAGTGGTATGAATTATTATGATCAAACGGCAGTGTACGGGTTCTGAAAGTTGATGGCCTTATATCCGATACAACATCAGTCTGATCCGACTCCAAATTATAGCGCATAACAGTGTGGTCAGTATTAAATACGTAATACAAAAATCTGCTTTCATCATCGAGGGCGAGGTAGGGGTATTTCAAAAAACTGTCGAGCTTATCGAGAGTTGGTGAAAACTCTCCAACCAGTGCTGCTTCCCCCGTTTCAAGATTCATGATCGCAATCGGACGAGCCCGGTCAAAACGCAGCGCGTTTAAATGTTCCGGCTCTTTGGCTGACGTGATCAACATACCGTCTCGGTAAAAGCCCCTGGTATGCCGGAGCCAAATTCCCTGCTCTAAATACCCCGGCTTTTTCTCTGCTATATGATTTCCTGTAAAATGGGAGATCTGATCCAGAGCGGTATCGTAGACATAGAGTTCGTCATTGCTCTTTACTGCAATTTGTGATGGAAGAGTCAGCTCCTGGGGGCCCCTGCCCGAAGCGCCCAGGAATGTAAACTCTCCATTTGATAGATCCAGCCTGTAAGGCAATTTTCGTCGCAGATCCATGCCGAACACAAGGCTGTCTGCCGTAGACCCATACATACCTTTAACGATCGATTCTGGCTGATCGATGGAGTTATTGATTACCACCTCACCTGTTCGAACCAGTCCTGCCGATTCTGTCTCTGAGCCCTGCTCAGACGCACAAGAAATCACCGTAAAGCAGATCAGGCACACGGGCAACAATAAAAAGACGGGGCGAATCATATTTGTGAAATTATGAGATTAACTGTTCAAGTAACTCAATACCGAGCTTCAAAAACATCCACCGCATACCCCTCATCATCACTCAGCATTGTGTATACCCGATCACCATCCACATGCAAAATCCTCCTCTCTCCCTCCAGATCGAAACTTCCGATCGGCTCACCGTTCGAATCCAGAACCAGGTACTCCGGTGAATCGTGGGTTTGAAGCCAAAAGTTCTGCCGGCGATCCACCCACATCGCTTCGGCAACCGGTTTGGTATCCGGCATGTGCTCGGAAGCAAGCGATCGAAATTGGTCCATGCCGTCTAACCGTTCCCGGCGCTCTTCGGTGGTAACAGGCTGATTGGGAACCGCTGCCCGGATGGAGTCAGCCGGATCCAGTTTTGCATCGTATGCGGCAATTTCAAAATTCTCATTCCAGGTCATATGGAGTTTACCGTCGTGCCCCCTTGCAAGAAGTGTGGTTCTACCAAACGGGATCCCATTCATCATTCCATCATCTCGTACCAAGAATCCCATCTCCCTGAACTCTACAGCATCATCATCCTTCAATCCATCCTGCAGAGAGCCGGTCCCCAGTACATGAACAAACCAGAAGGCTCCGGGTTCAGGCATCTGATCACGGCTCTGTCTCACGATGTAGTTTCCGGCTTTGTCAACGGTTTGAACTCCAAATCTTGTTCCTTCTATCGACACAAACTCTTCAGGCTGCCACGATCCATTCTCTTCCCGGAAGAATACGCTTCGGTTATTTGCCATATCGAAGACAATCAGCTGATCGTTCTCATCCACAAACATATTGAGTATCGCCCTGAACTCATCCGGCCCGGCACCCTCCCGGCCAATTGTGGTGATAAAATTCCCGGTTTCGTCGTAAACCAGAATGTGATTGGCTTCCTGGTCTGAAACAAAAATCCTTCCCTGTGAATCGCTTTGCAAAAATCTAATTCTTTCAAAAAAGATTCCTTCAGGTTCGTCAAGAGTGAAAAGGTGCGATAGTTCGATCTCCGGCAGGTCTGAAGTACGGATAGGTTCCATTTCGTCATACTCATGACTGCAGGCCACTAAAATTATGCCCGCAACCATCAGAATTAAACTACCCTTGATTTGATTTAGCTTCGCGTTGTATAGATTCATTCTCATAGAGTTATATTGAAATTATCATTATCGTTTCACAGTTAATTGCACAACACAATGATTCGGATCTCAGAAATCTATCACCCTGCGCCCCGCGGTGAAACCCTCATGAACCGACGCTGTCAGGAACTGCGGAGGCTGACAGGTCGGGTTCCTTTTCCCACACTCCCATCAGCAGCAGAATCAGCGTCAGGCTGGTTCCCAGGCCCCAGATTACCACGACGGCCAGGTCGGTCCAGAAATCGTTGGTTCCAAAGATGATTAGCGGCAACAGCCCGCCCATAGTGGTGAGGGAAGTAATCATTACCGTCCGCATTTTGTTTCGGTACACCTGCACCCAGCTTCGAAAGCCGTGAATGCCCAGGCTGCGGCACCGCTGTTTTTCATGAATTAAGAGAATAGAGTTGTTTACCACCACGCCCACTGCAAGGAGGGTTCCCGCAATGGCTCCCTGGTCAAAATTGATATCGTGATAGAGTGCTCCCATCATTACTCCAATCAGGCTGAGCGGAATGGCCAGAAGCACAACAATGGGATCTCTCCAGCTTTCGAGCAAAGCGGAGACAATCATCCATACACAAAGCACGGTTAAAAAAAACAGAAGCAGGTAATTTTTTAACTGTTCACTTTCCCCCCATGAAAAGAAACCACCGCCATACTGTATAGACGCCCCCACCGGAACCGGAACCTGATCTAGTACTGATTCAATATAATTACTTGCAAGACGGAAGGGGCCCAAAAAATCGACCGTAAGCGTTCGGCTGTATGATTGATTGTCTCTGATAATTTGGTTCATGGTTCTCTCTCGGGTTAAAGAAGCCACCTCACTGATTTTGAACATCTTGGTTCCTGACAGCCGGGAACGATCTAAAAAGTCTTCCTCATACTGCGTTTGAGCCTGATTGGATCCCATCAGATATAGCCTCTCGCCGGCCAGCTCAATCACTCCAAATGAATTTGCAGGATTCACATCCAGCTGAATTGCATCAAGCACGTTTCTTCTGTTCAGGTCTTTTAAAGAGAGTCTCTCTTCATCCAGGTTCAGTACATACTGAAACATATCATTCCGGCCCCAGCCTACCGAGTGAATATCCACTTCCTTTACCCGCTGGTTTCTTTTTAATCGTGTAGCAATGTCCTCAGCCAGAAACAGCAGTTCATCATACGAGAAACCTCTCAGGGTTATCCTTTGGCCGGATACACCGCCGCCAAATCCTGTACTGTGTCCATCACCTAACCCACTTACAGAGATGCCGGAGTTACCGGTTCTGGAGGCCAGGTATATAGCCTCACTATAAAAAATGTAGGGCTCGTTGCGAAACAGGTATTCATCTTTGATAAAGAACTGAAGCCGGGCACCGCTGTATTCAGAAATATCAGCTTCGAAATAATCAAATGCTTCCATATAGGGCAGCGCAATGGTTTCAAAATTTCGGACCATTCTGTCGATCTCTTCAATAGGTGTTCCCTGTGGAGTTCGTATGTTGATGAAAATACGCTCCTGCTGAGCCCCTCCCCATGGCGTGCCAAAATAGGTTTCGTTAAAAAATTTATGCGTTAAACCACCAACCCATGGATCAATATCACTGCGATTGTCAAAGTAGGAACGTGTAAATTCCGGCCAGTTTGTGTCGTCCCAATCCGGTTCATCAATGGCGAACAGCGGAATGCCAAACAAGGCTATAAATGCGATGTAGAACACCCACCTGGCTTTATGGCGCCAGTAGAAAAACCTAACCATTACCCTGTTCACCAGCCGGTTGATTCTTTTTTTGAGAGGCTTCTCCTCTTTTTTTATGGTTGCCGGAACCAGCCAAATGAGGGCGTATGGTATCCAGCTAAGGGCTATTAAAACTGAGCACACCAGTGTAAGGGTAAGAGAAATGGCAAGGGGCACCAGGAACAGCTGAAGTTCTTCCATTGCAAAGAACAGAGGAATGAAAATACCAACGGTAGTGAGTGTGCTGCCAAAAACAGGAACCAGGGTGTATGGAAGCTCGTTTTTTACGTGATCAATACGCTTCTCTTTATCGATCGGCAACCTGGGATTGAGTTGTTCAAACACCACAACGGCGTTATCAATAATCATTCCCAGCGCAACTGTAAGGCCTGCCAGAGTGAGTACATTCAACGTGTAGTTCATGAAAAAGAGAATACTCAGGCTCATTAGCAGTGAGAAAAGGATACTTCCCAAAATCACAAACGGAGCGCGAAACCTTCGAATAAACAGCAGAAGAATTACAAAAACAAATAAGAGGCTGAATGCAGACTGGTATTGAAGATCGCCAAACTGCTCACGCAGGTCATCAGTGGAGTCTCGTTCAAGCTGGATGGTGACATCATTGGGCAAACTTGCTTCAATTCTGTCCATCTCATTTCGAACCGTCTCTGCCAGGCCCATTGCGTCTGATCCACTCTCTCTCACAAACAGCATGGTTAGCGCGGGCTTCCCGTTTAGGCGCTTCAGGCTTTTTACGGGATAATCTTCTATCTCAACAGTGGCAATATCCCCCACCTTAATCTGTCGCATACTGTTGGGAATTGCAATTTTCATCTGCCGAATGTCATCAAGTGACTCAAATTGCGGCGGAATTAGCATGCTCAATCTCATGCTGCTCTGCTCTACAAATCCGCTCGACCTCCAATTAAGCCTCTCCCGTATTTCGCCCATTAACTGCCTTGAATCAAAATCGTATCTCTCTAAAAGAGAGGTGTCAAAACGGATTGTCAATGCAGGGTCTTCTGCTCCCTGGATGTCAATATCTGCCAGGCCTTCGAGGCCCAATAGCTGCAATCGAATCTGTTGTGTGGCAAGCTGAAACAGTTCCCGTGACGACCGTTCTCCGCTGATGGAATAAGCCATAAATGTCTCCTGGGCCTGCAGCTCCTGAGGTATTGACCGGCTGATGCTTGGCCGACGAACCTGCGGCGGAAACTCATCGCTCAGCCCGTAGAGATACTCCTGCAGTTCAAGAACCCTGTACTCTACCGGCGTACCCTTTTCGAATGTGATTGTGACACGGGATCGGCCTTCCTGCGAGACCGATCGGATTCGCTCCACATTCCTCAGCCTGGTAGCCACCGACTCCACCCTGCGGGTAATCTCCTGTTCCATCACTTCCGGCGAGGTACTTCCCCAGCCGTAGCTCACCGTAACCGACGGCAACCGCAGGTCTGGGGTCATCTCCATGGGGATATTGAGCCACGCCACAACCCCAACTACAGCGATAAGCATGTAGCTAAGAGAGATGAAATATTTACGTCGGAAGATTTCTTTCATGGCAGATAGCATTGCGAATACTTTATTAGCTAATACGTCCAGCTTTTGTAGTTCAATTTTTTACTCTACTCCACAACATCTTCCCTCACAATCTGGCCCAACATGCGGGGCCTTACCTGCTGAAGGTGGCTAAGGGCAAAATGCCGCCCAACGGCAATGGTATCGCCGGGCGCAATCTCATTATGATTGATGATTGCCCATTCAGAAGTTGCAAATTCCGGATCTACATAGACCCATTCCACAATATTATTATTAAGCTTAAACAGCAGGGTTCTTCCGCCATCTCTTTCCAGAATAGATTCGCGGGGCACCCTTGCAGTACCGCTGTGTGTTTCAGCTCTGATACGGCCTTCCACCGTCATACCCACCCGTAGTGAGCGATCACTGTTGTCAACCTCTACAACTACCTGCCCTGTTTTACTTTCAAAATCTACAACCGGAGCAAGCGATCTGATTTCGCCAACTTTTCGTTGGCCCGATGGAGTTGTGAGTTCTACTGCCATCCCGCGGCTGAGGCGGTTCAATTCAGATTCGAGCACATCAAATCGAATTAATAACCGGCTGTCGTCGATCAATCTCCCTAATTCGCTCCCGGCCGAAATATAGGCCCCTGATGTAACTGCTACGGGAACTGAAAGTTTACCTGAAAAAGGTGCTTTAATTGCTGTATAGGATAAGTCAAGTTTTGCTCTTTCCATCAACATTTCGGCGGCCGCAAGCCCTGTGCTGATGCGTACCATACGGTCTCCATTTCCGTCATTGCCACCCCTGTTTTGACGTTGGCGGGTTTCAATATTATAGGCAACCAGTGCGGTTTCATACTCATTTTCGGCTTGCTGAAGCTGATACTGCCACTCCTGATCATCAAATGCCAAAATGGTTTCGCCCTGCTGAACAAGTTCACCATCTTCAAGATTATTTTCGGCAATAAAGCCGCTGATTCGGGGGCGAACCGTAATATCCCTGATTGGCTCGGCCACACCCTGGCTTTCAATATAGATATGAAGCGGACGATCATCAGCAATCGCGAAAGTTACATCAGGACGAATATCCACATCATCGGGCCGTTCGGGTCGTTCTCGATCGTCGGCACCGCTGCATGCGGAAAGTGATAGGCATAGTATAAAAATAGATAGTAAGGTGGCAGAATATTGACTATACATAGTACAAGTTTGTTTAGGTGACTGCCCTCTCCTCCTTTCCCACGTAGTGAGCCCTACGGGACAAGGAGGAGCCGGGTGTGGTTTCATCAAAAATTTTCATTCAACTCAATCTTAAATTCTTTGGCTCGATCCCTAAATATATCCTCCGGATAGTGAATCACAATTTCATAATCTTCTTCGAAATAATGGACATCTCCATCTATCTCAATAGCATGTTTTAAAGCCGGGCAATAGAAATCTACAATGTAGTTTTCTAGGTCATATTGCCTTCGAACTTTAAAGCCAAGCATCTTTTTTCCCTTCAGATCATTCCACAAACGAACTTTCCACTTCGTCATGTAATTACGAAGATACTGGTGCTGTTTCTTTGTTTTTTTGGGATTGATCATTGGGTCATTATCAAAAAATGTTTGTTGAACTAGCTATAGGGTCTTTATTTAACCACCCCCTGCCCCTGCTTTCCCACGTAGTGATCCCTACGTGGGAAAGCAGGGGAGTTCTTGCTCATTCCATATCAGGCGCCATTTCACTACTGCCTTTTGCCTTTTCACTCCCCTTTTCCACCCAGCCAAAAATAACCGGAATCAGATAAAGGGTTAATATCGTACTTGTTACCATTCCCCCCATCAGCGCCAGGGCCAGCGACTGGCGGAACGCATAGCCTTCTCCGAATGGTATTAACATGGGGGCGAGTCCTAAAATTGTGGTAATACTGGTCATAACTACCGGACGAAACCGATGCTTACCTGCAAGTTCAATGGCTTTGGTCAGGTTTCCGGTATCGGCCAGGTATCGGCGCATAAAGTCAACCTTCAGAATGGAGTCGTTCACCGCGATACCCGTTAAAATCAAAATCCCCATAAACGACATGGCATTGAGTCCTGTTCCGCTCACCCACATGATAAGCAGTGAGCCTACCCATGCAAACGGTACGGCCAGAATAATGATCAGCGGATATTTTAAATTTTCGAACTGGATGGCAAGGATGATATAGATAATCAAAATACTGAGCAGCAGCAGCTTGGCCATATCGGTCATCAGGGTTTGTACCATCAGGGCATTACCGGCAACCTGTACCTCTGTTCCGGTACTTCTAACAAAATCCCGAATGGTATCCATGGTTTTTGCGCGATTCCACCACCAGTCGGCCAGGTCCCAATCGGCAACATAGCTGAGAACCGGGGTTTGGTCTACACGTTCGAGCTGTTCAGGCTCGGATGCCCTTTCAATGTTTGCGATATAGCTGAGCGGAATTTCGCGGCTTCCCAAGCGAAGCGTGATTTCAGACGGGTCATAGATCTGCAGCCTGCTTCCCAATAAACGTATACCAATTCGTTCATCCTCGCGGGTCCAGTCGCTCACAAAACTGCCGCGGGTTATGGATTCAAGATATCGAATTACCTCCTGTTCGCTAACGCCCAATTGAAGCATTCTGTCATTTCTAAACCTCAGGTTCCATGTATCCACCTCCTGGTCGAACTGTTTACGTAGAGATACGGGCAGACCTGCACCGGCAAGCGCCTCCTCCAGTTTTACCGCAGAAGCTTCACTCTCTACACGGTTCATGCCGATAACCCGAAACAGTACCGGTGGCTGATCGGCTCCAATCAATGCGCTCCAGCTTTGAGTTGCAGCAACCGGCTCAACCGTCCAGCCGGGGAAATCGCCATCAAATACCGACATGATTTCTGCGGTCTGTTCTGCCTGAAGGTACCCCTGTACAGGAACTGATATCGTAAATTTATTAAGGCCTTCGCGTGCCAGATTTGCCAGGTTGGTTTGATCGGTATATCCGCCCTCCATCTGAATGCGTCCGCCTCCCAACCCGGCCCTCTGTAACCTTATCCGTAAGGCGTCAGACGCTTCAATGGTAGAAAGGAGTGATGTGTTGCCGGGCAGCTGAACCCGGTAAGTAACCAGTGAGGGCTCATCTTCGGGCAACATGGTTTTTGGAACCACCATAAATGCATAAAAAGCCGTAGCCACCAAAAAAGTTGCGAAGGTGAACATCCAAATCGGGCGTTTCAACACCTTTTGAAGGGAGCCTTCGTACCACTCCAGCATATCATTGAAAAACTTACGGGTATTGAGCTGCCCGTCTCCTTTAGCATCATCCGAACTCTTTTTCCGGCGTTCCAGAATTTGCACCACCAATACCGGTAATATCACCAGGGCAACAAACAGGGAAGCCAAAAGACTGATGGAAAGCGTATAAGCCTGATCCTGGAAAAAAGCACCTTCAAATCCGCCTAAAAAAATCAGGGGAAGAAACACAGATATCGTGGTAAATGTGGAGGCCGTAACGGCAAGTGCGATCTCTTTGGTACCCTTCGAAGCTGCACGTTTAACCGTTTTGGAGAGTGGCATATGGCGGTTTATGTTTTCCAATACCACAATGGCATTATCGAGCAAAAGGCCGATACCGAGCGTGAGGCCGCTCAATGAGACAATATTGAGCTGAATTCCCGAGGTGAACATTACAAAAAAAGTAATGAAAATGGAGACCGGAATAGCAACCCCAATAGTGAACGGAGTTCGTATATCATTCAAAAAGGTAAACAGAACAAAGAAAGCGAGAATACCACCTATGAAAAGGGTTTGAAGAAGATTCTGTATCGCTTTTCGAATAAATGTAGCATCTTCACGGAGCACCTCAATATTGATATTTGGATACTGCATGCGCAGTTGCTCCACCAGAGGCATCAGCGTATCAAATACCTCCACCGTATTGCTGCCAAACTCTTTTTTGACAAGCAGGTTTAGCACCCTTTCACCTTCAAGGGTTGCAAAGGAGCCGGGGTCGGTTTCATCGAGTTCAATTTCTGCTATTTCGCCTAAATTTAAAATTCGCCCCTGCCCCAGCCTCACTAAAGGAACCTGTTCAAGATCGGCCAGTTCTCGAATCCGGCTCTCAATTTTCATGGAGTAGCGGTACCAGCCGTCGCGGATTTCCCCGCTTGAGGTAAAGACATTTGCATCGCGAACCAAATTTTGTACCTGCATTAGCGACAGGCCGTAGCGGTCAATTTCACGAGGCAAATAGCGAATCTGAACTTCCGGTTCAACGGCACCTACAGACACCACCTGTGCAATACCCTCTGCCTGTTCAAGGCGCCGGGAGAGAACTTGTTCTGCCCATCGTTTGAGTGAAAGGCGTGTTTCAAAGTCTTCGTTAGGACGGTCTTTGGCCGTAATGGCCAGTACGGCAATCGGCTCATCGGCAGTGGTGTTAAAGATGAGCTGTGGGCGCGAGGCTTGCTCCGGCATTATATACTGTACCTGATCGAGCTTTTCGCGCACGTTGAGGAAAGCAAGATCCATATTATGGCCCCAGCGGAAGTTGAGGTAGATCACGCTCTGCCCTTGCCGGGCAAAGCCGTGAACCTGCTCAATTCCCGGAATGGTACTCAGCACCGCTTCGAGACGTTCGTTAATCCGGTTCTCTATTTCGCGCGGCGAAGCACCCTGCCAGTCGGTGCGCACCACCAGGTTGGGTGAGTCCACATCGGGAAGAAGGTCCACCGAGAGTTCACTCAGCGCCAGGCTCCCAAAGATAAGAGCCGCCAGGATCAGGATAATTGCCGTTATGGGTCGGTTTAGTAGCAAATGGGATCGATAAAATCTGTCGGTTTAATAGGAGCGAAAGAGATGAGCTTTACACAGCCTGCGCATTCATTTTCACTACGATGATATTAGTTTTCAAAAATGAGAACTGCAAGTGTTTATTTACTTTTTAGATGTGGTTAATGGTTTAACAATCTCAGATTAACCCACTCAATAGTTCTTCTCACAAATAAACTCACCGCTCCGTATTCGACTTAATTCAACTCATAGATCCGAATCGTTTCTGCTTCTTCGGGATTTTTATGCAGTGTATAAATCCTGTTCTCTTTAATTACTTTTATTTCATCAAATTCAGACAGTGAAATTCTGCCAACCGGCTCTCCCTCCAACGTCATGACCATCAGCTCTTTCCCCTCGGAGGAACTGTCCATATGCAGAAAAATAGAGTCTTCAGTTGCCCAGACATTTAAAAATGGCGGTTTAAATTCCGGTATTCGCTCCAGCATGATGCCGTGGTAATCTTGGGGGATATTTTCCAAAAACTCTGATACCTCATCGTCACCAACCGGCCGCTTTTTAATCTCTAAATTGAGAATCGAATCAATAGTATGAGTTTTGTTAAAAATAGTTATGGATGCACTATCAGGCCTGGCTATCAGGTAACGATCTTCATCAATAACTTGAAAGCGGTCATCCATTTGATAAGGCGGCATCCCAATTACCATCATCGATCGTTCACCATATTCAGCAACAACAGTGGGGCGTTTTAGCACATGCAGTGAATCCTGAATGATCTTCTCGTATCTATCTGCAGTGGCAATCGGTACATAGCTGAAACCACTTTGATTTTTTCGCGCTTCCATTAAATCATTGGTGTTGTGAGGGGCCAAAGCATAGAATTCAGATTCCGAAAATTTACCCAAAAAAGTAACAAAGCGATCGCCCGGTGCTTCAAACGAAATGGATTCTGAATAGCTATACTCTCCTGCTCCATACTCATCAGTAAAGTAGTCTATATGCTGCCTCATCCCACGATGGCGAACAATCAGTTTATCTTTCCCTCCATTATACAGTAAAAAGAAAGAAGAGAGCTCACCGGGACCTCCTCCCTCCTTAGCAATTGTTCCCTCATAAATTCCATCCCTATTAAATTGTTGAATGGTAACACTGCTCCAATCCGAGACAAAAAATGTTCCGTTATCCATAACCACCAAATCCCTTAACCTTCCAAAGAGATGATCATCATTATTTCCAATCTCTTCAGCCAGAACAATGTCTAACTGATCTAAACTTCTATAGTCAATAGATGAATCATCGAAATCGCTTCCACAACCCATCAGAACCGTGATGGGTAGAAAAAACGATAGTATGTATAATTTTTTAAGCATGTAATGGTGTTTTTACTTTTACCGTAAGCTCAATATAAAGTGATTTAATTAGGCAACATGAGAAAACCCTTCTTTTTGAAGGAAAGGCACTGAACTCCATTCTATATTTAAAAACACACTAAGCACCCGTTTCTTGATCCTTTTCATTAAACAATTTCAGAAAGGATAAATTCTTATATCGCTCTCATTGAATGCCGGAGTGTATAATCTGCGATTTTTAAAATCAATACCCGGGTAATAAAACAGATCCGTGTCGAAATTGATTTTATAGCGATACATAAGTGTGCCTTCGGAATCGAATTGATGAACCCACATCGGACGCCGTGGGGTATGCGGTGTATCCATATTCGTGTATGTAAATAGATATACGTCGCCATTCGGACTACTTCTTCCTGCCATATATTTTTTTACCGGTAAAAGAGAGACACGCTGGTTGGGACGATTTAGAAGAGCATTGTCCAGATCGATCATCAGCGAATCTACCTCAGGTGTAAGAGGTATTGTTTGTTCCCAGATTTTTTCACCTTCAAAATTGTATTTGGCAATTTTAGGAATGGCGCTATAGACTACAAAAATCTCGTTAGGGTTAGTCAGATCGTTGACCGGAAAAGCCAGTGCCAGCTCATGTGCAGGTACTCTGTTGTTTTTAAGAGACTG
>Ga0207421_10004005_pt1 | contig 17258 bp, 20 predicted proteins | sample SodLakKL_010_SED_4_FD_187542 | JGI IMG/M metagenome (GOLD analysis project Ga0207421, IMG submission 187542) | Alkaline sediment microbial communities from Lake Tanatar, Kulunda Steppe, Russia - 8KL_010_SED (SPAdes) (version 2) | ecosystem: Environmental > Aquatic > Non-marine Saline and... | reverse complement strand
GCGGGCCGAATGAACAGCGGCCGCTGCGGCCGATCGAGCTTCCGATCACCAACAACCTGGTGCTGAAGAAGCTGCGGGTGGCCTTCGATCTGCAGGAGGAAGACCTGCACGCGATCCTGAAGGCAGCGGGCTTCGCCGTCAGCAAACCGGAATTGAGCGCGGTGTTCCGTAAACCCGGCAGCAAGAATTACCGCGCGTGCGGCGACCAACTGTTGCGGAACTTCCTGAAAGGTCTGTCCGAGACCCGCCGGGGCTCGATGCCCGCACGCCGGCAGTCTGTCGATCCCGGCCCCGAAAGTCGGGGCGCCGAGGATCGAGATCCCGGGACAACGAACGGCGGATCGTCTCCGGGCGGCACACCCTCGTGAGCACCGACGGGGTTCGCCTGGCCAAGTGCGTGGCCCGGATGCTGTCGTGTTCCCGCCGCGAGGCCGAGCTCTACATCACCGGTGGCTGGGTTCGGGTCGATGGTCAGGTGGTCGAGGAGCCGCAGTTCAAGGTCCTCGAGCAGAAGATCGAGCTCGATCCGCAGGCGAAGGCCGAACCGGTGGCCCTGGTGACGTTGATCCTGCACCAGCGCGCCGCGGGCCATGGCGTTGATCCGATCGATTGGCCGGCGTCGGCCACACGCTCCCCGTTGGATGTCAGTGGCCTGCGTATGCTCAAGGGCCACTTCAAGCGCCTGGTTCCGACGCTGCCGTTGGAGGTGGGGGCCGAGGGACTAACGGTCTTCACCCAAGACTGGCGGGTGGTGCGCCGGCTCACCGAGGACCGCGATCGGATCGAACAGGAATACAACGTCGAGGTGGCCGGGGCAGCGGCGGACGGCGAGCTGGATCGGCTCCATCGCGGGCTGCAACTCGACGGCCGCTCCCTGCCACCGGCCAAGGTCAGCTGGCAGAGCGAACAGCGGCTGCGCTTTGCCGTGAAGGGCCTGCAACCGGAGCAGATCCGATTGTCTTGCGAGCACCTTGGGCTAACGATGCTACGTCTGAAGCGGATTCGCATCGGTCGGGTGTCGATGGGCAAGCTGGCCGCGGGGCAATGGCGCTACCTGGCTGCGGGGGAACGCTTCGCGTGACGCGAAATTGCTTCCCATGAAGGGGTCCCCGATGTTGCGTCTCACCGAGATCAAACTCCCGCTCGATCACCCCGAGGAGGCCCTGCACACGGCCGTGCTCCAGAGGCTGGCGCTGCCGGCGGAGCACTTGCTGCGCGTGGTGGTCCACCGGCGGGGCTTCGATGCGCGCAAGCGCAGTGCCATCGCGCTGATCTACACCGTCGATGTGGAGGTGCAGGATCCGGCGGCGGTGTTGGCACGGCTGAAGGGCGATCCACAGGTCCGGCCCACACCGGATATGGCCTACCGTTACGTCGCGCAGGCGCCGCAGGGGCTTGGCGAGCGGCCGGTGGTGATCGGCACCGGCCCCTGCGGGCTGCTGGCGGGCCTGGTGCTGGCGCAGATGGGCTTTCGACCCATTCTGCTGGAGCGCGGCAAGGCGGTGCGCGAGCGAACCAAGGACACCTGGGGCTTCTGGCGCAAGGGCGAATTGGATCCCGAATCCAACGTGCAGTTCGGCGAGGGCGGTGCCGGCACCTTTTCCGATGGCAAGCTGTACAGCCAGATCAAGGATCCGCAGCACCGCGGTCGCAAGGTGCTTGAGGAATTCGTCCGCGCCGGCGCGCCGCCGGAGATCCTGTATGTCAGCAAGCCGCACATCGGCACCTTCAAGCTGGTGACGATGGTCGAGCACATGCGCGCGAGCATCGTGGCCCTCGGCGGGGAGATTCGTTTTCGCAGCCGGGTCACCGATCTCGAGGTCGACGCCGGTCAGGTGCACGGTGTGGTGCTCGCCGACGGCACACGCATCGCCAGCCGCCACGTGGTGCTGGCCGTGGGCCATAGCGCCCGCGACACCTTCGCGATGCTACAGGGCCGCGGCGTGTACATCGAGCCGAAGGCCTTTTCGCTCGGACTGCGGATCGAGCATCCGCAGTCGCTGATCGATCGCTGCCGCTTTGGCGATCATGCCGGCGATCCGATCCTCGGCGCGGCCGACTACAAGCTGGTGCATCACTGCGCCAACGGCCGCTCGGTCTACAGCTTCTGCATGTGCCCGGGGGGGACCGTGGTGGCCGCCGCCTCGGAGCCGGGGCGGGTGGTCACCAACGGCATGAGCCAGTATTCGCGCAATGAGCGCAATGCCAATGCCGCGATCGTCGTTGGGGTCACGCCGGCCGACTTTCCCGGCGATGTCACGGCCAATCCGCTCGCCGGTCTGGCGCTGCAGGATCACTGGGAGGCGGCGGCCTTTCGCGCCGGGGGCGGCCGGTATGCCGCGCCGGCGCAGCGGGTCGGGGACTTCCTCGCCGGGCGGCCTTCCACTGGGCCCGGGTCGGTGCGCCCGTCCTACACGCCGGGGGTGCACTGGACCGACCTGGCCGGCTGTCTGCCGGACTACGCGATCGATGCGATCCGCGAGGCCTTGCCGGCCTTCGATCGCAAGATCCGCGGCTTTGCGATGGCGGATGCGGTTCTGACCGGCGTCGAGACGCGCACCTCGGCGCCATTGCGCATCACCCGGGGTCCGGACCGCCAGAGCCTCAATACCCGCGGCCTGTATCCGGCGGGCGAAGGTGCCGGGTATGCCGGCGGCATCCTGTCCGCGGCGGTCGACGGTATCGAGGCGGCGGAGGCCGTGGCGCTCAGTCTGGCGGGCCGGCTGCGCTTGGCCCAGCCTACGGGTGAAGCGAAGGCCAGGCAGCCGATGTAGGGTAGGTGAAGCGCAGCGCACCCACCGGCGGCGTGATGGTGGGCCCGCTGCGCTTGGCCCACCCTACGACCTCGGTTTCGGTTCGGGTGGCGGTTGGTACAAGGCGTGGAGATCCTCGGGCTCGAGCCAGGTCCAGGCGCCGGAGGGCAGGGCCTCCGGCAGGCGATAGGCGCCGATCACCAGGCGTTCGAGGGCCTCTACACGGTTGCCGACCGCCGCGAGCATGCGCTTGACCTGGTGATAGCGCCCTTCGGTGATGGTCAGCAGCAGGTCCCGCTCGCCCACGCGCAGGCAGCGGCTGGCGGTGACCGGCACCGGGTCGTCGCGCAGCACCACGCCGACGTGCAGGCTGTGGATCATGGCCTCGGTGACCGGCTGCAGGCAGCGCACGCGGTAGGTCTTGCCGATGCCCTTCTTCGGCGAGGTGAAGCGGTGGATGAAGGCCCCTTCGTCGGAAAACAGCAGCAGCCCGGTGGTGTCCTGGTCGAGACGGCCGACGCATTGCACGCCGCGCCGGTTCAACGGCTCCGGGAGCAGCGAAAACACGCTCGGATGATGCTGCGGCGCGTGCGAACACTCGTAACCGGCGGGTTTGTTGAGTGCCAGATAAACGTGGCGGCGATACTGCTGATCGACGCCGTCGACCGTCAGTACCAGATCGTCGACGGCCAGCTCGCGGTTGACATCCCGCTGCGGTGTGCCGGCGATAAACACCCGTCCGGCGGCGATCAGGGCACGGCATTCGCGGCGGCTGCCGTAGCCCTGGCTTTGCAGGATGCGCAGGAGTTGCAAGCCTGGGCCTCAGCGGCGTGCGGACGGAACCCGGGCGGGCCGCTGCAGGCCCTCAGGGTTGCGGCTGCGGGGTGAAATTCGCGATGGCATTGAGTTGCTCGGGCGTGAACAAGGACTCGATCAGCGGGAACAGCTCCTCTTCCTCCGCCACGGTGTGTGCGCGCAGGACCCGTGCAAATTCCATCAAGTCCTGTTGCGCGGTCTCCCGGCGCATTTCGGGGACCAGGGTGCGGAACAGACCGTGTTCGGTGCCCAGTCGCACACACAGCGAAAAATGCGCCCGATCGTATTGGATCAGCGGACCGAAGATCGTGCGTTCCTCATGCTGCAGATGGCCCTCGAGCTCCTCGGTGTAGTACTGCCGGACCCGCCGCAGCCCCTCGGCCAGGGCCTCCTCGGTACCGGTGCCGGCCAGTTCTGCGATCGTGTCGGCAAAGACCAGGCTTTCCTGATGCTCCCTGGAGAGCTTCTCCAACTGCGTGCAATGCGCATTCGCCATGGGTGTCCTCGTGGTGCGTGTTTCGTTGTTCGTTGCGTTGTTCGTTGTTGACCCAGCGTCGATTCCGGATCGATCCGGGGTTGATTCCGGGTCGTTTGCGGGTGGCGGGATCCTGATTGCCAACCCGGGTACCTTCTCATGCGAAGCTGCCGATGGCCATGGTCCTGACGATTGGTGGTTACTTCGCATACAGCGCTGTGAGACGTACAGCGTCGTGAGACGTACACTGGCGGCATGAGTATCCATCCTTATAGTCGCCTGGTGCCGGACTGCATCCTGGACGCCGTCGAGTCCACCGGCCTGCGCTGTGATGGCCGCCTGCTGGCGCTGAACAGCTACGAGAACCGGGTCTATCAGATCGGCATCGAGGATGCGGCGCCGGTGGTCGCGAAGTTCTACCGGCCCGGGCGCTGGTCGGAGGCTTCGATTCGCGAGGAGCATGCCTTCGCCCTCGAGCTCGCGGCCCAGGAGGTCCCGGTGGTCGCACCGCTCGCGGACGCGCACAAGCAGACCCTGCACCGCCACCAGGACTTCCTGTTCGCGCTGTATCCGCGCCAGGGGGGGCGAACTCCGGACCTGGAGCAGCCGGACACGCTGGTGCGGATCGGGCGGTTCATCGCCCGCATCCATGCCGTCGGCGGTGCCGGACACTTCCAGACCCGCGAACGCCTGGATGCCGCGGTACTGGGCGAAATTGCTCGCGAGGACGTCCTCGACAGCGAACGCCTGCCGATGGAACTCGAATCGGTGTATGAGGACTTGAGCGCGGATGTGCTCGATCGTATCGTGCGCCGGATCGAGGAGGTCGGCCCGGTGCCCATGCTTCGCCTGCACGGCGATACCCACCCCGGCAATATCCTCTGGACCGAGACCGGCCCGCACTTCGTCGATCTCGACGATGCCCGTAGCGGACCGGCGGTGCAGGATCTGTGGATGTTCCTGTCCGGCGATCAGGACGAGATGGCCGGCCAGATGCGGGCGTTGCTGGAAGGCTACGAGACCTTCGTGCCCTTCGACCGGCGCGAACTGGCGCTGATCACGCCGTTGCGCACCCTGCGGATCCTGCGCCATGCCGCCTGGTTGGCCTTGCGCGCCGACGACCCGGCCTTCGTGCAGGGCTTTCCGATCTTCTACACCCCGCGGTACTGGGAGGATCACATCCTGACGCTGCGCGAGCAGGCCGCGGCGCTGGATGAACCCCCCCTGTACCTCGACGTCTGACGCCGCGCCTGTTGGTAAGCGGCGCGAATATCCATGCAGTTTTGCTGCGGCCCGGGGTTGCAGGGGCGGGGCACCACACCGAGTGAGGACGCCATGCGCAAGCGCATCATCAACGAAGCGGCACCGTCGAAAGCGACCGAAACCCACGGTGACTGGCTGGATCTGGAGGCCGTGGCTGATGTGGAACTCAGCTCCGAGAATCCCGAACACCCGATCGAGAATGCCCTGCTGCCCGGAAGGGTCGCCGGTTGGCGGGCGGCCACGCCGGGCAAGCAGACGATCCGACTCCGGTTTCAGACACCCCAGCACCTCGAGCGAATCTGGCTGCAGTTCGAGGAAACCGAGCAAGCGCGGACTCAGGAGTTCCTGTTGCGCTGGTCGCCGGACGATGGTCGCAGCGTGCGGGAGATCGTGCGTCAGCAGTGGAACTTCAGCCCCGAGGGGGCACCGGTGGAACGCGAGGACATTGCGCTCGATGCCGCTGGCGCGACGTGGCTGGAGTTGGTCATCATCCCCGATATCCAGGGCGGCGATGCGCTGGCGTCCCTGGCGCAGCTGCGCGTAGCCGCCCGGGCGCCGGCTTTGGATTGAGGCTGCCGCCAGCGGCCGAAGCGGTCCGATCGGCCAATGGGTGAATCCGGTAAATCGGGGCGGTGCCCTCAGTGCGTGGCGCCGCCCATCCCTTCGCTGCCGGACGCTGAATCGCCCCGATCGAGGTAGCCCCCGTCGGTGTTGTTCGAGTCGGTGTTGTCCGGATCGGTGTCGGTCCGGTCGGTGTCGGCCCGGTCGGTGTCGTCAGTGTGGCTCTGCGCCGCCAGCATGCGAAACAACGCCCGCTGGGCGTGGGCCCGCTTGCCCTCGGCGGCCTCCTTGCGCGCCTTGCGGATCCAGTGGCGCAATTGCTGCACATCGGTTTCGGGGTGCCGCTCCATCCAGTCGGTCAGTGCCTGATCCTGGGCCAGCAGGCGCTCGCGCCAGTGTTCGAGGGCGTGCAATCGCACCTTGGTGCGATCCGATTCGCCCCGCAGAATGGCCACTCGCTCGACGATGGTTTCGAGTTCGACATCGCGCATCAGCCGGCCGATGTACTGCAGCTGGCGGCGCCGAGCGCCGTGGCTGTTCATGCACTGGGCCTCGAGGATGGCGGCCTCCAGCAGGTCCGGCAGTTCCAGCTTGCGCACGTGTTCGGGGGGGAGTGTCACCAGCATTGCCCCCATGGCCTGTGCGGCGGTACTTTCCCGCTTGCGCTGAGACTTGCTGGGTGGCGCCGGGGTGTCATCGAAGTCGTTGTCGTTCATGTCGCCGTGGTCCTTGAAACCGTGGTTAGTCCGGTGCGTCGGGCCGGCTATCATAGACGCTTTGCCGACCGGGTCCGGCAATGGCTTTCGGGTCATCGGCGGCATCCGAAGGCGGTCGGTCGGCGATCGACCCGCCAGCTGCGGCCTGCTCCGCCCGGTACAGGGCCTCGTTGGCGATGGCCAGCGCAGCCGAGTAGTCGATGAAAGGCAGGGCCTGGGCGCCGCTTGCCAGTTGCAGCTGCAGGGTAGCCAGCCCGTGTCGGCGCTGGAACCAGTTTCGTCGCAGGCCGATCGCCTGGATGTTCTCCAATGGAAAGAAGCTGGTCCGTAGCCCCAGCAGGCCTCGGCGGATCAGCAGATGACGGCTGTCCTGGCGCCAGCCGACCGCGAGCCAGCGCAGGTGGGCGAGCGGCCAGGCCAGCATCGCCACCACCAGACCGATCAGCAGCCAGCCGAACGGACCGCCCAGCAGCACGATGCCTCCGGTGCCGGCCAGGGCTCCGACGGCGAGTCGCAACGCCATGAATCGCCGGTATTGCGGGCTCACCCGCTGAAAGCCGAGCACCAGACGCCGGTCGTTTATCGCGACGTTCTCCGACGAAGCACTTTCCGGCGAAGGTCCTTCCGGTGGAGCCATTTCCGGAGGGGCCATCCTTGGAGAGGCCGTCGTGGGGGCCGGTTCCTGCGACCGGGCGGGAAAAAGGTCCGGCCAGAAGGCGCGGGCGAGGCGGACGCCGTCGCGCCGATACAGGCCGGGGATCAGAAACCGGCCACCGGCCAGGTCCGAACCGGTGGGCGCAGCGCCATATTGTCGGCAGACCAGGTAACCAACCCCGAAGGTCCGGCCGAGTGCCGTCTGAACCCAATCGACCGATTGCAATTTCTCGGCCGACAGGGTTTGTTCCTGGCGATTGAACAGTCCGCTGCGTTGCACATAGCGGGCGTCCCTCTGGAACAGCCGGAACTCGAAGAAACGCATCCAGGCGATGATCACCGAAAGCACCACCAGCACCAGCAGCAGGCCGATTCCGGCCAGCGCCATGGCCAATACCGGCGAGGCCATCAGGGTCTCCAGCCAGGGCAGTTCGGCCAGGCGTTTTGGGTCACGCAGCAGCATGCGTTCCAGCGGCTGCAGCAGCGGGGCCAGGAGCACGGCAATCACATAGGCATGATTGCTGGTCAGACCGTGGAGGGTCAGCCCGCCCGGCCCGATACGGAACAGCAGGTTAGGCTTCGCACTCGCCGTAGGTTCCGAACCCCTTACGACATCCGGCGCGCGGTCACGGTCGGCTTCCATGGCCTTGCGCAAGGCCTCGGCGAGCTCTCGCCGAATCCCCGGCAATTCCACCTCCGTGGTAATGCCGCCGGGGGTGTCGAGGCTGAAGCGCACCACATCGAAGGGCCGCAGGTAGATCGGCTGCTCGATGGCGATGTGCTGCACTCGATCGGCATCCACCTTCACCTCGGTGCGTTCGAGGATGCCTTTTTGCACCACCAGCACGTGGCCATCGATGCGGAAGCGAAACCGCTGGTAGTACAGTAGGCTCACCAGGCCCGCGATCAGCAGCCCCACGACGAGGGCCAGAGTCAGCTCCCGCACACCAATGCGCTCGAGCAGGGCGGCGCCGGCGCCGGCACCCAGCAGCAGGGGAATGTTCTCCCGGACGAACCGGACCACCCGCTGGGTGAACAGGATCGCCAAGGCCCAGGGCGACAGGCGTCGCCAAGTGAGCGGGTCGGTTGCAGGTTCCGTCAACGGCGGCTCAGTCAAGGGAAGTCGGGGCCGTGGGGCTCAGCGCCTGGATGCGCTCGAGCAGGTATTCCCGCAGCCGACCGGCCTCTTCGCGTTCAAGCCCCTGCACCACCAGATCCCCCCCCGTGCCGCCGGCGGTGAAGCAGGTGATGCGGACCAGGTTGAAGACTCGCTCCAGGGGATTGCTGGCGGTTTCCACGTGCTGAATGCGGGCAAACGGCAGGACTGCGGTGCGTTGCACCAGCAGGCCGCTGTGGTAGACCAGATCCTGCTCCCGCAAACCGAAGGCCCGGCGCCGGGCCTCGAGCCAGGCCAGCAGCGGCAGCACCACGGCGAGCAGGGCCATTGCGCCCAGCAGCATCGGCCGTGCCTCCAGCGGCAGCGGAGTGATCGCCGGCAGCAGCCAGATCAGAAACGCCAGCACCGGCAGACTGAGCAAGCGCGCGAGTACCTGGTAGGGGGCGAAGCGGGCGGATACCGGCGAGAGTGGCAGCGCCTCGAGCGCGGGCAGGCCGTGTGGGTCCACTGGCGCGTTGGACAGTGCCATGACGACCTCGGGGGTGGTGGACGGATCGCACAGTATGCCAAAGACGGTGGGGCAGGGCGCAAACGGGCGCGAGGTCAGAAACGTTCTGCCTCCAGGGTGGGCCGGCTTCCGCGGTGGCTGGCAGAACACTTACCAAACCAGACCGCTTCAACATACAAGGGTGGGTGAAGCGCGATACAAGGGTGGGTGAAGCGCGGCGCACCATCGCCCTTGATCTTGGCGGCGTCTCGCCGGAGCGTCACGGACCTTCCCTGCGGTTCGGGACCACGGGCGCGTAGCCGGCGGGCCCCAGCGATCACGAGTGAGCGATGGGCCTGGGGTGGGAGCCTTCGCCCGGGCGGATGCCACGGCACCTCGGCTCCGGCGAAATGGAGGCCGTCATCGTTCCAGGGCGTCGATCTGCCGCCGGCGTTCTTCGCTGGTTTCCAGCATGAAGTTCTGCATCTGTTGTTCGAAGGCAGGGACATCCTGGACCCGCTGCGGAACCCGGGGAACCTCCAGATGGGTGTCGCTGGTGGGCGTGATCGCCGGGGAGTCCTGCACGTCGCCGAGCTGCCGGTACAGGAGCAGCCCGACCAGCAAGAGTGCCGTGAGCATCAGGATTAAACGCATGAAGCGGTCTCCAGTACGGTGCCGGGTGGGTTCGGTTCAGCCCTGGGTCGACTGTAGTCTACCCGCCGCCGGGCAACCAGGATCGAGGACGGGCTCGCGAGTGGGATCGGGGGCGGCCGTTGACCGGAGCCAGGCGGGATGAAACACTCTCCAGAAGGCGGTTGGATTTACATTCGTGTCCTCATCGATCCGTAGGAGGTCGTCATGGCACAGGCGAATCCAGGACAACAGCTGCTCCAGTTGGCCAGCCAGTACCACCACTGGCATAACGAGAACAAGGCGAAGGGTCCGGAAAGCACGCGGAACCGTCGTCATGAAGAGGAGATGGAGGCGCTGGGGGGGCGCTTTCAGCGCCTGTGCGAGCATTGGATTACCGACGTGGCGCGGCGTGAGGCCTGGTATGCCCACCTTTATCATCATGCGCCACCGCCGCCGGTGGACGATTGGCCGCAACCCCTGGTGTTTCTCGGTGCAGCGCAACCGGGAAACCGGGTGGAGGTCCGGGGCACCGAAGACGGTTATCGGGTCACCATCGATCGCAAGCAAGTCGCGCGCAAGCCGCCCGAAACGCGCTTTCCCGAGCAACCGATCGCCGAGTTGCACGTCAGCGGGATTGCCTTCGAGGAACACTTCGCGGCGCCGGAGGCCGCGCTCGAGCGCCTGGTCGAATGGTATGAACACCCGGAGGGCGATGCCCCGTGGGAATGGTCGCGCGATCTCTATCTGGATGGGCTGATCGACCCTGATTTTTCACTTACCGTCCGCGGCAAGCGGTTGGTGGAACGGCGCCGAGGCGATGGCCGGGGACACGCGGTAATGAGGCTTTGATCGGTCGTTTAGACGAAACGGCCAGATAACCCGGGCAGACGAAAAAAGTCCCGCACGAGGCGGGACTTTGTGTTCCAGAGGCCCGGGCCTCCAGGAGTCTGAAGGCCGGGTTCTGGAGCCGGTCTTACTGCGGTACGACGTTGGTGGCGCTGGGGCCTTTCGGGCCCTGCTCGACGTCGAAGGACACGGTCTGACCTTCGGCCAGCGACTTGAAGCCAGAGCCCTGGATCGCGCTGTGGTGAACGAACACGTCCTTGGAGCCATCGGAAGGCGAAATGAAGCCGAAGCCTTTTTCGTCGCTGAACCACTTAACTGTACCTGTAGCCATACTGATTACCTCTGGTGTAATTGATTGTGTACTAGATGGGTGTCGAGGAACTACGGAAGGGCGACCAGCTCGACCGGGGGCTTGGCCCCCCATTTCCTACGGCCGAAACTGGATCCTTGATTGGATCTGTACGACCGTGTCTGAGCTGTCGACTAATGCGATAGGGTGCCCGTTGCTTGCTGCCTCTCCACCATTATCCGCTCAAATGCCGACAAACCGTTAGTTTTTTTTGCCTTTCCCGGTTGAAGGTGACCGTTCGAGGTCACATCTGGGCCTGCCGGGTCGGGCAGATGCCGCTCGAAAACGTCCGTACTCGAGGTCGTGAATCCCGGTCCGAAGCCGTTCGTGCCCTTTGCCGCACGGCCACACCGGGGCTTGCTCACAGCGTATGGCCCGCTGGGATGCAAGGGCAAGAGGGTACTGTTGCCCCCCTCTTCTGACACGGCATGGCTGGTCCGGTACCGGAAATGGTGCAACCGAGGAGGCGTCCGGAGGCCGTGCGGCCGCCGGACGCGGTGGGATCCGGCATCGCTTACGCCGGAACTTCAAGCCGTCCTTCCATCACCGTCCACTCTGTCAGCATGCAGGCTCACTGGCCGGCCCAAATCCGCTCCACCAGAATCGGAATTCGCCTGAATCCGGTTCGTCCCGGGTGGCCTCAAGGGAGAGCCGAGTCGGCCCACCTTTCCGGAGTTCAGTCATTCCCGGATTCAGACCTTCCAGGGTTCGGACCTTCTTCTGTTCAGGGGTGCTCCTCCTCGACGTGTGGGACTCGGGACAGTTCCCAGTGCAGGGTCACGCTGATGATGGTGCGAATCAGGACCACGACGCCCAGGATGAGCAATTCCTCGAGTCCCGGATGGATGAGGGTCCGCAACACGTCGGCGACCACGATGAATTCGAGCCCCAGCAAGATGTAATAGCCCAGATGCAACCGCAACGTGCGTCGATCATGTTCGACGGGGACCTCGTGGACGGCCGCCCATTCCACCCGAACGAGTCGATACAGGCTCACGGCAATCCCGACCAGCATGATGGCTCCGCCCATCAAGGCGATGGCGTCGGCCAATCCGTTCAGATAACCGGTCATCGCGTTTCCTCGCACAGGGGGGTGGCTTTAACGGCGTGCATGAGCGGTTGGATCCACGGATCCCGGCGGGCAGGGCCGTGACCCGACGCTGGACCGCAGGACGGGCAACCCGGCGGCTCGATCGTTTTTGGATTCTCGATTACGAACTCTTACGTAGAGTCATGCACGGCGGTTGATGGTGTACTTGCACTCGTTCCAACCCGATCCGGTGTTGTCGCCGGCGGGCTGAGGACTCCGGACCGTCGTGTCATCCCGCGGGGGGGGTGGGTGCACGGTCGCTACCTTTTCGTTATCAAGGATAGAGAGTATGAAGACAGTGGCACGATGGATCAGCGAGCGTCTGGATCAGACCCGGGCGGTGGATTTTCTTGCGCCCCTCGCCCTTCGTTTGTACCTGGTACCGGTTTTCTGGATGGCCGGGACCAACAAGCTCGACGGTCTACTGCCGAATGCGGGTACCGTCGCCTGGTTTGGCAATTCCGACTGGGGGCTCGGCCTGCCGCTTCCCTGGTTGATGGCTTTTCTGGCGGCCTACGCGGAGGTGCTGGGGGCCATTGCCCTGCTGTTCGGCATTGCGGTGCGGTGGTTCTCGATTCCGCTTTTGATCACCATGGCGGTCGCGGCCTTCGCGGTGCACTGGAAAAACGGCTGGCAAACCATTTCCGATTCGATGATGTGCATGTTCAACTGTGGTGCGGTGGACGCTGCGGGACCCCGTCTGGAGCGGGCCCGTGCCATCCTGCAGGAGCATGGCAATTATGATTGGCTGACCCAGAGCGGCAGCTTCGTGATCCTGAACAATGGCATCGAGATGGCCGTGACCTATGCGGTGATGCTGTTGGTGTTGTTCTTCTATGGCGCTGGCCGGCATGTCAGTGTCGACCATTACCTGGCGCGCTGGTTGTGCCGTGACTGAGACCGCACACGCGGTGTTGCACCGACCGATCCTTCCTCAACCTACCATGCAATACTGGAGAATTCCATGAACGATAAACTCTTCAACCGCAACATCCTCGTCGCCACCCTGGGTACCGCTGCTTTGGGTCTGAGCATGGGCAGCGCCTCCGTGTTTGCCGCGACCGACCTGAACCAGGGCTACGAGGTCCAATCCTCGTTCCTGCAGGTGGCGGAAGGCCAGTGCGGCGAGGGTCGTTGCGGCGGAACGGCGCCCGCGAAGGCTGCCGAAGGCAGTTGCGGCGAAGGCAGTTGCGGCGGCACCGAGAGCAAGGCCGCAGAGGGCAGTTGCGGAGAAGGCAGCTGCGGCGGCGCCGAACAGACCACGGACAAGGATGCCGAGGGCAAGTGTGGGGAAGGTCGCTGCGGCGGCTGAACCACACGATGCGCAGGCCACATCGCTCGGATGTTCGCGGCGCGGGTCTGGGGTTGCGGCGGGCTCTGCTGAGCCCGTTCGCCCAACTCCCCGAAGCGCGGGACGCGGTCGATTTCCTGGAGGCCGCTCCGGAAAACTGGATGCACCTGGGCGGAGCGCTGGCCCGCAGCTTCCGCGAATGGACCGAGACCAAGCCCTTCGTCTGTCACGGACTGTCCCTGGACATCGGGGGTCCCCGACCGCTGGATCGTCGCTTTCTGGAAGATTTGCGCGATTTCCTGAAGACACATGGGATCGCTGATTACACTGAACACCTCTCCGCCTGTGGCGATGAACACGGGCACCTGTACGACCTGATGCCCATCCCCTTTACCGAGGGCGCCGTTCGTTACGTGGCCGATCGGGTGCGCACCGTGCAGGACATCCTGGGTCGGCGCATCGCGTTGGAGAATGTGTCGTACTACGCCCAGCCGGGCGCCGAGATGGACGAGGCGCAATTCCTCTGTGCGGTCCTCGACGCCGCCGATTGCGACCTGCTCCTGGACGTCAACAACGTTTTTGTGAACGGTATCAACCACGGCTACTGTCCCACCCAATTTCTGGATCGGCTGCCGCTGCACCGGGTCCGTTATCTGCACATCGCCGGACACCACGAGGAGGCCCCGGATTTGCGGGTCGATACGCATGGAGCGCCGATTTGCGCTGATGTCTGGGCCTTGCTGGACGCGGTCTACGAGCGCTTGGGGCCGGTGCCGACCTTGCTCGAACGGGATTTCAACTTTCCGCCGTTACCCGAGTTGCTGGAGGAGGTGGCCAGGATCCAGCGAGCACAGCACGTCCATGCCGTACCGGCCACGGCGGGCCAGGCGCATGTCTGAACTCGATTTTCGGGCTGTGCAGCGGGTCTTTGCGGCTCATTTGCGGGACCCGGAAGGCGTCGCCGCACCCTCAGGAATCGAGGAACGGCGTCTGCGCATCTACCGGCGGCTGTTCATCAACAACATCGAGGGGTTGCTGGCGCGCGGGTACCCGGTGCTGTGCAAGCTCCTCGGTTCGGCGCGCTGGTCGGCGCTGGTCCGGGACTTCTACCGCGAACATGGCAGTCACACCCCGTATTTTCACCGGCTGGCCGACGAATTCCTGCAGTACGTCAGCGAGGAACGGGTCCGGCGGGAGGGTGATCCCCCTTTTCTGAACGAACTTGCGCATTACGAACGGGTGGAACTGATCGTGGCCCAGGACGACAGCGATGTCGAGCCGGACGGCGTCGATCCGCTGGGCGATCCGCTCCGTGCAGTGCCGGTGCTGGCTTCGGCGGCGCGCCTGCTGGCGTACGAGTATCCGGTGCATCGAATCGGGCCCGAGTTTGTTCCCGAGGCCGCAGGGTCGGCCCCGACCTACCTGATCGTGTTCCGGGATCGAGAGCTGCGCCCGGGCTTCATCGAACTCAATCCGTTGAGTGCGCGAATCCTGTGGCATATTCAGAACGACCCGGCGTGTGGCGAGGTTCTGATCGCGCGAGTGGCCGCGGACTTCGAACTGGAAATCACCCCGGCGTTGCGTGACAGTGCCGAACAACTGCTGCGCCACTGGCTGAGCCGAGGGGTGTTGGCAGGCACTCGGCCACCGGAAACTCTGTAGGGTGGGTGAAGCGCAGCGCACGTACCGTTTTTGACCTTGTGCTTTTGCAAGCGCTGCGAAGCCGTGTGGGGTGCGCTGCGCTTGACCCACCCTACGGAGTGGTGCGCGACTGGGGGTTGGGGACAACCCGGGAATCAGGATCGGGAGGCGGCATGAGTAGCTTCGAGACGGAATCCGGATTTCAACTCGCCGAGCCTCTGCAGCAGAGCGCACAGGAGATGCGCGACCGGCTCCTGGCGCAACTGCTGCTGCGCGGCGATGCCGTCGGGTACGGCCATGCATCGGGTGCGACTCCGATTCGGATCCCGGGGTGAAGATTCTGTTGATCGTGTCGGTGGTGTTGCTGCTGGCGGCCTGTGGCCGTGCACAGTGGCAACCGGCCGGCCCCGCGGTGCAGACACCGGAACTGCAGGAGGATCACGCGGTGATGGCCGATGGCTATGTTCTGCCGCTGCATCGCTGGCGGGCGGAGCCGGAGCCGGCGGTCACGGTGTTGGGTGTTCATGGCTTTGGCGACTACGGCGCCGGGTTCGCGAGCGTGGCACAGGGCTTGGTGGAGCCGGGGGTCGCCACCGTCTACGCCTACGACCAGCGGGGTTTCGGGGCCACCGAACGGCCCGGTATCTGGCCCGGGGGTACGACGCTGATCGACGACTTGCGGGTGATGGTGGACCTGCTGCGGGCACGCCATCCGGATCGGCCGCTGTTTCTGGTGGGGGAAAGCATGGGTGGGGCGGTCGTCTTGCGCGCATTGACCGAGGATCCTAAGGTGGCAGTGGACGGCGCGGTGTTGTTGGCGCCGGCCGTCTGGGGATTCCGGGCCATGCCCTGGTACCAGCGCCTGGGGCTCTGGCTGATGGTCCGTATCGCGCCTGGTTTCATGGTGTCCTCCGAGGTCGCGGCCGACCTGGGAATTCGAGCCACCGACGATCGGGCGGTGATGCGGGCCTTGGAAGCGGATCCGCTGGTGCGCCATGAGGCCCGGATCGATACCCTGTACGGGTTGAGTGCCATGATGGACGCGGCGCTGCAGCACCCACCGGGCTTCGCGGTGCCCATCTTGTTGCTTTATGGGCTGAACGATCAGGTCATTCCGCCCGGCCCCACCTGTGAGTGGTTGCAGCGACTGGAGGATAGGGGTGTCGAAGGGATCAGGGTGGTGCTATATCCCGAGGGCTACCACATGTTGACCCGATACTCCCGGGCCGATCAGACGCTCGAGGACCTCGCCGTCTGGTTGTCGGATCCGGCGGCGGTGTTGCCGTCGAGTGGCGAAAGGACCCTGAGCCGGGCCCGGGACGTGGTGTGCGACCTGCCGCCGCTGGGCCGGCGCAGCGGGCCCTGACCCCGACCCGCACAAAAAGGCCCGGTTCAGGAACCGGGCCTTACAGGCCATGGCCGACCGGATTCCCGGATGGCCATGTCGGTGGGTACGGGCTTATTCGGCGGGCGGAGCCTGCATCGCAGGCGGCCCACCGTAGTAGGGGGCATACCCGTAGCCACCATGGTAGGGATGGCCATAGCCACGGCCATACCCGTAGTAATCACCGTGGCCGCGGCCAGTGCCGTAGCCATGGCCGCGACCGCGGGCGGTGAAGTCGAAATCGCCGAACATGTCGCCCATGCCGAACCAATCTCCCATGCCGCGACCGTAACCGGGGCCGTAGCCGTAGCCGGGACCATAGCCATAACCCGGGCCGTAACCGCCGTAGCCGGGCCCCCCCCAGCCGGGACCGCCCCACTGCGCACTGGCCTGCATGGGGATCACAAACGCGCCGATCAAAGCGGCGGTAGCCAAAACCTTCATTGCCTTGCGCATATCAAGATTCTCCTTCAAACGTTCCAACGTTGTGAGCCCTTGCCTCGAAGACATGCCGGGGTTCCGACACTCCTGAATGTTCTGCCGCCGCAAGGGCGCACGCCGGCACGTTCAGGACACGGAGGCTTTGACCGAAGGGATTAGGTCGGTTTACGCCCCCCCTGATGGGTCTTCAATCATCAGGTTGTGCTAATACACAGAAAATTATAGGCAACACCGGTGAGCGATCTCAACCTTTTTCGGAAAAAAAGGCAGAAAAATACGGCGCCGAAGGCCAAGGATTTTACCTATTCCCCTATTTTTAGTGAGATAGGGCATTAACTTCAGAAAAGTTGCGAAAAGGGTTTTCGAGCAGAGCCCCGCGGCGCGGTGGGTGGCCCACCGGCGCTGGGTCAAGCGGGCCGGGACGGCACCGCGAGACCGGCCTCTCTGAGCCAGTGCGCAAGGCGGATCAGCGGCAGACCGATCAATGCGGTCGGATCCTCGCCTTCCATGCGCTGGAACAGGGCGATACCGAGCCCCTCCGACTTGAGGCTGCCGGCACAATCGAAGGGCTGCTCCCAATGCAGATAAGCCTCGATTTCCGCGGCAGTCAGTTCCCGCATCTGGACAGTGTAGGGGATGACGCCGGACCAAACCCGATCCCGGGCACGGTCCTGCAGGCATAGCCCGGTGTAAAAAACCACACGCTGGCCGGACAGTGCCGCCAGTTGCGCTACGGCTCGT
>Ga0207421_10004004_pt1 | contig 17260 bp, 20 predicted proteins | sample SodLakKL_010_SED_4_FD_187542 | JGI IMG/M metagenome (GOLD analysis project Ga0207421, IMG submission 187542) | Alkaline sediment microbial communities from Lake Tanatar, Kulunda Steppe, Russia - 8KL_010_SED (SPAdes) (version 2) | ecosystem: Environmental > Aquatic > Non-marine Saline and... | reverse complement strand
AAGGGAGGTGAAACGATGAAGCCAGAAATACAGAATATTAATCCTGAAGCTTGTATATTCTGTGGGGAACCTTGCACTAATGGTGATAAGATAGTAGAAGTTAAATATCGACTTAAGTCTAAAGTCTACACGGGTAAAGATGCTAACTGGACTAAGGCTCACCTGGATTGTGCAAAGAAAGCGTTATACGAGAATGAACGTATTCCGCCGAGAAAGATTAGGTCCGTAATTAGTAAAAGAAGAATACAACCAACTAAGAGGGTCAAGCCTTGGACCACACCTAGGCCAGAGAGGGGAGTAGAACGTGGATCAAATTAAGCGATTAGAAAATATGATGGAAGAGTTTGGAGATAATTTAAAAGAACAATTTGGAGAATATACCTCGGAGGTTGAGGTAAATGATGGAAGACGTCAATTAATAGTTACAGCAGAAGACGGAGAAAGATATGTAATGGGTTTTATGTTCGAAGAAAACCAGATTAAATTAACAGCTATACCCGAAGGACAGGAAATGGACCCAGGACTTACTCAACTTGAAAGAGAATACCTAGAAACTGCGTTAGGTAGAGCAGCCCATGTATTCTTAAATAAGTTTTGTCAACGAACAGGTTGGGATTTAGCAGGATTAACAACTTCGTTCCGAAGAGGGTCTGGAGTAGTAATAGCTTCCTGGGAATCAGGAGAAATTGAGATTACAGAAGGGGGCGTAGAATTAATAAACGACGATGAATAGAAAAAACTATTTACAAAGAGATTGATTTATGTTATAATTAAATTACCAAAAAAGGAGGTGAGACTTTGTTACCGGAAGAGATACGAGAAAACCCAAAACAGTTTGCAAAAGAGGTTAAGGGCTGGGGTATTAAACATCTCCACAACATAGAGTTACAGGTAAAACCTATACCCTTCGCTCATCAGATAAAAGGTTACATGATAGCTACAACTTTAAAGAGTTGTGGCTTATTCTTCGATCCTGGTTTAGGAAAAACGTTAGTCGCGATGGCGACGATAGGACATCGAGCTGCTGCACATCAAGTGCATAGGGCTTTAATAGTAGCTCCACTATCCGTAACAGCGGTTTGGCAGGAGCAATATGAAGAACACGCTAACTACTGTATCGACTATGACCTTTATCTTTTAGACCATAGAAAGGTTGATGAGAGGTTAGATATCTTAAAGCAGTTAGTGGCTATGAGGAAAAAGAATAAGAAAGACACGGCTACGGGAAAGAGGTTGGAGATAGTTATAACTAACTATGATTCTCTCCGAAAGATGGAACCAGATTTACTTAAATGGAAACCTGATATGATAGTAGCCGATGAAAGCCAGATGATTAAGAATAGGCAAGCCGATAGAACCAAAACAATGTGGAAACTCGGTAAGCTTGCTGAATACAAACTAATCTTAACTGGCACCCCGGTGACGGAGACTCCTTTGGACTTTTGGTCACAGTACAGGTTCTTAGACCCTAGTATCTTTGGTAAGAGATATAAAGATTTTGAAGAGAATTTCGCGGTTAAAGGCGGTTTCGGAGGTTTCCAGATCAAACGGTATAAGAACTTAAAGGGTTTAGCTAGACAAGCTTATAGTATAGGCTACCGTGTAGCTAAGAAAGACGCTTTAGACCTGCCTCCTGTAATCGATATGGTTAGGTATTGTTACCTTGATAAGAGTTCTCAAAAGATCTATAATGATATGGAGAAAGAAAGACTGATTAAGTTTTTAGGAGGACCGGAAGCGGATGCTCCTATAGTATTAACTGCCTTACTACGAATGAGGCAGATAACGGGGGGTTTTTTGAAACGAGAAGATGGTTCTTATGTTAATACTGGACAAGAAAAACTAAATATCTTGAGGGAGGTGTTAGATGAACTACCGGAAGAAAAGAAGATAGTAATATTTGCAACGTTCACACCAGAGATTAAAGCTATCAAGAAAGTAGTTAAAGAAACCGGGAGGTCGGTGGAAGAACTATCAGGAGAAGTAAAGACTAAAGACAGAAAGGCATTACGTAATAGGTTTCAGAAAGAAGATTTACAGGTGTTAGTAGTACAAACTGCGGCTGGAGGTGTGGGGATTGATCTATATGCTGCCGATACTGGTATATTTTATAGCCATGATCCCAGCTTCAGCAAGACAGAACAGGCTAAAGGGAGGTTAGATAGGGTAGGACAATCAGGAGATAATGTGACTTTTATACATCTGTTGGCAAGAGGGACCATAGACGAAATAATCTATGAGGCTCTACAGAAAAAGAAGAACCTGTTTGAGCTTGTCTTGGACAAGTACAATATTAGTAAGGAGGACAGAGTTATGGCTAAGAAGCATAGTAAGAAACAGAAATTTGACAGGAAGAGAGCTGCTCCTACAGAGAAAGAAGACCAAGAAATGGTTGAGCGGTTAAAGAAACTGAAAAATGATATCGAAGAAAATGGAGAGGTTGAAGAGAAAGGAGGAGAAAAGAAAGTGTCTAAGAAAAAAGGAGGCAAAAAGAAAGTGAAAGAGGAAGTAGTTGAGGAAACTGTCCAGACGGAAGACGCAGAATTGGTTACGGTGAAAGACCTAGCGGATGAGGTAGGTGTTAGTCCCACAGTACTTAGAAAGAAGCTAAGGTCTATGGACCTGGAAAAACCTAGCGGACGTTGGGAATGGCCCGAAGATCATCCTGATTTGGATGTAATTAAGGCAGAATTCTCCGAGGAAGAGGAAGAAGAAAAGCCGAAGAAGAAAGCATCCAAGAAGAAAGCAAAGAAGAAGCCCGAACCAGAACCGGAGCCAGAGCCAGAAGAGGAAGAAGACGATGAGGAAGATGAGGAGCTGGACGACGAAGAAAGTGACGAGGAAGAGGACGAGGAACAGGACGAAGCTGACGATGAGGAACTGGATGAGGAAGATGATGAAGACGACTGGGAAGAAGTAGACTACGAAGAAATGGATAAAACCGAACTCAAGGAGCTCTGCAATGAACGAGACATTCATCTTTCCAAGAAAGCCAAGAAATCAGAAATGGTCGATAAACTCATCGCCTGGGATAATGCTCGGTTTGAAGAAGAAGAAGCAGAACTTGAAGAATAGTTTTCTCCCTGACGGGGGAGGTTTTTATCACCCCTTTGCCTCCCCCTCTTTTTTCTTAAGGGAAGTGATTTGAATGGATTTTATGTATATGATGTTTGCTTGGCTTATATTAGCTTTATTATTCTTGTTACTGGAGGACAGACTACCATGATTATTGTGGAAGGCATGGACAATACGGGTAAAACTACTCTCGTAGAAAAACTCGCAGAATATTTTGGTTTAGAAATAGTAAAAAGTCCCGGTCCGCAAAGATATAGAGAGCTATTCGATAATGCTGATTTATATATTCATACCGCGGAAAAGCTTAAAGAAAAAGATGAGTTAAAGGAATATCCTTTCATTCATGACAGGTTTCCTATATTCTCTGATATCGTTTATTCGATATTAAGAAGCATTAATCCTTTCGAGGAACTGGAAGAAGGTAAATGGTTACGTGAAAGGCTTTATAAAGTTAAGCCTGCTATAATATATTGCAGACCTGATACTGAAACCATACTATCTTTTAAAGACGGAAGAGAACAGATGGAAGGTGTTAAACCTAAAGGCAAAGAATTGCTTAGTCGGTATGACCACATCATCTTCCAATGGAATAAACAAATGGGGGCATCTAATAGAACGATGCCTTACTCTTTCGAGGAACATAGTCCTAAAGAGGTTATTCAATTTCTAGAAGAAATGGGGTATGAGAAGAATGGTTAACATCCATGATGTGGAAAGCGGAGGTTGGGAAGGAGATAGGTTAGAAGCTATCTTCGCTAGGCAAGGAGAACTTATGGAAAAGTATCATGTTATTGAAGCAAAAAACGGTCTTCTCCAAACCGGGGACGTTCCAGTAGGGCTTCATGATAAGTTTGGACAGGCGAGACTAAAAGATTTTGCTTGGAGAACTACAGAAGAAATTGGAGAAGCTATTGAGGCTAAAGAAAGACATCCAGATATCAAAGACCATTGTTATGAAGAAATCGCTGATGCTCTACATTTCCTGGTAGAGTTTACTATATTAGCTGGTATCTCTCCCGATGATCTTGTGGTTATGGCTAATGGAGATAATCCTTTGATAGAAGGAGATAAAATGGATAAGCTTTTCAAATGTCGTCATAGATGGGATGAAAAGATATATCATCCCATAGAAACTCTCCTATTATCTACCGGAGGATTTGTACGAGATATGGGAATGGCATGTAATTGTTTTAAGAATAAACCTTGGAAACAATCACAGATGATGACCGACGTTAAGGAGTTTTATAAATGGGTTACTAAAGCTTGGATCTCCTTTATTACATTATGTTATTACCAAGGATTAGATGCTGAATCCCTTACGACTTACTACTTCGGGAAGTCAGAGGTGAACCGTTTCCGCCAAAGGAGCAATTACTAATGGGAAATATCACTGATTATTGGATGGGCCAAGTTAATGACTGGGTTACATACGCTCCAGCTTCTTCACATGCGCAAGAAAGAAAGTTTATGGATAACCTTACGATGTATTTCAGTAAAGAAGCCTGGAATAAAGGATGTAAACACGGTTTAGAAGATCTTGGCTATTCTAAGACCGGAACTAAAATGAACCAGCTTTCTCGAGACTATATGAACCTAGAGGATATCAAGAAAGCAAGAAAAGCTTTTCAAGAAAGAAAGGACCAATCAGTTACGACTTGGGCTATCTCCACAATAGGTGCTGTAAAATCTAATGCTCAAGGACATTGTATCAGAAACATGATTATAACTTATCACCATCCTAAAGTTGAGGTTAATGGTGAAGGAAGATTAAAAGTTCATCTACAATATAGAACTACGGAGTTGTTAAGAAAGTTTGGGGCGGATTTAATCTTCCTAGAAAAAGTATTAATTCCAGCAGTACTAGATGACAATCCTTGGCAAGAACATATTGATGATATATATATAAGTTTTGCTAATTGTTTCTTCTCAGCATTATTTATACCTGTATTTTATCAATATACAGATCCTGTGAAATTCTTGAAACGTCTCAAGAATGCACAAGGTGATACGATTTTTTACAGGAGGTGTTTATATCGAACCAAAACTCTATTGGAGAAAGAACCCGATACGTATAAATTTGCAAGTAGACGTAATATGTCCGAACTAGGGCACCGCCTAATCTTAAGCGGTAAAATTGATAAGCAAAAAGTTCAAGATTTTATAAAAAAGGAGGAAATGTAATGCGGATTTATCAGGACTTTAAAGAAGCTCTCTCGGAGATTAAAAGAGACTTAGCAGAAATGGGAATCAAGATTCACAGCCAAACATACCAAGATAAGTATATTGGTGATGATCCTGAGATGGCTAGTAGAGAACTTCAGAATTATATGTATACGGTAGTTAATCCTCAATACGTAACAGACCTAGAACCTACCTTGCCTTGGGCAGATGCAGAATTCCGGGAAAGAATAAAACCCATGGGAAACCCTGGTGAAGCTTGGAAACTAAGAAAAGACGTTTGGGAACAGTTTATCCAAGATGATGGTAAGTTCGGTTACCATTATGGAGAACGTCTTGCTTGGCAAGTAGAACAGATCGTAGAAACAATTTCTAAAGACCACGACAGTCGTCAAGCTTTCATGGGAATGTGGAGACCGGATGAAGACCTATATAAAACAGGGGGAGTTTCAAGAGTTCCTTGTACTCTAGGATACTACTTCCAACTTAGAAAAGGACAGCTTAATATCACATACCTTCAAAGGTCCGGGGACTTTGCTACTCACTTCGTTAATGATATCTATCTTGCTGGAAGAATGCACATGCATATCTTGGCCCAGTTAAGACAAGCTGAAGGATATCAAGGAGATCTTATCGAGAAAGGAACCTATACTCACTGGTTAGGTAGTCTTCACATCTTTGAGAGAGATGTCAAGGGGGTCTTTTAAGATGGATGACCGGATGACCCGACACGAAATGTTTATGAAAATCACGAAGATAGTAGCTGAAAGGTCTACCTGTGAAAGAGCTAAGGTAGGGGCTATAGCAGTAAAAGATAGTAGAATAATCACCATGGGCTATGGAGGAGCTCCTGCTAGGATGCTACATTGCACACAGGTAGGATGCGATCTAGGGCCCGACGGAGGGTGTATAAGAACTATCCATGCTGAACAAAACGTTATTGCCTACGCAGCTAAGAATGGTATCAGCCTAGAAAAAGCTGAACTCTATACCACATTAGCTCCATGTTATGATTGTGCTAAACTAATTATCAACTCAGGAATAGTCATGGTATTTTACAAGGAAGATTACCGAGATTCTCGGGGTGTTGATTTACTAGAAAACAACAGGATTGTCGTTGGAAAGTGGTGATTTAATGCTTGTAGGAGATAGTGAATGTAAAGCCTGTGAACTACATGAGTCTGCTCAAGCGGTATGTTTAATGGGACAAGGACCTGTTCCAGCGGATGTTATGATAATAGGAGAAGCTCCTGGATTTAGAGAGGATAGTGTAGGTACTCCTTTCGCTGGAAAATCAGGACAACTTTTGGATAAAGTCCTAGAAGAATCAGGTCTTAAAAGAGATAGAGTCTACATAACTAATATCTGTAAGTGTAGGCCTCCTGAAAATAGAACACCTAAAGCTGCAGAGATGAAAGCTTGTAGACCTTTCTTAGATATGGAACTAGAAAGAGTTAATCCCAAGTTCATTATATTACTAGGGGCTGTTCCTACTAAAGCTTTCTTGAAAAAGAAAATTACAGAAGTACATGGTCAGGTCTATGAGATTGATGATAAGTTTTACATGCCAACATTTCATCCGGCATTAGCTTTAAGAGACCCTCGGAGATTAGACCCTATCCATGCAGATTTTGAAAGGTTTTCTACGGTGATAAAAACCGGAAAAACAGAAAAGCCGCCGAAGCTAAATTTAACGATAATTAATACGTTTGACGAATTCAACGACCTTATAAAGGACATAAAGAGGTCACGAGAAGTATCTTGGGACTTAGAGACAACAAGTTTAGATTGGTTTCGGAAGGAAGAGAAAATAAACTGTATGGGGTTAGCTACTAAAAACAGGCAGTGGATATTACCCCTTGAGATATGGTTGAGTAAATTTAAAGGCAAGCATTCTCTCCAGAAAGATATGATGGAAATTATAGCTGATGCAATGAAAGGTAAGAAAGTTATTGCTCATAATGCTAAGTTTGATAATATCTGGATAAGGTCACGATATGGAGTCAGGTTCCCAGTAACATTTGATACTATTTTAGCATCACACATACTAGATGAGAATAGTCCTAATTCTCTAAATTATTTATCAAAAGCTTTCTTTAAGGCTCCGGACTATGATCTTCCAATAGCCGATAAAGTTAATCCAGAGACTAAGAAGAAAGTTCACGAAATGTTTGAGTATTGTGGTTATGACGTCTTTTATACTTTGAAACTCTATTATCTTTTCAGAAGAAAACTTAAAGAAGATGTGAGGTTACTACGGGTATTCACCAAAATGGTTATGCCTTTAGTAAGAATCTATGAGGATGTAGAACTAGAGGGTATCACAATAGACACAGATAAACTAGACATAGTAGAAAAAGAATTATTAAGAGATATCACTAAAACAGAAAAGAAACTTAAAGAATACACCGAAGGAAGAGAAGTAAATTGGAACTCTCCGCAGCAGGTAGCTGAAGTATTATTTGAAGACTGGAAGTTAAACCCTGTAAAGAAGACTCCTTCCGGGGCAGATTCTACCGATGAGTCTGTATTAAAGATGTTAGCTAAGAAACACCAAGGAGTAAAAGTCTTATTGGAATATAGAGCACTTCATAAACAATATTCAGGTTTTGTTAAGTCCTGGAAGGATCGGATGGTAGAGGGAAAGCTACATCCTAGTTACAAGCTTAACGGCACCGTAACCGGTCGGCCCTCTTGTGGAAACCCTAATCTTCAGCAGACACCTAGAGAATCCAAGATCAGGTCTTTAATACATGCTCCTCCAGGGTGGGAATTAGTAGAAGCTGACCAAAGCCAAATTGAATTACGAGTTGCAGCTATGTTGTCCGGAGAAAGAACCATGAAGTTTATCTTCCAAACTAAGGGAGATATTCACACTTCCACAGCTCAGGAAGTTTCCGATAAAGAAGTTGTAACCAAGGATGAAAGAAAGAAAGCTAAAGCTGTTAACTTCGGTTTCATTTATGGTATGGGTTGGAAGAAGTTTATGGATTACGCCAGAGACAAATATGGTGTGGAACTAAGTCCGGCACAAGCTAGATCATACCGTAAAAGATATTTTGAAAAATACGCTGATCTTCCTAGATGGCACGAAAGACAACGTAGTAAAGCTAGGATGTATCAGGAAGTTAGAACTTTAACTGGTAGGCTAAGACGACTACCGTCCGTGCTATCTACGGATGAGGGGATAAGAGCAGAAGCAGAAAGACAGTCCATAAACAGCCCCGTCCAAGGTTTCGCTGCTGAAATCACATTAATGGGGTTAATTGCAATATGGGAATACTTCGATAGAAAAACTGTTAGGGCTGTCGGAACAGTACATGACTCTGTATTAATGTTAGTTAAGAAAGATAAGGTAGATGAAGTACTACCTAAAGTTAAGGAGTTAATGGAGAATCCTCCTTTACTCGAAGAATTTGAAATCAATATGACTGTTCCCCTTATCGCAGAAGCCACCGTTGGGCCATGGGGAGCAGGTAAGGAATATGAATTCTCCGAGTAGAATTTTTTAATTCAGAAGATATTTACATTTGTTTTAATATGGTTTATAATATAATTAAATTAAATAATTAAAAATAAAGATTTGATAGGGGTAGTATTTTACCAGTCCCGTCCATACGGTGCCTCCTTAAAAACGCCAGAAACGCGGTTCCCTGCTCTTTCTACTACCCCTATCAAAATCCTTATCTAAAGGAGGAAAGAAGACCTTGTTAAAAGTATCGAATTCAAAAATAAAGACTTGGAGAAGGTGTCCCAATTCGTATTACTATAAGTACGTCGAAAAAATAGAGCCTAAGAAAAAGAAAGCTGCATTAATGAAAGGCTCTATTATTCATGATATGATAGAAGGATGGCTCAACGAAGATGATTGGGAATCTCCCTTAAAGAAGTACAAAAAAGAATATGATAAGTTATTCAAGGAAGAGAAAGATGAGTATGGTGATATCATAAACGATATGCAAACAGTTATGACCGGCTACGTTAATAGGTGGAAAGACGAAGAACTAGACTATATAGAAAGAAATGGGGTTAGAACAGAACATGAGATTGAGGTAGACCTAGTTCCAGGAAGAATAATACTCACAGGAATTATTGATAGAATAGGGATAGATCAAAGAGACAGGGTATGGTATGTAGAAAGTAAAAGTTTTAAACAAAAACTTCCTAAGGAAGACATTAGGTATGCTGATTTACAGACCTCCATATATTCTTGGGGAGGTCCCTTAGCGGGTCTTCCAGAACCAACCGGGATTATGTGGGATTACATAAGGTCTAAGCCGCCCACAATACCGGAACTTCTAAAGAAAGGGGGATTGAGTAAAGCCAAGAAAATAGATACTACTTATGAGGTCTATCTCCAGGAGATTAGGAGACACGGTTTAGAAGTTCAAGATTATGCAGATATTCTTGAAGACCTTAGAACAAGGCCCGACAGTTATTATCGTAGGATGTATAGACCACATCCAAAGGAGATGATTAAACCGCTGTTAAGAGACTTAAAACAAAGTGCATTAGAAATCGAGGCGTTAGGAGAAACTTCAAGGGTAAGGAATTTAAACCGAGAGTGTGGATGGTGTGATTATAACTCCGTCTGTATGGCAGAATTAAAAGGTTTAGATTCAGAATTTATTAAGCAGAAAGATTATAAAGAAAGGAGGAAAGAGGATGAGTCCAAAGAAACAAAGGAAGCCGAAGACGAATAAACCACAAACTAAAACGGATGCTCCACCAGACCATGATGATATTCTAAGTAAGGTTAAATCTGTAGCTGACATACAAACTTACTTAAAACTATTGATCATTGGTCCTACGGGTACGGGGAAAACAACAACTCTAGCAACATTCCCTAAACCTATTATGATCCTAGATTTTAGGGAGCAAGGTACAGACAGTATTAGTCATTACGGAGATGATATTAAAATCTTACCCGTAGAAGATATTGATGAGGTAGATCAACTTTATTGGTATCTAAGAGAAGGTAATCATCCTTATCAGACGATAGCCTGGGAAAATGTTGGACAAGCTCAAGATCTATTCGTTAAGAAAGCTAAAGAAGAGGATGGTAAAGATGAAGATTCTCATGCTCACAAAGGTATTTGGGGTGATGCTGCAGCTAAATTCAAAAGCCGGGTTATGGATTACAGGGATCTTCCAATGCATACTATCTTTACATCTCACCCTCGCGTTACAGAATCTGACGAAGAAGATGAAGACGCTGGGGGCATTGCTCCGGAGGTTGGTCCTAGAACAATGCCGTCCGTTGCCACTACGTTGGTAGGGGCGGTTAATATCATAGGTCACACCTTTATTAGAGAATCAGCTACTCGAGATGAGGAAGGTAAACTTCATAGAGAAATGCAGTACGCTATGAGGTTAGGCCCTCACCCGTATTATCTAACGAAAGTCCGGAAGCCTCCTGACAAAGGAGTTACTCCGGAGTATATTATTAATCCTAATTTTGAAGAATTAATGAAGGTTACTTTAGGGGAATGGCAGCCTCCCAAAACAGCTGCCAAAAAGAAGAAAAAGAAAAGAAAGGAGTAATTAATAATGGCTAAGAGAAAGAAGAAAAAAGGTGGTCGCGTAATACAGGCTGACTTCACAGGAGTAGAATCCGGGGGTCAAAGAAAAATTCCCGAAGGGGATTACTTATGTAAGGTGAAAGAAGTTACTGAGGAACTCAGCCAAAGAAGTGATCAGCCCTACCTTAAATGGGTACTGGAGGTCCAAGAACCTGTGAAATACAAAGGAGCTGTACTTTACCATAACACTTCTTTACAACCACAAGCTCTCTTTAATCTCCGAGGAGTATTAGAGGCTATGGAGGTAGATGTTCCAGAAGGTGTAGCTAATCTAAACCTCGATGATTATGAAGGCCTAGAGCTTGGGGTTGGGGTAGAGATGGAAACTTACGAAGGTAAAGATAAACCTCGTCCTGTAGAATTCTTTACCGTTGCTGATCTCTTCACAGAAGATGATGAAGACGAAGAAGAAGAGGAAGAAGAGGAAGAAGAGGAAGAAGAGGAAGAAGAGGAAGAAGAGGAAGAAGAGGAAGATGAAGATTACGATGAAATGAATCTCAAGGATCTAAAAGATCTTTGTAAAGAAAGAGGCATTAAGGTACCCAAGAAAGCTAAGAAAGACGACTTAGTAGAATTACTCGAGGAAGACGATGAGCAGGACATTTAAGAACGAAACCGCTCTGGTTACCGCCATGAAGAAAGCTTTAAAAGCAGAACTTGGTGGTAGGTGGATAAAAATTCATGGAGGCCCCTATCAAGAAAAAGGGGTCTCCGATATCCTTGGGTGCTTTAATGGTAGGTTCGTAGCAATAGAAGTTAAGATGCCTGGTAAAGAAAAGAAATTAACCGACTTACAAGAAAGGTTTCTTAAGCAGGTTGAGAAAGCCGGAGGGATAGCTTTTATGTCTACTGACATAGATGAAGCAATTGAAAAACTTAAGGAGGTGGAGAAACAATGCCAAAAAAGAAAAAGAACAGCCTCAAGGAAAAGAAAGTAAAACAGCTTCACACAGTAGCTGAAGTTTCGGAGATGACGGGGTTAGCCCCTACTCAGATCTTATATAGAATTAAGACTGATCAGATTGAAGCAGAAAAGATAGGTTGGTTTTGGGTTATATCTAAGGAAGAGGTTGATCGACTTATCGAGGAGATGGACGAAGAATAATAATCCACCAGTAGGAAGGAGAGACGCAGATGTCCTTAAATGGTATAACTAAAAATCTGGTGGAAATTTGGAAAGACAATAGTGAGGAAGGCGATTTTGTCTTTGCTTCTAAGAAGGATAAAGAGACCGGGAGATGGGTAGACAGATCATTCGTAGTTAATGACAACCTAGAAAAACACCTCAAAACCTGGATCAAAAAGAATCCTCCTGAAGAGAATCATCTTTATTTCTGTCCTCTTCCTTTTAAATCCCCCCAAAGAAAGAAAGGATATGTAAGAGGATCAAAATATTTATGGAGTGATTTAGATGAAGTTGAAGTTGATAAGCTACCTATTCAACCGAGTATCTATTGGGAAAGTTCTCCTGGAAGATATCAAGGACTGTGGGAGTTGGACGATTTTATTTCTCCAGAAAAAGCTGAAGAATTAAGTAAAGAATTAGCATATAAACTGGGAGCAGATAAATCGGGTTGGGACTTAACCCAAGTCTTAAGAATACCGGGAACTAAGAATCATAAATATGAGGGATCCCCTCCTGTGGGAAAAGCTATTCAAACGGGAGAAACCTATTCTATATCTGAACTTCCTGGAAGTACTTCTACAGAAGATATCGAAGATTTAAAATCGCCCGTTAATCTAGATGCGAAACGTATCTTGGCAAAATACAAAACCAAAATTCCACGAAAAGCCTTGAGCTTATTACTAACGAAGAATGTACAAGTAGGAAAACGGTCGGATATTCTATGGTATTTAGAAAATGCCTTACTAGATGCCGGATTAAACCCTCCGGAGATATTTACTTTAGTCAAACATTCCGCTTGGAATAAATATGCAGGAAGAGCTGACGAAGATGAAAGATTAAGGATAGAACTTAAAAAGATTTTAGAGGGAAGAGTCGAAGATAATACCCAAGACTCACAATCTAAAGTAGATGATTACCAAGAAGAGATGGGATTAGGATTAACACTAAGTTCTTATACGGACCTTATGTCTAATCCAGCTTCAAACCCTGGTTGGTTAGTTGAAGGGTTTTGGACCAGAGAAAGCCACGGTATTGTAGCAGGAGAACCAAAAGCTTTTAAAAGCGTTTTAACCTTAGACTTAGCAATATCCGTAGCTTCAGGTCACCCTTTCTTAGGACAGTTTCCGGTATATCAACAAGGCCCCGTATTAGTTATTCAAAACGAAAACTCAGACTGGATTATGAAAGATCGAGTTCAAAAGATTATTTCACACAAAGGTTTAGTAGGAGATATGAAAATAGTAGGTAGAACGTTGGGAGGACATTTTCCTCCGATATTACCTCTACATTTTATAAATCAACAAGGTTTTCAATTTAGAGACCCAGTACACTGTGAGATAGTCGAAAAGACAATACAAGAAATCGAACCCGTCTTAGTCATATTTGACCCTTTATATTTGATGTTTGATGGAGATATGAATACTTCAAAAGATTTAAGTCCCGCTTTAACCTGGCTTTTGAACTTAAAGAAAAGATATAAGATGGGAGTAGTTTTAGTTCACCACTGGAATAAAGGGGGACAGAGTCCTCGAGGAGGACAGAGAATGTTAGGATCAACCACACTTCATGGTTGGGTAGAATCAGCTTGGTATTTAAGAGTTCAAGGAAGCAATGATTCTAAACAACAAGAAGATGAGGAAGGAGTATTTGTGGATAGACCTTCCGGAGAACCTGTTTCGTTGGTAGTTGAAAGAGAATTTCGAGGAGCAGGTACATATCCCAAAATAGAATCTACGATTAAAATGGGGGATCCAGGAGATCCTACCTATAATATAGATTTTAAGAAACACGTAGGACGAGGACACAGATCCATCACACCAGATTTGAGGTCAGATATATTAAATAGTTTGGAGATGTCCTCAGGAGGAGTTTCACAAAGAAAACTAGCCGAAGATACAGGGGCAGGAAGACGGGCTATCAAGGAGGTGTTAGACCAACTTAAAGAGGAAGGTATTATTAAATCAGGTAAGGGTGGAGTAAGACTTAAATAGGAGGTTTATATTATGGCTATCCCATATCCAGGAGAAAATGAGGAGAAGAAAGATTTTATTGATAGATGTATTAATGACGAAGGTGTAATGTTAACCTATCGTGATGTAGCTGAAAGATATAGGGTTTGTGAAGCTAGATGGCAAACATCAGGAAGATCCGTAGAAAGAACAGGAGAAGATACGTATACAGGAGAGAGAATATTTACTGAGACAGAAAAGTAACGCAAATAAAAAAGCCCCCAGCAGGAGAAAGGAGATAAAAACCTACTGGGGGTTAAAAAGGGGGTTTCCCTTTAGGGAATATAACTTATTTCATTTCATCAAGCTGATCCCATTCAACGCCAAGTATAGCGCCGATAATGGTCAAGCCACCAACAATCAACCAACCAAGCACAGCATCTGGAATTACTACATCAAATAAAAATTTAAGAGCAAAAGAACCAGAAGTAACAAGGCCGGTAACGACTGGAAACCAAAACTTGAACTTCTTCCAAACAGGCTTCTTTCTTATTTCAGGCATTATTCATCCTCCTCCGGAATACTTATAGTTATTAGATCTGTAAACCAAGCCGATCCTCTTACCCTCAAATGTTCTTCAAGAGTAACTCCATCGGCTACATCTTGGAGACTTACATAACTTCTAAATTCTCCTTTTTCTACTAGAGCTTCCGCCCTAAATTCTGACTCAAACATGTCTCCAACACCTAGTTTATATTCTACATCTAGAACGCCGGTCTCTCCGGCGCTAGGTGCTACCATTAAGGCGTAAGTTTGGCTATTCACAATAGCCGCGGTTACTGCTCTTATAGGTATTAACGCGTCATCGGCAGCTTCTATTTGTAGACCATAGTTTTGATCGATAGATGTTTCTGTATAGGTTCCTACGTTATCTAAGCTTAAGGACCCTTCCCCTCTAACGTCTAGACCTACTTTAGAACTCTCATTGGAGACTGTGGTATTATATTCAATCTTTCCTTCTGCTTCTAATACCATGTCTCTACCTACGGAATAGACGGGGGAAGATAAAAATAATATGGTAATAAGGATATAAATAATTATTCTCATCCAACTTCCTCCTCCCCTTCTGTTTCAAAAGTATTGAGAACGGGTCTTACGGTCATCATCCCTAAGGAGACTGTGTAGATACATCCGTCTTCAGAAAGTTCTAGTTCATGATAATATCTTCCAGCTCTAAGATTAGCAGTATCAAGAGGTTTGATATCAACAATGACCCAGTTCCCCTCCATAAAGACTTGAGGGCTTTCGTCTGTTAGGACAATTAAGGGTGCTGTTCTAACAGACCTTGCTACTGACCAACGAACCCCCGTTTCAGGCTTAAGTTCCTCTACATTTTCTACCTCGAAAATAATTCTTTTACAGTCTCCTGCATATATGATAAAATCCTGGTCTTCAAAAGCCATATTAATACCTCCCCTCTATCTTCTGCTAGAAGTAGCTCTTAAGTGAATTTCGTATCCTGCTCTTGCTCGGAGAACTGAAGTGTTTGATAATAGTCTAGGTAGTTTCGCTATAGTAACAGCACTACCAACCCCTTCTCCAGAAGCAGGTCCAGATGTTCTAATAACATACGAAATCACATCATAGCTTCCTATACCGTGTGCTTCAGCATAAGCCATAACATCTTTTTCAATGTTAGTGATAACAAAGTGGCCCACACCAGAAGCCTGGAGTTGTGCTTCTACCCAGATTTCTTCGGTTACTGATAAAGTACCTACACCAGAAGCATTAACTTCTGCTATTAATAAAACTATAGATTGAGTATCTGCAGTTCCTACACCTTGAGCTATAACTTCAGCGTTAACAAGGTTAAGACCTTTAGCATCACTATGTCCCTCACCTGAGCCACTAGCTTGGAACTCGGAAAAGACTATACCCTCTAAGCTACCTGTTCCAACACCTTGACCAGTAGCTTCAGAGTGTTTAACTCGTTGTGATTCTACATGGCTTGAACCTACACCAGACGCAGACGTTTTGGCGTATTGAACTCCGGCAATTTCTCCATCTACTGAACTTGTTCCCACACCGGAACCTCCACTTAAGCCAATTGTTATTACATAGCCATTTGGATAAGTTCCGCCCACACCAGAACCGTAGATCATATCACTTACAACTTCAGATGTAGTATTAATAGCAGTATTACCTTTACCTTGACCAACTATTTCTACTATAACATAGACTTCTATTCCGGTATTTAATACTGATCCTTTACCTATTCCTTCTGCGGTTCCCAAGACTACAGAGTAACCCATAGTTGTGGAAGACCCTATACCAGATCCTATAATAGCTTCTTCGGGTATTACAACAGGACTGCCATTATAAGTAGCTTCATTATATTTATGAGCACCGTATCTCATTGACCCCCCTCCTTTCTATATTGAAAATATATATATAACGCTCGAGCCTTTAGAGAGTAGCAGTTAGAGAAGTTCAAGGACAGGGCGAAAACCGAAACCGTCAATCGCACCCGAAGGATCACTCGCCTGCCGATTCGTAACACCATGGCTACCTCGGTAGACTCGGCTCGACCCGTCCGATTCTTGACACCATGTGCGACTGCCGTTACCAGTGTCCCAGTGAACTCTCAAGTCAGCGTCTGTCATTGAAGCCCAATCAGGGCTCGTATCTTTGTGAACACCGTAGATTAACGTATCCCATTCTGTTAAAGGAGTTTCATCTCTTTCACCAGTTAAACTCCTGACTTTATAAGTATTCCCATCTATTGTAATTTCTGTTTCTCCAAATATAGCTCCTGCAGTATTAATAGCGTTCCAACTTACAGAGTGCCGTGTCGTCCGTTTAGCTACAAAAAGGATTGTATCGTTACGGGCAAATTTTAGCCAACCGCAAGTTGATTCCTGATTAGTTCCTTCTGTTAAGCTGATTTCATCACACAAGTCGTCCCCGTTTATTAAGTCTGTGTGTGAGACCTCGCCAAAGTAACCATTTGTCATGTCGCCGTGAGATAATTCTTGAGGACCGGGACCGGTATTAAATGCCTCATAAACGACATCCCCATCAACTGTAATTTCAACTACTTCCTCGCCATCAATAGTTACCGCACTAATTTCTGTGCCATCAATTGTAGACAATATTATTCACCTCCTAATTAATTACGTTTTAAAGTTAATTATTCCAGCACCATCAGTGCCATTTTTCTGTATATCGTATCCATCGGTTGATCTTGCTTGTTTATGGTTAGTTACATTGCTTAAACCAACATCATCATTCGTTGTTGCTTGAGCCCGTAAATCAGCATAGGTTCCACTACTGTTAAAATTATCCCCAGT
>Ga0207421_10004003_pt1 | contig 17262 bp, 15 predicted proteins | sample SodLakKL_010_SED_4_FD_187542 | JGI IMG/M metagenome (GOLD analysis project Ga0207421, IMG submission 187542) | Alkaline sediment microbial communities from Lake Tanatar, Kulunda Steppe, Russia - 8KL_010_SED (SPAdes) (version 2) | ecosystem: Environmental > Aquatic > Non-marine Saline and... | reverse complement strand
GAATATCGTTTCTAAAAAGACCGGACTGAAAGCGGTAATGATGTTTGCCCTGGTCGCTTTCATGATTATACTGCCCCTGTTTTATTTTCTCGGCCAGCCGATGCTTGGCCTGACCCCCGAAATATTCGGCTACATCCTCATGGGCCTGGCCGGAATTCCACTGGCTGTAATATTTATTGTTCCCGATGCTATTGTGGCCGAGGTTTCCGACCTGGAAGGCAAGCTGTCCGGACAGAAGCGTGAAGCAATGTATTTCGGGGCCCAGGGTTTCATCTTAAAACTGGCCCTCGGTCTTTCAACAGTGATCACAGGTGCTCTGTTACAGTTTTTTGGCAGCACCCCTGCGGAGCCACTGGGCATACAGTTAACCGGCCCGGTTTCAGCGTTCTTTATCCTTGTTGGAGTTATCGTTTTTACCCGTTACCCGGAAAAAGAAGTGCGGGCTTATAGAAGACAATAATATTTAGAGGTGGTTGCAATGCCTGAAAAAACCAGCCTGGATAGGGCTCGAAAGCACCTGGAAAAATTCGAACTGAACCTGGTCCCGCGTGAACATGAGAAAACCACTAAAACATCGATCGAGGCGGCAGAAGCTCTGAACGTTGCCCTGGGCCAGATTGCTAAATCGATCCTCTTTCGCTCCGGCGGCAGGTACGGTCTCTTTGTCGCTGCCGGCGATATTAAAATTTGCGACAAGAAAGTCAAAAACCTGCTTGGCGGCGGCAGGGCTAAGATCGCCAAACCGGAAGAGGTTGAAGAGATTACCGGTTACCAGGTGGGCGGGGTATGTCCATTCGATATTGACAGCAGCGTGCCAATCTATCTCGATCAATCGATGCAGCGTTTCGATGTCGTCTACACTTCAGCAGGCACTCCACACTCCCTGCTCCCGATTTCTTTTGAGCAGCTGCAAAAGGTAACCGGTGGGGAAACTGTAGATATTGAGAAGAATTAGGTATGATCGGCTGGCGAAGGATTATCGGTTAACATGTCAGTATGGGGGAAACTGCTGATATTGAGAAGGCTTAGGTCAGATCGTCTGGCGAAGAGGTTATCGGTTAGCGTGTCAGTTGGTGGTAAAAATGTTGATATCGAGAAGGTTTAAGGCACGGGCCGCAGAAACCGATCAGCTTAATGTGCTGCACGGATTTATGACAGGCCGATGAGGCGGTATTGACAGCACTTCGGCTCAAGCACTCCAGAATAGTTCCTTTGACTAATTTAACTGTATATTTCAGGGAAATAGCGGCGGTAGAGCGCCGGATTTGAGTCGCGCCAGGGATGGTTGCGGCGCAGATCATGCAGGGCTTCGAGATCGATGTCGGCTACGGCCATGCCTTCGTGAGCGGGGGATTCCACTTCGGCCAAAACCCCGTCACGCTGAGGAGTAATCTCCAGGGAAGCGAAAATGCCCGCCCGACCAGTAAAGTTCATGCCGGCAATACTCCCGACAAGCGCGCTTTTAATACCATAGAGCTGACTTTCCTGCACACGCGGCCAGATACCGCGCAGGGCCAGCCAGTAATTATACTCCTCAAGATTAGCTATCGGCAGCAGAACAATATCAGCCCCTCTTAGTTCCAGAATGCGAAAGGTTTCATAGTATGTAGCATCCATGCAGACGGGCAGGGCCAGCTTGCCCAGGGGTGTTTCATAAACCTGAAATGCGCCGCCCCGTTTCAAATTCCACTCTTCTTCCACGGGCAGCAGGTGAACCTTATCCTGACTGCCGAGCAGAAGGCCTGCAGACCCGAAGAGGAAAGAACGGTTAATTACGCTTCCATTATCAGCAAGAGTATAGCTGCCGGCCATGATATATACCCCGTATGCAGCGGCCAGTCTGGAGAATATGGTGTTAATCAGCGGTTGAACGGCAGGGCTCATATAGCGGAATAGATCATTTAGGCTAATATCTTCTTCCCCTTTCTCCTGCTGATCCGCCTCGGCATCTTTTCCTTTATTTCTGTAAGCTTCCTCCATTTTATCGAACCCCGGCAGAAGTCCTAACAGGGGCAGGTTGTTGTATTCAGGAAAAGCAATTAACTCGGCCCCTTCATTAACTGCCTCCCTGGTGCGACGATGCATTTCGTCCGCAAAGGCAATAGGGCTGTCAAAAAGCTTTAATTCAAGCTGCAGGGCGGCAGCCCGAATCTGACGCCGACTGGCCTGTGGTGAATGCTTACCGGGCCCGGGCAGCACAGAACGCAGGTGCTTTTCAATTCGGGCCGGGCGGCAGGTCCATACCAGGTAACGTTGATATAGTTTTTCTTTCCAGCCAGTAAGAGCCATAGGTTAATCTCCAGTCAGAATGCAGGATATCTAATATCGGATTAAGCTTCTTTATCCCTTCTTTGGCCTTATCCAGGTAAAGCCGCGCCTCTGTGATTAAAGCATTTTAAGATCTGAATAAGCCTCCGTATTTAAAAGTTTAAGAAGGGGGTAATCTTCTTTTATCTTTTGGCGGGCCTCCTCATCCAGGTCAGCCGTAACCATGCTGGTATGCGGATAGCCGCGGTTTAAGTAGCCGCTTTGACCGGGTGTAATTTCACAGGGGCCGATAACAGCTGATGATGCTCCGAAAGTACGCCCGCTGATGGTGCCGCTTAGCTGCGCTTCCAGGGCCCAAAACTGGTTCTGCTGGACCTGTGACCACATACCGGCGGCCTGCGGCCAGCAGTTTAATCCTGCTTCAAGAGCGCCCGAACAGAGAAGCAGCCCGGCACCGCGCAGGGCAAAAATGCGGCCGACTTCCGGATGGCGGGCGTCATTTCCAACAACCAGCCCGGCCTGGAAACCGTCCACGTCAAATATGTTTAACTCTTCTCCCCTGCTTAATCCGATTTCACGTTCCGCCCAGGTAAGATGCGTTTGCCGCTGGCTGCCGCAGATCTCTCCTTTAGGGTTAAAGCAGTACGCGCTGTGATAGTGCGCACCGGCGTCTTTTTCAACAAGGGTACCGGCTGCCAGGTATATATTATTACTACAGGCGAGGCGGCTGTGAATATCTATGAACCGGTTGTTCCAATCACGGTGGCTTTGTATGTACTGCTGAAAACTACTGTTAAAATCGGAAGCGGGCTCCAGGGCGCCACCGGCCAGGCCAAGCATGAGCGCACTGTGAGCAGGTAAAACAGCCAGTTCGGCGCCGCTGCTTTTTAGTATGTCCGTTAGATCCGAGCTGTAATGATCTGCGTCGTTTAACCTTAACCCGGACATTGAAATCACGCAAACGCGCATTTTTATCTCCCCTGTTCGATTAGATCCGGGGCATAATATCTTATGCTCCGGTCCCACTGTTACCGGCTTTTTATCCGCTCCACCAGGGCTGCAGCCATTTCTGCAGTTCCGGCGGTGCCCCCAAGATCAGCGGTGAGATCTTTTCCTTCCCTGATCTGGTCAGCCAGGGCTTTTTCAATCCGGTCTGCAGCATCTTTTTCGCCCATATGCTTTAACATCAGGACAGCAGCCATAATCATCGCTGAAGGGTTGACATAATTTTTACCGGCATATTTCGGAGCGCTGCCATGAACCGGTTCAAAGAGGGCAGCACTGTCACCGATATTCGCACCGGGAACCAGGCCGAGGCCGCCAACCAGGCCTGCGCACAAGTCGGATAAGATATCGCCGTAAAGATTCGGCATGACCAGAACATCGTATATCTCCGGTTTCTGGACCAGCTGCATGGCCATATTATCGACAATCCGGTCTTCAAATTCAATCTGCGGATATTTTTCTGCCACTTCGCGGGCTACATCGAGAAACAGACCGTCACTTAGTTTTAGAATATTTGCCTTGTGAACAGCAGTTACTTTTTTCCTGTTATTATCTACAGCATAATCGAAGGCAAAGCGGACAATTCGCTCGGAAGCGCTGCGGGTAATAATCTTGATGCTTTCTGCAGCATCCTTACCAACCATGTGCTCGACCCCCGAATAGAGATCTTCAGTATTCTCCCGGACTACAACCAGATCTATATCTTCATAGCGCGAGCGCACACCCGGAAAGGTTTTCGACGGACGCAGATTAGCATACAAATCCAGTTCCATGCGTAAAGCGACATTGATACTGCGAAATCCTGAACCGATCGGGGTAGTAAGCGGCCCCTTTAACCCCAGACCATTTTTTTCCAAAGAGTTTATTACCGCTTCAGGAAGGGGGGTGCCGAATTCCTCAATTGCTCCTTCACCTGCCCTGACTTCATCCCAGGCAATTTTTACTCCTGCCGCTTCTATTACTTTCAGAGTAGCTTCTGATATCTCAGGCCCGATACCATCACCTTTAATCAACGTTACAGTACGCATAAACAGCCTCCTCTTAAATAATTTTTTGCCAGAATTGATCGACCTGGCGGGCAGAAGACGCCAGGGAACCGCTGTTATCTATTATAGTATCAGATTGTTCTCTTTTTTCTTCCAGGGGCATCTGTGCTTCCAGGCGTAGCTCCGCTTCGGATCGGGATAACCCGTCACGCTGCTGCAGTCGCTCTATCTGCGCCTCACGGGGCACGTAAACCAGGAGAATATGATCAACCATCTCCTCCATACCTGCCTCGAAAAGCAGCGGTATATCGTATACCAGGATAGCTCCCGGGTCTTTTGCTTTTATCTCCCCTGACAAAGCATTAAATCGTGAGCCAACCCATGGATGAACTATACTGTTTAATTTTTTCAATTTCTCCTTATCTTTAAAGACAAGTTTGCCCAGCCTGTCCCGATCAATAGTTTGATCGGGCAGCAGTATTTTTTCGCCGAGCCAGTCAACTATTTCATGCCAGGCAGGTTGGCCGGGTTCAACCGCTTCCCGGGCCAGCTTGTCGGCATCAAGCAGATGAGCTCCCTTTTCCTCCAGCATCTTTGCTACGGTACTTTTACCCGAGGCGATTCCCCCGGTTAATCCGACTATCATCGACTCACCAAGCTTTCTGGTCTGCTAAGTTTCCAAAGCTATTTTTGACAGCGGGGACAGTAATAGGTGCCCCGTCCGGCCACTACTTTTTTTTCTATTGCTGTGCCGCAGCGGCAGGTTTCATTTCTGCGGCCATAAACGTCAAGTTTTGACTGGAACTCCCCCAGTGCTCCGCTGGCGTTACGGTAATCGCGAAATGTAGTTCCGCCGTACCTGATACCGTCAGCAAGCACATCCTGGATAGCCCGGTAGAGTTCTTCCGCTTCAGCGTGTTTTAAGCTTGAAACCCGCCTCTCCGGGTGAAGCCCGCAGCGGAAAAGACATTCATCGGTATAAATATTGCCCATACCGGAGGCAAAACCCTGATCGAGCAGGAGAGCTTTCAGTTTGCTGGGCCGCCGCTGGTCAAGCATGGCCAGAAAATCTTCGCAGCTAACTTCATTGAAGATATCGGGTCCAACCCGCTTCAAAACTAACCTGTTCAGCTCGTTCTCATCAATAACCAGCCATAATCGCCCGAAGCGCCGCATATCGAAGTAGTGCAGGGCGGTATTGTCCATAAAAGGCAGGGAGGCTCTTAAAAAGCGTTCTTCCCGGGGCCGGCCTGCTTCGCTGTATACAAGGTTGCCGGTCATTCGCAGGTGGACGGTTAAAATCCCCTGATCCAGGTTAATGAATAAATACTTACCCCTGCGGGTGAGGGCGCTAACAGTCCTGCCTTCAAGCCCGGCTGTGAACTCTTCGGGAGTCGGGTATTCTACAGTTGAGGAGATATGCAGGATCGGTCTGGCAAAGGTTTTACCCCTGATCAGCGGTTCAAGTTCACGCCGAATAGTTTCGACTTCGGGCAGCTCGGGCAATTTATGCCTCCAATCTTGTTATGCGGGCAGGCACTTTAAATTCTGGACCTGACCCCGAAATCCTGACCTCTGCTCTTAATATTCTTTTAATTCTTCCCAGTTGGCACCGTGCTTCAAGTCTACCTGCAGGGGTACAGATATTTCATACGCCTGTTCCATTTCCTGCTTAACCATGGGGGCAAAAATGTCAAGCTCTGATGAATCAATTTCAAAGAGCAGTTCGTCATGAATCTGCAGCAGCATTGCTACATTGAAGCCGCCTTCTTCCACAATCTTTGCTATCTTGACCATGGCCAGCTTAAGGATATCGGCAGCAGAACCCTGGATGGGCGTATTCAAAGCCATCCTTTCGGCAAAACTGCGGGTATTATGATTCGATGAGTGAATCTCGGGCAGGTACCGTCTGCGGTTAAACATTGTTTTTACATAACCCTGTTCGCGGGCCCGGGTGATGATTCTGTCCATATACTCCCTGACCCCCCGGTAGCGCTCGAAATAGCTGTCAATATATGCTTTGGCCTCGGCCCGGGGAATTTTCAGACTCTGGGCCAATCCGTAATCACTGGAACCGTATATAATGCCAAAATTAACAGCTTTCGCTTTTTCTCTCATCAGCGGGGTAACTTCATCCAGTTCGGTGTTGTTAACTTCGGCAGCAGTGCGGCGGTGTATGTCCTGCCCTGTTTTGAAAGCTTCAACCAGGATTGGATCCTGGGAAAGGTGGGCCAGGATACGCAGTTCAACCTGGGAATAATCGGCGGCAAAAAGTACCTTTTCTTTTGCCGAGGGAATAAAAGCGCGCCTGATCCGCCTGCCTTCTTCAAGGCGAATGGGAATATTTTGCAGGTTGGGATCGCTGCTGCTAAGACGTCCGGTGACCGTGGCAGCCTGGTTAAAGGTGGTGTATATTTTTTCCTGCCGAGGGTCGACCATCTCTATCATGCCCGCCAGGTAGGTTCCTTCCAGCTTGGCCAGCTGGCGGTAGTGCAGCAAGAGCGCTGCTATGTCATGGTGGTAAGATAGTTCTTCCAGGACCCGGGCATCAGTTGAGCGGCCGGTCTTTGTTTTACGAATTTCAGGCAGCTGCAGTTTGTCGAACAATATTTTGGAAAGCTGCTGCGGTGAATTGAGGTTAAATTCTTCCCCGGCCTGCAGATAGATTTTGCCTTCCAGTTCTTCCAGGCGGCTGCGTATTTCAGCCGACAAGTCACGCAAATAATCGCTGTCAACAGCCATACCCTGCTGCTCCATACGGGCAAGCACCCGGGCGAGAGGCATTTCCAGATCGGTGAGCAGCCCCGTCAATTCCTGCATATCCAGCTCTTCTGACAAACTTTTTTGCAAAGAAAAGAGATGCCTGGCCTCCTCGGCCAGCTGGATACCCTTCTTTTTTATATCGGGCTGTTCATTTTTCTTGACTGGTGACCGTTCGATTTCAATTCCCAGGTAATATTGAAGCAAATCCGGCAGGCTGTAACCGCCCCTGGCGGGATCGACAAGATAGGCTGCCAAATAAGTATCAAAAACAAAATGGGGAGGTTTTAAGCCGCGCTCAAGGAAAAGATGATGCCACTGCTTAACATTGTGAACCAGCAAGCCGGCGCCCTTTTCCCGCAGGGAAGACAACTTTTCCCAGATTTCCGTTTCCCGCCCGGCAAAGGATGCAGGGTCCAGGTAGTAACCTTCTTTCTCCCTGACGGAAAGGCCGAGGGCCAAAACCGGTTGACGCCAGTAAGGACGTCCCCTGTAATGTTCAATAGAGAGAGCTATGGTATCTTCCCGGTCAAGTTTATCAAGTAAATTATCAAGAGCATCTATACTCTCAATCTGCTCCCCTGTCTGGTTCTGCCCGTCCTCTGCTTTGCCGCCCCCGGAAGAAGGCTTGAGCTTGTTTACCAGGCTTTTAAATTCCAGTTCGCTAAATATGGAAAGCAGCTTTTCGTAATCGGGTTCACTGAAGCGGCACTGCTCCCAGTCACAATTAGTTGGAACATCAAAGCGCAGGGTAACCAGGTCTCGCCCGACATAAAGGGGTTCGCGATATTCCTTAAGCTTTTCAGCTGTTTTATTTTTAAGCTGATCAATATTGTCATAAATGTTTTCCAGGTTCCCGTATTCTTCAAGCAGGTTGCGGGCGGTCTTTTCCCCAATGCCGGGCACACCGGGAATATTGTCGGAAGGATCACCTTTCAGCGCCTTGAAATCGATTACCTGTTCGGGAGTAAGACCATACTTTTCTTTTAAACTGGCGCTGTCATAACGTTCCATCTGGGTGATCCCTTTTTTTGTAAGCATAACGGTAACTTTTTCTCCGATTAGCTGGAGCAAATCGGCATCACCGGAAACAACGGTTACTTCATTATCATCCTGCCGAGCAAATTGAACGGCCAGGGTGCCGATAACATCGTCTGCTTCGAAATCTTCTACCTCAAATATGGGAATATACATGGCCTCCAGTATCTCACGGGTTCGCTGAACCTGTTCACTCAACTCAGGTGGGGTCTTTTCCCGCTGGGCTTTGTAGGTCTCAGCAATCCGAACCCGAAAAGAAGGCTTCGGGGGGTCAAAAGCGACGGCAATATAATCCGGCTGCTCAGACTCCAGCAGTTTAAGGAGCATCGTGGTAAATCCATAAACCGCATTGGTATGTTCGCCGCGGCGATTCTGGAGAGGCGGCAGGGCATAAAATGCCCTGTACAGGAGGCTGTTGCCATCAATGATGACCAGTTTTTTCGACTGTGTTGATGTCAATTATACGGCTCCTTATCAGCTAAAACTGGCTGCTCAGGTCGGCCATTTCGATAGCAGATAAGGCAGCCTGCCAACCCTTGTTGCCTGCTTTGCTTCCTGCTCTTTCGATAGCCTGCTCCAGGGTATCGCTGGTAATTACTCCAAATATTACGGGAACACCGGTATCCAGGCCAACATTTGCTATCCCCTTGGAGACTTCTGCGGCAACATAATCGAAATGAGGGGTTGAACCGCGAATTACCGCTCCCAGGCAGATCACTGCATCGTATCGTTTACTTTTTGCCGCTTTCATAGCGGCCAGGGGTATTTCAAATGAACCCGGCACCCAGATAATATCAATACTCTCTTCCTTCACTTCATGACGTTTGAAACAATCCAAAGCGCCGCTTAAAAGATGACCTGAAATAAAATCGTTAAAACGGCTGACGATAATGCCAAAACGATAATCACGGGCAACCAGTTTTCCTTCAATTGTTTTCAAATTTAACCCTCCTCGTTTTTTAATCTATATATTCAAGTGGTGGCCTAGTTTGGCTTTCTTGGTTGAAAGATAACCGCTGTTATACTGACATGGTTCTATTTCCAGGGGGACCCTTTCAATAATATCAATACCATAGCCTTCAAGGCCTTTGACTTTACGCGGGTTGTTAGTCAAAAGTTTTATCTTCTTTAAACCCAGGTCGACCATTATCTGGGCACCGACACCGTAGTCGCGAAGATCGGCGGCAAAACCCAGCGCTTCGTTTGCTTCGACAGTATCTTTACCGTTATCCTGCAGTTCATAGGCACGAATTTTATTTAAAAGCCCGATCCCGCGCCCCTCCTGACGCATATAGATAACTGCTCCTGTTCCGCAGTCTGCTATCTGCTTCATAGACCGGTGCAGCTGGTTGCCGCAGTCACAGCGAAGTGAAGCAAAGACATCGCCGGTAAGGCACTCGGAGTGTACCCTGACCAGGGTCGGCTCATCCGGATTGATTTCCCCGTAAACCAGGGCCAGGTGAGCAAGGTTATCAATATTATTTTCGTAGACGATTAATTTAAAATTGCCGAAAGTCGTGGGCAGTTCTGCAGTCGCCGAGCGCCATACCAGCTTCTCTTTTTGCATCCTGTAGTTAATCAGGTCGGCAATACTGACAAGCTTGAGGTTGTGCTCTTTGCAAAACTCTGTCAGCTCGGGAAGGCGGGCCATACTGCCGTCTTCGTTGATAATTTCGCAGATTACGCCTGCCGGTTCAAATCCGGCCAGCATGGACAGGTCTACCGCTGCTTCAGTATGTCCGGCCCTGCGCAGTACACCGCCATCCATTGCTTCCAGCGGAAATATATGCCCCGGGCGGCGCAGGTCAGAAGGCCTGGTTTCGGGATCAATAAGAGTTTTAACCGTCTCTGCCCGTTCATAAGCGGATATACCGGTACTGCAGGAACCGGCATCAACGGAAACGGTAAATGCAGTACAATGAGTATCGGTATTTTGAGTAACCATCTGGGGTAAATCTAGTTCTTGCACCCTCTGCGAGGTAAGCGGCGCGCAAACAAGCCCCCTCGCATAGCGAATCATAAAATTTATCGCTTCCGGGGTAATCCTGGATGCCGCCATAACCAGGTCCCCTTCGTTTTCACGATCTTCATCGTCTACAACTACGATCATGCGTCCTTTTTTCAAGTCGTCTAAAGCTTCTTCTATAGTGTTAAAGTTCATAGATCTTCACTCCTGAATTTTATAGGTATCCTTTCTCTTGCAATAAATCCATGGTCAGCGTTGTTTTCTCTTTGCTGCCTTCCAGGTGGGAAGCGAGCATTTTTTCGACATATTTGCCAATCAAATCAACCTCTAGATTCACATGTGAGCCAATCTCTTTCTGTCCCAGGGTGGTTTGCGAGGCTGTATGAGGAATAACCCCAGCCGAAAAAACGCTGTCATCGACATCAATTACCGTCAGGCTTACACCATCGAGAGCAACCGACCCCTTGGGAATAATATAGCGAAGCAGGTGTTCCGGCGCTTCAAATGACAAAACAATCGCATCGCCCTGAGAGGCTTTCCCGCTCATTGCAACTACAGCATCGATGTGACCGCTGACCATATGCCCGCCCAGGCGGCTGCTTAAGGTCATGGCCCGCTCAAGGTTTACCGGACTGCCCGTTGACAACTTCAGCAGGTTTGTTCTTTTTAAGGTTTCCGGCATGACCCAGGCTGTAAAACTCTCCCGGCCGATAGCAGTAGCTGTAAGGCAGGGCCCGTTAACTGCAATACTATCACCTATTTTCAGCTCGTCCAAAACTTCATCAGCAGTGATAATTATTTCTGTCCCTTTAGCGGAACTGCTAATTCTACGGACAGTACCAAGCTCTTCAATAATACCTGTAAACATATTTACCTCCCGGATACGGGATAACCAATTAAAAGCAGATCCTGATCAAATTGCTTCATTTCGATGTTTTCAACCGACCAGGCCTTTTTCAGTAACTCAATACCCGAGCCGGCAAAGGCTGTCGGACTCTCCTTGCCGCCGATAATAAGCGGCGCAATAAAGATAAATAACTTGTCAACCAGACGTTGGTCCAGGAGGCTGTAGTTTAAAGTGCCTCCGCCTTCAACCAGGACGGCTGTAAATTCACGCTCTGCCAGTTTTTTCATCAATGCTTTCAGATCAACGCGTCCGTTCTGGTGCGGCAAAACTATAACATCCACCCCTTTGTCTTTCAGGGCTTTGCATTTTTCGGGAGGAGCCTGATCAGTGACAGCAAGGATCGCGGGAGCCGATGAAGCGCTTTCAATAACCCTGGCATCGAGAGGCAGGCGGGCAGTACTGTCGACAATGACACGTGCCGGATCCTTTCCTCCCCCGCCTTCAACCCTGGCAGTCAAGCGCGGATTGTCTTTTAAAACTGTCTCAATTCCGACCATAATTGCGTCGGATTGATCACGCAGGCGATGAACAAACTGGCGCGCTTTTTCGCCTGTAATCCACTGCGAGTCCCCTGTGATAGTTCCGATCTTGCCATCAAGGCTCATAGCTACCTTGACGCCGACAAATGGCAAACCTGTGGTAATATATTTGATAAAGGCTTCATTTAACTGACGGGCTTTATCTTCCAGAACCCCCTGCTTGACCCTGATCCCTGCTTCCTCCAGCCTGGCAAAACCTTTACCCGAAACAAGCGGGTTTGGATCCTGAGTTGCCGCTACAACCCTGGCTAGACCTGATTTGATAATTACTTCCGTGCAGGGACCGGTCCGGCCGTGGTGGTTGCACGGCTCGAGGTTAAGATAAAGTGTGGCGCCCCGGGCCTTTTCTCCTGCCTTTTTAAGAGCTATTATTTCAGCATGCGGCAAACCTGCAGCCTGGTGGAAACCTGTTGCTACAACTTCGGAACCCTGAACGACAACTGCACCAACCATAGGGTTGGGACTGGTCCTCCCTCTGCCCTGGCGGGCCAGGTCAAGAGCCATCCACATAAATCGATCGTCGGCATCCAAATCATTTCACCTCACGATAATATTCAGGGTCCGAAATACAGCAAAGATAATAAACGCAAACTGTGCAGAAAGCCATAAATACTTTTTTGTATACCTGGTTATTTTTGCTGTATTCTTAGCCCCGTTTATCACTAAAAAACCCCGAGCAATTATTTGCTTCAGGGTCTTGAATAAAACAGGCCGTGTTTTATTCCGCTTCTTCTCCCTTCCAGACTATACTGTCGGCTCCGGATTCTCACCGGATCAGCATTTCAGCTCGCGGGCTTTGCTTCACGGATATTCCCGTTTGGCATCACCGCCGGTTCGGAATTGAAGGATAATCAGGCATCCTTCTCACCAGACCCTGAAGATAACGGTTAACTGGATTATAGCACATTTTGCATATTTTTCAAATCGTTTATTAAAGCCATTCCATTTTCGGCCTTGAAAACAGCGGAACCGGCAACGAGAACACTTGCCCCGGCCTTAATAACTGCCGGTGCAGTCTCAAGATTGATCCCTCCATCGACTTCAAGCTCTACCTGCAAATTGCGCAAGTGAATTTGATCGGCTATGTATTTAATCTTTGGCAAAACTTCCGGGATGAAAGCCTGACCACCGGCGCCGGGATTAACACTCATTACCAAAACCAGGTCGAGAAGCGGCCAGACATACTCGAGAACAGAAGCGGGTGTGGCCGGGTTTAATGCAACTCCTGCTTTGGCCCCGGTTTTCTTTATTTTACGTAAAACCCGATCTAAATGGGCGGTGGCTTCTAACTGGATAGTCACCAGGTTTACCCCGGCCTCGATAAATTGCTCCAGGTGATTTTCCGGCTCGCTGACCATCAGGTGAGCATCCATAAAAAGCTCTGTCTGCGGCCGCAGTGATTGTACCACTACCGGACCCATGGTAATGGAAGGCACAAAGTGGCCGTCCATGACATCAAGATGGACCCAATCGGCCCCGTTTGCTTCAATTCTTTTGACCTCATCATGCAGCCTGCTGAAATCGGCAGACAACAAGGACGGCGCCACTTTAACGGACATGTTTAATAAACCCCCTGCTTTTCGAGTTCACCAATAAATGATTTATAGTGTTCATACCGCATCGGGTTAAGACTTATACCAATTTCCTCCTGCACTGCACATTGATGTTCGCTAATGTGGCGACAATCGCGAAAACCACATTGCCCGCGAAGAGGCTCAAACTCGGGAAAGTAATCAGCCAGGCTATCGATGTCCAAACCGGAAAAATCGAGCCTTGTGAAACCAGGAGTATCAACCACTGAACCGCCTGCCTGCAGAGTAAGCAGTTCAGCCTGGCGGGTAGTATGACGTCCGCGCTTGATCTTATCGCTAACTGTACCGGTTTGCAGGGCTAGGCCCGGTTGAAGGGCATTTAGCAGGGAAGATTTGCCTGCGCCGGAGGGACCGGCCAGAACGGTGCACTGCCCTTTTAAATATTCTTCCAGCTTATCCAACCCTGTACCGTTGAGTGCACTGGTATAAATAATCTTGTAGGGGTAATGATCAAGCCGATCGTTTATCTTACTTAATTCATTTTTCACAATCAGATCAGTTTTATTGAGACATATAAATGCGAATAAATCTTCTTTTTCAGCAAGAACCAGCATTCTACTGATCAATTGCCAGTCGCAGTCGGGGGACCTGAGCGACATAATCACGGCCAGCTGATCCACATTGGCAACTCGCGGACGCTGCAGCAGGTTGGAGCGGGGCAGCATTTTTTCTATGATACCCTCACCATCAGGACAGGACGGTTCTTTTTGAGGAGATTCAAACAGGACATCATCGCCAACCATTAATGATTTACTGCCCCGTTTAAGCATACCCCTGGCCCGGCAGACATATTCTTCTCCATATTCATCACGAACGGTAAAAAATCCGCCCGCTGCTTTTACTATCTTTCCCTGCTGCAAATAAAACCTCCCTATTCACCAATAATCAATTCAACGGTTTGGTTGGGGGCTACTTCCTCGCCCGGTTCGGGGTCCTGGTCAATTACATGTCCCGAAGATCCAATTGAAAATCTATAGCGGATATGCGCCCTGAGATTGTTCTCATTCAGGTATTCCAGCGCACCCTCTTCTGAGTAACCGACCAGATCGGCAATTTCAAAGGGGCCGCGACCCTGGCTGACATAAACTACCACTTCGTCTCCGCGGGAAACTTTTATAGACTCTCCGGGAAGCTGGCGGTATATTAATCCTTCAGGAACATCTTCGTTATAATCTCTTTCCACGGTCATTGTCAGCTCCATGTCCTGGAGGATCACCCGGGCTTCCATCTCAGTCCTGTCAATCAGGTCCGGAATAACAATTAATTCAGGCCCTTTACTGACAAACAACTCGATAACCCTGTCTTTTCGCACGATCCTTCCCTCGGGAGGATCGGTTTTTACTACATGGCCAACCGGCACCTCGTCATCATAAACATAGTCTATTTCAGAAGCAGGCACCAATTCTGCTTCCCTTAAAACCTGGGATGCATCAGATTGACTTAAGTCCCTTACCTCGGGCACTTCCACTTCGGGCACAAAGAAATAATTATTCAACATATAAGCGCCGCCACCGAAAATTACCGCTATAACAGCAATTAGCAGAAAACCGACAACCAGCTTCCTTTTTACCTTGGGTGAAATCTTTCTCTTTTTTCCTGCCGAAGAACCGGAAGTTGGCCTTAATATGACACCTTCGTCTTGATCAGTGGTTTTATTATTCTCCGTAACCCGGGCTTTAGAAGTTTTTGGCTTTTCACTTGATTCCGTATATAAAAGATCTTCAATTATTTCTTCAGCGCTGTTATAGCGCTCTGCAGAATCTTTTTGAACCGCTTTTAGAATAATTTGTTCCAGCTCGGCGGGCAGGTCCGAAACCAGACGGCCCGGTGGAACAATCTGCTCCTGAATATGCTTCATCGCCACTGCAACGGGACTTTCGCCTGTGAAAGGCACTTTTCCGGTAACCATTTCATAAAATACAATACCAAGCGAGTACAAGTCTGACTGCTTGCCGGCTATCTCGCCCCTGGCCTGTTCAGGCGCTATATACTGAACGGAACCGACAATTTCATCACCTACTGTAACCGTTACACCGTCACCGGCTATAGCAATACCAAAATCGGCAACTTTTACTTTTCCCTCGCTGGAAAACAGGATATTCTGGGGCTTAATATCACGGTGAACTACACCTGCTTTATGAGCCTGTTCCAGGGCTTCGGCTATCTGGCGGGTTATTCGTATTGCTTCATCCACAGGCAGAGGGCCTTTTCCCCTTATATATTCTTTCAAATTTTTTCCGTCAACATACTCCATAACCATGTAGTGAGTGCCGTCCTGCTCACCTACATCATAAATGCTAACGATATGAGGATGTGAAAGAGCCGCAGCAGACTGGGCTTCACGCTCAAAACGACGAATGAAGGCTGCATCACCTGTCATCTGGTCCTTAAGAACTTTGACCGCTACAGTCCTTTTAAGAAGAAGGTCACGACCGCGATAAACACGGGCCATTCCTCCTTCAGCAATTTTTTCAATTAATTCATAGCGCTCTGCCAGTATTTTCCCTACCATTAAGATTCCTGTCCCCCAATACCGGTTACGACAACAACTGTAATGTTGTCAAGACCTCCCCGTGAATTGGCCAGATCTATAAGCGATTCAGCCAGCTTCTGTGGGTCGGAATGCTCCGAAGCCGCCGAAAGGATTTCATCATCACTAACCATATTAGTCAGACCGTCAGTGCAAAACAGAAGAATCGAGCCCGCCTGGACATCCTTTTCGCATATATCGACCTTTATATCAGAAGATATTCCCAGGGCCCGGGTAAGAACATGGCGCTGGGGATGGTTTTTAGCTTCTTCCGGTTTAATCTGTCCCGATTCGATTAGCTGTTCCAGGAGGGAGTGATCCCTGGTTAAAAGCTTGATTAGACCATTATTAATGAGATAAGCCCTGCTATCGCCTATATGCCCGATAGTCAGACGATTACCGCAAAGAAGCCCAACGGTAAAGGTGGTTCCCATACCCCGACGCTCACTAGAACTATTTGCTTCGCTCAGAACTTTTTCATTGGCATCAATGATTAAGCGATTAATCATTTTGCGAGTCTCTTCTACAGAATTTAGATTGAAACGATCTAAATCAACCCAAAATTGCTCAGCGCTAGATACAGCCAGATCACTGGCCACATTACCGGCACGATGGCCGCCCATTCCATCGGCAACCACCATCAGGGCAATATCAGAATCCGCTTTTACAAAACAGCTGTCTTCATTGCGGGGACGTTCCAAACCTTTGTTAGACAAACCTGCGATAAGCACGACCAATAAACCCCCTGCATTATTATGAGCAAATCCACGTTCAGTATAGCAAATAGATAGTCTCCAGGCAACTTTCTCAGGGTAAGATCCTGATATGAGTGTGCCGTCAGTCTTGAATCATATTTTATATTGTTTAATTCACTACCAGTTTTTCTTCTGCCATAAGGCGATAAAGAAACCGTCCATGTCGTGACGATGGGGCCACAGGCTTACAGTTTCACCATGGGCGGCATCATCCTGCAATGCAGCAGGCAGTCTGCTCTGCAGCTCTTCAAGGTTAAAATCGGGATTCTCCCTGCTGAAAGCTTCGACCACCTGTTCAGTCTCTTCGGGTTCTGTGGAACAAACCGAATAAAGCAGTTTGCCTCCCCGGGGCAGAATACGGGCAGCAGACCTGAGCAAATCTAATTGCAGAGACTGCATTGTCAAAAGGTCTTTTTCGCTGCGGCGCCATTTAATTTCGGGCAAACGCCTGATCACTCCCAAACCACTGCAGGGAGCATCAACCAGAACAGCTGAAGGGGCGGGCAGATTTTGCTTTTCCAGGGACCTGCTATCGGCAAGCAGCGGTTTAACCGACTGCAGCCCCAGTCTGCGGGCTGCTTTTTTAACCAGCTGCAGCCGGTTTTTCTGAAGTTCAACTGCATGTACCTGTCCTTTATCTCCCATCAACTCAGCCAGATGTGTAGCTTTACCTCCCGGCGCACTGCAGGAATCGATTATCGTATCCCCGGGGTCCGGCAGCAGGAGGGGGGCAACAAGAGCCGAGCTTTCACCCTGGATCGTATAAAGCCCCTGGTGAAAAGCCTGTGCAGCTGCCGGATTCTCTCCGCTTTTAATGCGAATCATTTCGGGAACAAGGGGGCTTTCAAATGCTTCTAGACCCTCTTTCCCCAGTTTTTCAATTAATTCGAAGGGTTCTGATTTTAGTATGTTGGGA
>Ga0207421_10004002_pt1 | contig 17262 bp, 12 predicted proteins | sample SodLakKL_010_SED_4_FD_187542 | JGI IMG/M metagenome (GOLD analysis project Ga0207421, IMG submission 187542) | Alkaline sediment microbial communities from Lake Tanatar, Kulunda Steppe, Russia - 8KL_010_SED (SPAdes) (version 2) | ecosystem: Environmental > Aquatic > Non-marine Saline and... | reverse complement strand
CGATGGTCGACTTCCCCGATCCGGACTCTCCCACGATCGCGAGTGCCTCACCCCGGCGCACGTCGAAGCTGACGCCGTCAACGGCCCTGACCTCGCCTCCATCCGGTGTTCGGTAGACGACGGCGATGTCTCGCACCGACAGGACCGTGTCCGAGTCCTGGGGGCCACGAGAGGTCACGGTGGCAGCGTCGAGACCCGGCGCCAGCCGCTCCGGGAGCTGCAACCCGCCATCCTGAACCCGCAGACACGCGGAGAACGCCAGGTCGCCGTCTCGAAGCGGAAGGGGGACCGCCGGGCGTGTCTCGCAGGCCGGCTCGCGGTACCCGCAGCGGTGCAGGAACGCGCAGGTCGGCTCCGTGGCTGCCTGCGGGAGCGGCTGCCCTTCGATGGTCGCGAACCGGCGCCGCATCCGGCGTAGATCCGGCGTCGACTCCAGCAGCGCAGACGTATATGGATGCTGCGGATGACGCATCACCTGGCGAACAGTGCCGGACTCGAGTACGCGGCCGCGGTACATCACGATGACCCGGTCGCACGTTCCTGCGACCACCCCGAAGTCGTGCGTGACGAGGAGCAGCGCCATCCCCGTCGACTCGCGGAGCCCTCGGAGCAGGTCCAGGATCTGCGCCTGCAGGGTGACGTCGAGAGCCGTCGTGGGCTCGTCGGCGATGAGCAGTTGCGGGGAAGCGGCAAGCCCGATCGCGATGAGGACGCGCTGTCGCATCCCGCCGGAGAACTGGTGCGGATACTGCCGCTTGCGGATCGCGGGCTCCGGGATGCCGACCGAATGTAGGAGCTCCTCGACCCTGGTCTGGCGCTCGGCAGCGGACAGGGCGAGGTTCGCGATCAGTGCCTCCTCGATCTGTCGCCCGACGGTCAGCACGGGGTTGAGCGCTCGGAGGCCATCCTGGTAGACCAAGCCGATCTCCGAGCCCAGAAAGCGACGCTGCTCGCGCCGACCCATCCCGGCGATGTCCCTGCCCTCCCAGGTCAGCATCCCCTCCCGTTGCGCACGATCCGGAAGCAGGCCGGCGATCCCCATGGCCAACGTCGACTTCCCTGAACCGGACTCCCCGACGATCGCCACCGATTCACCGCGCGCGACCGAGAGCGAGATGTCGATCAGCACCGGGGGGAGATCCGGGCGGTACCGAACGGTGAGGCCAGCGACGCGCAACAGTGGGCCATCGTTGCCTTCCGTACCGGCCATCCTCGTGCTGCGCGGCTCGAAAGATCGACCGGCCATCACCGTGCTCCGTTCTGGCGGCCGAGGACCTCCGCCGAGATGTTGGCAGCGAGGACGGTGAGAGCGAGTCCGATCCCGGGGAGCAGCCACAGGCGTGGGGAGATTGTGATGACGTCACGGGCCTCAGCGATCATCACACCCCAGTTCGCGGCCGGGGGTTGGGTTCCGACGCCTAGGAAGCTCAGCGACGCCTCGATGACGATGGCCCGGGAGAAGACGATGACCGCGGTGACCGACATGGCTGACATGGTGTTCGGCACGATGTCCTGGAGGAGAATCAGCGGCTCCGGCTTGCCGAGGTTCCGGCTCGCCGCCACATACTCGAGGTCCCGCCGAGCCAGTACCTCACCACGCATCACCCGAGCCATGAGGGGGGTGAAGACGACCGCCAGCGCGACGATGCCCGTTCCCGTTGACGGTCCGAGGATGGCCGCGATGATCAACGCGAGCAGGACCGGCGGGAACGCCATGACCCCATCGACCGAGCGACTGATGAAGCCGTCCAGCCACCCGCCGAAGTAGCCCGCCAGGGCACCGAGCACCCCACCGAAGACCAGCGCGAACGCCGCCGAGAGCGTGCCGACGATCCACGCCAGCCGAGCTCCGTAGAGCATCCGGCTGAGCATGTCGCGTCCGAGCTGATCCGTTCCCAGCACATGGCCGGCAGTCCAGAGCGGTTCCATCCGATCGACCGGAGCAGCCAGTGTCGGGCTCTGCGGCGCGAGCCACGGTGCAAGGATCGCTGCAAGCAGCGAGAGAGCGAGGATCGCGAACGCCACGAAGGTGAGCGGATCCCGGTGGGCCGACCGCAGGAGTGCGACGATCGGGCTCTCCCGTCGTTCCGACGCACCGGCGACGAGCACCTCGTCGATGCTGGACATCCTGCACCTCCCAAGCGTGCGCCGACCTCCTGGAACCCGGGATGGGGACGGCGTCTCGGGCGGGGGCCGGCCTGGTGAGACGTGCCCGGACCGGCCCCCGAGCATCCGGGTCAGTCGAGCTGGAGCCCGGTGATCCCGGCACCGTCGTAGTGGACGTACATCCCCATCTCGAACCCGGAGACACGCGGGTTGAGAGCCACGTAGTTGTACGGCGATACCGTGTAGAACATGCCGTACATCTCGTAGTTCTCGACGAGGATCTGGCGGTACAGTTCCTTGCGCTCGTCCGGATCGCTGAGCTCGATCGACCGCTTGAACAGGTCAGTGATGTCGTCCCGAAGGAGGCTTCCGGACAACGGATGACGAGGCGAGGTGGAGTCGAAGTACTCGTACGGACGGATCGGGTCCAGGGTCACACCGATCCACACGGAGATCACGTCGGTCTCGCCTTCCAGGGCGGCACCGACCAGCGTGCCGATGTCCGCCAGTTCGATGCTGACGTCGAGGCCGATCTCCTCCCACGCGGAAGCCACGACCTGTGTCTCGGTATCGGAACCGAGCGCATCCCACTGCAGGATGGTCACCTCCTGCCCCTCGTAGCCGCCCTCCTCGATGAGAGCCCGGGCACGGTCCAGGTCGGCGTCGACTCGAACCTCGAGGTCGTCGACGTACCAGAAGGACTCCCGGAAGAACGGTTGGATCGTCGGGTCGGCGAAACCGTCGTGACCACCTTCGACGATGTCGCTACGCGAGATCGCCAGGTGCATCGCTTCGCGCAGCTGCGGATCGTCGAACGGTGCGCGCTGGGTGTTGATGGAGAGGTAGTTCGCTCGGTTCTCCGGGATCTGCTGCATGATGACCTCACCGGCTTCCTCAGCGGTGAGGCCCTGCGCGACGGGGGGCGCCCACGCGAAGTCCAGCTCCCCTTCGCGGACCCCTGCCAGCCGGGTCGATGCATCCGGGACGATGCGGACCTCGACCCCGTCGATGGCCGGCACCTCGCCCCAGTAGTCCGGGTACGCCTCGACGACGTACCGATCGCCGACGCGGTAGTCCTGGAAGACGAACGGACCAGTGCCGATGTGCTCGACGATGTCGTTGTCCTCGCCGACGCCTTCGGGCGCGATGAGTCCTGCCCGCCCTTGGAAGGCCAGGTTCGCCAGCAACGCAGAGTTCGGCTCAGCGAGAGTGAGGCGCAGCGTCGAGCTGTCGAGCACCTCCGCCTCGGCGATGTTCCCGAAGGGGCCCGCCAGCGCGGCTCCGGTGTCCGGGTCCGCGATCCGCTCGAGGTTGAAGACGATGTCGTCCGCCGTCAACGGTCGACCGTTGTGCCAGGTGACGTCCTCACGGAGCGAGAACTCGTAGACCCTCCCGTCGTCGGAGATCTCCCAGCTGGCAGCGATCCCCGGGACCGGTGTCCCTGCACCGTCCAGCCAGACGAGGGTCTCGTAGACGAGCGGCAGCCAGGTGGTGTGGGTGAGGCCCTGGCCACGGTGTGGGTCGATGGAGTCGAAGTCCTCCCCCGTGGCAACCCGTAGGATCCCTCCCTCGTCCGCATCGGGGTCCGCGTTCCCCTGCTCCTCCTCGGCCTCGTCCGACTCCTCCTCCTCGGCGGCCTCGTCATCACCACCGATCGCCTCGTCTACCGGTGGTGCATCGGACGCGCAAGCAGCGATCACCAGGCTCAACCCGGCGATCAAGCCGACCGCGGTCCTCCCTCGTAAAGTATGGAACATCACGCTCTCCTCCCTCATCCTGCCAAACCGCACACGACGGCTGGCCTGCATCGACCCCGTCTCCCGAGCCGTGGGCACGGGCCATCCTGAACGGCAACACCATGCCCGTGGCGTCAGCTCGATTCCCTCCATCCCGTGGGCTCGACGCTCTTCCCGTCACCAGGACGCACGCCGCTTCGAGAACCGGCGGCCACCTGCTCTCCCAAGCTCCCGCGCCACAGGCACCGGCAGCCGGGCCTCTCGTGAACCCGGATGCGACAAACCGGACGCTAGTTTGCTTACGCAGCGAGCGCAACGCTTTTCGGGGAGATATACCCTAGCCATGCCCAGGGAGAGCTACCGTAGGGTCATTCATCGACCGGTGCGGCGTCGTCACGACCCCAGATGGCGACGGCCGCGATGGCCCCGCCCGGTCCCCCGACGTTATGGCTGAGCCCGATCCTCGGCTCATCTACCTGGACACCCTCGGCCCGTAGCTGCAACTGCCGCACGATCTCGACAGCCATGCGCACGCCGGTCGCCCCGACCGGGTGCCCGAAGGCCTTCAAGCCTCCGCTCGGGTTCACCGGACGTGTCCCGTCCGCTCGGGTCTGCCCGTCGCAGGACAGCCGCCATCCCTCGCCCCGGTCCGCGAACCCGAGGTCCTCCAGGGTGAGCAACTCGGTGATGGTGAAGCAGTCGTGGACCTCGGCAACGTCGACCTGCTCCGGCACGATCCCCGCCTGCCCGTAGGCCTCACGGGCAGCAGCGACGGTGGCAGGCCAGCTGAGGTAGTCGAAGCCCGGGTGCAGGTAGGGCTGCGCGTCGAAGCTGGCGAGCCCGAGCCCGCGCAACGAGACGCGCGGCCGGTCCTTGCGTGCCAGCTCCGGTCGACCGAGGACGACGGCAGCAGCGCCGTCGCTGGTCGGACAGCAATCGTAGAGCCTCAGGGGCGACGCTACGACCGGCGCGTCGGCGGCCTGCTCGAGGCTGATGCGACGACGCAGGTGCGCCTTCGGATGACGTGCCCCGTTGTCGTGATTCTTCACCGCGACATGGTCCAGCACACCGGTATCCAGATCGTAGTGCTCGAGGTAGGCCGTCGCGGACAACGCGAACCCACCGGGGGCGGAGCGTCCGCGACCGATCACGGCGTGGTCACCCTGATCAGGGATCCCAACGTCGCCGTGCTCCTTCAGCTTCTCCACCCCGGCCACCACGACGATGTCGTACCACCCGGATGCGATCGCCATCGCCCCATGGCGGATCGCGTCCGTTCCTGTGACGCAGTAGTTCTCGATGCGGGACACCGGTCGGCCGCCGAGCCCGACCGCATCGGAGAGAGCGGTGCCCGCAAGGCCGCTGTGCGGGAAGTAGGACCCGAGCCACCCCGCCTCGACCTGCGACAGATCGAGACCGGCATCCCCCACGGCGTCGTGTACCGCGGACGCGACTAGCTGCGAGGCGGAGAGCTCGAAGCGGTCACCGAAACGGGTGCAGCCGACGCCGAGCACCGAAACAGCGTCGCGTCGCTCACGCCTCATGCCTTCCCCTCATGCGTCACGTCGCGGAACCGCCAGTGGTAGTTCCTGAACCCGCCACCGAGGTGGGCGAGCCGCGGGACGGTTCTCACGCGGCTTCCAATCGCCGGCTGTTGTCCGTGCACGGATGGCAGGTACAGGCGAGCCCCGTCCGCGGTCTCCGCCACCACCATGGTCACGGGCGATTCCGGAAGCCCCGGGTTCACGCCGGCGACGACGTGGTCGGTCGTGGCGGTCACCACGGTTGCCTCCCCGACGAGGCGCACCGGATCCATCGGTTGCGGCGAGCCACACGCTGGGCAGGCGGTCCGCGACGGGTAGCAGACGGCCCCGCATACCGGGCAGCGTCCACCGACCAGACGCACCGTCGCCTCGAGGTCACGCCACGCCACGACCGGGCTCGCTTCCGGCACCGTGACCGGCTGCCCGAGCGCTCCCCCTGCACGGAGGTAGGTCGCGTATGGGATGTCAACGGCAACGTGGGAGCTGGTCCACACGACCTCGGCAGGATCCCCTGCTTCGACCATGAGCTGGTCCACTCCCGAGCCGAAGGCGAGCACCTCGATCGGTTCACCCTGCTCCGCTGCCTGGATCGCACGGGAGAGCAGCTCGATCGGGAGGACGGCACCGGGGGATCCGTGCTCCCAGGCGTCCACGGCGAGCAGCGAATGATCTGCGCCGAGCCTGCTGACGAGCCTGGTCGCGTGCCGAAGGTCGGGGAACGCGACCTGCACGTTGCCGTGGGGCGCACCACCACCCGGACGATCGAGCGAGGCGAGCAGCCCGGGCAACACCGTCATCGCGAGGAACCGCTCGTCCACGCCCTGTCGGGTCCCGTCGTCGGTGAACCAGCGGTCCGGGGTGGCGTCCGATCGGCTTGACGTCGAGCACACCTGCGCGGCGCCGGACTCCGTTCCCACGACGAGGGCGGCTCCACCGTGACCGTGTCGCAGCTCCCCGGCGCTCCCCGGGGGCATCCTGGTGTCGTCACCAACGAGCACGAGCACGGCCCCGTCGGCCCCGTTGCGGACGAGCCGGGCGGCGAGGTCGATAGCGGTGAGGCTGCACCGATCGGACCCAGCGACCTCGAGCGTCCGGACGGACGCTGGGAGGCCCAGTGCTGCGGCAGCGACGGCTGCGCCATCTCCCGACCCGCGTCGACGGAATGGGCGAGCGAGGATCAAGGTCGTGACCGTCGGGAGATGCTCGACCAGCCCAAGCGCAGCCTCGACCGCGAGCGTGACGGCATCTTCGTCCGGGCCAGCGACGCGAAGGCCACCGCTCGCCGAGCCGCCCCAGGCGACTGCGACCTCGTCGGAGGCGAGGTGCCGACCCGGGCGGTGCACCGAGACCGCGGTGAGGTGTGTTCTCTCGCTCATGCCGGCAGGTTGACCTCCGTCCAGCCACGCTCCCGGTCCAGGACCACACGAGGCGAACGCGGGGCGCGCAACGACGCCTTCTGCACCTTCCCGGTGGGGGTCCGGGGGAACGAGGTCACGTATTCGATGTACCGAGGCACCTTGTAGACCGCCAGCCGCTCAGCGCACCAGGCGGCGACCTCCTCCGGCGGTAGGGCGGACGGGTCGCAGGAGGCCATCGGTTGGATGATGGCGTGCACCTCCTCGTCCCGGAGCTCATCGATGAACGGCACGCACGCCGCATCCTCGATGAGGGGGTGCTCACGAAGGACACCTTCGACCTCCGCTGAGCCGATGTTCTCTCCCGAACGGCGGATGATGTCCTTCTGGCGATCGACGAAGTAGTAGTAGCCCTCCGCATCCCGGCGTGCGAGGTCCCCGGTGTACAACCAACCGTCTCGGTACAGCGCAGCGGTGGCGTCCGGGTTGTGTAGGTACCCGGTCGTCATACCCGGTGCGCGCTCGATGACGATCTGGCCGACATCGCCCTCCGGAACCTCGAGTCCGGCCTCGTCCACGAGTCGGATGTGCCGCCCCGGGATCGGCAGGCCGCAGGAGCCAGCCCGGCGAGGACCGTCGTACGGGTTACACAGGTCCATCCCGGTCTCGGTCATCCCGAAGACCTCGATGATGCGCACCCCCCACCGGGCCTCGAGACGCCGGTGCGCGTCCGGTGAGCATCCCGCTCCCCACAGGACCTCCAGCGACGACCCGTCGGCAGGAGCGTCGGTGCGTTTGTCGAGGACGGGGAGGATGGAGCCGATGTAGTGGGTGTGGGTGACCCCGTGCTCCTGGACCGTGGCCCAGAAGCGGCTCGCGCTGAACCCGTCGATCAGGACCGCTCGCGCTCCCGCTTGGAGCACGGCCATCACGGAGTTCTCCGCGTTCATGTGGAACAGCGGCAGCATGACCAGCTTCGTCGCCCCTGGCCGCAGCCTGATGCTGGTCGCGAGCTGCGCGCCGTTCACCGAGAAGTGCGCGTGGGTCGTAATGCAGCCCTTCGGCGGGCCGGTGGTCCCGGAGGTGTACAGGACCGCTGCGGGGGCATCAGCCTCGGTCGCTGGGAACGCGTCGAACGGATCAGCGGCCGCCATCGCGGCCTGCAGGTCCTCGAGGTCGAGGATGGCTGGCCCCGCGGCGTTCTGCTGCAGGGCCGGGGAGACGACCTGCACCGCATGGTCCCTGGTCGTGATGACCCGGGTTGCCCGGCTGTGCTCGATGACGTAGGCGGCCTCGCGAGCACGGAAGTGGAGGTTCAGCGGGACCATCACCGCACCGAGCCGGTTGAGCCCGTGCCAAGCCAGCAGGAACGGTAGACCGTTCGGCAAGGCGACGACGACCAGGTCACCTCGGCGGACGCCGAGTTCGGCGAGCGCAGCTGCCGATCGGGCGGTGAGACGCTCGAAGGCCGTGAAGGAGTAGGACGATCCGTTGTCGAGACGCAGGAACTCCGCATCCCCGAACCGGTCGGCCGACGACCGTATGACGTCGTCGACCGACCGGATCGGTTCCGGACTCACTGCTCGAGCAGCTTGTCGACGGTCTGCCGCTCGGACCGCTCCGCGTAGGTCGCGGCTCGCCAGTCGAAGTTCACCCGCTTCTTCGTCCAGCGCCACTGGCCATCATCGCAGCGGACCGCATCGTCGCGGTAGTGGCCGTAGGAGATGATCGACGCATCCTCGGGGTGCAGGAGGAGGAAGTAGGCCCGACAGTGGGCCACATCCCCATCGACCTCGTCCACGAGCACGTTCAGGACGTTGTGCCGGTTGCGTGTCGACGCCGACGCGTCGAGGATGCGCTGGATCTGCTCGTGTCCGACGAAGTCACCTCGGTCGCTCAACGCGAACGTTCCCTCGGGGGTGAAGCAGTCGAGCAGGGCTTCGTCGTCGTGATAGTCCAAGCCGAAGCAGTACCTCGAGTAGAGGTTGCGCAGCTGGAGGTGGTCCCAGAGGAGCTGCGGGTCCTGAGATCCCATGCGATCAGTCCTCCAGCCACGCGAACGGGAGGCCACCGTTCTCGTACGAGACGTAGAAGGCTCCCTGCTCGTAGCCCTGGACGCGGTCACCGACGCCGACGAACTGCTGGGGGCTGACGGTGTAGAAGGTGCCGCCCTCGGCGTAGTTGATGTCGAGCGCTTCGGCGTAGATCTCCCGGCGCCGCTCCTGGTCGGTCTCCTGCCGGCCGGCGACGACGAGCTCAGTCAGCTCTGGGGTGCTGAAGTTGGCGACGACCGGGTTCCGAGCGCTGCCCTCCTCCCAGAACGCGTACGGGCGGTTCGGGTCGAGGTTCAGGCCAACCCAGAGGTACAGGACCCCAAAGTCGCCCGAGGTTCCGGCCTCGACGAGCGTCCCGATGTCCACGATTTCGATGGACGTACTGATGCCGATCTCCTCCCAGGCCGAGGCCACCAGCTGTGCCTCCTGGGCCGAGCCGAGCGCATCCCACTGCAGGATCGTGATCTCGGCGTTCTCGACCCCGGCCTCCTCCATCAGCGCCCGGGCCGCGTCGAGGTCCGCAGTGGTGCGGGTGTCGCGGTCGATCCACCAGAAGGACGTCGGCTCGAAGGGCTGATCGTTGGGGATCGCGAACCCGCTCCACCCGACGCTCGCGATGTCCTCGCGGGAGACGGCGAGGTGCATCGCCTGCCGGACCCGGACGTCGTCGAAGGGCTCGAGGTCGGGGTTGATGGCGAAGAAGTTGCCGCGGTTCTGCGGGAAGGGCTGCAGGGAGAACGGACCGGACTCGGCCTGCGCCTCTGCCTGCTGTGGGGGGACGTTCCACGCGAAGTCGACCTCACCCGAGGCGAGGGCGGCAACCCGGGAGGTCCCGTCCGGGAGGATCCGCACCTCGATCTCCTCGATGAAGGCAGGATCCTTCCAGTAGTCGGCGTTACGCGCGAGGGTCAGGCGGTCGTTCACGGTGTAGGAGTCGAAGACGTACGGCCCCGTCCCGATGAAGTCCTCGATGTCACCAGCGTCGGAGTACGACTCCGGTGCGACGATGCCGACGCGGCCCTGCAGCGCCAGGTCTGACAGCAGCGCCCCGCTCGGCTCCGAGAGCTGCAGCACGACCGTGCGCTCGTCCGGTGTTTCGATGGTGTCGACGATCGCGAACACGGCGGCCGAAGCCGCTCCGGTGTCCGGGTTCGCGATGCGCTCGTAGTTCCACTTGACGTCCTCGGAGGTCAGCTCACGACCGTTGTGGAACGTGATGCCCTCCCGCAGGGTGAAGGTGTAACTCGTGCCGTCGTCCGAGACCTCCCACGACTCGGCGAGACCAGGCACGACGGTGGCGTCCTTGTCGACGAAGACCAGGGTCTCGAAGATCAGCGACAACCACACCGGGCCCGTCTCACCGGAGGTCCGATGCGGGTCGGTCGCGTCGAGGTCCTCGGGCACCGCTGCTACGAGTCGGCCGCCGACCTGCGGCCCACCCGAGGCCGCGCCGTCCTCGTCGGCGTCCTCGTCGTCCGTGGACTCCTCCTCGCTAGGATCAGGGTCCGTCTCCTCCGACTCATCGACCGGCTCGGCGTCGCCGCCACAAGCGGCGAGACCAAGGACGAGCACTAGGAACGGAACGAGCACAGCGCGCGACAACTGCCACCTCATGGCGGCTCCTCTCCCACTTGTTGGACCGGACTCCCATGCCGGCCGCAGGCCAGAGACGATATTGACCCAACGTTTGTTTTGCAACACCGGGAAGACACCCCCGGGCCGAGCGGTCAGGTTCCGAGGAGGTTCACGAACCGAACGGGGCGAGCTGGGGGGCCATCTCGGCCGGGAGAGTGAGCCGAGAGCAGGACGCAGAGTCCCCAGCGGTACCAACTGGTGAGTTGCTCGCGCGCGAGGCGTGTCACGCAGCGCTCGCTGCCGGTGCGGACCACGAGGGATGGGTCGGCAGGTCCGACCAGAGCACGACGCGCCAAAGCCGAGCCGACGCGCGTTCCCAGCAGGGGTCCAGACGTCCAGCAGGGTCGATTAGCTCCCGTGGTGCCGCATCCAGCCGAGGAGCCTAGAGCAGACCGTAAGCCGCCAGCTTCGACGCTCTGGCCCCGTCTGGGGTCTCATCCGGGCGTGAAGTACTGGACGATCACCTCCGCGACGCAGCAAGGTTTCGTAGCGCCTCTGGCGCGGAAGACGTACTCCATGTAGATCCTGATCCCACCGTCGACATCGAGGAGCTTGGTCAGCGTGATCTCGAGGCAGATCTCCGATCCAGCCAACAGTGGAGCCGGGAACCGCAAGCGATCCGCTCCGTAGTTCACCCCAAAGACGATGTCCTTGAACTCGAACACGTCCGGCGCCAACATGGGTCCGAGACTCAAGGTGAGATAGCCATGCGCAACGCGCGAACCGAAGGGGCCCGCAGCAGCCGCTTCGGCGTCCACGTGGATCCACTGCCGGTCCCCCGTGAGTTCGGCGAACGTGTCGATCATCTCTTGCGAGACGGTGACGTACCGACTCCGCCCTAGAGATGAGCCAACGAGTGGGCGCAACGCTTCGATGTTCTCGATAACTCTCGGAGCCATGCCTAACCCTTCCATCACCCTGATAGGCGGACCTCAATCGTCACCCTCGGCGCCGAAGGAGCCGAGGAAGTCGCCGAGGCGCTCCTCGTTCTCGACGGACTGGCCTCGAGCGGCCAGGAACTGCCGCATCCGTTGCTGAGCGAGTGGATCCGCAAGCGCTTCCCGGAAAAGTCCGGCTTCCCAGAGCAACTGTTCGGTCACTCCAACGTCGGCGGCGAGGACCGCCCTCTTCGCCAGGCTCACGGCGTGTGGTGGGAAGCTCGCGATCCGAGACGCGAGCCGCTGGGTGAACGGCCAGACACGGTCAGCAGCCAGCGTTCGGTTCACGAGGCCCCAAGCCGCCGCCGTCTCGGCATCCAGATCATCACAGCCGAGGATGAGTTCCATCGCACGGGCCGATCCGATAAGTCTCGGGATCCGCACGGTTCCACTCCCCCCTGGAATCAAACCAAGCGCCACCTCGGGTTGGCAGAAGACAGCGGAATCCTTGGCGGCCACCCTCATGTCGCAGCTCAGCGCGATCTCGGCACCGCCGCCGCCCACACGCCCCTCGAGGACGGCGATCGAGATGATCGGCATCGTGCGGATCTGCTCACAGAGCACGTGGTACGGCTTGAGGCGGTTCGCAGATTCCGCTGACTTGTCGAACTCGAGAATCTCCCCCACATCGAAGTGGCAGGCGAAGAACCCGGGCGTGAGTGAGCGGACGATGAGCACGCTCAACCGGTCATCGCCCGCCAGAGTCTCGATCGCCTCGGAGATCTCGCTGACGAGCTGACCACCGAGAAGGCCGGGCGGCTCAGCTCGTAGCGACAGGGTCGCGATCCGGCCCTCATGGTCGAGCTGGACACCGTTCCGACCGTCCACGTGGAGGCTCCTAGCGTCGACTCGTCCGCGCCGCGGAGTGGAGCGGGGGCGAGACTGGGTGTTCGTGGATCAACGGGCTTCCGCGACGTCGTCGGTGACCAAGTGGCTTCTCTCCACCTTCCCGGATCCACTCCGCGGTAGGACGTCCATGAAGACGAACTCTCTCGGGATCTTGTAGCCCGCGAGCAAGGTTCGGCAGAAGCGTTCGAGTTCCTGCGCTGAGAGGTCTGCTCCGGCGCGCAAGACGACGAAGGCCTTCGGGGACTCGCCCCACCGGGCGGAAGGAACGCCGACGACCGCCACCTCGGCGACCAGCGGGTGCTCCATGAGGGCGTTCTCCACCTCGGCCGGATAGATGTTCTCTCCACCTGAGATGATCATGTGGGACAGTCGCCCGCGGAGGTAGAGGTACCCATCTTCGAGGTACCCCAGATCTCCAGAGCGGAACCAACCGTCCGGGTCGATGGCGCGTGCCGTTGCTTCGGGGTTCCTCCAGTAGCCCTTCATCACCGAGGCGCTTCGGATCCACACCTCACCGACGCTGCCCGCTGGCACGTCGAGATCGGTGGACGCTGGGTCAACGATCCGGATCTCCGCTTCGGGCATCGGCTTGCCAGCGGAGCGTAAAAGTCGGGCTTCCGGCTCGATGAGTGAATGCTCTTCGGGATCGAGCTGCACGACCGCTCCGGTCGTCTCGGTCATCCCGTAGAGTTGGCACAGGCAGGACCCGAACCGCTCGATCGACCGGCGCAGTACGGCTTCGCTGATGGGAGAGGCCCCGTACGCAAGGAATCGCAGCGCGGAGACATCGTTGACGGCCGGGACATCCAGCATCTGCTGGATGACGGCTGGCACAAGGAACGCATGGGTCACGCCTTCCCGTTCCATCGTCGCGAGCAGCCGCCGTGGTTCGACATCTCGCACGAGGACCGTTCGAGCCCCGTGAGCCATCCCAGCGAGTGCCCAACCTCCACCGCCGATGTGGAACAACGGCATCGCGGCGAGGTTGACCGAACGGCCGTCCATCCGCCACTCGCGCGACGCCCTCACGAGGGCGGCGAAGTTGGCGTTGGTGATAAGCGCACCCTTCGGTCTGCCCGTCGTCCCGGAGGTGTACATCTGGAGCACGACCGCTTGGGGGTCGGCCGGCACCACCGTCGCCTGCGATGGTTGCTGATCGATCCAGGTCGCGTACTCCCGCACACCCTCCGGGGCCTCGCCCAGCACGAGGCAACCCGGATCGTGTTCTGCGCGCTCGAGGGCGTCCCGCGCGACCTCGTAGAAGTCATCCCGGACGATGACCACCTTCGGAGCTGCATCACCGATGATGAAGCTCAGCTCGGCTGAGGTCAATCGCCAGTTGAGAACGACAGCCGCCGCGTTCAGGTACGCGCACGCGAACACGAACTCGAAGTACTCGAGCGAGTTCCGATCCAGCAGCACGACGCGGTCCCCCTTCGCCACGCCGAACTCCGAGAGACCGTTGGCCAGGGCGATTGTGCGCCTCCAGATCGCCGACCAGTCATGCCGGACGTCATCGCACACGACCGCGGCTTCCTCAGGCTTCTCGGCAACCTGATGCTGGAGCACCTCGAACAGCGAATCGATCTGCATCCCTTGGGAACCGCCTTGTCGCGACTGCGCCAGCCACCGGGTCGCTCTGCTCACTCGACGAGCTTGGCGACGAGCATCCCTCCACCGTCGTAGAAGGCATACGACGTCCCCTGGACATAGTCCTGGACGCGATCAGAGACGCCCACGTACTGGAACGGCCGGACCGTGTAGAACTGCAGGGATTCCCCGACGACGTAGTCGGAAAGGATCTGCTCGTAGAGCGCTCGTCGCTGCTCGACATCCGTCACCGCTCGAGCATCGCGAACGAGCCGGTCCAACTCCTCGTCGGCGTAGTTCCCCACGATGGCCTGGCGCCCGCCCTCGGAATCGAAGAAGGAATACGGTCGGTTCGGGTCGAGGTTCAACCCGATCCAGAGCGACACCGCGTCGAAGTCTCCATCACCGTAGGCCGTGCTCGTGAGCGTCCCGATGTCGACGAGTTCGATCGAGACATCGAAACCCAACTCCCCCCAGGCCGAGGCGATGAGTTGCGTCTCGAGGTCGGAACCGAGGGCATCCCATTGGAGGATCGTGATCGGACCCCCGCTGACACCTGCCTCGTCCAGCAAGGCTCCTGCACGCTCCAGGTCAGATGCTGTCCGTAGGTCCAGATCGATGTACCACTGAGATTCCTCAGTGAAAGGCTGCAACGTCGGAGCAGCGCGACCATCCCAAGCGACATCCGCGATGTCACTCCGCGAGATCGCGAGGAAGAGTGCCTCGCGGACGCGCACGTCGTCGAAGGGCGCGCGCTGCGAGTTCAATGCGATCCAGTTGCCGCGGTTCTGCGGTAGTTCCTGCAGCTCGAAGCCACCCTCATCAGCGCGAGGATCCGCCACCTCGTACCGCACGTTCCAACCCATCTGGATCTCGCCGGATGCCAGGGCGTTCACGCGCGTGTTGTCGTCCGGGATGATGCGAACGTCGATGCCAGACAGGCTGGGAGAACCGCCCCAGTACGCCTCGTGCGCCCTTAGCTCCAGGCGATCGTTGACCGTGTAGGACTCGAAGACGAACGGACCGGTCCCGATGGGATCCTCGATCGAACCATCGGCTCCCACGGCGGTAGGGCTGATGATGGCGGACTTCCCGGGCTGAGCTGCGTCCGCCAGGAACGATCCCGAGGGTTGGGTCAGGTTGAAGACGATGGTGTAGTCGTCGGGCGTCTCCATCGACTCAACCACGAAGGCGGCCTGCGAGGTGCCCCCGACATCAGGATCCTGGAGCCTCTCGTAACTGAACTTCACCGCCTCTGACGTGAACGGGCTTCCGTCATGGAACGTGACATCGTCCCTCAGACTGAACGTCACGACGTCACCTGCATCATTGAACTCCCAGGACGTCGCTAGGCCCGGTACGGGATTGGCGTCCTGATCGATCCCAACGAGCGATTCGTAGACGAGATGCAACCAGATCGAAGCCGTCTCTCCCACCGCTGCGTGGGGATCGGTTGAGTCGAGGTCTTCGGGTACTCCCACGACGAGCGGATCCGCGGACGGAACAGCGGCCGGTTCGGCGGCCTGCTCTTCACCCGCGTCCTCGTCGGAGTCACCGCTGGCTTGGTCCTGGTCGCTCTGGGCCGTGTCCGCCGGATCCTCGCTTGAAGAACCCGCGCATGCGGCGGCGATCAGAGAAAGGGCGAGCAGAGCGGCGACTCGGCGCGATGAGATTACCTTCACGTTCGTCTCCCAGTTTGGCGGCTGCCGCGCGTGTCGTTCACTCGCGGCAGGCCGAAGGACTGTCAGCGCGGCTCCCATGCGGCAGGCAGCACGCCCTACGGCGGTCTCTGGATCCCTCCGGGGCAATGACCCTCGACCACAAGGGGACGAGGCCTCTCCCATAAACAAGTCCCGGTTTGGTAATCCAAGTTCGTGGGCACTTCCTTGTCAAGCATCCCCGCGGGCCGTCCTGTAGTCATCAGCCGACCCACCGTGGGTCTGCTGGAGGTGCCTGACCGGGGCTCCAAGGGGGCTGCTGGCCACCGTCGGAGCCTCTGGGAGGCCGCAGACCCGGGGGATCTCACCCTGGCGGCGGCCAAGCGGCCCGCATGGTCCGTGTCGCTGCGCGCACAGCGATGACCCGAGCCTCCGCTGAAGCCAGGGAGCACCAAAGGGGCCCACACTCGAGGTCCTGACGGTTCCTACGCATCCTCCCAGTAGGCCCGAGGGCGCCCGAAACCGGCCCTGATCCGGCTACCAGAACCCTGGCAGCCCGACCTTCCCACTCCGGGACTAGATCCGCACGCGCGGGTCGAGCGCTCGGTAGCTGAGATCAACGAGCAGGCTCACCCCGATCGCGATGATCCCGATGAACAGCGTTGCTCCCTGGATCAGGGCGTAGTCACGGAACCGGATGCCGTCGAGGATCAGCGACCCTATACCGGGGATGGAGAAGACGTACTCGATGACGACGACGTTGCCGATCACCGCGACGAACTGCAGCCCGGCTGTCGTGACGACGGGGATCATGGACGGCTTCAGGACGTGCTGCAGCAGGAGTCGGCGGCGAGGCAGTCCCTTCGCCAAGGCCGTCCGCACGTGGTCGGCCTGGAGGGTCTCCGCGATGGACGAACGCAGAAGCCGGGTGAGTAGTCCGGTCAAGGCGAGCGCCAGCGCCGCTGCGGGCAGGAGCAGGTGGCGCAGCCAGGGAACGACCCCGGAGCTGAGCGGTTGATACCCGAAGGTCGGGAAGAAGGCGAAACGGCTTGCGATCAGAACGATCAGGAGCAACCCGATCACGAAGTCCGGGGTGCTCATCCCGCTGAGGGCGAAGCCGGTGACCAGGCGGTCGACGACCGTTTGTCGCTTCAGGGCGGCGATGGTCCCCAGCACCAGGGCGATACCGAACGCGACCACCAACGAGATCAGAGCGAGCTCCAGCGATGGCCGCAGCTTCTCCAGGAGCGTCGTGAGGACGGGCTGGCGGGTTCGGACGGATTCCCCGAAGTCCCCTTGAGCCAACCCAGCGACCCAGACGCGGTACTGCACATGGAGTGGCTCGTCGAGCAGGTAGCGATCACGGATCGCCTGCCGCTGCTCCTCGGACGCCGCTTCCGTTCCGAGCAGGACGTCCTCAACCGATCCGGGGATCAGGCGGACGATCAGGAAGGTGACGACCGTCAGGATCACCAGTCCGAGCAGCGCGCCGAGGATACGAACGAAGAGTGCCTTCATCGTCGTTCCTCCAGCGCGAGCTCGTGGGCGTAGTGACACGCGCTCATCTGCCCGTGTTGGCGCTCGAGGAGCGCTGGCTCCACCTCGCGGCAGTCCTCGCGGTCGGGAAGAGCCGTCGGGCCGATCGGACACCTTGGGTGGAAGCGACACCCGGCAGGAGGAGAGGTGGGGCGCGGCGGGTCACCGGCAAGCAGGACCCGGCGGCTGGACCACACCGAGGACGGGTCAGGAACAGGGATCGCGGACCGGAGCGCGTGGGTGTAGGGATGCGCCGGCGAG
>Ga0207421_10004000_pt1 | contig 17272 bp, 16 predicted proteins | sample SodLakKL_010_SED_4_FD_187542 | JGI IMG/M metagenome (GOLD analysis project Ga0207421, IMG submission 187542) | Alkaline sediment microbial communities from Lake Tanatar, Kulunda Steppe, Russia - 8KL_010_SED (SPAdes) (version 2) | ecosystem: Environmental > Aquatic > Non-marine Saline and... | reverse complement strand
GAGCTGTTGCCGATCCCCACCGAGGCGAAGCAGCAGCTGCTGGAGATCGACGCCCCGGAGGAGCGCCTGGAGCTGCTGCGCCGGGCCCTGGAGCAGGACTCGCCGCCCCGCGGCGACGCCGACTAGCCCCACGCACCGGGCGTTGCGGTGTGCCCCCCGAGGCCGGGGCCTGATGAGCGCGCCCCGCCTGGCGGCGGGGTCCCCTGCGCTGCTCGCCCCGGCGGGGCCGCTCGCTTAACTCGCGGCGCGGTCGCGCCGCTCGGACAAAACCTCGCTGACCAGCGCGAACCGGAAAGGTTCGCGCTGGCCCCCCGCCGGGGCTGCGCGGCTCGGCACGCTCAAAGGCCCCGGCCTCGGGGGGCACACCGCAACGCCCGGCGGGGGGTCAGCGACCAGCGTCGCCGGACAGGGCCCGGGCGGGCAAGATGCGGATCGGCTGTGCCGGCTCCAGGATGCGTAGATCCCCCGTGGTCAACAGCCGATCCACCACACGGATGCGCTCACCGGGTGTCACCGGCCGAGACTGGATCGCCGCCACCGGCCAGCCGCTCTGGATGCGCTCCACCTCCAGGCTGACCAGCCACACCGATGCCGCCTCGCCCGTGACGCTCATCGGCGCCGGCCACAGGCGCAGTACCAACCGTCGCTCCGAATCGGCCGGTATCACCCGAATCAGCGCCGGCAGACGCCCCCGGTACCAGCGCGGCAGCGGCGCCATTCGGTACAGATCCGGCTCCGGCTGCAACCAGCGCAACGCCCCGTAGAGGCGGCGCTGGGGCTCCTGCCAGCCGGCTTCATCGAGCCGGGCAACCAGTGTCTCCGGCTCCGCCAACCACTGCAGGTCCACCGCACGGCGGCCGCCGTCAAGCCAACGCAGTTCCCGTCCGAACGGGTGCGCCGGCCCCACCTCCAGCCACTCGGCAACCGTCAGCTCCGGCGGATCGGCCTGGGCGACGAAGCGCTGGCGCTCCTCGGGGAGAATCAACGCCGCCTTCACCACCACCCCAGCCACCAGGACCAGGGCCACGATGGCCGGCAAGGTTCGCTCCGGAAGGCGCCGCTGTGAAGCCGTGCGCGCCAGCACCACCAGCCCGGCGATGACCACGCCCAGCAGCAGGCCGCCCACCGCATCCGCCAGCCACAAATCCCCGACCACCACACCGCCGATTGCGGCCAGCAGCGGGATCCCCACCCCCACCACCTGCACCGGGCGGCGCAGCGGCCCGTAGGCCACCGTGGCCAGGACCCCTGAGGCCAGGACCAGCGTCGTGAAGCCGGCCAGCGCCGGCGACGGGAAGGCCAGCGGTGGGGCGCCGCGGTAGAGCGTGGCGGTGCTCAAGTTGCCACTGACCACCCCCAGCAGCACCGCCAACAGGGCCGCTGCAGGGACGATCAGGCCGAGCACGGCGGCCACCCGCAGGCGACCGCCCCAGGCCACCCAGGCCACCCCGGCCAGCCAGGCCGGCACCCAGGCCTGCGGCTCGAGGAGCAGGGCCGGCATGACGAAAGCCGCGCGCAGGCCGGTATCCAGTTCGCTCATCAGCACCGCCAGCAGCGCCTCGTCCACCAGCGTTGGCCCGCCCCACCACCCCTGGTACAGGGTCAGCACCATCAGGGCGAGCAGCGCCGCCCACCAGATCCACCCGGCGCCATAACTGAATGCGCGCAGGGCGTGGCGCGGACCACTAAGCACCTGGGCGGCCACCGGATGAACCCGTCCCCAGGCCCGGGCCCGCCAGGCGATCAGGGCCGCCGCCCGGCGCAGGCGCGGCGCGATCAGGTGGCGCGCCAGCCACCAGCCGGCCCAAACAGCGATCAGGGCGATCAGCAGCAGCGCCCCAAGGCGCAGCGACACCGATGCGGCCACGGCCAGCGAGGCGCCGAAGACCATCCCCGGCAGTAGGTAGGCCGGCGCCCAGAGCACCGCCGAGACCAGGTTCACGAGCAGGAAGGGCCGCGGCGGCATGTTCATCATGCCGGCGATGGCCGGGATGATCCCCCGCACCGGGCCCACGAAACGTCCAAAGAAGAGGCTCTTGCCACCGTGAGCAGCGAAGAAGGCGTCCCCCTTGGCGAGGGCACCGGGGTAGCGGCGCAGCGGCCAGTAGGTGCGCAGCCGATCGCCGAAGTGGCGACCGAGCCAATAGCTGATGGAGTCGCCGACGAAAGCCCCGGAAAAGGCGGCGACCAGACTCGGCCATAGCTCCAGATGCCCGGTGCCCACCAGGGCCCCCGCGAAGAACAGCAGCGTGGCACCGGGGACGATCAGACCGGCCACCACCACCCCCTCGCAGAGGGCGATGAGGAAGATGACCAAGGTGGCCCAGCCCGGGTGGGCCGCCACCCAGTCGAGCAGACCGGCGATCCAGGAGAGATCCATCAGTTCGCTGCTCCAGGCTGTCGGTCCCCGCTCGGGACAGACCTGCCCGCAGATAAAAAGATCCGGAGGGGCCGCAGCCCCGCCGGATCCGTGGATGCGCAGGTCCGGGCCGGCAGCGGCCCACCCGCGCGCGCCCGCACCCGCCTAGACGCGGGCGAAGGCACGCTCGGCGGCGTCCAGGGTCTCCTGCACCGCCGTGTCGTCGTGGGCCAGCGAGACGAAGCCGGCCTCGAAGGCCGCCGGCGCCAGGTAGACGCCCTCTTCCAGCATGGCGTGGAAGAAGCGGTTGAACGCCTCGAGGTCGCAGGCCTTGACCTGGTCGAAGCGGGTGACCGGCGCGTCTTCCGTGAAGAACAGGCCGAACATGCTCCCGGCCTGGTTCGTGGCCAGCGGGATGCCGGCGGCATCGGCCCGCTCCTTGATGCCGTCGACCACGCGCGTGGTGGTCTGCTCCAGACCCTCGAACGCCCCCGGGGCGGTGATCCGCTCCAGGGTCGCCAGCCCGGCGGCCATGGTCACCGGATTGCCGGAGAGCGTCCCGGCTTGGTAGACGCCACCGGTGGGGGCCAACCCTTCCATGATCTCGCGCCGGCCGCCGAAGGCGCCCACCGGCATGCCGCCGCCGACCACCTTACCCAGGCAGGTCAGGTCCGGGGTGATGCCATAGCGCCCCTGGGCGCACTGCGGCCCGACGCGGAAGCCGGTCATGACCTCATCGAAGATCAGCAGGGCGTCGGTGCGGTCGCAGACCTCGCGCAGCTTCTCCAGGAAACCGGGCACCGGCGGCACGCAGTTCATGTTGCCGGCCACCGGCTCGACGATCACCGCGGCGATCTCGCTACCATGCTCGTTGAAGCACTGCTCCACCGCCTCGATGTCGTTGTAGGGCACGGTCAGGGTCTCGGCGACCACGGCCTCCGGGACGCCGGGGCACCCGGGCACGCCCAGGGTCAGGGCCCCGGAACCGGCCTGGGCCAGCAGCGCGTCGACGTGGCCGTGGTAATTGCCCTGGAACTTGACGATCTTGTCGCGCCCGGTGAAGCCACGAGCCAGGCGCAGGGCGCTCATGGTCGCCTCCGTGCCGGAGTTGACCAGGCGCACCATCTCCAGCGACGGCACGTGCTGGCAGAGGGTGCGGGCCATCTCCACCTCGAGTTCCACCGGGGTCCCGAAGGACAGCCCACGCGCGGCGGTCTCCTGCACGCGCCGGACGATCTCGGGATCCGCGTGACCGGCGACCAGCGGCCCCCAAGAGCAGACGTAGTCGACGTAGCGCTTGCCGTCCACGTCCCACATGTACGGCCCCTCGCCGCGCTCGAAGAAGATCGGTTCGCCGCCGACCCCCTTGAACGCGCGCACCGGGGAGTTGACACCGCCGGGGATCAGCTCCCGGGCCTGCTGGAACAACTGATGGGTGCGCTGCATGGGTACTCCTCTTGTCTTGTGATTCGGTCTCGGGACGGGATTCTACCGACTGCGCTGCCACTGGGCGACGAGCTGCCGGGCCGCCGCCTCCGCATCCTCGGCGGCGAATAGCGCGCTGACCACGGCAGCGGCGTCGGCCCCTGCGGCGGCCACCTCGTGGAGGTTCCCGGCGTCGATCCCGCCGATGGCGACGGTCGGACAGCCCGTGGCCTCGCGCCCGGTGCGCAGCAGCTCCATGGGCGCCAGGCCGGACTCCGGCTTGGTCGGCGAGGGGAAGACACTGCCGAAGGCCACGTAGTCCGCCCCCTCGGCCACCAGCCGGCGGGCCCGCTCCAGGTCGTCGTAGCACGATACGCCGATCCAGGCGGCATCGCCCAGCCGCTGCCGGGCCGCTGTCACGGAGCCGTCGTCGCGGCCCAGGTGGACCCCGTGGGCCCCGACGGCCTCGGCCAGGGCCACGTCATCATTGACCAAGAACAGGGCATCCGCGTCCGCGCAGAGCCGACGCAGCGCCGTCGCCTCACGCCGCCGACGCTCGCCGTCGTCACCCTTATCGCGGTACTGGACGATCCCCACCCCGCCGCGCAGCACGGCCGCCACGGCATCCTCGAGATCGGGGCGGGGCTGGGTCACCGCGTAGACCCCCGTCAGTTGACTTGCTCGCTTCTCCACGTCGACCTCACACCTCCATCGGCTCGAAGGCCTCCTTGCCGGCGCTGCACTCCGGGCATAGGAAGCCCTCCGGCAGATCCTCAAAGGCAGTCCCCGGCTCGATCCCCTCGTCCGGGACCCCCTGACTCTCGTCGTACATCCAGCCACACACGGTACAAACCCAGACACGCTCGGCCACGACGGCCCCTCCCTGTATCGATTCCGACCCGCCTCACTCTACCAAAGCCTGTCCCCGTGCCCGACCCCGCGCCTCATCGACCCCCAGGGCGACCAGGAAGGCACCGGCGAACAGCACCGCACACAGCAGGATCGCCGACTGCAGGCCGACGGCCGCCTGCAGCGCACCAACGCCGACCAAGCCGCCGGCGGCGGCCAGCTTGGTCGCCAACCCCCAGAACCCGAAGAACTCCGCGGCACGCCCCGGCGGTGCGAACAGGCCCACCAGCGTCCGCCCGGCGGACTGGCACGAGCCCAAGGCCAGGCCGGCAGCCACCCCGGCGGCGAGGAACACGTACTGTGCCTGCCACTGCGTGCCCAGCCAGCGGTTGAGCGCTTCGGTCAGCTCCGGCGTGAGCCAGATCAGCAGGATCGCCGCCACCCACATCACCAGGGTCACCATGTAGGTGCGCTTGGCACCGAAACGATCCTGGGTCAGACCGAAGCCGATGGCACCGGCCGCCGCCGAGAACTGGGTCACCACGAACATGATCAGCCGGGCCCGCTCGTCCCAGCCGATCACCTGGGCCCCGTAGATGAAGGCGTAGGCGATGACGATGGCCAGCCCCGACATGGCCATCAGCAGTGAGACCATAAACACGGCCAGATCGCGCAGGTAGCCGAGGCTGCGCAGGGTGCGCCCGACACGCTCGGCACCGAGCCGGATATAGCCCCGCCCGGCCGGCAGCCGGCGCGCCTGACCGCGCTCGCGCAGCCACAGGAAGGTGGGGATGGCACAGATCAGGAAGAACGCGGCGGCGAAGGGCCCCACCCAGCGGATGCGGTCGAAGTTCTCCTCACTGACCTCGCCGAGGACCAGCACCGTGAACGCGGTGGCGAACAGCCCGCCGATGTAGCCCAGCGACCAGCCCAGCCCCGAGACCCGGCCCATCTCCCGCGGCCCGGCGATATCCGGCAGGAAACCGGCGATGAACGCCTCGCCCATGGAGTAGGCGTAGCTGGAGATCACGATGAGCACGAACCCGAGAACCACGTACCCCGGTTCCACCCAGTAGAGCGCCGCGGTGGCGGCGACGGTGGTGATATAGCTGAGGAAAAGGAAGCGGCGCTTGGCCGCCGCGTAATCCATGACCGCGCCGAATATCGGCGCGGTGGCCACCACGCCCAGATAGCTCAGCGCCAGCGCCGTGCTCCACAGCAGGTTGCCCAGCCGGTAGTCGTCGCCGCTATCGCCGACGATCACCCGTGTGAACAGGTCGCCGTAGATGACGGTGATGATCAGCAGGGTGTAGGCCTGATTGGCGAAATCGAACATCGCCCAGCCGAACACCTCGCGCCGCGGCGCCCTGCTCGTTGCCCAGACCACGGGACCTCCCGCCAATCGGCCACCTTACGCCGGACACCGTACAGGGAGAGCCGCCCGGCGGCTAGCGGGCGGCGGCGGAGTCCGGTACCCTGAACGGCATGAGCGAAACTCACCTGACCGATCAGCGTTTTACCGACCTACCCATCCACGACGCGGTGCTCGACGGACTCGATGACGCGGGCCTGACCCACTGCACCCCGATCCAGGCGGAGACCCTGCCCCGGACGCTGGCCGGCGGCAACATCGCCGGCGAGGCGCAGACCGGAACCGGCAAGACCGCCGCCTTTGTCATCGCCACCCTCCACCATCTGATGAGCCATCCGGTGGACGAGGACGCCGTCGGCCCCTGGGCGATCATGCTCGCCCCGACCCGCGAGCTGGCCCTGCAGATCTACCACGACGCCGAGCAGATCGGTGCCTACACCGGCCTGAAGTTCGCCGCCGTCTACGGTGGCACCGGCTACGATTCGCAGCGCCAGCAGCTCCAGGACGGGGTCGATGTCATCATCGGCACACCCGGGCGGATCATCGACTTCTACAAGCAGAAGGTCTTCAGCCTGCGCAACATCGAGGTGGTGGTCCTTGACGAGGCCGATCGCATGTTCGACCTCGGCTTCATCTCGGACATCCGCTTCCTGCTCCGGCGCATGCCCCGGGCCGAGCAGCGGCTCAACCTGCTGTTCTCCGCCACCCTCTCCTACCGGGTCATGGAGCTGGCCTGGGAGCACATGGGCGACCCACCCCGGGTGGCGGTAGAGAGCGAGCAGCGCACCGCCGATCACGTCCGCCAGACGCTCTACCACGTGGCCAAGGAGGACAAGACCTCCTTCGTGGTCGGGCTGCTGCAGCACATCGACCCACGGCGTACCCTGATCTTCGCCAACACCAAACGCGCCGCCGAGCGCCTGGTGAGCTACCTCAAGGGCAACGGCGTCGAGGCGGCGGTCATCTCCGGCGACATCCCGCAGAACAAGCGCGAACAGCTGCTTGAACGCTTCCGCAGCGGCGATCTGCCGGTGCTGGTCGGCACCGACGTGGCTGCTCGCGGGCTGCACATCGACGCCGTCAGCCACGTCATCAACTTCGACCTGCCCAACGATCCGGAGGACTACGTCCACCGCATCGGGCGCACGGCGCGTGCCGGCGAGAGCGGCGACGCCATCTCCCTGGCCTGCGATGAATACGTCTTCTCGCTGCCGGACATCGAGGCGTACCTGGCCGAGAAGATCCCCTCGGCGCCGCCGCCGCAGGAGTATTTCGCCGAGCTGGCGCCGCCGAAGATGCCGCGCAAGCCGCGCAACGGCGGAGGCCCGCGCCGTTCCGGGGGGCAGAGCGGACGTGGACCGTCTTCGCGCCGGCGCAGCAGCGGGGCGCGGAGTTCGCGCTGAGGCGTCTGGTCTCGCCCCGCGCGGGCGTGTCATAGTCGGAGGCGAGGGGCGCGACCGCCGGGGCAGACAAGGCGAACGGGAGACCATGTACGACTTCCTCAGCTACCGCGTAAGCGATTACATGACCACGGCGCCGAAGACGGTGGGCCACGAGACCCCGCTGCGCGAGCTCCAGCGCCTGTTCGACACCCACGACTTCAACGGCGTGCCCGTGGTGGACGAGCAGCAGCGGCTGCTCGGGCTGGCCACCAAGCTCGACCTGCTCAAGGCGTTCACCTTCACCCCGGACGCCATGGTGCCGCGCTACGACGCCATCATGGAGCGCCCGGTCCACGAGGTCATGACCCGCGAGCCCATCACGGTGCCACCGGACCTGCCCCTGACCCGCGTCCTGCAGCGCATGGTGGACATGCGCACCAAGGGGTTCCCGGTGGTCGATGACGAAGGTCGCGTGGTCGGCGTGATCGCCCGCGAGGATCTGCTTGGCGCCCTGCGGGACGCCACCAGCAGCACCGGCTAGGCAGCAGAGGGCCGCACCCCCATGAACCCGTCTACCCTGGTCGGCATCATCGGCGGGTTGATCCTGGTCGGCTCCGTGCTGTTCATCGCCGCGGAAGAGGCGCTGGTCTTCCTCAACTTCCCCGGCTTGGCGATCGTCATCGGCGGCACCCTGGCCGCCACCTTCCTCGCCTACCCCATGGACGAGGTCCTGCGGGTCTTCCGCCTGGTGTGGATCGTCATCCGCAACGAGCGCGTCTACACCCGCGACGACATGGAGGAGCTGATCCGCATCTCGCAGCTCTGGTTCAAGGGTGACGTGCGGGCGGTGGAGGACGCGCTGGAGAACGTGGCCAACCCCTTCCTGCGCACCGGGGTGCAGCTGCTCATCGACCTGACACCGGAGGAGGACATCCTCGACCTGCTGCAGTGGCGCATCCAGCGGCTGCGCGCCAAGGAACACGCCGAGGCGCAGATCTTCCGGGTCATGGCCTCCTTTGCGCCGGCGTTCGGCATGATCGGCACCCTGGTGGGGCTGATCAACATGATGTTCATCCTCGACGACGGCGACATCGCCCAGATCGGCCAGCAGATGGGCGTGGCACTGCTGACCACGTTCTATGGCATCCTCCTCGCCAACCTCGTCCTCAAGCCCATCGCGGTGAAGCTCGAGCGGCGCACCGAGCAGCGGCTGGTGACCCTGAACATGATCCTCCAGGGCATCTCGCTGATGTGCCAGAAGCGCAACCCGACCCTCATGCGCGAGACGCTGCACTCGTTCATCGCCCAGTACAAGGACGAGATCCGGGACCCGGACCTGATCCAGCAGCTCGAGGAGACCAGCCAGCGCGCCGCGGCCGCCGCCAACTCCCCGACTGGCGGCCAGGGCGGTGGCAGGCCGGAGGCGCGCGGCGGCGGCGACCGCCCCGCCGGCGCCGAGCGCTGACCCCGGGGGCAAATCGTGGCCGAGCAGACCCCCAGCAACCGCCGCACCCGACAGTTCAACCGGCAGGTCCAGCCGGAGGGCGACAAGGAGGAGGACAACAGCTGGCTGCTGGTCTACCTCGACGTCATCACCCTCCTGCTGATCGTTTTCGTCATCCTCCTCGCACTGCTCGAGCCGGAGGAGGACGATGACCGCGAGGGCCTAGGCGACGGCGTCCTGGAGGGGCGCGAGCATATCCTCGAGGGTGACCCCAGCGTGCTCGAGGGGCTGCCGGCCCCGCTGGATGAGCCCGACCCCGTTGAAGTCCCCGCGGAACTCGAGGAGGCCGGCATCCAGGCCGTGGGCGAGGAGGAGACCCTCACCTTCCGGCTCGACGACGCCGTACTCTTCGAGACCGGACGGGCCGAACTCCAGGCTGAAGGCCAGGACGCCATCGACGAGCTGGTCCCGATCCTCGAGGCCACCGGGGTGCGCCTGTCGGTGGAGGGGCATACCGACAACATCCCCATCGCCACCGAGCAGTTCCCGTCGAACTGGGAGCTCTCCTCGGCGCGGGCCAGTGCCGTTCTGCGCTACCTCGAGCAACAGGGCCTGGACCCGCGACGGATGCGCGCCATCGGCTACGGCGACATCCGCCCGATCGCCGACAACGAGACCGCCGAGGGGCGCGCCGAAAACCGCCGGGTGGAGATCACCCTGCACTTCGGCACCGATAGCCCGCCGGAAGATCTGCCGCTGCCGTAGGCAAGCAGCCGGGCACCGGCGATACTGACCCCTGGAGACCGACTGGAGACCCGAGCCCCGAGATGGACAACGCTGGCCCGCCCACCCTGTCGAACTTTCCGCCGGTCATCGGCTTCCTGCTGACGGCGAACATCCTCATCTTCCTGCTGCAGATCGTGATCGGGCCGCAACTGCTGATCACCGTCTTCGGACTCTGGCCGCTGACCGGGGGGCTGGACCTACCCCCGACCATGGGGCCGCTACCCGATTTCCAAATCTGGCAGCTGCTCACCTACGGCTTCCTGCACGGCGGGCTGCTGCACCTGTTCGTGAACCTCTTCGCCATGTGGATCCTCGGCGTCCACCTGGAGTACGCGTGGGGCTCACGGACCTTCGCGCTCTACTTCTTCATCTGCGTCATCGGCGCCGGTCTGGTCCAGCTGTTCGTCGCCACCCAGGCAGCGGCGGATGGCCAGATCTACCCGACCGTCGGCGCCTCGGGCGGGGTGTTCGGCATCCTCCTGGCCTTCGGCATGATGTTCCCCAACTACCGGCTGATGCTGCTCATCCCGCCAATCCCGATCAAGGCGAAGTACTTCGTCATCGGCTACGGCGCGTTCGAGTTGTTCGCCGGCATCACCGGCACGGTGGCAGGCATCGCCCACTTCGCCCACCTCGGCGGCATGGTGGTCGGCTTCCTGCTGATCCAGTACTGGCGCGGCAAGCTGCCGATCAAACCGCGGTACCAGCGCTTCCACTGGTAGGCCCCTTCCCCCGTCGGGGCCGACCGGTCTACGCTGGAGGTTCGCTTCAGGGACGAAGCCGAAGGAGAACGCATCATGGACGACGATCGTGCCACGGTCCGCCTCGTGGACCGTCTCCTGGCCGACGCCGTGCGGCGTCGGGCCTCGGACATCCACCTTCAGCCGGAAGCCGACCGGATCCGCGTGCGCCTGCGTATCGACGGCCTGCTGCGCGAAGCCGAGGCCCCGCCGGCCGCCCTACACGGGCGCATCGCCGCGCGCATCAAGCTACTCGCTGGGATGGACGTCGCCGAGCATCGCCTGCCGCAGGACGGTCGCCTGGAAGCCCGCGACGGTGACGGCCACCGCGTGCAGTTCCGCGTCGCCAGCTGCCCCGGGGTCCACGGCGAAAAGCTGGTCTTGCGCCTGATCGAGCAGGACGCCCCGACCACCCTCGAGGCCCTGGGCCTGCCCGATCCCGCCCGGCAGGCCCTGGAGGCAGCCCTTGACCGCCCCGACGGCCTGATCCTGGTCACCGGACCCACCGGCTCCGGCAAGACGGCGACGCTGCACGCTGCGCTGCGCCGGCTGAACACCCCCGAGCGCAACATCTGCGCCGTCGAGGATCCCGTGGAACTGGACACCCCCGGGGTGACCCACGTGGCCGTCAACCGCCGCGCCGGCATCGACTTCGCCCGGGCCTTGCGCGCCTTCCTGCGCCAGGACCCGGACGTGATCATGGTCGGCGAGATCCGCGACGCCGAGACCGCAGCCATCGCCGTCAAGGCGGCGCAGACCGGTCACCTGGTCCTCTCCACCCTGCACACGCGCAGCGCCCCCGGGGCGGTGGAGCGCCTGGCACAGATGGGCCTGCCTGGCCACGATCTGGCCTCCAGCCTCTCCCTGGTGGTGGCACAGCGTCTGGTGCGCCGCCTCTGCCCGACCTGCCGCGACGCCACGAGTTCGCCGGCGCAACCAACAGCGGCGGAACCGCCCGGCGACTACGCCCGCCGCGGCTGTCCACAGTGTCAGGACGGCTACTGCGGGCGACGCGGTGTCTTCCAGGTCATGCCACTCACGCGGACGGTGGCCGATGCCGTACTCGCCGGGGCCTCGGCCCGCGAGATCGAGACACGCGCCCGGGCGGACGGCATCCCGGACCTGCACGACGCCGGTTGGCCGCTGGTGGAGGCCGGCGAGACCAGCGCCACCGAGCTGCGTCGGGTCACCCACGAGGCCGACTCTTGGCCCGCCTGAGCTGGCGTGGCCTCGACCGCGGCGGGCGTCGCCTGGGCGGAAGCTGCCACGCCGATTCACCGGCCGCCCTGCGTCACGCCCTGGCCGATTGGGGGGTGGCGGTGACCGACGTGCGGCGCCAACCGGCCCGACCCCGGCGGCGCCGCACGCGCAGCGTCGAGCGCGCCGCCGCCCTCCGCCGGCTGGCCTCGGTGCTGGAGGCCGGGGCGCCGTTGAGCGAGGCCCTGCGCGTGGCGGCGGCCCAGGCCCCCACACCGGCGCTGCGCCAGGGGTTGCGCGGGGTGCGCCACGCGGTCGAGCGTGGCACCGATCCGGCCACCGCCTTCCGCATTCAGTTTCCGGGGCTGCGCCCGGTCCATGGCGCCCTGCTCGCCGCCGGCACGTGGACCGGCGACCTACCCGCAGCCCTCGGCAGCGTCGCCACCGAGATCGAGCGCGAGGCGGCCATCGTCGCACTGCTGCGCCGCGCCCTGAGCTACCCGGCGGTGGTGGCGACAGCCGCCCTGGCCTTGATCAGCCTGCTGCTGACGGCGGTGGTCCCCCGCTTCGAGGGCTTGTTCCAACAGGGGGGCGAGCCCCTGCCGGCCCCAACACGGGCCGTACTGACCGCTTCCGAGCTTTTCGCCGTGGCGGCACCAGTGGTGGTGCTCGGCGGCCTGGCAGCAGGCATGGCCCTCACAATGGCGGTGCGCCGTCATCCGGTCCGACGGCAGCGACTCGCCGCACTCGTTGCCCGCCTGCCCTGGCTCGGCGGCCTCCTGCTCGAGGCGGCACTGGCCCGCTGGGCAGCCACCCTGGCGCGCCTGTACGGTGCCGGTGTACCCCTGCTCGAAGCCCTGCCGCGCGCGGCCGATGCGGCCGGGGGCGCCGGCCTGGGGCCGCGCCTGAGCCGACTGCACAAACGCATCGAGGCGGGCGAGCCACTGGCCGCGGCCCTGCGCGAACACCTTCCCGAGGCGCGGGAGATCAGCCAGCTGGTGGCCATCGGCGAGAACAGCGGACGCCTCGAGGAGATGCTCCACGACGCCGCGACGCTGCATCAGCAGCGGCTGGAGGAGCGCCTTCAGCGCGCCGGCGCCCTGCTCGAGCCGGCCCTGATCGTCCTGCTCGGTGTCATCACCGCCGGGGTGGTCGGCGCACTCTACCTGCCGATCTTTCGCATGGGCACGACACTGTGATCCGCCCCCCCTACAATGGGCGCCCGTTACCCGGCACAGGCGCGGAGAGCCATGGAGACGTGGAATCAGTTACCCGAATGGATCATCTGGGGCGGTGCCGGCCTGCTCGGCCTGCTGGTGGGCAGCTTCCTCAATGTGGTTGTCCACCGCCTGCCGGCTATGCTCGAGCGGCGCTGGAGCCACGAGGCCCGGGACATCCTCGGTACCGAGTCGGAGGGCGCCGCAGAGACGACCTACCACCTGGGCTGGCCGCCGTCGCACTGCCCCCAATGCCAGCGCCGCCTGCGGGCGTGGGAGAACATCCCGCTGCTGAGCTACCTGCTCCAGCGCGGGTGCTGCCGCGGCTGCCGGGCTCGCATCCCGGCGCGCTACCCGATCATCGAGGCGCTCACCGGCATTGCCACGGCGACGGTCGTGGCCAGCCACGGGCTCTCCCCGCTGATCATCGGCCCGCTGCTACTGACCTGGGTCCTGATCGCTGCGGCGGCCATCGACTATGAACACTACCTCCTCCCGGACGCGCTGACCCTGCCGGTGCTCTGGCTCGGCCTGATCTGGAGCATCGTCGACCCCGGCTCACCGACACCCACCGATGCCATCCTCGGTGCCGTGGCGGGCTACCTGGCGCTGTGGGCCATCTTCCACGGTCACCGCCTGGTCACCGGGCGCGAGGGCATGGGCTACGGCGACTTCAAGCTGACCGCCGCCCTCGGGGCCTGGCTGGGCTGGCAGGCCCTACCGGCCCTGGTGCTCTTCGCCGCCCTGACCGGGCTGGCAGTGGCGTTGCTGCTCGCCGTGCGCAGCCGGCCCCTCGGCCAGCCCCTGCCCTTCGGCCCGGCGCTGGCCGTGGCCGGCTGGCTGCTGCTGGTGCTGTCGCCCGCCGGCGTGGCCTGGCAGCTGGTATGACAACGCGCGCGAAGACCCGGTGCATCGGACTGACCGGCGGCATCGCCAGCGGCAAGAGCACGGTGGCGGGACTCTTCGCCGCCCGCGGCGTGCCGGTGATCGACACCGACCTGCTGGCCCGCGAGGTGGTGGCGCCCGGCACCGAGGGCCTCGCCGCCGTCGTCGCGACCTTCGGCGCGGCTGTGCTCACGGAGGCCGGCCAGCTCGATCGCGCCGCCCTGGGTCGGCGCATCTTCGCCGACGACGAGGCCCGACGCACCCTCGAGGCCATCCTCCACCCACGCATCCGGCAGCGGTTGCGGGCCAGACTGGCGTGCCTGCGTGCCCCTTATGCCGTCGCAGTGGTACCTTTATTGGTTGAGACTGGCATGGACCGCGACATGGACGCGGTGGTGGTGGTCGACCTGCCAGAGGCCCAACAGCGCGAGCGACTCATGGCCCGCGATGGCCTCGGGCAGGAAACGGCCGAGCAACGACTGGCCAGCCAGGCGAGCCGCAGCCAGCGCCTGGCCGTGGCCGATTACGTCATCGACAACAGCCGTGCGCGCGGCTCACTGGCCGGGCAGGTGGCCGAGGTGCACCGCCAGCTGCTGGCCCGGGCCCGCCGCGCACCCCCCGATCAGGAGTGAGACGCACCGCGATGAGTGACAAGAACCAGGACTGGGTCGTCTACGAGCACCCGCTGAATGAACGCCTGCGCACGCTGCTGCGGCTGGAATTCCTCATGGAGACCGCCAGTGCCGCCATGGAGCGCGAGCAGATCATCGACAGCCGCATGGCGGTGGAGGCGTTCATCCACACCCTCAACGTCCTCGAGCGTGGCGAAGTGCGCTCGGAGGTCATCAAGGAACTCGACCGACTCTCCACCGAGACCGCCTACATGGGCGCCCGTGGCGTCTGGTCCGCTTCCCGGGTCCAGGAGGAGACCGACCGCTGCCGGCAACTGCTGCGCCGCGTCGGCGAGCCCGACGCAGCCCTGGGCCAAGAGCTGCGCGAGGACGAGCTGCTGGGGCTGATCACCCAGCGCTTTGGCGTCGGCGCCGGCACCTGCAACTTCGACCTGCCCAGCTACCACCGCTGGCTGAGCCGCCCCTACGACGAGCGGCGGGCCGACATGCAGCGCTGGTACGACAGCTTCGCGGACCTGCGCGCAGCGGTCACCTTTGCCCTACGTGTCCAGCGCGATGCCGGCGCATTCGCCGACGAGGTGGCCGAGGGCGGCTCCTGGCAGCAGCGCACCCCCTACGACAGCCGGGTCACCCAGATGCTGCGCCTCCAGGCTCCGATCGAGAACGGCGTCATCCCCGAGATCAGCGGCAACCGCCACCTGGTCACCATCCGCTTCCTGCGCCAGCCGGATACCCGCAGCCGACCGGAACCGGTGGGTGCCGACGTCTCCTTCCGAATGGCGCGCTGTACGCTCTAGACCGGCGCCCACCTTACACGCCGGCCCCGGCGTGATCCGCCAGCAGGCCACGGATGGCCGCCACACCCTGCCCACCGCAGCTACGCGCCCGCGCGATATCGGCCGGCCCCACGCCGCCGAGGGCGTAGACCGGCAGGCGCGCCCCGGCCACCCACTCGGCAAAACACGCCCATCCCATACCGGTCTGCTCGGGGTGGCTGGCCGTCCACTGCACGGGCGAAAGCACGGCAAAATCGGCGCCGCAGGCGGCGGCGCGCTCCAGCTCGCCGGCATCGTGGCAGGAGGCACCGACCCAGCGCGCCCAGTGCGGGCGCTCTGGCCCAGCTGCCAGCGCGCGGCTGCTCCAGTGCACGCCGTCGGCCCCCACCGCCCGGGCCTGCTCCGCCGGCGCGTTGGCCAGCAGCCTCGCCCCGTGGGCGTCACAACGCGCACGCAGGGCGCGCCCCAGGCGCACCCAGGCCGCCGGATCCAGATCCGGGCGACGCAGCTGGACCAGGCGTACGCCCAACGCCAGGGCCGCGTCCACGCGGTCCAGCCAGGCAGCCTCATCGGTTGGCTCTGCGGGCGTGATCAGGTAGCGATCGGGGAGCTGCAGCGAGCGGATGATCGGCCAGTTGGCAGCCGGCCACGCCCGACCGCCCATCTCCTCGGCGGTGAGCCAGTCCAGGCTCTGACCCTCGCGGCCGTGGGGCTGCCCGGACCACTCGGCAACATCGAGGACGTGGAGCACCACCCGTCGATGGCCGTACGTCCACGGGACACGGATGCGCAGGGCCCCCGGTTGGATCCGGATGCCCAGCTCCTCGGCCAGTTCGCGGACCAGGGCCGCGGCCACCGACTCGCCCGGCTCGATCTTGCCCCCGGGGAACTCCCACAGACCGCCGTGATCCAGGTGCTTCGGCCGACACTGGACGAGCACGCGGCCATCACCGCCGCGAAGCACCCCAGCGGCCACGTGGATCGGTTCGGGGACGACGCCGCCTGCCACCCGGGTCTCGCTCAGGTCCGGTACTCGGCGTTGATGCGGACGTATTCCGCGGTGAGGTCGCAGGTCCACACGGTGGCGGCCGCCCCACCGCGGCCGAGGTCCACCCCTAGGCGCACCTCAGAGCCGGCCAGATACGCGGCGGCGGCCGCCTCGTCGTAGTCGGGGGCAACCGCACCGCGCTGGGCAACCACCTGGTCGCCGATGGACAGGACCACGGCATCGACGTCGAGGTCGTCGATGCCTGCCCGGCCGACGGCCGCGAGGATCCGGCCCCAGTTGGGGTCGGCCGCGGCGAGGGCGGTCTTGACCAGCGGCGACTCCGCCACCGTAAAGGCCACCCGCTCGGCCTCGGCGGTATCTTGCGCCCCCTCGACCGCGACATCCACCAGCCGCGTTGCCCCCTCGCCGTCGGCGGCGATGGCCCGGGCCAGATCGATGCAGACCGCCTCGACGGCGGCCTGGAAGCGCTCGAAGTCGCCCCCCTCATCGGGCACGCGGGGCCCCTGCCCGGTGGCAGCCAACAGGCAGGCGTCGTTGGTGGAGGTGTCTCCGTCGACGGTGACCCGGTTGAACGATCGCTCGGTGGCGCGGCGCAGGCAGTCGGCCAGGGCCGCATCGGAGATCTCGGCATCGGTGGCCAGGAAGGCGAGCATGGTGGCCATGTCCGGGCGGATCATCCCCGCCCCCTTGGCGATCCCGGTCACCGTGCAGGTACCGCCGGCCAGCGTCACCTGGTAGCTGGCGATCTTCTCCCGGGTGTCCGTGGTCTGGATACCAACCGCCGCCGCCTGCCAACCGTTTTCCTCCAGCGCCTCGAACGCCCCGGGGATGCCGGCAGTGATGCGCTCGACGGGCAGCGGCTCACCGATCACGCCGGTGGAAAAGGGGACCACGGCCTCGACGGCGCATCCGGCCTGCTCGGCCACGCCACGGCAACAGGCCAGGGCGTCGGCCTCGCCACGCTCGCCGGTCCCGGCGTTGGCGTAGCCGGTGTTGATCAGCAGATAACGCGGCGCGGTGGCGGCCAGATGGCGCTCGGCGATGCGCACCGGAGCAGCCCGGAAGCGGTTGCGGGTGAACACCGCCGCGGCACGCGCCCCGGCGGGCAGGGCCATGACCACCAGATCCGGGCGCCCGGGCTTGCGGATACCGGCCGAGACCGTACCAAGGCGGAACCCGGGCACTGGATGGATCACCGC
>Ga0207421_10003999_pt1 | contig 17274 bp, 11 predicted proteins | sample SodLakKL_010_SED_4_FD_187542 | JGI IMG/M metagenome (GOLD analysis project Ga0207421, IMG submission 187542) | Alkaline sediment microbial communities from Lake Tanatar, Kulunda Steppe, Russia - 8KL_010_SED (SPAdes) (version 2) | ecosystem: Environmental > Aquatic > Non-marine Saline and... | reverse complement strand
TTTTCCATGGGATGTTTCAAAGATTGACAGGCCCGGCAAAAAAAATTACGATGATGCTATGATGAAAAATTATGATATTTTACTCTGCGACCTGGATGCTTTTTTTGCTTCCGTGGAGCTTCTGGATGATCCGTCCCTTCAGGGCAAGCCGATCCTGGTGGGCGGCAACCCCGAAGGGAGGGGGGTTGTGTCAACCTGTTCTTACGAAGCAAGAAAGTTCGGGGTCCGCTCAGCAATGCCGATGAAAAAAGCCCTGACCCTGTGCCCTGAAGCTGTTGTTCTCAAAGGGCGGATGTCACGCTACAAAGAAATGTCGCACCGGGTTCGCCAGGTATTTGAACGCTACACGCCTGATATCGAGGTGGTTTCTATAGATGAAGCCTACCTGGCAGTGAAAAAGGGGCAGGGCCTGGACACCGCAAGGGCGATCCATGTCGCGGTCAGGAAAGAACTGGGTCTGCCGATCAGCGTCGGCGTATCCGTAAATAAATTGCTGGCAAAGATCGCCTGCGACCGGGCCAAACCCAACAATACAGGCACACTGTGGCCCGGAGAAATTGAAGAAAAGCTGTGGCCCCTGCCGGCCAGGGTCCTGCCCGGAGTAGGGCCGGTAACAGCGGACAAACTGCAAAGCCTTGGCCTGGAAACAGTTAAAAACCTGGCTCTTTATTCCAAACAGTCGCTGGTCCGCGCCTTCGGCAGTCATGGCGAAGCAATCTATTATTTCGCCCACGGCATCGACAACCGCTCTTTTGAAACCGGACAAGAAGCCAAGTCAATCTCCGAAGAAATAACTTTCCCTGAAGATATTCACGACCGCGAAGCTATTTACTGCGTTCTGCTGGAAATGGCCGCCGGCATCGGCTACAGGCTCCGTTCCGCCAAAATTACCGCCCGCACAGTTACATTAAAACTGCGCTTTAGAGATTTCCGGACCGTGACCCGCAGCATCACCATGCCTGAAAGCATCTGTCAGGATTCAGATATTTACCGCGCCGCCAGGGACCTTTTTGACAACCACAGCGCCAGGCCGCCCTGGCGCCTGGTCGGAATCCAGGCGTCCGGCTTTGAGCAGGGCTCCCAGATCTCGCTTTTCTCCAGCGGGTCGGAACAGGAAAAGGAAAGCAGTTTAACCGCCACCCGGGATAAGCTCAGGCGAAAATACGGCTCTGAAGTCATTTTTCCCGGCAGGAGGTTGAAAAAGAAACAATAAAAAGAGGAGCGTTTTTTTTCGGCCCTACAGCTGATCCAGGTAAGGCAATTTACTTCAAAGCTTCTTTGTCTTTTTTATAAAAGTCCCGATCATAGCGGAAACAATCCTGGGCCTCGTCTGGTATTAAGTGTTTTCCGTCTATAATCATGGAGGCGATATTTTTACCGACCCCGGGCCCGAGCATCAAACCCTGGCCGCACATACCCACGGCCAAAACCAGCCCTTCCAAACCTGTGGCATAGTCAATAATCGGAATTCCGTCGGGGGTCATGGGGTAACAGCCTCGCCAGATACGCCTGATCAGCAAATTTTTAAAACTGGGGATTAAGGTCACCATCCGCCCGGCCAATACAGGTAAAAACTCAGAAATCGATTCCCGGTTTGTCCCGATAAAAAGATCCTTCGGAGTGTAGCAAAAGATAATCTGTCCTTCCCGGTTCTGTCCAAAATAGAAGTTGGCCGTTTTGCCTTCCGGTCCCGGTCGAAGGTCGACAACCAGCGGGGCCAGGAAGTGCTTTATGGGGGCGGTGATACCTGCCTCATGAGAATCCGGGGTTACAGGTATATCAATGCCGAGCAACTCCGAGTGCGCTGCCGCATCAGCTCCGGCGGCCAGGACCACCCATTCGGAAGAATAACTACCCTTGTCGGTCTTGACCCCGGTTATTTTGTCGCCCTCTCTCAGGTAACCGATCACTTTTTCATTGAACCGGTATTCGGCGCCATTTTTCATCGCCTCCCGTTGAAAAGCAACCGGAAGCAAGATAGAAGAAACCTGGCCGTCTCCTGGAGAATAAGTCCCGCCTCTTAATCCGACCGGATTAACGCCGGGAATTATTTCTTTAATTTCTTCGGGGCCGACCCATTTAATGTCAAGTCCGTATTTTTTCTGGTAAGGAATCAGATCCTTTAAGCTCTTTTCAATTGTTTCATCGTAAACCGGAAAACAGTACCCCCCGGGTTTCCACCCCACATCAAAACCGTGTTTCTCCTCCCAGTTGGCAATAATATTCAGGCTTTCCAGGCAGGCGCTGATTTTCCCGGGATCAGAATGGGTAGCCCTGACACCTCCAATCGCCGCTTTGTTGTCACCCTGGCCGGCGGCGGGGCGCCTGTCCAAAACCAGGACTTTTTTTCCGGCTTCGGCAAGATGGTAGGCAGTTGGGTTTCCTACACTGCCGCAGCCGACTACTATGACATCGTATGTTTTATTGGTCGGCATTTTGATTCTCCTCGTCATCTTCTTCTTTTTGAGTGGCAAAATCGCCGAGATGCACCTCCGCTACCAGGGGACGATGCGTGGGCAATGTAACTTCAGATAAGGGGATACCTTCCTCTTTGTAAATCCTTAAAATTAAATCGGTGCAGGTCTTGCCGTTACAGCCGCCCAGGCCGGCCCTGACCATCGCTTTAAGCTGGTTCATGTCGCGGACTCCCGAACGGATGGCATCAACAATTTCACTTTTTTTGACCCGCTCGCAGCGGCAGATATAAGGGTCTTCTTCCACTGCTTCCGGTTCCAGGGGCTCCCCTTCGCTCATTTCCCTGACTCGGAAACCGGCAACCTTTAGCTTGTCCGCGTAGGGCACTTCAAGGAACAGCAGCCGGCGGCAGTCCTGTTCTTCCCTGTCTTTATAGGCCATAACCTTACCTTTACCGACCACATTGCCTTCCATGTCGGTGGTTGTAACCTCACTACCTACTGGTATGGTTTCGTTTATAAACTCGTAGGGCATCATCAGCAGGGCCCTTTCCCGGTCCGGGTCATAATCATTGATCACCAGGGTTATGGCCAGGCCCGGACAGGCTAGCACGCAGCGTCCGCAGCCAATGCACTCCCCGCTGAATTCAGGCAGAGAAAGTATAGATCCGGGCATATCAATACAGTTATTGGGGCAAGCTTCGGTGCAAGGGTTACAGGGTATTTCCTGGATACAGCGGATCAGGGGGTAAACCCGGTCCTCTTTGTCCTCAGGTTCGAAAGGCGCCATCTCGCTGGAATGCTGCTTGAGGATTTCTCCAAATTCTTCCCAGTCGCTCGGCACCGGCAGGTCAATACCAATACCCTGGGCAATCCTGCGCCCGATAATCTTGCCGGAGAAAATGGCTGCCGAGGCTTCGGCTATTTCACGGGTGTCTCCGGCCGCATAAACTTCCATACCGTACTCCCTGGCTTTCTTAAACAATTCGTCCACGGGATTAAGGCCAACCGCCATCAGCACGGTATCGACTTCAAACCTCCGCTCTGTGCCGGGCACAGGCTGGAACTTGTCATCGATCTCAGCAATGACCACCCGTTCCACTTTTTCACTGCCCTCAATCCGCAGCACGGTGTGAGAAGTCCAAACCGGCACCCCGAGCCGCTTGATTTTATCTTCATGAACCTTGTAGCCGCCGCACTTGGGAAGGGCTTCAACCAACCCCACTACGTCAATTCCGGCCTGCAGGGCATGGTAGGCGCCGATCAAGCCAACATTTCCGCCTCCGATAATAAACAATTTATCGGCAGAGCGAACCAGGTCCCTGTTTACCAGGGTCTGGAAAGCTCCCGCCCCGTAAACACCGGGCAAATCGGCTCCCGGGAAGGCAAGACTTTTCTCCCTGGCGCCGGTCGAAAAGAGGACCGTTTTTGGTTTAACCAGGGCATAGGTGCCGTTTCCGGCCACACCGAATACTTTATCGCTAAAAACACCCACCACTGTAGAATTAAGCCATGTCTTAACAGTGGGCAGTTTCTTAATCTCATCGGCAAGGGTATGCCCGATATCAACACCGCGGGTTCCGGCATAGCAATCATCCACGGAGCCAAAGAAGTTATGGGTCTGCAGGCTGAGCTTGCCACCCAGTTCCTGCTTGTCATCAATGATCAGCACATCAACTCCCACATGACCCAGTTCGATGGCTGCGCTGATTCCGGCCGGGCCTCCACCGACAACCAAAACTTCTACTTCCACTACGGGAGGATTGGCGACAATCGGTTCTTCCGGGGCCGGCTCATCGCTGATTTCGGGTAAACCTTGCAAACTTTTCACTTCCATGCCGGGGGTAACCGGAGTCATACAGGCCTTTACAGGCCTGCCGTCGGCAACAACCATACACTGTGAACACTGTCCATTGACACAGTATATGCCCTGGGCTCCGCCATCACGGTGGTGGTGACCGAGGACACTGATGCCGGCAGCATAAAGGGCTGATGATATTACTTCTCCCTCCAGGGCGGTCAGTTCTTCTCCGTTGAAGTAATATTTCATTTCTTCGCGCTCAAGGGGCGGCAGAATAGGGTGTTTGCCGATGCGCCGCATTTCCTCCTGCTCTTCTTCTGCTAACTCCTTCTCCTGGTGGGCGGTGGTAAAAAGCATGGCCGGCGGCTCGTTCAATGAAAGCTGCCAGCTGCCGCTGCGGAGCAAAAGTGCATACTGCAGGCACAGGCCCGGAGTATAACACAAGTATTGCTCAGCCTGACCGGTATAGAGATCTAGCAGCTCTTTGCGCTTCAAAGCATCAATCCGGTAAGAAAAACTGGCTTCCTCTTTTTCATCACTAATGCCTGCCAGTTCATTAAGGGTTAACAGGTTCGTTCCGGATGGAAGCTCGGATACCCCCCGGCGGTCAAAAGCAACCACCCGCTTATCTTTAAGAGTTTTCAGCTCTTTCTCCGTAAATACAGGGGTGAGCTTCATATTGTAAGCCTGCAAAAGCCCGGCAGCATCATCTAAAATCTCCAGGACAGCAGGCCGGTCCAGGTGCATCGACAATAACAGGTGCAGCTCCGGCAATTTATCCAGGTAAAGCCATCCCCGGTCGCCGCCTCCTTCAGGATCAGCGGTGACCCCTTCCAAAACCGCCGCCAGCGCCGGCGGCAGGGCCGGTTCCAGTTCCGGCCGGTTTTTTAGCCAGCCTACCAGATCCAGGGCCAGGTCCAACCCGGATGTGTGCTCCGGTTCAGCCTTATTCATGCTATAAACTTCTGCCAGTGGAAAGCTCTTTGCCGGGATGGAATTCTTAAATTCCGCCCATTTTTTGACCGGACCCTGCAGCCCGTGCTCCGGCTCAAGCAGGCCCAGGTGTCCGTGCGGCATGCCGCAAAGATCCATAAGCTGACCGGCAACATTAAAATACTGTTCGCCCAGGTCGCCGCCTTTTTGGTACGGGCAGCTTAACCTGTCCCGGCACATTAAGGCCACGCTTTTAGCTCCGGCAGCTACACAGTAAAGCAGGGTTGAAACATCGACGCTGCCGATACAGCTAACCCGCACCACTTCCTCTCCCCCTTCAGGCATGGGAGAACGGGGGCAGGCAAAAACTATATTTTTATCTTTTATATCCCGGTTAAAAATAGCGCTTTCAAATTCTGTAAGGCTTTCAGTCTTATTTTGCCGAATAGCCCCGGTAGGGCAGGCTCCGGCGCATATACCGCATCCAACGCAGGTGGTTTGAGAAATCTGGGCTAGCGGCAGCTCATTTTTCTGCATACTAACCCGGGGGATGGAAAAAGGACAGACTTCCTCGCATATCCCGCACCCCCGGCAAATATCGGTTTGAACCGAGCAAACCGGGATCTCAAAATCCCGGCCCCACAGTTTTAATACCTGGTTTTCCTGTTCATAAGGGATGGCATCAGTGGGACAGATATGAGTACAGGCCCGGCAGCCGGTACAATCCGCGGAGATACCTTCTGGATTTGGGGCAACAGCCTTATCCACGCCCCGGCCAAGGGTTGTAATCGCTCCCGGCCCACAATCCTGGCAGGCCCTGACACAAAGGCCGCACAGAATACATTTCTCTTCCTCTTCTTTAATCTCGAATGAAGTGGTATCAATACCTTCCAGGCGGGCCAGTTTTTTTATCTCCTCCGCCCCCGGGCACTGGGCCAGGTAAAGCTCCAGCAGGTTCCGCCTGGTTTTCAAAACTTCGGGAGAACGGGTAGAAACAACCAGGCCGTCCTCGGCCGGGTACAAACATGAGGTAACGATACGCGACTGCCCGTTCCACTCTTCTTTAGTTATTTCAACCACACAAAGCCGGCATGCTCCGCTGCGGGGCAGAGAGGGATGGCTGCACAGCTGTGGAACCTCAATCCCTTCTTCATTTAAAATATCAAGGAGCATAACCCTGCTTTCAGTTTCCAGTTTTCTGCCGTTAACTGTTATATTAATCTTTTCGCTCATAATTATCCTTTCGGGTTCTCCTTTAGTATTAAGAAACTCGGTCTCTATGAATTGTAAAGTCTTTGCTTAACTTTTAGTGGCCACAGCATCAAAGTTACAGGTTACCCTGCAGATGCCGCATTGATTGCACAGTTCCTGGTCAATCTGGTGTTTTTCCTTTTTATCGCCGCTGATCGCTTCCTGGGGACAGGCTTCAGCGCAAAGGCGGCAGCCGGTGCAGTTGTCAGTTATCTCATAGGTAATCAGGTTCCTGCACACTCCGGCAGGACATCTTTTTTCTTTGATGTGGGCTTCGTATTCATCACGGAAGTGGGTCAGAGTACTGCGCACCGGGTTCGGGGCAGACTTTCCAAGCCCGCATAACGAACCATTTTCCAGCACCACCAGGAGCTTTTCCAATTTTTCCAGGTCGCTTTCTTCACCTTCTCCCGCACAGATCCTTTCCAAAATATAATGCAGGTTAACCAGGCTCAACCGGCAGGCAGAACATTTGCCGCAGGATTCTTCCACCAGGTAGCTGGTAAAATAGCGGGCCACATCTACCATACAGGTATCTTCATCCATGACAATCATCCCGCCGGAGCCCATCATTGAGCCTTCACGGGTCAGGGTGTCAAAATCAACGGGCAGATCGAGTTTGCTTTCCGGCAGGCAGCCCCCGGAAGGGCCTCCGGTCTGGACCGCCTTGAAAAGCTTTCCTTCTTTGATCCCCCCGCAAATGTCAAAAATAATGGTTCTAAGCGAAGTTCCCATGGGCACCTCTACCAGTCCGGTATTCAGCACCTTGCCGACCACGGAAAAAACCTTGGTTCCCGTATTGCTTTCAGTGCCGATGGAAGAAAACCATTCCGCGCCATTATTAATAATTTCCGGCAGGTTGGCATAAGTTTCCACGTTGTTTAAAACGGTCGGTTGATCATATAGCCCTCTCTCTGCCGAGCGGATATACTTGGCCCGCGGTTCGCCAACTTTGCCTTCGACAGACTGCATCAGGGCTGTTGACTCACCGCAGACAAAAGCCCCGGCGCCGCGGTTAATCTTGATGTCAAAGGAAAAAGAAGTCCCGGCAATATTGTCGCCGAGAAGCCCGGCCGCCCGGGCCTGTTCAATGGCCAGGTGCAGGTGCTTCAAGGCCCGGGGATACTCTTCACGAACATAAATATAGCCGCTGGTTGAACCAACGGCATAAGCGCAAAGCAGCATACCTTCAATGATTGCATGGGGATCGCCTTCCATTATGCTGCAATCCATGAAAGCTCCCGGGTCCCCTTCATCGCCGTTGCAGATGACATAGCGCGTATCAGCATCAATAGAAGCAGCTGTGCGCCACTTTTTACCGGTAGGAAATCCACCGCCGCCCCTGCCGCGCAGCCCGGACCTGCTTACTTCTTCGATAACATCGCCGGGTTCCATTTCCTGAAGCGCTTTGAATAAAGCGCTGTATCCGCCATGGCTGATATAATCCCTGATATCGAGGGGATCAATGGTACCTGAATTGCGCAGGGCAATCTTCTTTTGCCCCGCATAAAAGGGTATCTCAGTATAATCCTGAATACCCGGATCTTCTTCTTGCTCCCGGTAAAGCAAACGGTCGACAACCTTTTTATCCTGCACGGTTTCCCGCACGATAACCGCCGCATCCTCAGGCTTGACCCGGGTGTAGCAGATATTGTCCGGATGCAATATAACCAGCGGTCCTTTTTCGCACAAACCGTGACAGCCGACCTTTTTAAGGCCAAGGGTGATCGGAAGATCCAGGTTTTCTTTTTCCAGTTCACCTTTTAAAGCTTCGGCCACCTGCAAACTGCCCCCGGCTTTGCAGCCGGTTCCGTTGCAGACCAGAATGCGGGCCTGATCGACAGGTGTTTCGGACTGGAGTTTTGTTTTCAGCTGTTGATACTCTTTAGGATCATTGATCCTGGGAATAAGCGAAAATTCCTGAGCTTCTCCATTCCCGCCGGGAGAAGCCTTGCCGGCGGATGTGTCACCTGTTTCAGAACAACATTTCTTGATCTGTCTCGACAACTTGCCGACGGTCATATTACCGTGATACTCACCGTCGATGATGGCAACCGGCCCCATGGCGCAAGCGCCAACACAACGAACCGAATTAAGGGTAACCTCACCGTCGGCGGTGGTATGGCCCGGTTTAACATTCAACTCATCGGAAATCTGGTCCATAAGCATTGACGCTCCCCTGATGTGACAGGCCGTACCTTCACAGATATCAACCCTGTGCTGACCGCGCGGTTCCAGGGAAAAGGATTTATAAAATGTGGATACCGAGTAAATCAGGGAGGTGGGGAGGCCTAATTGTTCTGCAAGGAGATTGATTGCTTCAGGGGGAAGGTAATTGAACTCACTTTGAACATCCTGCAAAATCATGACCAGGTTGGCCGGATCCTTATCATGCTCTTGCACTACCCTTTCAATAATAGGCGCATAGTTATCCATTGGCATTATCTTCCTTGTTTAAAGTAGTATTGTAGAGCAAAACCAAAATATACATCTTAGAATCATTGTAAAATTTCAAACTAAAAAAAGTATATCATTCATCTTTCCGCATTGTCAACGCACTCAAACCCTGGCAATATGCGGTTAGATCTTTTCTTCAAAGCTCCCCGATTTTTCCAGTTTTAAGCGGTTTTAAGCCCCGCTTTTGTTTATTTCTTTATTGTTAACAACGCTCCTGCATTATTCTTGAAACCAGGCTAAGTTTTTCCTAACCCTGCCTGTTAAAAGATAATCCTGGTTATGTTATTATATATTTAATAACCAATAACTAGCCATCAGGAGGACAGGATATGAGCAAAAACAACAATTATAATTCTGCCGACAATCATAAAAAAAAGGGTAAGCCGGTCAAGCAAGTTCATCTGGATCTCGAACAGACTATGAGCAAAGAAGAAATCGGCAACTACCTGGTTGATATCGGTCAAAAACTGATCAATGAAGGGTCTTTTACCATCATACAGGGCCAGGAGAGTTATGAAATTAACCCCTCAGGCCATTTAGAACTGGAAATCCAGTACAAAACCAAAGGAGAAAAAAATACTTTTGAGATAGAGATCCAGTGGAAACCCGGGGTCGATCAAAGCTTTGAAATAAGCTGATCCCCACAAACATAACCCTGTTTTAATCCATAGAAAAGCACCCTTAAGCCGGCCTGGCAGTTAGCATCTGTCCGTCCGGCTTATTTATACGGCAGCAAAAGCGATCAACTGCCGGAAAGATGCAGTTTTTTTTCACCTTTCTGGCGCAAAGCAAAAGACCAGATACCGGTCTGCTATCCTGATCTACCAGGATGCATAAACCCTTTTATAGTCCGTGAGGACCTCAATTATTGTAAAGGTAGTTTCTGGTCAGGGGCAACTCATTGCACAGACTCTTAGTAAAAAGCAGTTGATGTATGTCAAGACCGCTGCAGCGAAATGAAGCGCTGCTGCCAACGAGGTATAATCGCCACATCCGGGCAAACCGTTCACCATATTTAGCCTTTACATGGTCAAAAACCTTTTCAAAATTATCCAGCCACCGATCAGCTGTTATTGCATAATGCATGCGGAGGCTTTCAACATCGACCAGGTGGAAAGAGTATTCAGGCAGAACCCAGATTATCTCCCGGAGGGAGGGAATATAGCCCCAGGGAAAGATGTATTTTTCAAGCCAGGGGTTGGTGGGGGCTTCAACCGGCCTTGTGATCGTATGGATTAATGACAGCCCTTCTGACTTAAGCATGTTTTTAAGACAGGCAAAATAAGCGGGAATGTAATCTTTCCCAACATGTTCAAACATGCCTACACTGACAATTTTATCAAAGGTGGATCCTTCCACTGCCAGATCACGATAATCAGCCTGGCGCACTTCCACCATATCCTCCAAACCTTCATTCTTAATGCGCTGTTTTGTTTCTTCCTCCTGCTCCTTGCTTAAAGTTATACCGACGGCCTTTACCCCATATTCCCTGGCAGCTTTAATGATCAACCAGCCCCAACCGCAGCCTATATCAAGCATAGTCTCCCCTTCCTTTAGCTGCATTTTACGCAAAATGTGATCAAGTTTCTGCAGCTGAGCCTGCTTTAGACTGTCATGGGGCGTTTTAAAATAGGCGCAGGAATAACTCAGGGTGCTGTCAAGCCAAAGCTTAAAAAAATCATTACCCAGGTTATAATGATACTGGACGCTTTCGACCTGCTTTTCTGCGGGTGTTTCTTTTTGACACTGCAGAAACCGCTGCATCACTCCTTTTCTGGCGCTATCCTTTCTAAAAACCTCTTGATTATTAATCAACAGGTTGAATAAGGCCCTAATATCTCCTTCAAAATCAATTTTTTGATCCATGTAAGCTTCTCCGAATTTTACCTCCGGTTCAAGAAGCATACCACGCAGATCCATCTTTTCATTGAAGATCACCCGGAATAAGGGGGCTTCATTTTCATGCGCCCCGTACATTTCTTTATGCCCATCCCAGTACTGCACCTCGAAAGGTATCCCTTTCAAGCAGCGGCATATCGCCCTGACTAAATTCCTCTGCATGTTTATTCTCCTCTCTCCAAAAGGTGCACCAGCCGGTTTTGTTGAAGCTATAAATATAGCAGCTGAATAGATCATCCTTTGCTCTGAGCGGATCCCGGGTTGATGAGCAGGAATTAATAAATAAAGGAAACAGCACCGTCCGGGTCTACTTACATTATGCCGCAATTCATACAATATTGCAAATATTATTCCCCTTCCCTTTTCACAGTCTCCAGTGGAAACGTTTTTCCCATGTGAAAATATGAACTTATTTTGTGGCAGAATTAACTTGTTTTGTGAATGATTTAACTTGTCGAAATCTATTGACAAATACAATTTGGCGGGTTATCATGTAATCAAAGCTTAATACTACTATTGTAATTTGATTTGTTTCATTCAAATCGAGCCTTTAAGGTGGTGATTGTTAAGAGAATACCTGAATATTGCTAAGGCGTGATTAAAGAAAACCATTAAGAAAATTATGAAGGAGGTTTTACTAAATGCCGTATTTACTTTTAGGAGGTTTATCATTATTCTTTGTCGGGATGTTAAATACAAGGCTTAAGATGGTAACACCCGAAGACAAAGAAGAACTCAACAATGACTGTATTAATAATAAGTGCGATTACCTGCGATATATTGAACATGGCAAATTTAATTACTAAATCAATAGACCTGAGCCATAATAGAGTTTGAGGCAAAACATCACAGCAAAATCTAATTCGAGCTCATATGGCTCCTCTCCAAACGAGGCGGGGAGTCATTTTTATATCCTAACTAAAGCTTTGATACCCCTCAAGCAGATAGCCTGATAATTGAGGCTAAATTAAAACTGCTTCAATTTTTTGTTTAAGCGCAGACTAATCTATACTCCAGATGTCTTATACCCCAATGAAAATGTTTTCCCTTTGATACTGAGAGAGCTAATAAGGGCCTTGACATTTATAATATATAGTATTACTATTGACTTAGTAGACAAAAGAAAGGAGTAATAATCATGGAAGAAAGAGCAAAGCAAGAAAGAGCAATTTTCACAGCCGAAGATGTCCAGGAAAACAAGGCAATTGCAGCATTATCCTACGTGGGACTGCTGGTTCTTATTCCCCTGCTGGTTAAAAAAGACAGCCCGTACAGCCAGTTTCACGCCAAGCAAGGACTTGTCCTTCTAATTGCCTGGGTGGCCATCGGGATAATAGCCATTGTCCCCATTCTGGGGTGGCTTATCAGCTTGGTCGGATCGATAATCTTACTCGTCCTTTTCGTTATCGGTCTGGTAAATGCCCTGAGCGGCCAGGCAAAAGAACTGCCCCTGATTGGAAAATACGGAGAAAAATTCAACCTGTAATCATTAAGATTAAAATACTACCATCCGATTAACCCTGTTTGCGGGGATAAGCATTATTTACGCTGCTTATCCCCTTTTTTTTGTTATATAATAAAAATATCACTGCCCAGAAAAAGAGGAGAGTTTAACATGTCCACTCTATTGCTTGAAGAAATGACCTGGCCGGAAGTAAAAACTGCTTTAGATAATGGATACAACACGGTAATTATCACTACAGGCTCCATAGAACAGCACGGCCCTCATTTGGCGGAGCTGTCCGATACGGCTATAGCCGAAGCCTCGGCATTAGACCTCGCTGAACGCCTCGGTAATACCCTGGTGGCGCCGGTTATCCGCCCGGGTCTGTCGGACCACCATTTAGCCCTTGCCGGAACCCTGTCGCTCAGGCCGGAAATATTTGCCGGGCTGATCGAAGATTATATCTCCTGCTATATCAAACACGGCTTCAAACAATTCATCCTGATCTCTTCACACGGCGGCAACTTTAACGCCCTCGAAGAAATTGCGTCCGGGATGAAGGAAAGAAATCCCGGCTACAAATTTGTAACCGGCCTGCCGCTTAATGAGCTCCTGGAGCTGCTGGCCGGGATCGAAGAAGATTTTCAACTGCCCGCGGGGACCTGTGGGGGACACGCTTGTGAGTATGAAACCTCCGTAATGCTTTACCTTTTTCCGAAACATGTTCGCAGGGACAAAGCCAGGGAAGGCTATGTCGGCAGGCCAACGCAAGAAATCTTGAGCCGGATGCATGAAGGTGGAATTACCGCCGTATCTGCCAGCGGAGTTTTGGGCGACCCCCGGCAGGCCGGCGCTGAGCGCGGCAAAAAGTATTTTGAGCTAGGGCAGGAAGCCCTGTACAAAACAATCAAGGAAAAACTGCTTAACTATTAAGCGCCGCCGCTCAGGCCGGCAAAAACCTAAAACAAAAAGGGCCGTGCCGGTTGACCGCAGTGTTGAGAACCAAATACCTTTTTGTTCTCTGCTTTTCTTCCTTTTAATTATGGCGGTTACGATTAATTATATCTTTTAGCTTCTCACCCAGCACACTCTCAGAAGCTGAAGTTTCAAATTGAAGCCCGGCTTCCATAGAACTATTCATGGCAAAGTCAATACAGCGCTTCGAAGCCTGCACCGCTTCAGGAGGATGTCCGGCTATTTCTGCCGCCATCTGCTGCACCGCCCCGGCCAACTCTTCTGCTGGATACACACGGTTGATCAACCCGATTCGCAGGGCTTCAGAAGAATCTATCCGGCGGGCGGTATAAATTAATTCCTTGGCCAGGGCCGGACCGACCAAACGGGGCAGGCGCTGGGTCCCTCCACAGTCGGGCACCAGGCCAAAAGCGACTTCCGGAATTGAAAAAACAGCATCTTCCGAAGCCAGCCTGACATCGCAGACCAGGGCCAGTTCCAGGCCCAAACCGATACACCCACCTCTTATTGAAGCCAGAACCGGAACAGGCAGCCTGGCATATCTTGAAAATACTTCGCTTAAGTAATGCAGGGTTTCATACCCGCCGCGAACGGCCCGGTCACCGAGATCAAGCCCTTCCGTCATGGCCTGATTAATATCGAGCCCTCCGCAGAAAGATTTGCCGGCGCCGGTTAAAACAACGGCCTTGATTGATTGATCAGTTTCAATGTTCTTGACTGCTTCTTCCAGGGCCAACCACATTGTTCCGTCAAAAGCATTGGCTTTGCCGGGCCGGTTCAAAGTAACCGTAGCGATATGGCCTTCGACATTAAATAATACCGGTTGAACATTCATCTCTACATTGCTCCTCTTTCATTATTTTGCGTCCGACTGTAATCAGCGGGGCATAAAAATATTAAAGCTCGCCCTGTCTCATGAAAAGCTGCCGGAAACCTCTCCATTTCCTTAGCTACTTTACTATACAAACAAAATATTTTTTTTTCAACTTCCTGCGATTTAACCATATTATTTCTTCATAGTTCTGCTATAATATATATTTAGAGTAAATTTTAATAAGGCAGTGGTATTTTAGGCCGCTTCCTTTCTTTATGTTAAAAAGATCAAACCATCAAGTGAGATCTTTTTTCTCAAAACAAAGTGGGCGCTAAACTCACAAACACTTCAGGAGGTGCTATAGAATGGAAAATATTGGTGCGTTTCTTCCCCTTATTCTGCTGTTTGTCGTTTTCTATTTCCTTTTAATCAGGCCCCAGCAGAAACAGCAAAAACAGCGCAAGGAAATGATCAGCAATCTTAAAAAAGGCGATCGTGTGGTTACCATCGGGGGCATTCACGGGATTATCAAGGAAATTGATGAAGCCAATATCTCTCTGCGGGTAGCAGAAAACACTAACCTTAAAATGTCTCGCGCAGCAATCGATAGAGTTCTCCAGGACGACGAAGAATAGGAGCAGCTCTAGATTTAGTTAAAACCCTCCTTTAAGGTACAACAGTGGTATCGGCATGGAGGGTTTTAACTATTACAATTAATCGATAGCTGCTTATTCATTAATCGAACAGCGATTCCATACTTAATATAGGCTTCATGATCGAGCAGTCTTTCCGTTGCAGGATTAAAGCCCAGTTTTTTAAAAAAAGCAACTGAACTGTCCCTGGCATAAGTATGCAGTTCCCTGCAACCCCTACGTTTCAGTTCATTGATCATCTTCAGCACAAGCTCTTTTCCAACCCCCCTGCCCTGGTTGGCAGGGATAACAGCCAGGTGCCTTAATTCAGCATCATTAATGTTTTTCCAGATAGCAACTGCTCCACCTACAGGATATGGGCCTTCCATGGCCAGCAGTTGCACTAACTTGCCGTCAACCTTGAACCTGCTGCGCACATCACGCGGCAATCCAAGCGGCGCCCACAAAACCTGCCACAATAGATTATCAAGAACCGCATAATCAGCTTCTGTTTCAACAAGATGAACTGCCACGTTCTCCATAGCAGGGTCCTTTCTTTATTCAACAACTTCATATCCGCTATTCCTGATTGTATCTTTCAGACTGTCCAGGCTGACTTGATCGGGAAAATAGCTGATTACTGTTTTTATCCATTAAAGAATTTTATTCTACCTGTTACAACTCTGTTCTCCTTAAAAGTTGAGCATTAATTGCTACAATCACTGTGCTGGCCGACATTAAAATCGCTCCTACAGCCGGTGTCAACAAAATTCCCCAACCGGCCAGAACTCCGGCAGCAAGGGGGATGGCAATGATGTTGTAACCCGCCGCCCACCATAAGTTTTGCACCATTTTGCCGTATGTCGCCCTGGAAAGGGTTATTATCCGCGAAATATCGCGGGGATCGGATCTGACCAGGACAATATGGCCCGCTTCTACAGCCACGTCCGTTCCGGCCCCGATAGCGATACCAATATCAGCCGTAGCTAAGGCGGGGGCATCATTAACCCCGTCTCCGACCATAGCCACTTTTTTACCCATAGCCTGAAGCTCGCGCACTTTTGAGGCCTTATCTTCCGGAAGCACTTCGGCAAAAACAGTATCAATCCCCAGCTCTGCCGCTACAGATTCCGCTACAGCTTGTGAATCGCCCGTCAGCATAGCCACTTCAACACCCCGCTTATGGAGCGCCCCTATAGCTTCTCTGCTTTCCTGGCGCACAGCATCAGCAACGGAAAATACAGCAATTGCCCTGCCATTTTTTAAGAGATATATGGCCGCCTGGCCGCGCTCCGCTGCCTTCTTCGACTCTTCAAGCAGCCTCGTCGGCACTTCCGCATTTTCTGCATCCAGCAGAGCGGGGCCGCCCATATGATATTCAGTCCCTTCAACGGTAGCGGCAACGCCTTTACCTTTAAGAGCCCTGAATTCTTCAGCCCGGGGAACCCTTATTCCCCTATCCTCCGCCGTTTTTAAAATACCGCGGGCAATAGGATGTTCCGATTCTGCTTCCACTCCTGCCGCCAGGCGCAGAGCCTCTTCTTCAGAAATACCGTCCCCGGTAGACATGGCTACTACCCGAAATTCACCCAGGGTCAGCGTGCCCGTTTTATCAAATATAACCGTATCGAGACTGCGGGCTTCTTCAAGGCCCAGCCTGTCCCGGACCAGAAGTCCGCCCAGGGCCCCCAGCGTAGTTGAAATTGCCACTACCAGGGGCACAGCAAGCCCCAGGGCATGGGGGCAGGCAATAACCAGCACGGTTACTACCCGGACAATGGTAAAATCAATAGGCATACCGGCAAACTGCCACCCGATAAGGGTCGCCATACCGGCAAAGATAGCTACCCCGGTCAATAATTGGGCCGCCCGATCGGCCAGGTTCTGGGCCCTCGATTTGGATGATTGCGCTTCGGCAACCAGGCGCATAATCCCCGAGAGTTTGGTTTTTTCGCCCGTCCCAGTTACCTCGATTCGCAGCGATCCCTCGCCGTTGTTAGTTCCGGCAATAACCTCATCGCCTTCATTTTTCTTCACCGGTGTCGATTCACCGGTGATCATGGCTTCGTTGATATCGCTTTTTCCTTTCCGCAGTATCCCATCCGCCGGTATGTTTTCTCCCGGCCGGACCAAAACAATATCGCCTTCTTTTAGTTCACTAACCGGCACCACTTCTTCTTCCTGGCCGGTCAAACGAATGGCAGTATCGGGCAGCAGTTTGGCCAACTCCTGCAAAGCGCCCTGGGCCTGGACGATAGAGCGCATCTCAATCCAGTGGCCCAAAAGCATAATCGTTACAAGCGTCGCCAATTCCCACCACAACGACTCGGCCTGGATTAGCCCGAGATCAACAACCCATGAGAAAAGAAAGGCAACCGTAATCGCCAGGGAAATCAGGGTCATCATCCCGGGAAGTTTATCCTTGAGCTCACGCCAGGCTCCCTGGATGAACACCCATCCCCCGTAGAAAAAAATGATAGTCCCCAGCACAGGTGGAATCCAGGCCGATCCGGGAAATACCGGGGCCTGGTAACCAAAAAGATGCTGAATATGGGCAGACCAGTAAACTACCGGTAAGGTCATTATTAATGACAGCCAGAACTTGTCCTGAAACATCTTGGGACTGTGACCGGCGTGCTTGTCATGGCCACCAT